>Ga0082335_1003750_pt1 | contig 24406 bp, 14 predicted proteins | sample Subgrocontami58m_FD_72375 | JGI IMG/M metagenome (GOLD analysis project Ga0082335, IMG submission 72375) | Subsurface groundwater microbial communities from S. Glens Falls, New York, USA - GMW37 contaminated, 5.8 m (SPADES assembly) (version 2) ...
CGCCCCCAGCAAGTAGACCCCGCCGAGGCCGGCGAGCGGCAGCAGGCCATGGCGGAGGATCCGCCGGTCGAAGCGCGGCGTTGCCCGGTGGGCGGCAAACGTCGCCGCCGCTGCGAGCAGCAATGCGACGAGGAAGGACAAGGGAGTTTTCAGGAACCAGACGACCGGAAAAAAATACCACCACCCATCGATCGAGTAATTCCCCGCCAGAAAAGCCCGCCGGCCGCCCCCGCTCGAAGCGAACGACGCCATGTCGAAAAGGTAGCCCTCGGGCAGCAGTCGCGCGTCGCGCAGCGCGGTGATGGTTCGCTGAAAAAGCGTCGGCGGCCCGCGAAGGTCGGCAAACCAGGCCTCCGGGGGAAGCGGCTGTCCCGGCGTGAAGCGAAATCCATACACGAGCCACACGGTCGCATAAGCGACTGTCGCGACTCCGATGCCCGCGCCGAGCAATGCTGCCGCGCGATGCCGCGCGGGAATCGGGCGGCTGCCGATCTGCAGTTCGAGCGCTGCGGGCGAGAAACGGCGGAGAAGGACCAGCACGGCTGCGATCGGCAGCACCACGAACCAGCTGAGTTTCGCTGCCGCCAAGGCGCCAATCGCGATGCCGCAGCCGACGACGTTGCCGGGCGTCACGCGGTGAAGCAATCGCCACAGGACGCCAACCGAGATGACAAACAACAGCGCCGTGCCGAGGTCGGTCGTCGCGATCGCACTGTTGGCGATGATCACCGGATTCAGGCAAAACAATCCGAGGGTGAGCAGCGCGCCGGCGTCCCCATGTATCCGCCGCGACCACACAAACAACACCGTGCCGAGCACGACGCCGAGCAGGATGTTCGCACACCGGCTGACGCGCAGCAGGGCAGTGCCGTCGTTCCGCGGGTCGGCGAGAAACGCCCGGCCGAGGTTGATGTCGCCCGTCACATTCGAGCCCGGGTGTTCCACGAGGGCGGCGGGCAGTTTTGGCCCGAGAAACCGGCCCGGAGCCGCGAGCCACAACGGCACGAGGCGCAGGTTGGTCGTGCAGATCTGAGGTCCGCGCGGGTGCTGATAACTGTATCCGGCCACGATGAAGCCGGGTTCGTCGAACGTCGCCGAGGTCGTCCACGCCATGCGAACCGCCAACGCGACGAACCCGGCGAGCAGGATAATCGCAGCCGACCAGGTGGCGCCGGCCCGACGAGCCGCGGCGCCAGAATTCAGCACTTTGGCTTCAGCGGTCATTGCCACCGCACCGCGAATCCAAGTCCTCGCCGCTGCGGTTGGGCGGGCTGGACCCGCCCCGTCCGTTCGCGCCCCGGGCGCCGTGCGGCGGTGGGCCGGGCGCAGCGGGACCGCACGACGGGAAATGCATCAAGGGCGTACAATAGAAATCGGGCCGTCTCGCCGAGCAGAAAACGGCACGGACGTCCTCCGTGGTCGCACCGCGCATCGCGCGGCCGCGACCTGGCGGCGTGTGTGGGTTGCGCAGTGCCGCACAACGTGGCGGGCCGGGTGCGCCGCCCCCGGCCCGCACGTCCACTCGCATCCGTGAATTTCGGCTCCCCGCTCGTATCCGTCATGTCGATGCGCCGTCCGCGCGCTTCGGACCATCGCAGCGCTACCCTGGCGCACGGTACCGGTTGTCTGCCGTAGCGCCGCCCGAGGTCCGGCCTTGACTACCGCGACGCCGGCGCGTTTGTAACGCCGCTTCTTTTCAGTTCCGTTGCCTCCCGCGCGATGCGGTGTTGCAATGGCGCTGAGAAGAGCATAAGTCTTTGATTGGCAAACGGGTCGATAGCTCAATGGTAGAGCAGCGTCCTTTTAAGTCGTTGGTTCTGGGTTCGAATCCCAGTCGACCCACCAGCCAAACTGTCCATCCTCACCAACTAAATGAAACGCCTCGTCATAATCGAAGACCAGACTGCGATCCGGGAGATGTTGGTCGAGATTCTGCGGCTCGATGCAAACTATCAGTTGGTCGGCGAGGCGGGCGATGGCCAGAGCGCCGTCCAGCTTTGCCTCGAGACGAACCCGGATGTCCTCGTGCTCGATGCCAAGCTCCCTGGGCTGAACGGCGTCGATATTCTCCGCCGGGTCAGCAAGAAACTGCCGCAGATGCGGGTCCTGGTTTTTTCCGGACACGAAAATCCCGTGCTCGTGCGCGAGATGCTCGAGGCCGGCGCCCACGGCTTCGTTGAAAAGACCGCCGGGTTGTTCGAGTTCAAGAAGGGCCTCGAAACCGTCGCGAACGGCGGCACGTACTTTGGGCCGGCTGTCGCCGCGCTGTTGCGCAACGTCGTGGCCAATCCCGCCACGAGCAGCGCGCCCGATTTCCTGACCGACCGCGAGCGCGAGATTCTGCAGCTCGTCGCCGAAAGCCACAGCACGAAGGAAATCGCGGCCAAGCTCGGCATCAGCGTCAAGACGGTCGACAACCACCGGACGAATTTGATGCGCAAGCTCAACCTGCATGATGTCGCGAGCCTCACACGCTACGCGCTGGAGGTGGGATTGATTGAGCCGAAGAAGACGATGTGAGCGGGCCGGCTGGGCGGTGAAAACGCCCGCGCTTTCCGCGTCACGGCACGCACGCCGATGAACAGCTTGGTCGCTAAAAGCCTTGCGACACCGGCAGCGTTTGTCCCATAGAGTTTGTGGGAGCGTCCAGACCACTTTTCCACTCATGAAATTTGCCTCGCACAAACTTTGCCTCGTCCTTGCCGGCGCCGCGATCGTGCTCGCGGGCTGCACCAAGAAGCCGGATCGGCCAGCGCCGACCCAGACCGTGATGGGACAGCAGCCCGGCGGGCCCGGGATCAACACCGCACCCACGACAGCGGATTTCGGTGCCAACCAGGGCCTGCAGGTGCGCACCGATGGCTTCGACCCGACCGGCCAGAACCGCGAGCTGCTCAAGGCCAACGCGGTCTATTTCGACTTCGACAAGTCCGACATCAAGCCGGCCGAGCGCGAGAAGCTGAAGGCGGTCAAGGACTACCTCGACAAGAACCCGACGCATCGCGTGCTGCTCGAAGGCCACTGCGACTGGCGCGGCACCGCGGAATACAATCTGGCGCTCGGCGATCGCCGTGCCAACGCCGCGAAGAAATATCTGCAGACGCTCGGTGTGCCCGTCGCCCGACTCGAAACGCTCTCGAAAGGCAGCCTGGAGGCCTCGAAGAACGCCGATGACGCCGCCATGGCCAAGGATCGTCGCGTCGATGCGATCGTGCTCGACCCGGCGCGCGCGGCGCCGAATCCGCTCTGAGCCAGGCGAACATTTTTCGAACTCAAACGCTGCGCCATCCGCGCGGCGTTTTTTTTGCGCTTTCACTGGGGGCGGGGCGCGCTCGCCCCGCGCGGCATACCGTGACGTGTGACGTGCGGGGTGAGGGCACCCCGCGGGCACCCCGCCTACAAGAGAGCAATCAAGGCCGGGCTGAAGCCCGCCCTACCCTTTCGCCAGTTCCAGCAGCATCCGGCGCGTGGTTTCCGTGCCCTTCTTCATCACGTCGAGATGGAAGCTCTCGTTCGGCGCGTGGAGATTATCCTCCGGCAGGAACAGCCCGAACATCACCGAATCGAGCCCGGTCTTCCGCTTGATGTCGGCGATGATCGGCACGCTGCCGCCCTCGCGCAAATAGAGCGGGGGGCGTCCCCAAACTTCGGTTACAGCCTTTTCCGTCGCGCGAAAGGCCCGCGCGAGCACCGGTGACTGGTCCTTCGGCGTGTTCGATCGATCCGGCGGCACCACCACGTACGGGTCGCCCTTGTGCTGATCGACGAACTTCACCTTCACCCCCTTCGGCGTGCGCTGCCGAATCGTGTCCATCACGATCTGCTTGATCCGATCGGGCTGCTGGTTCGGCACGAGCCGGCAGCTGATTTTCGCAAACGCCGTGCTCGGGATGACCGTCTTGGTCCCCTCGCCCTGGTAGCCACCGCCGATGCCGTTGAGCTCGAGCGTCGGTTGAAAGCGCGCCGATTCGAACGGCGAGAAGCCCGGCGTCGGGTAGAACGCGTCGATGCCCAGGAATTCGGCATACGCCTTTTCGTCCGCGCCGAGCTTCTTCAGCTCCTCGCGCTCCCAGGGGTGCACGTCGAGGACGCCGTCGTAAAAGCCCGGCACGTTGACCTTGCCCTCGGGCGTGTGCAGCGACGCGAGGATCTCGGCCAGCGCCTGAATCGGATTTCTCAATACGCCACCGTGCAGCCCGGAATGCAGGTCGCCCTTCGGACCGGTGACGTGCAGGTCGAACAAGGCCAGCCCGCGCAGCCCGCAGGTGATCACGACCTGGTTCTCATTGGGCAGCGCGGTGTCGGAGAAGAACACGAAATCGCCTTCCCGCAGCCGGTCCGCATAGCGTTCGAGAAACCCGGGGAAACTCGGGCTGCCCATCTCCTCCTCGCCTTCGATCAGAAACGTGATCCGCAGCGGCAACTTGGGGTTGGCCTCCAAGGCCTGCGCGATTGCGGCGATGTTCGTGATCAACGGTCCCTTGTTGTCCGCCGCGCCGCGGCCGTAGATCCGGTGGCCGATGATGGTCGGTTCGAAGGCCGGCGTCTTCCAGAGGTTGAGCGGATCCGCCGGCTGCACATCGTAGTGGCCGTAGATCACCACGTGCGGCCAGCGGCGGTCGCCACCCCGCTGCGCCCAGATGATCGGATGCAGGTCCGTCGGCACGACCTCGACCGAGAACCCGAGCGAGCGGAGCAAACCAGAGACAAACTCCTGCGCTCCCTTCATGCCGTCGCGATATTTCGGATCGGTCGAAACACTCGGATGCCGGATGAACTCCTTCAGTTTTTCAACGGGATCAAACATCCGGACACCGTGGCGCAACTGGGATCAATCCGCCAGTCAGGAGTAACCCGAACCACCGCGAAGACGCCCCCGTGCGTTCTGCTCAGGGGTGTTTACCCTTGTTCTGCTCGTAAATCGGCAGGACCTGCGGCATGAGCGCCTTCAAATCGGCGATCCGTTTCTCGTCGGCCGGATGCGTGGAAAACAACTGGGCAACCGCGCCGGCGGAACTGCCCGCTTGGTCGGCCGCCTTTTTTTGCGCCAGCATCTTCTGCCAAAAAGTGATCGCCGCCCGCGGATCGTAACCCGCCCGCGCGGCGTAGACCGCGCCCATGCGGTCGGCTTCGCTTTCGTTGGCGCGCGAATGCGGCAAGACGCGCCCGACGGTCGTGATGCCCCCGTACGCGAGGGCGAAAAGCTGTTTCGTCTGCGGGTCGGTCGTCTTCGCCTCGACGATGGCCGAGCCAATCGCACCGGCGCCCGCCATCGCCAGCGCCTCGGTCATGCGCTCGGCGCCGTGGCGTGCAATGACGTGGCCGATCTCGTGCCCCATGACGATGGCCAGCTCCGCGTCGCTTTCGGCGAGCTGCAGCAACCCGGTGTAGACGCCGACCTTCCCGCCCGGAAGGGCGAACGCATTGAGCTCCTTCGAGTCGAACACCACGAACTCCCACTGCGCGTCCGGCAACTCATTGCCGACGGCCGCGGCGATGCGCTGGCCCACACGCGTCGCGCGGGCGTTGTATCCAGGATCCGTCGACACCTTCTCCTTGGTGCGAATCTCCTGGAACGACTGCGCGCCCAGCGTCACCTCCTCGCCGCGCGGAATGATCACGACCGACTTGCGGCCGGTCACGGGATTCGTGTAACAGCCGGCCAGCGCCAGGCCGATCGCGGCGGCCAGCGTCAGCGTTGCTTTTGGAAATGGTTTCATGGAGGGGAGGTTGCCCCTCTGACCCGGTGCCCGGCGCGAAGTTCGCCCTTCGGCGGATTTCAATCGCTCGGTCTGCTCCGGCGTGGGCCTGGCCCAACCCTGCGCGGGCGCCGCGGGCTTGCGGCCCGGGCTCATCGTGAACGCGGACTGGCCTCACGGCCCGCGCGTCGCCTCCGCCAGCCCGAGCCGCTGCAGAAACTGCTGCCACCGGCGATCGCCGTGCAGGTTGCGCAGGAACGGGTCGAGTTTCGCATGAACGAGCGCACTATCGCGATGCGCAAATGCCCGGTCCAGCCAGGCGAACGCGGGATCGATTTCGCCGCGATAGGCGTGAATCTGCGCGACGTTGAATGCCATCCGATCGGCGTAATGGGTGGCCAGCTCGGCGAGCGCCGCGTCGGCATCGGCGTGTCGCCCCTGGGCCTGCCGCACCAGCGCGAGGGGGACCAGCCGCAGGTGCGGCGTCGTTTCCCGTTCCGCGGCGGCCACCGCTTCATCGAGCCTCCCCTGCAACAGGCAGGTGTAGCTCAGCAGGGTCGGGCCAAGCAAAACCTTCGGCTCCAGCGCGAGCGCCCCGCGAATCTCCGCCTCGGCCTCCGCGAGTCGATCGCAGTAAAAGTGCACGACCGCGAGGTACACCCGCACCTGCGGGTTGACCGGGTCGAGCTCCGCGGCGCGCCGCGCGAATTCGAGTGCGCTTTGCCGCTCGCCGACGAACAACCGCATCAATGCCGCGACGATGACGACCGGCGCATCGCTGGGCGCGAGTTCCAGCGCCCGCGCGATCGATTTGTTCGCGGCGGCCACGTTGCCATCGTGGACCATCTGCACATGCGCGAGGAGCATGTGGCCGTAGGCGAGATTCGGATCAAGGGCGAGCGCGTGCTCGGCCGCGGTCCGCACCTGGCCAAAAGCTTCGGCAAACGACACCGGCCGCAGTCCGAACTGCGCGGTGTTGCTGTGCACGCGCCCGAGCTCCGCCCACGCGGGCGCGAATTTCGGGTCGCGCTCGATGGCGGCCCGCAGATGCACGATGGCCTGCTCGAGATCGTCCGGCGCCGCTCGATTCAGGAAATAGCGCCCCAGGAGATACTCGCGATACGCGTCGGGTTGCGCGGTCCCGGCTTTCCGCGCGGGCGACGCCTTGAGCGCTTCGTGCGCGGAATCGGGGCGCAGCAGAGTGCCGCGCAGCTGCGCGACAATCGCCTCGGTGATTTCGTCCTGCACCGCGAAGATGTCTTTCAGTTCCCGGTCGAACCGCCCCGACCAGGCGTGAAAGCCGTCCGCCGCCTTGATCAGCTCGGCTGAAATCCGCACTTTGCTCCCGTCGCGTCGCACGGTGCCATCGAGCACGTAGTTGACCCCCAGACGACGGGTAATTTCCGTGAGCGGCACGTTGGCGCCCTTGAAGGAAAAGGCCGACTTGCGCGCGGCGACCCGCAGCCCGGGGACCCGGGCCAGCGTGTTGAGCAATTCCTCGCTGATCCCGTCGGAGAAATATTCGTTGTCGCGTTCGGCGCTGAGATTCGCAAACGCCAGTACGGCAATGGAGGGGGCCGCCGGATCGCGCGATGGCTGCGCCGCGGCGCGCGGCGAATCGACGTCCGCGCCATGCCGGTTCCGAAATCGCCAGCCGACGACCACCGCCAGCGCGGCGAGCATTGCACCGCCGAGGAGAATGCGAGCGGTCCGCCACCGCCTTCGCGGGTCTCTCGCCGTCGGCAGACCCGGCGCGCCGGCAGCAGGCGATCGTTTCGTCGCCGCCAGCAACGCCTGCACGCGCGCGACAAAATCGGAGGGCACCTCGGTGCCGGTGAGCCGCGTCCATTGCAGGCGCAGGAATTCCTCGGGCACGAGCGCATCGCGGTCCTGCGTGTCGTCGATCACCACCGGCACGAGGAACGGTTCGCCGCGCGCGATATCCAGCGTGCGTTCGGCCGCGAGATGCCACTCGCGTCGGAAATAACCTTCCCGGCGCGCCTGCGTGTGCGCGGAAATAATCGGCACGAAAAGCGTGCACACGCGAATCTGCTGGCGGATGCACCGGTCCCACTCGTCGCCGCTCCGCAGCTCGGATTCGTCGAGCCACACCTCGATCCCCGCGGGGCGCAGCGCCTCGGCGATGCGCCGCGCCGCCGCAGCGTCCTGCGATGCGTAGCTCAAAAAAACGGCACCGGCGACGGCCTCGGCCATGCCCAACTAACCTTCCCGACCGGCCATTGCACGCAAGTCAGTTTTGGCCGCGGTTCCGCCGCGATGGGAAGGAGTCAATAACCCTTCCCCCCTGGGTGTCTGAACTGGGGCCTCCCATCATGGGGCGTACGACGGGAGACAGGCCCTCGCAGCATCTGCCTGGGGCAGCGCACCGGTCTGGCAGAAGGCTCGGAGCCGCTGCTCGATTCTCTCCATCCGCTGGCAACACTCCGGATCATCCGCCAGATCGCACATGATGAGGTACATCCCGAGCAGGGCGTGAACATCATGAGCATTCGCCCCCGTGGCACGCGCCTGCGCCCTGGCGATCAGGTAGTAATCGACTGAACGCGATTCGGGGCCCGGTTTCACCCAGCCACTGTAGCCGCAACAGCGGTGCGCCGCTCCGCCCTGGTTGCGAGGCCTTGCGCATCCCTTGCCGCGGCCAGTCTGTTCCCGGCAGCTCAGAGCAAGCGGCCCGAGAGCCGGAAGAACCACTCCTTCATCCGCTGGCAAAGGGGCCGGTGCCGCCATTGCTCGAGCATGATCTCGTCGGACCGCGCCTGATCGAGTGCATAGGCGGACAGCATTCGCTCGGCAAACTCGCGGCTGAGCACCACCGCGACGACCTCGTCGTTGTCGAGCGCGCTGCGCCAGTCGAGATTGACCGAGCCGACGCAGGACCACACACCGTCAACCACCGCGGTCTTCGCGTGCAGCAACGCGGCGCGCCGCTCGTAGATCTTGACGCCGCCCGCCAGCAATTGGGCGTAATGCGAATGCGCCGCGTGCGCCGCCGAGCGCGAGTCGGTCGTGCTTGGGAGAATCAGCCGGACGTCCACCCCGCGGTGCGCCGCCGCGACCAGCGCCCCGACCAGCTGCGGATCGGGCACGAAATACGCATTCGTGATGTACACCTGCTTTTCCGCGTGGGTGATGGCCGCGATGAACGTGAGATAAAGCGCGTTGAACTCGTCGTCCGGCGCGCTGCCGATCGCGCGAACGATTTCCTTGCCCTGCGGCGGCACGGTCGGAAGGTAATCCTCGGCGCGCAGCGGCGGCCCGTGCTGTTTTTCCCAGGATTGCAGGAACAGCTTTTGAAAATCGGTCGCGGCCGGTCCGTCGATCTGGATATCCGTGTCCCGCCAGCCACTGCGCTTCTCACCCTTCTTTCCCCCGCTGCCACCACTGCTCGTGCCACTGCCGCGGCCGGCACTGCCGCTGAACGAGCTGCTCGAATACACGTCGTCGATGTTGATCCCGCCGAGAATCACCGTGCGCCCATCGACGATGAGCAGCTTCCGGTGGTCGCGATGATTCGGCGACCAGCGCCGCTTTGCGGCGAGCGGATTCACGGGATTGAATTCCACCACCTGGATCCCGCCGGAGCGCAGCCGCTCGAAATAATCCTTCTTCGTTTTGAAAGCGCCCAGGCTGTCGTAGAGGATATTCACCGCCACGCCGGCCGCGCGGCGCTCGAGCAGCAGGTCCGCGAACTTCTGGCCCACCTCGCCATCGTCGATGATGTAGGACTCGACGTTGATGTGGCGCCGCGCGGTCCGAATCGCGCGAAACATCGCCTCGTACGTCGCGGGGCCGTCCAACAGCAGCGTGACCTTGTTGCCGACCACGAGTGGCTCACCGACCAAAGCCTGTTCGAGCGCCGACTGGCGCTCGAGCATATCGAGGTTCCCCGACTTGCGTTTGAGTTCCGCCATCAGGGCCGCGCTCGTCCGCGCGGAGATGGGGCCCCACGCATTCTTGAACTGCGCGGCCTGAACCGCGCGACGCTCCTCGATTATTCGCGTATCCGGCAAACTCCCACAGCCAGCCGACAGCAGCCCGGCCGCCGCGCCGGTCAGCAGGAGCAGGGTGGGCCCAAGGGGAGAATGACGGAAACCGAGCATCGTAGGGCAGGGGCAGCGCGCAGCGGTTTCTTCCGACTCCGCGGCCGGTGCGATCGACCCGGGAGGGTCGGCCTGGTGCCGCGGGCAATTTCGCCGGGAAACGGAGCGTTTTGCCGCAACTGCGGTCCGCCAGCGGTTGCGGCTTCCGGCCCGCGATTGGCGGGAGCAGAGGGTGGACGACGACCTCCGGCCGCCGTTCGGCGCGGAACGCGCCCGGAGGTCACATTCCACGTCGACCCGGCCGCCAATTTGGCGAAGTGCCCCCAGGGCAACCTTCCCACGGAAATTTTCGAGGTTGGGCCATCGGATGTCCCACCTGGTCGCGTAGTCTCGCGCCATGGATGCACAACAACTCTCCCTCCCCCTCGCGGAACTGAAGGCGATCTTCCTCGACTTCCCTTTTCGCGCGAAGCCGCCGAGCGAACCGATCGCCGTCCCGCCGAGCCAGCCCGGCCGTCCCCGCCGGCGCGGCCACACCCCAGCCTCACCGCCGTCGATCAACGGGGGGCCCCTCCGATGAGACCCGCGCGCTCACACACCGGATACGGCGTGTTCGATTTGAACCGCCAGGTCGCGCGCCGCGTGCGCCGCGCATGGGAGATGGTCGAAAACCCCACGCGGCCGTGGAATGCCGGCCCGCACGTGCTGCCGGCACCCCAACCCGAATCGCTCCACCGCCGGCCCGTCGGGGAGAGTGCTCCACGCGCACCGCTCGCCGCTCGGGCCGCCTAGCGGTTCTCCGCGGTCGCCGCAGTTGCGCCGGCGCTACTCCACGGCGAGCACGGCCAGCGGCAACTCCGTGAAAAGTTCGGCCAGCGGCGCCGATGAGCCGGCGGGCCACTCCCTGCCGGTGAACACGTCCCGCCAGTTTCCGGCCGCTTGCGGCAACGCCAGTTCCGTATCCTCCCACACCAGGCCCAACGGCGGGCAGCCCAGCGCCGCAGTGAGTCGCGGCACCACCACGACGACCGCTTTGCCTTCGTGGCGCCGGGCAAACGCGATCAATCGCTCGGCGAATCGTCCCGCGCCCGCGAGCGGCTCGTAACTCCCCTGTTGAAATATCGCCGCATGCCCGCGGCGAAACCGCAGCAGCTCCTGCGTCAAGCGCAGCTTGATCCCGCCGTCCTTCCAGCGCCGCAACAGCTCCCGCCAGGGCAACGCGCCGACTGTCGACACGAAATTCTCCGGATGCGTCCAGTCCACGACGCCGCGGTTGTCCGGATCCACCAGCGTCAGGTTCCAGAGCTCGCTGCCCTGGTAAAAATCCGGCACGCCGGGCGACGCGATTTTCAGCACCACCTGCGAAAGCGTGTTCACCAACCCGAGGTGCGCGATCCGCTGGGCCTTCGGCGCAAAGCTCGTGAGAAACTCCTCGCCGGTCGAAGCGGTGAGCAGCCCGTTCACGAAACGGTCGCACGCTTCGATCCACGCCTCGTTTGGGTGCAGCCAGTGCGTGTTGACCTTCGCCTCGTTCACCGCCTTCCGCACGTGATCGCGAATCCGCGCGCGAAAGGCCTCGTCGGGTTCGAATGGCGCCGCGGGCCAGCACGCGAGCAGCGTCTGGTAGAGCCGGTACTCCTCGTTGGCGTCGGGCGCCAGCCGACCATCGATGCTGGTCGTGTGCCGCCGATTCAAACTCGACCACTCCCTCACCCAGTCCGCCCAGTCCCCGGCCATTTCCGACAACACGTACAGCCGGGCCCGCGCATCCTCGCCGAACTTCGTGTCGTGCGTCGACGTCGCCAGCAGCGCGTGTGGCGTCGTCTCGCGCCGCCGCGCATTGGCCGCGTGAAACGCCGCGACCGTGCCGCCGAACGCGGCCGGATCGCCGCCCACCTCGTTCAACGCCACCAGCCGGTTGTAGACATAAAAGGCGGTGTCCTCGACCGACTTCGCCATCACCGCGCCGGTGTACTGCTGGAACGTGAGCACCCAGCGCCACAACCCCACCCGGTAATCGAGCGTCGCGGATGGCGGCGGGTAGCGCCCGATCAGGACATCGCGGACGAACTCGAAGGCCTGCGCGTCGCGGTTCGGATTTCGCCGCAACGCGGTGGCGCAAGCGCGTTCGATTTCGCGGGCATCGGCCGGCCGGCACTCCGCGTTCATCCGCCGATAGATCCGGTAAACGCCCAGCCCCGCCATGATCTCGCGAATCGCGACGACCAGTTCGTGCCGCGTCAGATCGCGCCAGCGCCGGTCGTGCGCAACGAGGTTGGCCAGCTGGTGCCCGAGGTGAGTCACGGCATTGGCAAACATCTCCTCGAGCACGTGGCGTTTGTTCACATACACGACGTCGGCGAAGCTCTCGTGTGCACCGGTGAGGGCGGAGTACAGGTGCGTGAATTTTTCCTCCGCCGCAGGATCGACGAAAACGTCCGCGAGCTGGCGGATGAACTCGTAGCCCGTGGTCCCGTGCGTCGGCCAGGCGGCATCGAGTTCCTCCCCGTGGGCGAGGATTTTTTCCACGACGACGTAGAAGGGCGTGGTGGCCGTGGCGCCGTCGCGCAAGGCGAGCGTCTGCACGCGCTCGAGGTACTCGAGCGGGTTGCGCAAACCGTCGATGTGATCGATGCGCAGCCCGGTCGCGATGCCCTCGCGCACGAGCCCGCCAATCAAGCGATGCGTCTCCTCGAAAACCTTGGGGTTCTCCATCCGCAGCCCGATCAGCGTGTCGATCGCGAAAAACCGCCGGTAGTTCACCTCGTGCGCGCCTGTCTTCCAGTGCGCCAGCCGGTAATGCTGGTCGCCGATGATCGCGTCGAGTCGATCCATGCGGCGTGCATCGCCGGCCTGCCCGTTGATCACGTCGAGGTGCGCGGCGATGGCCCGTCGCACCGACTCGCTGGCCCTGGCCGCGGCGCCCAGTTGCTGCTTCAGTTCCTGGCGCGGCCCGCGCGGAATCGGCCCCTCGCTGCCACGCGGCAAGGCCTTGAACCCGTCGGCCAGCTTGCGCAACGCCAGCCGCGCCTCCTCGGCACAACCGGGCTCGGCGGCCGCGCCTTGCAGCAAGTCCGCGTAGGTGTCCGGACAGACCGGGAAGCGGAGGTCTTCGTAATGCACGAAGAAGTTGCCGGAGGCCGCGTCGAGGCGAATCGCAAACCGGCCGGCTTCGAGCACGACGCCGTACTGGTGGTCGAGGATCGGCACGAGCACCCGCGCCCGGCTCGTCTGGTACGGCTCGCCCCAGTCGATGTCGAAGAAGTCCGCGAAAGGTGAATACGGCCCGCACTCCAGCACGTCCTGCCACCAGCGGTTGGACGTGCCCTGAATGCCCATGTGGTTCGGCACGAAGTCGAGCACGATGCCCATCGCGTGCGCCCGCAACTGCCCGGCGAAATCCTCGAAGCCCTTCCGTCCGCCGAGCTCCGTGTCGATGCGATGGTAGTCGTTTACATCGTAGCCATGCGTGCTGCCGGGCGCCGACATCAGGATCGGCGAGCAGTAGCAGTGGCTGATCCCGATTCGGTCCAAGTATGACACGATCCGACTCGCCTCGGCGAAGGGGAACTCCTTGCGCAGCTGCAATCGATACGTCGAGACCGGGACGCCTTGCGGATCGGTAAAGGGCATGGGGGCGAGCCGCGCTGGGCTCGGTCTGGGGTTTGCGGTCTTGAGTTTGGAATTCGGCGGATACGCCCCTCGGGTCGCGGGGTTCGTGCTAGAGTTAGCAATTTCGGCGTGAGGTTCCGTCCGCCACCCAAGAACCGAGCCCCAGCCCCAAGACCGCTCCGCGCATGGTCGCAAATAAATTTGCTCCCGCGGCCGGCTCGCGAAGAGGCTCGCGGGGATGCCTCGTTTCACTCGCTTTGGGCTCGCCGCGGCTGTCGCCGCAGTGGTTCCACTCTTCCTCTGGGCCGCGGACCAGGCGGCCGCGCCGAAATCCACCTCCACACCCTATCCGCTCATCATGGGTCCGATTCGACTCTGGGCAGGCGATGCGCCCGGTGCCAAGGGCCAGCGGCCGCAGGACATCCCCACCCTTACCCCCTTTCCCGCCGGTGCGGCCAAGCGCAACGGTGCGAGCATCGTGATTTTCCCGGGCGGTGGTTACGGCAGCCTCGCCGAACACGAGGGCACGGGTTATGCCGAGTTTTTCGCGGAACACGGGATCACCGCGTATGTGCTCAAATACCGGCTCGGCTCGAACGGCTATCGGCATCCGACCATGCTGAACGACGCCGCCCGCGCGGTACGGATGGTGCGGGCGTTCGCCCAGCGCGACGGACTCGATCCCCATCGCATCGGCATCATCGGGTCGTCCGCCGGCGGTCACCTCGCCTCGACCCTGGCGACGCATTTCGACGCGACGAAACCCGATGGCCCGAAACTCGAGGCCGGCGACGCCTACGATCGCGAGAGCTCGCGGCCCGATCTCGTCGTCCTTTGCTATCCGGTGATTTCGCTCGGCGAATTCGCGCACGCCGGCTCGCGTAAGAATTTGCTGGGTGACAATCCACCCGCGGATCTCGTGCAGAACCTTTCGAACGAGCTGCAGATCACCAAGGACACGCCGCCGACGTTTCTCTGGCACACGGCCGAAGACAAGGCCGTGCCGGTGGAAAACAGCCTGATGTTCGCGGCGGCCCTGCAGCGCGCCCACGTGCCGTTTTCGCTCCATATCTACGAAAAGGGCCCGCATGGCCTCGGGCTTGGCCGGCCCGGCAAGGAGGCGCCGCCCTGGGCAAACCAATTGCTATATTGGTTCCAGGAGCGAAAATTCGTACCGTAGACGCAGGGATAATCACCCATATAACTTAGTTTTCTCGCCATTCCGCGGATGCCTGCCCAACGTAACCGTATGCCGGGTTCCAGCACCGTGCTAGTCGTCGATGACGACGAAATGAGTCGTCAGGTCCTCGACAACCTCCTGAAGCAGGAGAATTACACTGCGCTCTTCGCGAAGAACGGCGTGGAAGCGCTTGATATTGCCGCGCGCATCGCGCCCGATGTCGTGCTCCTCGACATTCTGATGCCGCAGCTCGATGGCTTCGAGGTCTGCCGGCAGATGCGTTCGAATCCCGCGCTGCGGCACGTGCCGATCGTCGTGCTGACGTCGCTCGATGGCCGTGACTCGCGCTTGCGCGGACTCGCCTCCGGCGCCGACGAGTTCCTCAACAAACCGGTCGATCTGATCGAGTTGAAGACGCGGCTTCGGACGATCACGGGCCTGAATCGCTTCCGGCAACTCTGCGATGAACGCTCGCGGTTCGAACTCGCGGTCGCGCATTCGCCCGACGCGATCGTATTGACCGATACGCACGGCGAGGTGCTGCACGCGAATAACGCTTTCCTTCAACTGGCCGGGCGGATTCCCGAATACATCTTCGATTGTTTTCAACCCGCGACGGCGGAAACGATCCACACGGCGATCGCCGGCGAACAGCCCGGCTTGAAGGTCGAGTCGCTCGAAGCGCCACTCGCGATTGCGAGCAACCCATCCGTCATCGTGGAAATCACCGTCGTGCGGCTGCCGGCGTCCGGCGACGCGCATTTTGAATACATCCTGCGCAACATCACCGAGCGAAAGCTGCTGGAATCGCAAATCATGCGGTTGGAGCGAATCGAGCTCCTCGGCCAGCTCGCCAGCGGTGTCGTGCACGACGTGAACAATCTTCTCCTCGCCGTCGTGCTGAATGCCGAGCTGGTGGCGGCCCACGGCGATCCGAAGTCAGCCGAACGCGCCAAGGTGATTCAGCAGGGCGCGGAGCGCGGCGCCGCGCTGCTCCGGCGGATTCTCATGTTCGCGCGCGGCGGCGACCAAACGCTCAGCCGGCTCCGCATGCCGCCGGTGTTGCGGGAGACGGCGACGATTGCCGGAAAACTCCTCGGCGAGCACATCACCCTCGAGGTGGACGCGCCGGACGAACTGCCGCCGATCGTCGGCGACGCCAACCAGCTTCATCAGGTCGTGATGAACCTCTGCTTGAACGCGCGTGACGCGATGCCGAACGGCGGCCGGTTGCAGCTGAAAGCCGAGACGGTTTCGTTGAATGCCGTGCAGGCTCGCGCGATCGCACCGGATGCGACTCCGGGTGATTTCGTCGCGCTGAGCGTTCGTGATACCGGCACCGGCATCGCCCCGGAGATTCGCGACCGTCTGTTCGATCCCTTTTTCACGACCAAGCCGCGCGAGACTGCAACCGGCCTCGGCCTCGCCACGGTTCTCCGGGTGATGCGCCACCACCGCGGCTTCGTCGCCTTTAAAAGCAAGGTCGGCGACGGCACGTGCTTCACGTGCTATTTCCCCACGCTGCTTCCGCCGGCGCCGGCAGCGTAACAGCGCGGGGGCATCTCCAAGCTGTCGGTCAAGAGTAGCGCCGGCATCCTGCCGGCAAGTGGCTGCGGCTTGCAGCCGCAGACTCATCGGCTGGCAGTCGGGGGGACTGGCAATGCCGGCAAGATGCCGGCGCTACGTTCAGGCCGCCGCGATCACGCATTTCGCGGGACAGAACGCCCGACCGGGAGCAACTGCGGCTATGTATGTAGGGCGGGGTCTCCTGACCCCGCCGCGAATGTGCGAACGACGGCGGGGTCGGGAGACCCCGCCCTACAACCCACCGACAACTCGATCCTTCCGACGCAGCCCGTTTTCGCCGACGTCCGGCAATCCGTTGGTGACGCTCGCAGTTGCGTTCGCGCCGGCTTCGGCCTTGCGTTCATCGGGCGCGATGCGCACGTTGGGCCTCTTTTTCCACGTTCCACCCGCCCGCAGAATGAACCAGAGCATCCGCAATATCGCCATTATCGCCCACGTCGACCACGGGAAGACCACTCTCGTCGACAAGCTCCTCAAGGAGGGCGGCGTCTTCCGCGCCAATCAACAGGTGGAGGAGCGCGCCATGGACTCGATGGACCTCGAAAAGGAGAAGGGCATCACGATCAAGGCGAAGAACACGTCCGTTCACTGGAAGGACAAAATCATCAACATCGTCGACACGCCCGGACACGCCGACTTCGGCGGCGAAGTCGAGCGCGCGCTCCGTATGGTCGACGGCGTGCTGCTGGTTGTGGACGCCTACGACGGCCCGCAGGCGCAGACGCGTTTCGTCCTCCGCAAGGCGCTGCAGCACGGGCTCAAGGTGATCATCGTCATCAACAAGATCGATCGTGAGAACTCCGAGCCGGTGAAGATGTACGACAAGGTGCTCGAGCTGCTGATGGAGCTCAACGCCACCGAGGAACAGTTCGACGCACCGGTGGTGTACGGGTCGGGTCGCGACGGCTACATGATGAAGCATCTCGACGACAAGCGGGAGAACATGACGCCGCTGTTCGAGACGATCCTCGACCATATTCCGCCGCCGTTCGCCAAGCCGGACGAGCCGTTCCACATGCTGGTCTCGAACATCGACTGGAGCGACTACGTCGGCCGCATCGCCATCGGCAAGATTCTCGGCGGCCAGGTGAACGTCGGTGACACGGTCTACACGATTCGCCACTCGGACTCGAAGCACATCCGCGCGAAGGTCACGAAGATCTTCGAATACACCGGCCTCACCACGAGTGAGACGACCATTGGCGGCGTCGCCGGCAACATCGTTGGCATCTCCGGGGTCGAGGAAATCGACATCGGCGACACGCTGACGGCGGATGAGAATGGCCATGCGCTGCCCTTCACGCAGATCGATCCGCCGACACTAGAGATGCAGTTCGCCGTCAACGACGGCCCGCTCGTTGGCCAGGAGGGCAAGCTCGTCACCTCGCGCCAGCTCCGCGAGCGGCTCTTCCGCGAGCTGAAGACCAACGTCTCGATCTACATCGACGACAGCGATCGCGCCGGCGTCTTCAACGTGAAGGCTCGCGGGGCGATGCAGGTCGCCGTGCTCGCCGAGACGATGCGCCGCGAGGGTTTCGAGTTCCTCGTCTCCCGCCCGACGGTGATCGAGAAGATTGTCGATGGAAAGCGCCACGAGCCCTACGAGACCGTCTGGATCGAAGTGCCCGACGAGTGCGTCGGCGCCGTCATGCAGAATCTCGCCAACCGCAAGGGCCAGTTGACGAACATGGAGAAGCACCCGCACTCGACGATGATTGAGGCCACGATCACGACGCGCGGGCTGATCGGCATGGAGATCGACGTCGTCAATATCACCAGCGGCCGCGGCGTGATGAGCCACCTGTTCAAGGAATACGGCCCTTACGCGGGCGAAGTGCTCACCCGCGTCACTGGCACGCTCATGGCGACCGAGGCCGGCGAAACCACCGCCTATGCCCTCGTGATGGTGCAGGAACGCGGCAAACTCTTCGTAGGCCCGGGCGAACTCGTTTACGAGGGCATGATCGTCGGCGAAAATCCCCGCAATGAGGACATCGCCTGCAACGCCGTTCGCGCCAAGAAGCTCACCAACTTCCGTTCGCAGGGCGAAGGCGTCGCCACGGGGTTGACGCCGGCCACGAAGTTTTCCCTCGAGCGTGCGATCGAATACATCGCTACCGACGAATACGTGGAGGTCACGCCGAAGAATCTGCGGCTTCGCAAGCGCATCCTCCGGGAAGTCGATCGCCGCAAGGTCGCTCGCCGGGAAAAGTCCGCCGAGGTGGCGTAGGTCGCCGGCGGCGTGGCGCGGTCAACCTGACCGCGCTGCCCGGACCACGGCCCGGCACCCAAGTGCCCTCAAACTGAGGGCGGGGACGCTCCTGCAATTCCTGGCGGAACGACCTCCCGTCTTGCCCCACGCCGCGGCTCGACAGGCGCGCTCGATTCGCTTCGGATGGCCGGGTCTGTGCGTCGTGAATTATCCAGCCGCCCCGCCACCTCCATCGTCAAATGGCGTCACGTCGCATCGTCGGCTGCTCTGGTGTGGGCGCTGGGTGGCTGCACGAGCGCCCCGGTGCCGCCGGCGGCGCCGCGCATCGACGTCGCGGGCAATGCCGAGGCGCTCGCCGGTCGGACGCTCGACGCACCGGCGTTGCGCGAGTTCCTCACGGCGAACTTGGGCGCGGTACCCGAGCGCTGGGACTTCGAGTCGCTGGCCTGGGTCGGGTTTTTCTACCATCCTTCGCTCGAAGTGGCACGCGCCCAGTGGGCGTCGGCACGAGCGGCCCACACGACGGCGGCGGCACGGCCCAATCCGACGCTGACGTTGATACCGGGCTTCAGCGCGAACGCGCCGGCCGGCGTCTCGCCGTGGCTGCCCGCGGTGAATCTCGACTTCCTGTTCGAAACGGCGGGCAAACGAGACCGGCGCGCGGCCGCCGCCGCGTTTGAAGCCGAAGCCACCCGGCTCGGCGTGCTCAGCGCCGCGTGGCAGGTGCGCAGCGCGGTGCGGCACGCGCTGCTCGACGCGGCGGCCGCGCAAGCGCGGTTGCCCCTGCTCGTCGCCCAGCGCGATGCGCAACGCGATCTGGTCCGACGACTCGAACAGCGGCGGGAGGCCGGCGCGATCGACGCCACCGCGGTGGCGAACGCCCGACTGACGCTGCTCAAGTCCGAGGAAACAGTCGCCGTCGCGGAAGCGCAGGCTGTCACGCATCAAGGTCGCATCGCGATTGCCCTGGGCTTGCCGCGGGCCGCCGTCGCCCATCTCACGGTGCCGAACGAACTCGGCGACACCGACCCGCTCGCGCAGGGCGAACTCGCGACCGCTCGCACCCGCGCGCTTCACGCGCGCGCCGACGTACTCACCGCCTTCGCCCGCTACGAGGCCGCATGTGCGGCGTTCGAACTCGAGCTGCGGCGCCGGCAGCCCGACCTGCATCTGGGACCTGGATACCAATGGGACCAGGGCGAAAGCAAATGGACCGTGGCGTTCGGCTTCGAGCTGCCGTTGTTTCACCGCAACGAAGGCCCGCTGGCGGAAGCCGCGGCCCGCTGCCGGGAGGCGGCGGCGCAGCTGACGTCGGTTCAGGCCCAGATTATCGCCGCCGTCGACGAGGCGGCGAGCGCCGAAACCCTTGCGCTCGCCCAGCTCGAGCGTGCGCGGCAACTTCGCGCCGAATCTGCCCGGCAGGCGGAACGCGCGCGCGGCCGATTCACGGCGGGCGCGGTCGATCGGCTCGAGGTGCACACCGCGGCAATCGAGCTGCAGGCCGCCGACCTCGCGGTGGTCGACGCGCAAATCGCCGTCGCGAACGCCCGCGGCCAGCTCGAAGCCGCCCTGCAGGTTCCTTTTCGCCAGGTCGAACGTCTCGCGCCCATGCCCGGCGCACCCTCTCCCGTTTCGCAATGAACAAACTTCTTCTCGGCCTCGTCGTCGGTGGCGCAGTCGGTGCCGGCGTGACGTGGTCGCTCCGGCACCACGAGGAACCTGCCCACGCCGAGCCCGCCGCCGCGAAGGAAAAGCCGGAGGAAAACCCGCTGCATCTCTCCCCCGAGAAGCGCACGGCCGCCGGGATCGTCTTGGCGGCAGCGCAGCGCAAGCCGCTGCCCGCGGAAGCCGCCGCGCAGGGCCGCGTGCTCGATCCGTCGCCGCTCATTGGTTTGCTGGCGGAACTCGAATCAACGCGCGCGACGCTCGCCGCGGCCGACAAGGAATTCGGGCGCGTGCAGAAACTCCACGCCCAGGACGGCAACGCGTCGCTGCAGGCCGTGGAAACCGCCGAAGCGGATGTGCTCCGGGCTCGCGCGCAACGGCTCGCGGTCGAGGCCCGGCTGGTCGCGGGCTGGGGCGCGGCACTGGCGCGGAGGGAGGATTTGCCGAAGCTGGTCGTGTCGCTCGCCGCCCAGGAAGTCGCGCTCGGCCGGCTCGAACTGATCGACGCGCGCAGCAACGGGAAACCTCCGCCGCACGTCCGCGTCGCGACGCTCGCGAATCGCGAGGCTGCGACCGACGCCGAGGTGCTCGGTCCCGCGCCGTCCGCCGATCCGCAATCCCAGGCTGCGGCCTATCTCGTCCTGCTGCGCGCGCAACCGTCGCCGCCCGGCACGGCGCTCATCGGATCGTTTGCGAGTGAAGGCAAGGGACCGGAGGTCGTCATCGTTCCAGCGACCGCAGTCGTTTATCACGACGGCAGCGCGTGGGTCTACGCGTTGGGCGAGAAGGACACGTTTCAGCGTCACCGCGTCGAAATAGCGCGCGCGCTGGGCGACGACGTTGCGATCGCCGACGGACTCGACGAAAAGGCGCCGGTCGTGGTGCGCGGCGCCCAGCAATTGCTCTCGGCGGAATTGCAGGCGGGAGCCAAAGACTGATGCTTTCGGCCATCGTCCAGTTCTCGCTGCGCTTCCGGGGCGTGGTGTTGTCGCTCGCGGTGCTGGTGCTGGTGTACGGCGCGTTCGTCGCCTCGCAGGCAAAGCTCGATGTGTTTCCGGACTTCGTGCCGCCGCAGGTCACGATCCAGACGGAGTGCCCCGGACTCGCGCCCGAGCAGGTCGAGACGCTCGTCACCCGGCCGGTCGAGACGGCGGTCAACGGGCTCGGTCACCAGGAGTCGCTGCGTTCCGAGTCGATCCAGGGCCTCTCGATCGTCACGATCGTCTTCGCGGAGGGCACGGCCATCCTGCAGGCGCGGCAACTCCTGGCGGAGAAACTGGCCGAGATCGCCGGCACGCTGCCGCTCGGATCGAAGGCGCCGAAAATGTCGCCGCTCACGTCGGCGACGATGGACCTGCTCAAAGTCGGTCTCGTCAGCGAAAGGCTTTCGCCGATGGACTTGCGCACGTTCGCCGATTGGACGGTGAAACCGCGGCTCCTGGCGGTGCCCGGCGTGGCGAAATGCAGCGCGTTTGGGGGCGACGTGCGGCAGCTGCAGATTCAGGTGCATCCCGAGCAATTGATCGCGCGCAACCTCACGCTCGGCGACGTGATTGCCGCGGCCCGGCTCGCGAGCGGAGTGCGCGGCGCGGGTTTCATTGAAACGCCGAATCAGCGCATCGTCCTGCAGACCGAAGGCCAGGCGCTGTCGACGGACGCGCTCGGCTCCGTCGTCGTGACCACCGCGGCCGGCGGAACCCCGGTGCGGCTCCGCGACGTGGCCACCGTCGTCGAGGGCGCCGAACCCAAATTCGGCGACACGCTCATCATGGGCCGGCCCGGCGTGTTGCTGACGATGTCGAGCCAGTATGGCGCGAACACGATGGAGGCGACAACCGCGGTCGAAGCCGCGCTCGAGGATCTGAAGCCGCTGTTCGCGAAGAACGGCATCACGGTTTATCCGCGGCTGCACCGGCCGGCGACCTTCATCGAGCACGCGCTGGCCAACATCCGGCACTCCCTCCTGCTCGGGGCGGCGCTCGTGGCGATCGTGCTCTTCGTCTTCCTCGGGAGCGTGCGCACGGCGGTGATTTCGCTCACGGCGATTCCACTCTCGCTGCTCACCGCCATCGTCGTGCTGACGCATTTGGGCGTCACGCTGAACACGATCACGCTCGGCGGACTCGCGATCGCGATTGGCGAGGTCGTGGACGACGCGATCATCGACGTGGAGAACATCGTGCGGCGGCTGCGCGAGAATCGAACGCTCGGGTCGCCGCGGGCGGTGCTCCAGGTCGTGTTCGACGCCTCGCTCGAGGTGCGCAGCGCAGTCGTGTACGCGACGTTCATCGTCATCCTGGTTTTCGTGCCGGTGCTCACGCTGACGGGGCTGCAAGGCAGCTTCTTCGCGCCGCTCGCGCAGAGCTACATCATCGCCACGCTCGCGTCGCTGCTCGTGGCGCTGACCGTCACTCCGGCGCTCACGCTGGTCTTCTTCCCACGCGGAGCGAAACAAACCGAGCCGCCGCGGCTGCAACGCTGGCTGCATCGCGGCTACGAACGGATCCTCGGCGGCGTCGCGCGCGCGCCCACGGTGGCGGTCGCGATCGTGGTGATTGGCTGCGTGCTCGCCCTCTCGCGCATAGCGACTCTCGGCGGGGAGTTTCTGCCGGAATTCCGCGAGGGTCACTTCGTGCTCCAGGTGTCGGCGGCACCGGGAACCTCCATGCCCGAAATGCTGCGGATCGGAAAACAGATTTCGGAGTCGCTGCTGAAGAACCCGCACATTGCGACGATCGAACAGCAGGTGGGCCGCGCGGAACAGGGCGAGGATCCCTGGGGACCCCATCGCTCGGAATTCCATGTCGATCTGAAACCGATGCCCGGCGAGGAGGAAGAGGGCGTGGCGAAGGAAATCCGCGACGCTCTCGGCGCGGTGCCCGGCATCCAGTTCGAACTCCTCACCTTTCTCGGCGATCGCGTCGGCGAGAGCATCAGCGGCGAAAACTCCGCGGTGGTGATCAATGTGTTCGGCGATGACATGGACGAGCTCGATGAAAAGGCCCGGGAAATCGCGACCGCGCTCGGGAAGGTGCCCGGCGCCGCCGACGTCCAGGTGAAGTCGCCGCCGGGCGCGCCGCGCCTCGCGGTTCGGCTGCGCTCTGACCGGCTGGCCGAACTCGGTTTTCGCCCCGTGGAAGTGCTCGAGACCCTCCAGACCGCGTACCAGGGCGAAACCGTGGCGCAGGTCTACCACGGAGTGCAGGTCTCCGATGTCGCGGTCACGCTCGATGCGAAGACCCGGGCGGATCCGCAGGGCGTCGGTGCCCTCTGGCTTGCGAATCCGCAGGGTATGCGCGTGCCATTGCGGGAACTGGCCGACGTCTACTGGACGAGCGGCCGGTTCTCCATCCTGCACGAAGGCGCGCGCCGCCGTCAGACCATCACGTGCAATCCCCAGGGCCGTGACGTGCAATCGTTCGTCAAGGAAGCGCGCCGCGCGATCGGGGCGTCAGTGAAGATGCCGGCCGGCGCCTATCTCGAGTTTGCCGGCGCCGCCGAGGCGCAGCGCGCCGCGAATCGCCAACTGCTGCTCCACACTGCAATTGCCGCGGTCGGCATCGTCTTGCTGCTCGCGATGGTGCTGGGACAGTGGCGCAACGTCGCGCTCGTCCTGTTGAACCTGCCGTTCGCACTCGCGGGTGGCGTGCTCGCATTGTACGTGCGCAAACTCGCAGGCGAGGAATCGGCGCTCAACATGGGCGCGCTGGTCGGCTTCGTCACCCTTTTCGGCATCACGACGCGCAACGCGATCATGCTGCTCTCGCATTACGAACATCTCGTCCTGGAGGAAAATGTCACGTGGTCGGCCGCCGCGGCGCTGCGCGGCGCCTCCGAGCGGCTCGTGCCGATTCTCATGACGGCGAGCGTCACCGCGCTCGGCCTGCTGCCGCTCGCGCTCGGCAGCGGCGAGGCCGGCCGCGAAATCGAGGGACCGATGGCCATCGTGATCGTCGGCGGGCTGATCACGTCGACGGGCCTGAACTTGCTGGTGCTGCCATCGCTGGCGCTGCGGTTCGGACGATTCTCAAACAGCATGCCCCGCCCGCCGGTTACGGTTCCTGCGTTTTCAGATAGCTGATACCGGTCATCGTCAGCAGGGGCAGCATGTGCGGCGAATCTTTCTCGTCCACCAGCATCACGTAAGTAGACCCCAGAGCGATCTGACTGCGGCTCGCGACCGTATATTGGCGACCATCCGCCAAGTTGATCACGAACGGAATCCCTTCGCGCATCGCGGTCTCGATTACGCTCCTCGTCATCTCGCACTAGCCCGGAAAAATCATACGCGGAGAGGAAGACCGGGCGCGGAAGCTGCTAAGTTGTTGGTGTGAACAATCCAACTACAACAGAATCCGGCGCCCGGCCTTCGACAGACTGTCAGCAATCG
>Ga0082335_1003751_pt1 | contig 24398 bp, 20 predicted proteins | sample Subgrocontami58m_FD_72375 | JGI IMG/M metagenome (GOLD analysis project Ga0082335, IMG submission 72375) | Subsurface groundwater microbial communities from S. Glens Falls, New York, USA - GMW37 contaminated, 5.8 m (SPADES assembly) (version 2) ...
GAAATGCAAAGCGCAGCTATCAAGAAGCTACGAGAGCTTTTGAAGGCATAGTCTTGAAAAGGGAAGACCATGGTTGACAGAATGGATAGATTTAACGAAATATTAGACGAATGTGTTAACCTGATTGCTCTTAAAGGGGAGACGGTTGAAAGCTGTTTGACCCGTTACCCGGAGCAAGCAGCGGAGTTGGAACCGTATCTCCGCATGGCGACAAAGGTTGCTCGTACTTACACCGTCAATACCACCGGCGCCGCTAAGGAACGGGCCAGACAACGGCTTTATGCCGAACGCATTCTACTGAGACAGAGGAGTGGTGACAAAGAACGCCGAAGGGATTCGGGGGGGGTTGGGGTTTTTGGCTGGTTCCCACGTTGGGCAACAGTCACAGCGATAGCGGTTCTGGTGATATTGTTCTCTAGCGTCGGCGTTGTAGCCGCCTCCGCCAACGCTTCGCCGGGGAACCTGCTATACCCCGTTAAGCGTAGTGCTGAGCAAGCCATTCTTTCCTTCCAATTTTCACCCGAGGGAAAAGCCAGGTTGAACCTGTCATATGCGCAGCGCCGCGCTGATGAGATGGTTACTGTTATAAAAGAGGGCAATGCCCCACAATTAGCTAGCCTGAAAGAAGACCTTAAACAGAATCTAGACACATTTACACAGGTAATCGGCCAGGTGGGTAACGAGCAGGAAAAAGCAGGGCTGCAAACCCTGTTCCAGGAGAACGCGGTGCAGTCGCTAAACAATATTCAGATTGCCACCGAACAAGTGCCTGAAGATAAGCGCCAGGCAGCTATGGATAGCTTTCAGGCATCATCTCAAACGTTTGCACTAGCTGTGGAGACCGCCACCGCCGAGTCGCCAAAGCCTGTTGTTACAGCCAGGTCTCCGGGCATTCTCCAGTTGCTGGCTACCGATCCTCCACCGCCAAATGTGGAGAAGGTATTGATAACTGTGAACCAGATTGACATCTCTACTAGTGACAAGGGCCCCTGGATTAATATAATCCAGGAACCACAGACCTTCGACCTGCTCCGGGTGGCTGAGGTACAGAAATTCCTCGGTCAGAAACCTGTTGAACCGGGGACGTATACTCAAGTGCGTTTCCTTATTACCGGGGCGACCGTTGTAATCGGCGGAGTGGAAAGACCGGCCAAAGTACCCGGCGAAATGTTGAAACTGGGCAGGCCCTTCATCGTTGAAGAAGGTAAAACAACTTCTGTAACACTTGATTTCGATGGCGCCAGAACCCTCCAAATCGTTGGGCAGGATGATTTTATTATAAAACCGGTTGTTAACGTGCTGGTTCATAAGCAGGGCCAACGGGAAAAAGAAGATGAAAAAGAAAAACAGAAACGTGGTCCGGATAAGGTGACCGAAAAGGTGCGCCGAACCGAGTTTGAAGGACAGGTTGAGTCTATTGCCGCTAACCGTATCGTAGTGCATGGGGTAACCATAACGCTGGCGCCTTCCACCAGAATCGAGGGGAAACCTGAGGTCGGCCAGAAAGTCGAGGTTGAGACCTTAATCCAACCCGATGGCACTTATCTGGCAATCAAAGTAGAAGCTAAAGGGGAAGGTAAAAAAGATGAAAAGTCCAGTAGAAACGAAAGAGGAGGGGCATCCGGAAGGACTGTAGAGATTAGTGGCGCCATTCAATCCATAACCGCTACCGAATGGATTGTTGACGGGCAGAAAGTGAAGTTGACAGCCCAAACCGGGGTGAAGGGGCAGGCTACGGTAGGCGCTACTATTAAAATTGAAGGTACCCAGCAAGCTGACGGCTCGATTTTGGCCAGCGAGATAACAATCGTTAGTAGCGTAAAACCCCAGGAGAAAAAAGAGGAAGAGGGAAGACAAGAACAACGCAAGCCCGATTCCCGCTTTACAGGGACCATTGAAAAAGTAAGCCCGAATGAATTAGTGATAAATGGCCGGGCTGTCATCATCACGCGTGAAACCAAAATCGAAGGCGTCACGGCTGTAGGTGCGGGGGCTGAGGTCGAGGGACTATTACAACCTGATGGCAAGGTTCAGGCGGCTTCTATAAAGATGACAAAAAAAGCCGAGGAACGTGATAAAGATGAGGGTAAAGAGAAAAACATCCCTCAGCAATCCGGTACACCCGATCGGAGAGACGAGGAAAGGGATAGACGCGGACAAAGTTCTCAAAACGGGCAGATCTTTAGCGGCACTATCGAAAAAATTGGCTCAGGTGAATGGACTGTAAGCGGAAAAACAATTCTTATTAGCCGTGATACCAGGTTAGAAGGCAATCCTGTGATTGGCGTCAAGGTATCGGGAGAAGGAACGCTGTTACCGGAAGGTAAGATAGCAGCATCGTCTGTAAAAGTTGAAAGCAGGTCAGGTAATGAAGGCAGGGGGGGAGATGAAACTCCGAAAACACAGGAGCGGCAGAGGGATGAAAGAGAATCACCACAAAGGAATACAACCACCATCTCAGGAAATATCGCTAAAGTTAGCAGCACAGAGCTAACCATCGAAGGTAAAACTGTCTCTATCAGGCTTGACACCAGGATTGAAGGAACTCCCGAAATTGGTCTCAAGGCTCAGGTTGAAGGGCAGCAACAACCCGACGGTAAAATTATTGCTGTTTCTATTAAAATCACCTCCATCCCAGTTGCTTCTCCAAAGGAAAAGGAAAGGGCAAAAGTACCTGGAACAACACCCGGGCAGAGGGAAGGGCAGGACGATGAGAAAGAAACACCGCAAAGAGGCTCTATTCTCTTCACCGGCACTGTTAGCTCGTTCAAGGCCCCTTTCAATGAAATAACTGTTGATGGTAAAGTCATAACCATAAGTACGGGAACTGCTGTGGAAGGGGTTCTTGCTGTGGGTAGGAGGGTAAGGATTAAGGGTCAGACCGGGTCTGATGGTAAGATGGTAGCCAGTTCTATTACGGTTTACGATAGCAGGTCAAAAACAGCGCAAACCCGCTAACAGCAAGTAACTCTTCTTTTATTAAATAAAAGCCCCGCCTCACGGGTCAACCCGTGAGGCGGGGCTTTATCATTCCCTCTTTCTAACCTGACATTAATGAATGTGACAACGTTTTACTTTTAGAGAAACTTAAAAGGGAGGGCTACCATGAATCAGGTTAATCGCATCTTAGCATACATAGAAAGGTTGTTTGGCAAACCACCCGCACTCGTTCCGGTACCGGTTAAACCTCAACCGCGAAAACGGTAATTAAATTCCCTGGAGTGGTACGTTATCTTCTGTGAGGAGGCCGGGTGGGACTCGCATCAACTTCTCTACGGTTTATGGAAATAAAGATGCTATGGCTGACAATACGGAAGTAAAAACGTTTTAACAATCAGGAAGTGAAAGAAAGGAGGACCAGACGAATAAAAGAATCTGAAAGCAATCATATGTCTGTATTTTAGACATGATCTATCCAATAAGGAGGAGGACAACATGACGAAATCTAAATTAAAATTTCTACTTAAATACGGTATATCAGCGTTAGTGATATTCTTTCTGGCTATGGGGGTGGGTAGGGTTATCCCGGCGGCAGCCCAGGCCGGCATACTTGACCATGTTACAGTAACCCCGGCCAGCGCAACATTGGTTCCGGGTGGCGCCCAGCAGTTTACCGCTCAAGCATTTGATATCGCTAATAACCCGGTAGCTGGCGCTACATTCCTGTGGAATATGGCGTCTGGCGGTGGGACAATCAGCTCGACAGGGTTATTCACCGCCGGTACGACTCAGGGTATATTCACTAATACAGTGCAAGCCTTTGCAGTTCAGGGCGCCGTAATCAAATTTGGTAGCGCCTCGGTAACTGTTACAGCGCCGGCCCCAGGCCCGCTGGATCATGTAACGGTATCACCGTCCAGTGCAACGTTAGCCATTGGTGGAACACAGCAGTTCACTGCCCAGGGGTTCGATGCGGCTAACGTTTCTATTCCAGGACTGGGTTTCGGTTGGAATGTTGTAGCTGGAGGAGGGACCATAAATGCTGGCGGCCTGTTCACTGCCGGTGGTACTTCTGGCAGCTTCCCCAATACGGTACAGGCTGTCGCAGTACAGGGCGCTATCATTAAGATAGGCACCGCATCTGTAACTGTTACTGCTGCACCCGGCCCCCTCGACCACGTAGCCGTATCCCCGGCCAGTGCGATATTAGCCATTGGTGGAACACAGCAGTTCACTGCCCAGGGGTTCGATGCGGCTAACATATCTATTCCAGGACTGGGTTTCAGTTGGAGTGTCGTAGCTGGAGGAGGGACCATAAATGCCGGCGGCCTGTTCACTGCCGGTGGTACTTCTGGCAGCTTCCTCAATACGGTACAGGCAACCACCGTTCAGGGGAGTATTACCAAATCCGGTACAGCTTCGGTAACTATAACCGTCGCTCCTATCCCTGTGCCTCAGCCTGAGAAGCTAGCACCAAAGAAAATACTACGCCTGGTTGATAGTTCCATCGACACCGTCGGTTTTGAACACTTCCTGGGGGCCCAGTGGTCCATCAAAGAGGACGGACAGACCAGGATAGTTAAGGCAATTCCGGGGGTGGTCAATGCCCTTAGTGAAATATCTATCACCTTACTGCCCAATGGGCAGACGGATACTCAGGTTTTCACTTTTACCTCACTGACCAGGATGCTTTCCAAACTCGACAGACTGCAGATAGGTGAGAAAGCAGTGGTTGTTATAGTTGATGGCACCATCACTTTGATCCTTCCCGTTCCAATCCGCGGAGTAAGCGACCTGGACAAAGAGGACAGGAGTGGGCCAAACAGGGGAAAAGATGATGAAGATGACGGTGACGAGGATGAGGGCGTCCGCGATCAACTCAAAGAATTAAAAAATGGGGCTCATGAGCAGCTTAAAGGAATGAGAGATGCAGTCCGTGACCAAATTAAAGAGTTGAGGGATGGCCTGCGTGACCAACAAAAAGAGGCGCGGCAGGGATCAAATAGAGGGCGTGGCTGAAGATTAAGAAGGGTTCATAGGGTTGTCGATCCCAAACATACGGGGCGGTTCCGATAAATCGGAGCCGCCCCGTTTTATATTAGATAAAGTCTGCTTATAAATTGTCTTCTGAATGTACTATGGGTACGAATATTACGACGCTGATAAATAATTCATAAATCGCTCTTGACAAGGTAATAATATCTGGGCATACTCAGTGTTGATGAATCAACTACGAATTTACTTACGGAGCTTGCTGTTCGTTCCCGGTAACCAGCCTCCCAAAATAGAAAAGGCCAGAAACCTGTCACCCGATATTTTGGTCCTTGACCTGGAGGATTCTGTCCCGCCGGCGGAGAAGCATAAGGCCAGGGATATCGTAAGCAGTTTGTTACCAACTATGGTAACACCTGGACGTGGCCTTTTTGTGCGCATCGACCCGTTAATAAGCGGACTGGCGGAAGCAGAGATATATGCGGTTGTCCAACCGGGATTGGATGGCATCAGTTTACCTAAGGTAAATACACCCGATGATATTATCACTGCTGTGAATATGATTGAGTTGCGGGAAAAGGCCGTTGGATTGAAACCCGGGAGTATCATGCTTCTCCCTTGGATTGAGACAGCCCGAAGTATACTTCACGCTGAAGAAATAGCCCGAGCCTCGACAAGGATTGTCGCCCTAGCCTTTGGGGCGGACGACTATGCCCTTGACATGAACATTGTTCGCTCTCCGGAAGGCAAGGAGTTACTATTACCCAAAGGTTTATTAGCCATCGCTGCAAGAGCGGCTGGTGTGGTGGCTGTAGATGGCATCTACGCAAACTTCCGTGATGAAGATGGGCTTATGGGAGAAGCCAGATTAGCACGGCAACTGGGTTTTGCCGGGAAATTCCTTATACACCCCGCCCAGATAAATCCGGTAAATCGCATTTTCGCTCCATCTGACGCAGAGGTGGAGCAGGCTAAAAAGATAGTAACTGCTTTTGAAGCTGCAGTGGCAGGTGGTGTGGCAGTAACCGTTGTAGATGGTGAAATGGTGGATACGCCCGTAGCTGAAAGAGCTAAGAAGTTGCTGGAGCAAGCCAAGGCGTTAGATAGGGAGAATCTTTAGTCCGTTAACTGATAAAAGTGGCCGTCAGGGTTAAAAGCAATTACTTTTGGCAGGTTTTTTATCAGCAAGGACTGGAATAGCGCCCTGTACCGTATTGCTATAATAATAAATATAAGAAATGCAAGAGCTTAACCTGGAAAGGGTGGGAGACTATCTCTGCAATTGAAAAGCGTATCCGCCGCCATTTGAAAAAACTGGAACCATATGTGCCTATCGTGCCTGTCGATGTTCTCGCCGAAAAAGCCGGGATATCACCTGATAAAGTCATAAAGTTGGACGGCAATGAGAACCCCTACGGCTGTTCCCCACGGGTTCTTCAGGCGCTGGCCAGCTACCCCTATTACCACATTTATCCCGATCCGGACCAGCGAGAGCTACGAAAGGCAGTAGCCAAATATATCGGGACCACGCCGGAATCTATAGTGCTCGGCGCCGGTAGCGATGAACTGATTGACCTTATCCTTCGACTTTTCCTGGATCCCGGCGACAAAGTTATAAATTGCGTTCCTACCTTCGGGATGTATCCTTTCAACACGGGCATCTGCGGAGGAGAGGTAACCACAGTTCTTCGGGACGAGGACTATGAAGTGGATGTCCCGGCAGTAAAGGCGGCAATAGATAAACGCACCAAGGTGCTTTTCCTGGCTTCGCCTAATAATCCCTCGGGCAACATTACGGTTCCGGACGACCTCAGGGAGCTAGTCGAAACGGGCATACTGGTGGTAGTGGATGAAGCATATGCCGAGTTCAGCGGGTTTTCAGTGATACCGTGGGTATCCCGGTATGAGAATCTGATAGTTTTACGGACGTTCAGTAAATGGGCCGGGTTGGCCGGGATGCGGGTTGGCTATGGGCTGTTCCCGCCCAAAATCGCCAACCATATTATGAAAATCAAGCCCCCTTACAATATAAATGCGGCTGCACAAATAGCTGTGCTGGAATCTTTGTCGGACATTGAGTACCTTCGGGGCCGGGTTCAGGCAATAGTTGATCAGAGACCCAGGCTATTCCGGTTGCTACGGAGCATTGCTTTTCTGGAGCCGTTCCCCTCCGATGCTAATTTCATCCTGTGCCGGGTGTTGGACAACCGGGCTAAGCAAATCTGCGACTTCCTGGCTAAACAGGGTATCTTCATACGTTATTTCGACACGCCTCTCCTGCGGAACTTTATTCGCATTAGCGTGGGTAAACCAGAACACACAGATGCCCTTATCGAAGCCCTGAAGAAAATGGATTAAACTACCTTGGATACTCTTTCTGAAACTTCCATCCGGGCGAACCTCAAAACATCTTTTGTTGGCCAGAATATAATTTATATCCCCAGTGTTAGCTCAACTATGGATGTAGCCCGAAAATCAGCACGGGAGCGGGCTATTGAAGGCACTCTGGTAATTGCCGACCGACAAACCGCCGGCCGGGGCCGAACAGGCCGGACATGGATTTCCCTTCAGGGCGGTCTGTCATTCTCTGTTATCCTCTATCCCGTTGTACCTCAACTTTTCTCCCTTATTATGATTGCCTCCCTGGCTGTAGTGCATAGTATAGAATCTCTTACACTACTCCATGCCGGCATAAAATGGCCAAATGACGTCCTGATTAACGGGAAGAAGGTCTGTGGCATATTGATTGAAAGCGCTGTAAAAGGAGCCGGGGTGGATTTCTCTATAATAGGTATCGGCCTTAATGTCAACGGAGAACCGCCAGCGCTATCTCCACCGGCCATCCTTGCCACCAGTCTATCGGTTGAGACCGGACAGGAGATATCCCGTCTGAAAATGCTTTCCAAACTCATGGAGGAAATAGAACAGCTATATGAAATGGTTAGGGCAGGGCGCAGCTTAGTTAGTGAATGGCGTCAGCGCCTGGAAACCCTGGGCCGACAGGTGCAGGTAGAGATGGACGGAATAACTATATCGGGGATAGCTGAAGATGTAGAAGAGAATGGTAGCCTGATATTACGAGGTCTGGATGGCAAACTGACTAAAGTTGTTGCCGGTGACGTAACTTTGCGGATAGTTTAAGATAAAATAAAAGTAGGGGCCCCGACATGTCGGGGCCCCTACTTTTACTGTTATGCCTTGGGGGCCGGTGGAGCAGCTGGAGGAGGGGTTTGGCCAAGGACTTTAGGTGCAAAAGCAGATAAAATATCCATAGGTATGGGGAATATCACTGTATTGGTCTTATCGCTGGAGATAGTTGTGAGTGTCTGAAGGTAGCGCAGTTGGAGCGCTGAGGGCTGAGAAGCAATAATAGCCGCAGCATCGGCCAGTCTTTGTGCTGCCTGGAATTCGCCGTCGGCGTGGATAACCTTACCCCGCCTCTCCCGTTCCGCTTCAGCCTGGGCAGCCATAGCCCGTTGCATGGTTTGGGGTAGCTCCACATCTTTTATTTCCACCATGCTCACCTTGACGCCCCAGGGTTCGGTGCCGGCATCTATAATCTCCCGCAGGCGGGTATTCAATTTCTCCCGCTGAGCAAGCAATTCATCCAGGTCTGATTGTCCCAATACATTTCTCAGGGTGGTCTGCGCAAACTGGAAAGTAGCTACACGGAAGTCAAATACTTCGATAACTGCTGTTTCAGGATGCATCACCCTGAAATACACCACAGCATTCACTTTGAGAGTTACATTATCCTTGGTAATTACCTCCTGGGAAGGGACATCCAGGGTAACTACACGGGTGTCAATCTTCCTCATGCGGTCAATAAAGGGGATGATAAGCCGTAGACCGGGTTTCCGTGTGGCCGCTAATCTGCCCAGTCGAAAGACTACACCTGCTTCGTATTGCCAAACCACCTTAACTGTCGCCGGTAAAAGAATGAGTAGCGCTATAACGATAGCTATAATCAACAGAAGAGTTAACAAAATTTCTGCCTCCTAACTTTTTTTCTTGGTTACCCAGAGCTTCAGACCTTCAATCTTGGTTATAATCACCTCCTCGCCGGGTTCTGCTTTACCTTCATCGATTGTTGCCTGCCACAGCTCTCCGTGTGTAAACACTTCACCCGTTGGTTCCAGAGGTGTGCGTGCGATGGCAGACATACCTATCATACCCTCTCTCCCTGTTGTCTGGGGTTGTCGTTGGGTACGCACAACAGCAGTAACTATGAAGATAAAGAAAGCAGTTATGATTGATATTACCAGTATAATTATCCAGGGGTTTACTCTGAACATATTAGAATCCGGAAACAATAGTAAGGAACCTAAAGCCAGCGAGACCACGCCGCCGACAGTAAGCACACCGTGACTGGTAGCGAATACATCGGCAATTAATAAACCAAACGCTAAAAGTATGAGAGCTATACCTGTCCAATTAGCTTGTAGCGTACCCAGAGCATATAACGCCGTAAGCAACCCGATACCACCAATTACTCCGGGGAGGATAATGCCCGGATTAGATATCTCGACAAATATGGCCAGCACTGCCAGGCTGAGCATGATATAAGCGATATTTGGGTCGCTGATAGTCTGTAAAAACCTCTCAACGGGGCTCATTTTTAACTCTACCAGAGTTGCTCCTTTAGTATTAAGGGTTGCTTCCAGGCCACCAGTCAGACTCACTTTTCTTCCATTCACCTTATCGAGCAACTCTTGCAGGTTCTCGGCCCGGTATTCTATGATATTTAATTCCAGGGCTTCACTATCAGTCTTGGCTACGCTTTTGCGCACCATGTCCTCAGCGATATTTACATTACGGTGCCGCTGTTCGGCTATACTCCGTATCGATGAGGCCAGTGCATTTACCATTTTCTCTTCAACCGGTGAGGTTGTAGTCCCTTCACCGGGTTGAGTTGGGGAAGGCAACCCTGGCGTTGAACCTCCCATGGTTACCGGGTGAGCAGCGCCGATAAAGGTGCTGGGCGCCATAGCCGCGACATGGGCCGCTAAGGTGATGAATGCCCCGGCTGAACCAGCCCAACCCCCTGCCGGGGAAACATATACTATAATGGGAATGCGAGAAGCTAGAAAGTCCTGTATTATGTCCTGAGCGGAAGTTACCAGGCCGCCGGGAGTGTCCAGTTCAACTACAATAGCCTGGGCCCCATTATCTACAGCTTCCGATATACCTCTGTGTAGGTAGTCAGCTACGGCAGGAACAATAGGTCCCTCCACATGTAAAACATAAATAGTGTTGTTGCTGGCTCCCAAAATATGAGGAGTTATTATGGACAGCGACCATATTAACAGAGCGATTAGCCCGACAAGTCGGGACAATCTTGACCATTTAACCATCCCACCGCTCCTTGTCATGCAATTATAAACCAAGCCAAATCTATATACAATGGTTCACTCAGTTCTCCGTAAATACCCAACGGGTTGGGGCGTGTCAAATCATTTAACCAGGTAACCCAACTGGGTGGGGTTGACAATTAACTCAAACTGTTCTATATAGTGGATAATTTCGGATTCTGAATAAAGAGGAGCTTATGGCAAGAGAAGAAGAGCTTAAGATTAATCCCGAGGATATTGCAAAACTGGCTGAAATGGCCGGGTTACGGGTGGAGGCAGCCCGGCTGGATGCGTTAACTGCCCGTTATTCAGGTTTCCTGAATGAACTGGAAAAACTCAGAGAGCTGGATATTAACGATCAAGAACCAGCGTTTGTTTTCAGATCTGAGGAGAGTTTGCCATGACACAGCTTGATATAGCTTTTCAGACTATCTCGGAACTGGCTCAGATCATAAAAGATAAAAAAATCTCTCCATTAGAAATTACCCACGCTACTCTGGACCGGATAAAGCTCTTGGACAAAAAGCTGAACTCCTATATTACGGTAATGGGCGATGAAGCTATTAAGACAGCGCAGCAAGCGGAAAAAGATATAAAGAAGGGCAACTATAAAGGACCGCTTCACGGCGTCCCAATCTCACTGAAAGACTTATATAACACCAGGGGTATACGTACCACTGGTGGTTCTAATATCCTAGCTGATTTCGTCCCTGATGAAGACTGCACCGTGACAGAACGGTTAAAGACTGCGGGAGCAATAATCGTCGGCAAAACGAATATGCATGAGTTTGCTCTTGGTGTGAGCAATGAAAATCCACATTTCGGTCCATGCCGGAACCCCTGGGACTTGGAACGTATTCCGGGAGGTTCCAGCGGCGGCTCGGCAGCAGCCGTAGCTGCCGGGTTGTGTGCCGGTTCCATGGGGTCTGACACCGGAGGCTCAATACGAATCCCCGCAGCTCTATGTGGTATTGTAGGTTTTAAACCAACTTTTGGCCGGGTGAGTAAGGCCGGTGTGCTGCCACTGGCGTGGTCTATGGACCACGCTGGTCCGATGACCAGAAGTGTCGAGGACGCCGCTTTAATGTTGCAGGTGATAGCGGGGTGGGATCCCAAAGACCCTTCATCAGCTAAAGTTCCTGTAGCCAATTACAGGCGGGGATTGAAAGCTGGCGTAAAGGGCTTGCGTCTGGGTATTTTAAAAGAGGGGTTCTTTAAAGGTCCCGATAGCGAAGTTAACGAGGCATTTAACAAAACTGTATCATTGCTTAAAAATCTTGGAGCCGCTACCTCTAAAGCATCAATACCTCATATTGAGTATACCCCCCTCACGTTGAGAACAATTACTTCGGTAGAATCTGCTTCGGTTCACGAGAAGTGGCTAAATACGCGCCCCAATGATTACGGGGCAGATGTCCGGGCACGATTGGAAGTTAGCCGTCTAATACTGGCCAGCGACTATCTACGCGCCCAACGGGTAAGGAGCCTTATTCGTAAGGAATTCCTCGAGGCCTTGAACAAGTTCGATGCTCTACTTGTGCCAACTTGTCCTATGACTGCTCTTAAGATCGGAGAGCGTTCCGTTAAAATAGGGGACAAGGTGGTTGATGTGATGAGCGCGATCGGTCCCTACGTACCATCCCTCAATTTAACGGGATTGCCTGCGCTGACTGTGCCCTGCGGTTTTTCTAAAGCCGGCTTACCCATAGGTTTGCAGATTATAAGTAAACCCTTCGATGAAGGTCTGGTTTTGCGAGTGGGCTGGGCCTATGAAGCTAATACAGATTGGCATTTGAGGAGGCCGCCAATAGGTTAGAAACATAAACTGGCGGATTTGTTATTTATTCGCCCATTATTTGTAGCACCAATTCCCGGGACCTTGGGCGGGTATCGAAATCAACTACCACAATCTGTTGCCAGGTACCCAGCAACATGCTCTTACTGGAAAAAGGGACAACCAGCGATGCCCCCATAAGGGTTGCCCTTAGATGAGAGTGTCCGTTATAGTCTTCCCAGCGAACATTATGTTTGTAATCCAGACTCTGAGGCACCAGCTTTTCCCATATTTCCTGAAGGTCGTTTACCAGTCCAGGCTCATATTCGATGGTTGTGACTCCGGCCGTCGAGCCGCATATAAATATGGTGACGATCCCATTCTGGATATTTCCCTCCCCCACCAATCTGGCGACCTGAGGAGTGATATCAACAATATCGCTGTTTCCAGTAGTTTGAAGCGTTATTTTCTTAGAAATCACCATATACACCTACACCTTTGGCCCCATATACAGGACGACACTTCCATGGTTTACTCACGACTTCTCTTTCCGTGCTTTTTTAGAGAGAATTATCTAAAAACCGGCATTAATGGAGTTTTCCATCCCTCTCTTCAAGCTCGGCTTTTAATCGTTTATCCCAGTACTGCTGTTCCTGTTCCGATAGCTGTGATTCGGGCTTTACCTTGACTGTGGCTCTTGCTTGCATCGCCTTAATCAGGCGGTAAAGAAAGAACCCACCGACTACCATGGCTAAAGCTGGTATAATCCATACAAATAGGCTGAAACCCTTCTTGGCCGGGGCTGCCAGCACCGCCTCTCCATACCTATCTACGAAAAATTGCATAATCTCTTCTTTAGTTGCCCCTTGCGCCAGTTTTTCACGAACTAGAGCACGCATCTGATTGGATATTTCTGACTGGGATTGCTCAAGGGTCTGTCCGGCGCATAACGGGCACATCAGTGCCTTGTATAAGTCATTAGCTTGTTCTTCCAGGGTCGGGGGGCGCTGGAATGCAGAGCAACCGGAAATAAAACCTGCTAGTAAAAGCAAGGCTAAAGGTAGTAAAAATAATGCTAACTTTCTCATAGCAATCCCCCATCAACTGACTCAAGCTGGATGCCTATCAGGATATAACCTCGCAACTCAATAAAAAAACTGATAATAAAATCTTTGGACAGCCAGGCTTAAGAAGTAAAAACGATTACTGATAAATAATATACCCATCGCTATCATCACACCACCCCCGACATAATTGAAAATTCGGCGATGGCGTTGAACCCAGCGCAATGCCCCAACGGCACGCCCGAAGAAAGCCCCGGTTAGAATAAAGCCCAGGCCAAGCCCAAGTGAATAGATTAGCAATAATATTGTGCCCTGAAACACCGTTTCTACTGTGCTGGCATAGAAAAGGATGGAGGCTAACACGGGTCCGATGCAGGGAAGCCACCCAAGGGCGAAGGTCATACCCAGAGGTATTCCGCCTAACATACCCAACCCGCGGGTCTCCGGATGAAAGCGAAGCTCCCGCCCAAAAAAGGGGATTGAGATAACCTCCATTAATAAAACACCCATAACTATCATGAAACCACCCGCTACAATGGTCAATTCACGGCGGTAGGTCTCCGCCAATGATCCCAGCATCGAGGCGGATGTCCCCAAACTGACAAACACCACAGTAAAACCCAGAACAAACAGCGACGATGACAGTAAAACCCGCCAAAATTGTCCGTGGCTGGGCCGTTCAAGCTGGTCTATACTTACTCCCGATACGTAAGAAAGATAGCCGGGGACGAGGGGGATACAGCAAGGCGATAAGAAGGAAATAAGCCCGGCTAAGAATGCAAAACCGGCCCCTACCTGAGGAACAAGGTCGGTCACTTGAGCAACTCCTCAATCCTGGCTACCAGATATCTTTCGAAAATTGCTCCCACAAACCGGTCTTTAACCACACCCTCCCGGTCTACAAAGAAGGTTACCGGTATACCTGCAACACCATAATCAATGGTTATCTTGCCGCCAATGTCCGGCCCATTAGGGTAGGTCAGGTTAAACTCCTTGATAAATTCAAGAGCGTTAGCCTCTTTATCCTGTATATCTACACCGATAAATATTACCCCTTTGTCTTTGTAGGCGCGCCACGTTTTTTCTATTGCCTGAGCTTCTTCCCGGCAGGGAACGCACCATGAGGCCCAAAAATTTATCACTACCGGTTTTCCTTTTAGTTTGGATAAGGTAACGTCGCCTCCGGTGAAAAGGGGTAACGTGAAGTCAATAGCTGGTTTACTTATCCGGTAGACACCGCTCAGGCCAGTCTTTGGCGCCTGACGGGCCAACCCGATGGCTAAAAGAGATAAGAATCCAACAATAATTGTAACAACAGTGATAACCAAAATGCGGCGGCTAGACAACTAATCCTCCGAAATATTCCGATTTAATACACGATGATGATGGGGTTGCCAATGGATGCAAAAACGATCCTCAGAAGTCGCCTATCATAGTAAGCGATCCGATTTGATTATACTATCCTTTTATGGAGAGGGCAAACTTGAAGGCTAGATTTTATCCCAGAGTATATCATCCATCTCAAAAACCGGACCGTCACGGCATACCTGTTTGGTCCCCTGACGGGTAATAGTAGTACAGCCATAACAGGCGCCCATCCCGCACCCCATCCACGCTTCCAGAGATACTTGAATCGGCTTTGTGACCTTTAATCTGTGCATCGCTTTATACATGGCTACGGGGCCGCAGGCAAAAATCTGGTCGGATTTAGCAACCAACTCTAAAAGAAAGTCTGTTACCAGCCCCTTTTTACCTTCACTACCATCTTCGGTAACAGGAAGTAAATCTACGCCTCCGGGCAAAAGATGCAAAGGATAGACCATCTCTTTTGTCTTTACTCCTACTAATAAGGTTACCGATAGCTTTTGTAGCAAAGCTGTCCGGGCCAGAAATGCCAGAGGCGCAACGCCCATGCCACCGGCGACGAGGAGTAGTTTGCGGGATTCCGGCAGGATAGAGAAACCGTTTCCCAACGGCCCTATTATATTAAGCTTATCCCCTGGTTGATTTTGCGATAGACAGGCCGTACCTCTCCCTACCACCTTTACTAAAAAGGTCAGGCCATCCGAGACGCCGTGTACGCTGATGGGCCGGCGCAGCAAATACCCCTCTCCGCAATGTATCATGCAAAACTGGCCCGGCCTGGCCTGCGTAGCTATCTCTGGCGCATCCACGGTTAAAAGATGCGTTTCTGGCATAACCAGTTTATTGGAGATTACTGGAACCAAGAGCTGTTTCAATTATTCCCCTCGAAGCGAGTTTTAAAGTCTAACCCGGACAAGCCGAAACCAATTTTATTGGTAGCCTGGCAAAGAACAATATAATATCAATGTCATTATTTCTAAAATACACTTTAGTCTCCTCGCCCTTTAAGGGAGAGGTTAGGGAGAGGGTGACACAAAAATTCCCCTCTCTCTAAATCTCTCCCCATAGGGGCGAGAGGTTTATAAACTCTAAACCCAGATAAACAAAACCGCATGCAGGTTACGCTTTGTGTCATTTGGATTTGTTTAGTGTTTAGAGATTAGTATTTAGAATTTTTTAATCACGTCTGGCTGTTTCCGGTCTATGAGTTAGATATTCCTTCAATGGCTGCACTGTGTAAGCCTGACTGCCCTGCGCTAAAGCCATAGCAGCAGCCCGCGCAGTGTCCAGCGAAGTGAAGCAGGGGATGCGTTTCTCGGCAGCAGTGCGGCGGATATAGAATCCATCCTGGTAAGGGGCCTGCCCGCCGGAGAGTGTATTTACCACAGCATCCACCTTACCCTCCTGAACAACATCTACCACATTAGGATGTCCTTCACCCAGCTTCTTAGTAATCATCTTCACTGCCATGCCGTCCTTCTGAATCATAGCGGCGGTTCCCTCTGTAGCATAGAGATGATACCCACAATCGAAGAACCTTTCAATAATGGGTAGGGCCTCGGCCTTATCCTTATCGGCGATGCTTAACAGGATGTTGCCCTGGGGTGGCAATGCCAGTCCCGCTGCCATCAAGCTTTTAGCCAGGGCGGCTTCAAAAGTATAATCTATACCCATGACTTCGCCGGTAGATTTCATCTCCGGCCCCAGGTATGTATCCACTCCGGTTAGCTTGGACATCGAAAATACCGGCGCTTTAATGGCTACCAGCTTCTGTCGTTTACACAGGCCAGACTCATATCCCAGGTCCTTCAGGCTTTTGCCCATCATCACCTGTATAGCTGTCCGTACCAGCGGCACGCCGGTAACCTTGGAGATAAAGGGAACGGTGCGGCTGGAACGTGGGTTTACTTCCAGAACATAGACAGATGATTTGGTTAGCTCCTCCCCCCACGAGGGCATAACGACGAACTGCACATTCATCAAGCCTTTTACCTGAAGGGCCCGCCCCAGGCGTGTTGTATAATCAACTATTGTGTTTACCTCTTCCTCAGTCAGGTTCAAACCCGGATATATAGCCATTGAATCGCCGCTGTGCACGCCAGCCCGTTCTATATGCTCCATAATACCCGGAATGAGTACGCGTTCACCATCCGATACCGCATCCACCTCACACTCTTTGCCCTCCAGATATTTATCAACCAAAATCGGATGCTTGGAGTCCATTTCCATAGCCCGGCCCAGATAGCGCAGCAGCTCCTCCTGGTCATGGACAATCTCCATCGCCCTACCGCCTAAGACATAGCTTGGCCGCACAACGACAGGATAACCGATGTTCCGGGCTACCTGGATTGCCTCATCAGCAGAGGTTACTCCGGCCCCCGGTGGCTGAGGTATGCCCAGTTTGTGCATAAATCCTTCAAAGCGCCTCCTATCTTCGGCTAAATCAATGGTCTCGGCGCTGGAACCCATAATGGGCAGGCCGGCATGGGCCAGAGGTTCCGCCAGGTTTATAGCAGTCTGTCCGCCAAACTGGACAATCGAAGGAGTCTGGGAATCTTTATTCGCTATTGTCTCATTATCCAGAATATCCCGGATGCTTTCGGTATCCAGGGGTTCAAAGTAAAGCCGGTCTGAGGTATCAAAATCTGTGGAAACCGTCTCCGGGTTGGAGTTAGCCATTATGCTCTTCAAGCCCACATGCTGTAAGGCCCAGGCAGCATGAACGCTGCAATAGTCGAACTCGATGCCCTGCCCGATACGGATCGGGCCGCTGCCGATAACCAGGGCCTTCCCCCCGCTAAGCGGCTCAGCCTCGTTCTCTTTTTCATAGGTGCTGTAGAAATAAGGCGTCTGGGCGGCGAACTCGGCAGCGCAGGTATCCACCATTTTATAGACTGGCCGGATATTCCACTGACGGCGTAGCTCCCTCACCTGCTCGGGAAGCCTGTCAGCCAGAGTACCAATAACTTCATCAGAGAAGCCGGCACGCTTGGACTCCCACATCAACTGGGGCGTTATCTTTTCGGCCAATAGCCGCTTCTCCATATTCACTATGTTCTGGAAATGATAAATAAACCACGGGTCGTAACCGGTACGGCGGGCTATCTCTTCATGGGGCATCCCCCGTCGCACTGCCGCCAGCACTACCCACAGGCGGAGGTCGTGGGGGTGGAAGGGGTATTTCTGCGGGTCTGTCCCCCAGTTCCTGTCCTCCCAGAGAATGGTCTTGCTGCCAAACTCCAGGGAACGGACCGCCTTCTGAAAAGCAGCCTCAAAGGAGCGGTCTATAGCCATGACCTCCCCGGTCGCCTTCATCTGGGTGCCTACCGTCCTCTCGCCGAAGGGGAACTTGTCGAACGGCCAGCGCGGGATTTTGACCACGCAGTAATCTAATGCAGGCTCAAAGGCAGCCGTGGTCTTGCCAGTTACTTTATTAGCAATCTCATCGAGGTGCTTGCCGGCAGCAATCTTGGCTGCCACCCTGGCAATGGGATAGCCCGTGGCTTTACTGGCCAGGGCTGAGCTTCTGCTTACCCTGGGATTGACCTCGATAACATAATAATCCATATTATTCGGCTTCTGCCCATGACACCATGCTTCGGCAACTACCGGATGAGGGGCCAGCGCAAACTGGATATTGCATCCCCCCTCGATGCCCAGCGCCCGTATAATCTTGAGGCTGGCCGAGCGCAACATCTGGTATTCCTTATCGGTAAGGGTCTGGCTGGGGGCTACCACAATGGAATCGCCGGTATGGACCCCCATGGGGTCAATGTTCTCCATATTGCAGATAGTAATGCAGTTATTGGCAGCGTCCCGCATGACCTCATACTCTAACTCTTTCCACCCCGCCAGGCTCTTCTCCACAAGAATCTGGTGGATAGGGCTGACCATCATGCCGTAAGCGGCTACTTTCTCAAACTCGTCCCATGTGGCCGCAAAACCGCTACCTGTCCCCCCCAGGGTAAAGGCCGAACGGATTACTACCGGCAGACCTATCTGTTTAGCCACCCGTCGGGCATCCTCCATGTTGGTTACCGTCTCACTGGCCGGAACCGGCTCGCCGATGTCTATAAGCATCTGGCGGAACAGGGCGCGGTCTTCAGCCATCAGGATAGCCTCTAGGGGCGTGCCCAGTAAGCGGACGTTATATTTATCCAGGACGCCGGCTTTGGCTAAGTCCACGGCCAGGTTGAGGCCGGTCTGACCGCCCAGGGTGGGCAGAAGACCATCGGGACGCTCGCGCTCCAGGATACGGGCTATGACATCCACGGTAAGAGGTTCTATATAGACAATATCGGCAATATCCTCATCGGTCATGATGGTAGCGGGGTTGGAGTTGACCAGCACCGAGGTAACGCCCTCCTCCCGCATAGCCTTGCAGGCCTGGGTGCCGGCATAGTCGAACTCCGCCGCCTGGCCGATGATTATCGGGCCGGAGCCGATGATAAGAACTTTAGATGGTTTTGGCATTTACACTTTCCTGTTGACTCTAATATTGCTATAAAGTATCTTGACCGCGAAAGAAGCAGTATTGACCTAAGCCCCACCCTAAGATGTGAAGGGATGCTGCTATGTAGAGACACGGCATGCCGTGTCTCTACCACCCCTTCCCGTGTCGGGAAGGGGTCGGGGGTTAGGTCGCTGTACAATCTCTCCCAATGCTCCCTGAAAAGGTACTCATGATTACAACAAAAATTGAATTCAAATCCTTAGCCAGTGAAATTTCCAAAAGGCTAGAACCACAAGTCCATTTGCAAAAGGTGGTGCTATTTGGCTCATATTAGACTGTCATTCTGAACGTAGTGAAGAATCTCCAATTCCTCGCTGTGTCTAAATGGCATTTCAACGACCAGTGCAACTAGAGATTCTTCGGTCGCAACGCTCCCTCAGAATGACAGAAGAGACCTCTGACTGTCTCAGCCAGCGTTGGGCTTTTTTACGCATTAGCCTGCTTTTTCGCTGGCTTGGCAGCTTTCAAGATTTCAAAGGCATTCAGTTCCCGCACAACAGCAATAAAAGCGCGATCCATGGACTGTTGAGTGAAGGGTTCCCAGACCTTAGGGCTAATATTTGACGGGAACTCTGCGCCTTCTTCTTTCAAGTAAATAATCTTGTCACCGCAGGTCTTCTGAGCTAAGCCAGTTTCATGGGCAACATTTTGCCGGGGATACCACTTGCCATCAATCTGGTCATCCCGGGTTGCAATGATTATTGCGAAGTCCGCGAGGTTCATATAATATTCCACTTTATCGTCGACAGATTTCGCCTTACTAGCCTGCTCCTCAACTACCAGAGGTTCAACCCCTAAAGCACGCAGAAACTTCACCAGTTTTGTCAAAGCATCCGATTTTCCGCCGTGCGCTATAAATGCCTTGGGGAACTCGGTATTCAGAGTCCGTTCTTCCAGATTGCTGCCCGTGAACCCTTCGTGCTCAAATTCCTCCCAAAGTAACTTTAGAAAATGCTTGAGCAATTCATCATCAGATGCGAAAATTATGGAAGAAACAGGCAACCAGTTACCCGTATCTTTATCCGCCTTACTTACGCCAAAAAGGGTTTGTTCTTTTGAACGCAATCTAAGACTAACTCTCCCTATTTGGCGCTCGTCTCCTAAGAAAATTGCATGAATTGTACAACTTATAACATCGAGACTAACACCTCGTGCGAAATCGGGTGTACCAGATGTTCTTCTTACTATATATTTGTAGTCACCGTAAGTGGCTCGCCCTGCCAAATCACTCATTACTGAGAACAGCATGTCAGGGGTTCCTTGAAGGATGATTTTATTCGTGTTAACCATATAGTCCCCTTTTTTGGTTCACCGTTCTCAGCACCACGGCACTGCCGGGCAGTTGTCCCGCAGCGCCCGGTACAGGGTGTCGTCGCCCACCGACTGGCTGTTTGCCTTTTTGGCTACTTCCATAGCGAACTCCAGGAATTTGACCAGCCCTCCCTTAAGCTGGTCGGCGGTAAGCTTGCCCCCGGCTATCTGCTGCTGGATTTTCGCATCTTGCTTTTTGCCCATCTCCAGCAGGGCTTGCTGGGCCTTGTCCTCCACCTTAAATTTGTGCACCTTGAGAAAATCGGTGGTGGCATCGGCCACCAGTTGGCTTAAATTTAATGGTAATGGTTTCAATTGACCTCACTCCCTCTAATCCCCCTCTCCGTTGACAGAGATGGGGAAGAATATATATCGGAATATCCTGTTGGTAAAGCGTTATGGGACTGGGAAAGTGTGAAACCCCCGCCCCGATTTATCGGGACTACCCCCTTTACGTAAAGGGGGCCAGGGGGTTTTCGTCACCCCTTGAATATGAACACGCTCACGCATTTTCCTTCACCATCTCCAGGAATTTATCAAATATATATGTGTTATCCTGTGGCCCGGGTGATGCCTCGCTATGGTACTGGATGGTGAATATAGGTAATCTCCTGTGGGTCATGCCCTCTACCGTGCCGTCGTTCAGATTTATCTGGCTTACCTCCATGCCGTCTTTAAGCCCCTCCCCATCAACAGCATAGCCATGGTTTTGAGCGGTGATATATACCCGCCCTGTCTCCAGGTCTTTCACCGGGTGATTGGCTCCCCGGTGTCCGAACTTCAGTTTAAATGTCCTGGCCCCAAAAGCCTTCCCTAAAAGCTGATGCCCCAGGCAGATGCCCAGGATAGGTTTCTTACCTATTAAACCCCTCACCGCTTCGGTAATATAGTCCAGCAGGGCGGGGTCGCCGGGGCCGGGGGAGAACACTATGCCATCGGGACGCAGGTTTAGAATATCCTTAGCTGATGCCGTGCACGGCACTACCGTCACCAGGCAGCCCCGCTGGTTGAGCAGCCGGGCAATGTTGTATTTCAGCCCGCAGTCCAGGGCAACAATATTATATTTAAAATCTGCTGTTTTATCCGGCTGGCTTTCCCATCTGAATAGCTTCGATGTACTTACCTGGGGTACAAAGTCCACTAAATCATAGCGGGGTAAGCCCTTGAGATATTCAAGAGCTTCGGCAGGTGTTTTCTCCGAGGTTAACATGCCCATCATAACCCCTGCCACCCGGAGGCGGCGGGTTAGCGCCCGTGTATCTATACCCCATATCCCGGGGATTCCGTTCTCTGACAGGTAATCATGCAAGGTTTTCTGGCTCTGAGAATGGCTGGGCTGAACGCATGCCTCCCGCACTACAAATCCTCTCACCTGGATTTTACGGGATTCGATATCCTGGGAGTTGATGCCGTAGTTGCCTATCAGGGGATAAGTCGGCACAACAATCTGACCGGCATAAGAAGGGTCGGTGAGCATCTCTTGATAGCCTGTCATGCTGGTATTAAAGACAACCTCGCCGTAGACGGTGGTTTTAGCGCCAAAGCCAAAGCCATCCCATACCGAGCCGTCCTCTAAAACCAGGATTGATTTATCCATTTAGGTTACCCTTATTCTCCGTTTCCCGATTTATCAGGGCCTGAGGTAGATTCAATCTTGGCATTTAACCATGTTTCAGTCATTCTCTGTATTTCCCCTGCTATCCTGACCTTCTTTAACCAGGGCAGCTTTGCCTGCTTTATGTGAAACTCGTTTTGTTCCCTGATTTGTTTCTCACGCAATTGTTCGAGTGTCATTCCTTGAGATTTTCTGACCATGTATACAGCCTCTCAAATTTGTCTTTGGAGTATCACTATTTGCTCAAACCTGACAAATTTTCTCCAGTCCATCGCTATACATCACTTCCCCACCCACCAATGTAGCCATCACCTTGCCTTTAAGGACTACCCCAGCCAGCGGCGTGTTCTTCCCCTTCGAAGCAAACTTCTCTGGCTCCACTACCCATTCGGCCTCCGGGTCGAAGATTGTAACGTCGGCTTCATTACCTGATTTAAGGCTACCTAGCTCTTCACGCCCGATAATTCGAGCCGGTTCAACTGTTAGTTTGGAAATCAGTGTCTTTAACTCTAGTTGCCCGCTGCGCACCAAGCTCATCAGGCTGCCTAACGCAGTCTCCAGTCCGCTGATGCCGAACTCCGCCGCAGCAAACTCTATCAGTTTGTCCTCACGGGTATGGGGGGCATGGTCGGTGGCAATGGCATCTATAGTCCCATCCTTAAGCCCCTGAAGCAATGCCTCGATATCCAGTTTGGTGCGCAGGGGTGGGTTCACCTTGGCATTTGTGTCGTAGGCCATGTGGGGCAACGCCCCTTTACGTCCCAGGACTTGTTCCTCTGTCAATGTTAGATGGTGCGGAGTAACCTCCGCTGTTACAGGTAACCCCTTTGCCTTTGCACTCCGAACCAGCTCTACCGAGCCTCGAGTGCTGACATGGGCAATATGGAGCCTGGCCCCGGTCAATTCCGCCAGGGCAATATCCCTGCCTACTATATTGTCTTCCGCAACCGCCGGCATCCCCGGCAAGCCCAATCGAAGGGCTATTTGACCCTCGTTCATAGCGCCGCCGCGGGTCAGATTTAAATCTTCACAATGTTCAATAATGGGTAATCCGAAATTCAGGCTATACTCCATGGCATGTCGGAGCAGGCTGGAGTTCTCTACTGGCCGGCCATCATCGCTGAAACCAATTACTCCAGCGCGGGCAAGCTCCGCCATTTCTGATAATTCCTGCCCTTGCCGGCCCCTGGTGATACAGCCCACAGGCAATACCCTGACTGACCCCTCTTTAGCGGCCTTGTTAAGCACAAATTCTACTGCCGCCCGGCTATCCAGAGAGGGTTGTGTGTTGGGCATGCAGCAAACAGTTGTGAACCCACCTTTAGCAGCGGCAGCAGTTCCGGTAGCAATAGTCTCTTTTAGTTCAAAGCCAGGTTCCCGCAGATGGCAATGTAAATCAATAAATCCGGGGCAGACTATCATACCTCTGGCGTTAATTACCTTAGTGGCTTTTTCCGGAGGTTTCCCTTTCCCTATCCACGTCACTTTTCCATCTGAAATAAGCATGTCAGCTATCTGGTCCAGCCCCTGGCCGGGGTCTATGAGCCTGCCCCCGCTGATAAGCAGAGATGTCATTGCGGACGCCCCCCTTCGGCAAGCTCATCCCGATGCATCGGGACTCCCAGAATCAGATAGAGCAGGGACATGCGCACTGCCACACCATTGGTCACCTGCGCATCTATTACCGAACGAGCGCCTCTTGTTATCTCCTGGGAAATCTCAATGCCCTCGTTTACCGGGCCGGGGTGCATTAATAGCGCATTCGGTTTGGCTAGTGCCAGTCTCCGCCGGTCAATCTGATACAGAGCGATGTATTCCCTTATCTGTGGCAACAGGCCCTTTTCCTGTCGTTCCTTCTGTAAACGAAGAGCCATGACCACGTTAGCGCCTTCGATTGCCTTCTCTATATTCCGTTCTATCGTTACTGGATACACCTTTTCAAAAGCCTGTGGAAGCAGTGTCGGCGGTCCGCAGAGAACTATCTGCGCTCCCATAGTAGCCAGCGCCCAGATATTGGAACGGGCTACACGGCTATGCAAAATGTCGCCTACTATGACAACCTTTAGCCCTGCTATTCTTCCCAGCTTTTCCCGCATGGTATAAATATCCAGCAACGCCTGAGTAGGATGGGCATGCCAACCGTCGCCGGCATTAATAATAATACTCCTGGAATTCTGGGCGGCCAGATAAGGGGCGCCTGATTGGGAATGGCGCATCACAATAACCTCAGCGCCGAGAGCCTCCAGTGTATGGATAGTATCTACCAGAGACTCACCCTTCTCCACACTGCTTGTGGAGGAGGATATATTGACTACATCGGCGCTTAAGCTCTTGGCAGCCAATTCAAAAGAAGCCCGTGTCCGGGTGCTGGGTTCATAAAACAGGGTAACAACACTCCTGCCTCTGAGAGTAGGTACCTTTTTAATCTCCCTGGAGAGAATACTCTTCATGGCATCGGCTGTCTCCAGCACCA
>Ga0082335_1003752_pt1 | contig 24388 bp, 22 predicted proteins | sample Subgrocontami58m_FD_72375 | JGI IMG/M metagenome (GOLD analysis project Ga0082335, IMG submission 72375) | Subsurface groundwater microbial communities from S. Glens Falls, New York, USA - GMW37 contaminated, 5.8 m (SPADES assembly) (version 2) ...
TGAGGCGTTGGGTGATCACGCGCCGGCCGATACCATCGTAAGTCCGATTACGTCCACCGTTGGCACACATATTGGTTTGAATGCCGTGGGCGTGACGGGCGTGTTAAGAGCGTAGAGACGTTCCACCGGAACGTCTTTACAGTACAATTCATTTCTGATGATTAACCCTTTTGAGACCCTTCGCAAAATTTTAGAGAACGAACTTTCGCGTGGATGTGACAACAGAGCAGTGACGGGCGGCTTGGATAAATTTGCGCCCGCTTTTGAAAATCAAGCGCGCAGTGCCAACGCCGATGCGGCAGTAATTGACGAGTTCGTCAACTGGCTGAAGAATTATTCCTACACCCCGCAAGAGCGTCGCGCTGATTCGATCAAAGTGATCATCGCGCGATTAACGGCTCTCGCGCCGCCGACTCCTCTGCCGCGCTATCAACCGCCGCGCCCGCCGACTCCGCCACCACAGTCGCTTCAACCGATTCCAAAACCTGTTGCCGAGTCCGCCGCGCAAGCGCAACAAACTCAACCGGCACCGGTTAAAGTTCAAGCACCGCCACCGCCGAAACCGCGCTACACACCCAAGCCGCACGCGCCCGCGCCGCTTAAACGTCCGCCGCTTCCACCCGAACCGTCAGGCATCGGACTCGATGCGCCGCTCACTGTTCTGCGCGGCGTTGGAGCGAAGCAGGCAGAGAAATTGCAACGACTCGGTTTGAATACTATGCGCGACGCTCTCAACAACTATCCGCGCCGCTATGTAGATTACTCGCGCCTGAAACCGATCAACCATTTGGAATATGGCGAAGAGATCACCATCATTGCTAAGGTGAAACATGCTTTCACGCGCGCTGTGGGCAACGGTCAATCGCAAATGTTGCGCGTGGTTCTTACGGATGATACGGGCGAGATTGAAGCGGTGTGGTTCAACCAACCCTGGCTAAAAAATAAATTGATGCCCGGCAATCAAGTGCAAGTCTCGGGGCGAGTCACGTCATACTTGGGTCGTTTGCAGCTGGGTAACCCGCAAGCCGAAGATCTAGATCGCGAGTCGCTTAACAGCGGGCGCATCGTTCCTATTCATAAACTCACCGAAGGCATCAGCGCCAATTACATGCGGCGTTGGATGTTTGAGGCAATCGGCTACACCGCGCCGCGCGTGATCGATCCAATTCCCGAATCGATTCGTGGACGCGCGCGTTTGATCAATCTCTCCGATGCGCTGTTGCAGATTCATTACCCCGATTCGCACGAAGGACTGACTCAAGCGCGGAAACGTCTGGCGTTTGATGAAATGTTTTACATGCAGCTGGGGTTGCGCCGTCAACGCTCCGAGTGGCAAGCGGTTCAGGGGCAGCCGCTCTCTGCTCCGGATGAAGCGTTGAACAGCGTGATCGCTTCTCTGCCGTATACGCTCACCAACGCGCAGACTCGATCTTTGGGTGAGATTCGATCTGACCTGAGTCGATCTGTTCCGATGAATCGACTCTTGCAAGGCGATGTGGGTTCGGGCAAGACGGTGGTGGCGGCGTTGGCGATGGCGGTTGCCGCAGGCGCAAACGCTCAAGCGGCGTTGATGGCTCCCACGGCGATCTTAGCTGATCAACACCATCGCAACATTTCTGCGCTACTGAGTAAAGACGACCCGTCGGGTCGTCTCTACAAACCCTTGCGGGTTGCGTTACTTCTCGGATCGACTCCGCCTGCCGAGAAGCAAGCGATCTACGACGGCTTGCGCGATGGATCGATCCACGTAGTGATCGGCACACATGCCCTTATTCAAGAGAAAGTTGAATTTAAAAATCTCGGTTTAGCTGTGGTGGATGAACAACATCGCTTTGGGGTCGCGCAACGCGCCGCGCTGCGCGGCAAAGGCGGCAACCCCCATCTGCTGGTGATGACCGCCACGCCGATCCCGCGCACGCTGGCGTTGACGGTTTACGGCGATCTCGACGTTTCAATTTTGGATGAGATGCCGCCCGGACGTTTGCCGATTGATACGCGAGTCATTTACATCAACGAGCGTGAGCGGGCTTACGCTTACATTCGCAAACAAATTGTGGAAGGGCGGCAAGCGTTTATCATTTGTCCGCTGGTGGAAGAGTCGGATCGCATTGAAGCGAAAGCGGCTGTCGAGGAACACGAGCGTTTGCAGAAACACGTCTTCCCCGATTTGAAGTTGGATTTGCTGCACGGCAGAATGAAAGCAGATGAAAAAGATGAGGCGATGGAGAAGTTTCGCGGCGGCGAGACTCACATTTTGGTTTCAACATCGGTGGTCGAAGTCGGCGTGGATATTCAGAATGCTAGCGTGGTTCTGATCGAAGGCGCGAATCGATTCGGGTTGGCGCAGTTGCATCAGTTTCGCGGGCGTGTGGGGCGGGGCGCGCATCAATCGTATTGTTTGTTGATCTCCGAATCGGATCCCAACACGCCCGATGTGCGTTTGAAGGCGATGGAGGAGACGCAAGATGGTTTTGTGTTGGCGGAAAAAGATTTGGAGATTCGCGGACCCGGAGAATTTTTGGGGACGCGGCAATCGGGCTTCGGCGAATTACGCATGGCGAAGTTGACCGACCTGCCGTTGATCGCTCTCGCCCGCAAAGAATCAGACACCGTCTTCGCCGAAGATCCGAATCTGCAAAAACCTGAATACAAACTGTTGAGTGAACGTCTGGCAGAATTTTGGAAAAATTTTGAAGGAGCAGGAGACGTTAGTTAAAGGATGAGTCAATGAACAATGAAACAATGAACAATGAACAACGATTCATAATCCATCCTTCCTAATTCATAATTTTGTAAATGGCTATCACTGCTGTTTTTCCCGGAACATTCGATCCGATTCACTTCGGACATATAGATATTGCCCATCGCGGCGCGTTGATATTCGACAAGCTAATCGTCGCCGTCTATGATCGCCCGCTCAAGTCGTTGTTGTTCTCACCCGAAGAACGACTTGCTTTGACGCGTGACGCCCTCAATGGTCATTCCAACATTGAAGTTGTTGGTTATAGCGGGCTGACGGTTGACTTCTGTCGCAAGGTCAATGTGAAAGTGATCTTGCGCGGCTTGCGCGTCTTTTCCGATTTTGAGCATGAGTTTCGCATGGCATTGGCAAATAATCGTTTGGCGCCCGAAGTGGATGTGGTGGCGTTGGTCACGCGCGAACAACACACGTTCTTAAGTTCGACGACGGTGCGCGAGATCGCCGCGCTCGGCGGGGATGTCAGCTCAATGGTTCCACCCATTGTCGAAGCCGCGCTCCAACGCCGCTTCAAAGAGTTGGGCGATGGGCAGACGGTGGTACCGATGACGGCATTGCGGGATTAAATTATGAATTATGAAGGCAGAAGGATGAAGGTCGTTTGCGCGGAAAGACGTAATTCTATACACTATATATTCATCCTTCATAATTCACGCGAAGCGTTCATCCTTTAGAGGACGTTATGGATATTCTTCACCTTGTAGATCGTTTAGAAGAACTCGTCAACAGTGCGCGCCAAGTGCCATTGACGAACAACATCATGATCGATCAGGATCGCCTGATCGATTTGATTGATCAGATGCGCGTCTCGATCCCGGAAGAAGTGAAGAAATCGCAGAAGACCCTCAACGAGCGCGACAAGATTCTGGCGCAGTCGAAGGAAGAGGCAGAACGTACATTGATGGTCGCGCGCGAAGAGCGCGACAAGATGATGCTGCGCGAGAGCATTGCTATTGCCGCGCAGAACAAAGCCGAGCAGATCATCGCCAATGCCAAACAAGAAGCCGAAGGTGTGAAAGGCGACGCCGACAATTATGTGATTGACGTTCTCTCGCAGCTGGAAGAACAGCTGGACCGCACATTGCAGCAAGCGCGGAATGGAATTGAGGTGCTGAAGGCGAGACGGGGGGGATAGGAAAAAAAGGAAATAACAAGAAACAAAGGAAAGGTGCAACTGACGTTGCGCCTTTTTTTAATCCTAACTCCCCTATGCTATAATCCCCGCGCTCTCAAAAAATTTTCGCGGCTGCACGAGCCGCGTGGCAGTAGGAAGGAAATTCCCCGTTGAAGATCGAAAAAGAAAATCTCGAAGAGACGTGTGAAGTCAAACTCACCGTCGAAGTTGACCCCGAACAAATCGAAGCCGCAAAGCGAATCGCCGCGCGCAAGATCGCCCAAAAACATAACGTTCCCGGTTTTCGCAAAGGCAAAGCGCCGTACGAGATCGTCCTGCGCACCTTTGGCGATGGCGCCGTCCTTGAAGAAGCCCTCGACGACTTGGGACAAAAAGCTTACGAGCAAGCGTTAAAAGAATCGGAGATCGATCCTGTTGCGCCCGGCGCGTTGATAGACTTCAAGAAAGACCCCATCACGTTTATCTACAACGTGCCGCTTCGCCCCGAAATTGATCTCGGTGAATATCGCAATGTGCGTCTCGGTTTCACCGAACCCGAAATTACCGATCAAGCTCTCGAAGATACAATGGAACGATTGCGCGAGACGCAAGCCATCCTCGAACCGGTGGAACGCGCCGCTCAACTCAGTGATGTCGTCACGGTGGATGTGAGCGGAGTCGCCAAACCCATCGCCATCGAAGGTGAAGTGGTCGCCGACTCTCAACCTGAAGCCTCCGCCGAAGCCCAACCCGAATCCACTGAAGAGAAGACCGAAACTGAAGCCGAAGAAAAAACGGGCGACGAATTTTTGATGGACGACAAAGGCGTGGATGTGTTGCTCGACGCTAAACTCAATTGGCCCGTGCCGGGTTTTGCCGATCAGCTGGTCGGCATCGCTATTGACGAAGAACGCCATGTTGAAATTCCATTTCCGGCTGATTACGACAACGAATCATTGCGCGGGCAGATCGGTCACTTCGATCTTAAATGCACGGCGATCAAAAGCCGCACTTTGCCCGAGTGGGATGACGAGCTTGCCAAGTCGCTTGGCGATTACGAATCGATTGCCGATATGCGGACGAAGGTGCGGCAGGCACTTGTGGATGTTGCCAACAAGCGGCATCTCGATGAGTATTCCAAATCGGTGATTGATATTATGGTCGCCGGATCGAAGGTGAAGTTCCCGCCGGTGTTGTTGAGCAACGAAGTGCACGACATGATGCGCGATCTCGATATGCGTTTGCGCGAACAGCGAATGACGCTTGACGATTACATGAGAATGACCGGCGTCACGCACGACAAAATGCACGAAGAGTTTGAACCCCCGGCGCGCGAGCGGTTGCGCCGTTCACTGGTGTTAGGCAAGATCATCAAAGCCGAAAAAATTGAAGTGACGGACGACGCGGTCAAAGATCGTATTGAAGTGATGTTGATCTCTCTCGGCGAGAGTCCTGACAAGAAAATCAAGGAACTGATCAAGTCCGAGAATATGCGCCGCTCGGTGCGTTACGATTTGTTGACGGAGAAAGCGGTGCAGCGCGCGGTGGCAATCGCCAAAGGGGAAGCCGCCTCCGCGCTAGAGACGGCATCACCTGAATCGACTCCTTCCGCCGCAGAGGCGGCGTAAGAGGGATTTACAATCCCGCCCCGCCTACGCAAACGGCTAGGCGCGTGTTTGCATATCTCTAATACAGGAACGGTATAACTAACCTAACCTGTTCTCGAAAGGATTGACTGATGTACCCTAAATTTCCCGAAAGCTTGATCCCGATGGTCATTGAAACCTCGGGGCGTGGTGAGCGTGCTTACGATATTTATTCGTTGTTATTGAAGGAACGTATTGTCTTTCTCGGCACGCCGATCAACGATCAGGTGGCGAACTTGATCGTGGCGCAATTGCTCTTCTTGAATCGCGAAGACCCCACCAGAGAAATTAATATGTATATCAACTCACCGGGCGGGGTGATTTATGCCGGTCTGGCCATCTACGATACGATGCAACAAATGACAGCACCTGTTTCCACAACGGCAATTGGCGTGACGGCTTCATTCGGCACGGTGTTGTTGGCGGCTGGCACGAAGGGTTATCGTTATGCTTTGCCCAATGCGACGATCCACATGCACCAACCATTGGGTGGGGTGCAGGGGCAAGCGACGGACATTGAGATTCAAGCGAAAGAAATTTTGCGTTTGAAAGAGAAATTGAATCAAGTTTTCGTCAAGCACACCGGCAAATCTATTGATGATATTGAGCGTGACACCGAACGCGATCTGTATTTGGATGCAGAAGGCGCGATGAAGTATGGCTTGATCGATCAAATACTTATGCCGCCGGAGAAAGCGGCGAACAGCAAAAAATAAAGTTACTGCCCCGTCATTGCGAGCGCACTTTGCGAAGCAATCTCGGTTGCGCTATGAGATTGCTTCGTCGCGAAGAACGCTCCTCGCAATGACGTTGAGCAGTCACGAAATAAATCGCGGATGTTCGTGTAGAGAGACGACCCGATGGGTCGTCTCTTTTTTTAACGCCGTGTTTCGCCCATTCCTGTTATCATTTGCGCGCTAGACTTCCGAAGTCTCGCAGACTTCGGAAGTCTTTGACAGTTGATATGACCTCTTCACTCTCTTCGATTCGGAATCTGATCATTGATATGGACGGCGTGCTATGGCACGGCAACGCGGCTTTACCCGGAGTTGAATCTTTCTTTTCATTTTTGCGTTCGCGTTCGATCCGTTTTGTTTTGGCAACTAACAACGCCATGAAGACGCCGCTACAGTTTCAGACGAAGTTGAGAGGGTTGGGGGTTGAGGTCAGCCCAGATGATATTTTGACATCGTCGCAAGCGGTGGCGATCTATTTACGTCAGCACGCGCCGCGCGGCGCGAAAGTTTTTGTGGTGGGTGAAGAGGGGATACGGCAGGCGATTGCCGAAAGCGGTTTTGTGTTGTGGGATGAAGAGTCGGCAGCCGAGTACGTGGTGGTTGGGATGGATCACGGGTTGAATTGGGAGAAGTTGGCGCGGGCGACGCTCAATATCCGCGCCGGGGCGAAGTTCATCGGCACAAATTCTGATGCGACGTTCCCGACTGAGCGCGGAATTGTGTTTGGCAATGGTTCGATTCTTGCATTACTGAAAACGGCGACTGACGTTGAACCTTTAGTGATCGGCAAACCGGCGCCGATTATGTATCAGCAGGCAATGGAACGACTTGGGGGCAGCGTGGAAGACACGGCGGCACTTGGAGATCGGTTAGAAACGGATATACTAGGTGCTGTGCGCGCAGGCATCCGCAGTATACTTGTGCTGTCCGGTGTTTCGACGCGCAAACACTTGGCGGATAGTGAGTATCAACCGCAGTGGGTATTCAGCGATATTGCCGAGCTGACTACCCGATGGCAGACGGATTTATGACTCGCCCTTCTAAACAAATCAGCGTTCAAGATCGTTTGGCAGAGATCAATGCCAAGCTCCAAGCAAATCCTAATGACGCCCAAGCGTTAATCGCCCGCGCGGCGATCTATCGGCAGATGGAGAAGTATGCCGAAGCAGTTGCCGATTGCACTTCCGTGATTCAAACACAACCTAACAACATTCAGGCGGTCTTGGAACGCGGCATCGCCTGCCGCATGATGAGCCGATTCCGCGAAGCACTGGCAGATTTGAATCAAGTGATCCTCCTCGACCCGGGTCTAGCGCAAGCCTATCATCATCGGGGTCAATGTTACGAGCAGATGAATCAACCCGAAAAGGCGTTAGTGGATTACAGCAAATGGATTCAGATCACGCCCGATAAACCCAACCCGTATTTCAAACGCGCCGAAGTATTTATGCAATTGAAGCAATTCGACTCGGCGGTTTCCGATTTCGATAAAGTCATCTCGTTAGCTCCCAGTGTTGCCGCCTCGTACCAACTGCGGGCGATAGCCTATTACGCTTTGGGGCAGCTCGATAAAGCGCTTGCCGATACTCAAATTATGGTGAGCCTTGAGCCGGGGAATCCATCCTATCTGCATAATCGCGGCGTCGCGTATTTTGAATTGAAACAGTATAAGCCGGCGATTGCTGATTTTGATCGAGCGGTTGAGCTTGCGCCGAAGCAAGTGGAGAGTTATTACTATCGGGGTCGAGCCAAAGCAGCAGACGGTCAATTGCGGCCAGCCATTCGAGACTATAACAAGGCGTTGGAATTAAAATCAGAACATCTGGCGGCGCTTCTGCATCGCGGCAATGCTTTACTGGAACTCAAAGAATACGATCAGATGATGAAGAACGATGATCTTCTGCTGGAACTCGATCCGAAAAATGCCGACGTGCATTATCGCAAAGGTCTCGCCGCTTTAGCCGAGAAGCTGATTGACCAAGCCCTGCGGTCATTTACTCAAGCCATCATCAATCGCCCGAACTTCGCCTCGGCTTACGAAGAACGCGCCCGCCTGAATATGATGAAAGCGGATCGATCCGGCGCCATCAGCGATTTGAGTCAAGCGATCAAATACGGTTTAGATGATCCGGTGCTGTATGCTTTGCGCGGGCGTTTGTTGAAAGACAGCGGTGATTTTGCGGGCGCGATTGCCGACTACAATAAAGCGTTGGACGGTCTCCCCGAATCCTTTGAACTGTATCTTGAACGGGCGCAGATGCATTTCAAGTGCCGCAACTTTACCCAAGCCGCCGACGATTTCGTCCATTGCCTGGAAACGCGACCGAACGATGTGGGCTTGTTGGGCAACCTGGGCGCCTCGTATTTGGAAGCCGGTCAATACGACCAAGCGATTGAATCTTTCACGCAAGTGATCTCATTGGATCGCGGTGACGCAGTGAGCTACATGAGTCGCGCTGATGCCTATATGGCGAAAGGCGATCAGGCTAAGGCGGCAGACGACTACAAGAAGGTCGCGCATAGTTCGGGCGATGCCCCATTAAAGAGGCTCGCCGAAAAACATCTCGCCGAGATCGTGGCGAAGAAGTGACGTTGTAGTAAACAGGTAAACACGTAAACACGTAGTCCGGATCATTCCCCTGTTTACGTGTTTACCTGTCTACCTGTTTACCTGCCTACCTGTCTACCTGTTTACTCTCCCATGCTTTCACTATTTGAACTTTCATTAACTGATCTCACTTCTGTTCTTAAGGAGTGGGGCGAGCCGCCTTTCCGCGCTAAACAAATTTGGGGCTGGACGTATCAGCGCCTGGCAGGCTCGTTTGATGACATGAGCGATCTGCCCAAGAATTTGCGCGCCCGTCTCAATGCCGAGATTCAGTTCACGCGCCTCACGCCTGTCATTAACCAAACCTCCAAAGACAAAAGCACAAATAAAATTTTGTTCGCCCTAAGTGATCAGCACAAGATCGAAAGCGTGTTGATGCACTATCGTGATCGTCATACGACCTGCATCTCCACTCAAGCCGGATGTGCCATGGGCTGCGTGTTCTGTGCCACCGGGCAAATGGGTTTTGATCGTCACCTCAGCGCGGGCGAGATCGTCGAACAAGTGATGTGGTTCGCCCGTGATTTACATCAAGAGGGCGACAAGCTCTCCAATATCGTGATCATGGGGATGGGTGAACCGTTTCATAATTACGATGCGACTCTGCAAGCGGTTGACCGCCTCACCGATCCCGAATCTTTTAACTTCGGCGCGCGCCGCATCACGATCTCCTCTGTCGGCTTGATCCCGATGATCCAACGATTCGCCGATGAACACCGTCAAGTGAATCTCGCCGTGTCGCTTCACGCCGCCACCAACGATCTCCGCAACGAACTCCTGCCGATCAACAAAAAATATCCGCTCGAAGCGTTGATGCAAGCCTGCCGTGACTACGTTGCCAAAACACATCGCCGCATCACGTTTGAGTGGGCGCTCATACAAGGCAAGAACGATGGCGCGCAACAAGCGCACGCCTTGGTTAAACTTCTCTCCAATCCAAAGTTGATGTGCCACGTCAACATCATTCCGCTTAACCCCACACATGATTATGCCGGTGCGGCATCCGAGCGTGAACGGGTAGATCAATTTAAAAATATCTTGGATGCCTCCGGTATACCCTGCACCGTGCGCGTGCGACGGGGCATTGATATTGACGCCGGATGTGGGCAGTTGAGAATAAAAGCATCCAACCCCTAATCCCTATTTCATCCCCGCTTCTCAAACCGTTATAATCAATTCATGTTTGGGAAGTTACGTCGCCTCATCCTCATCCTCTGCGCGCTCGATTTAATCGGCACCCAACTCGCCCTCCTCGCCGCCGACTCACTGCGCCGCATTCTCCCGCTCGGGCGCGAACTGGGCAATCTAGACTCGCAACTCAACATCTACATTCATCTCATGGTTGCCGTGTTATTCCCCATTGTGTTTCTGGTGGTTTCGGTTTACGACGTGCGGCGCGACGTGCGACCCGTGGGCGACGCCCGTGCCTTGTTTGTCGCCGTCTCTACCGCAACTCTCGCCCTCGCCGGAGCGTTGTATTTTTCGTACCGTGATGTCCCGCGCTTATTAGTTTTCTACTTTTATTTTTTTGATTTGTTGATCTTAACGACGGTGCGACTCACGATGGCGCTGATCTTGCGCGTGATGCATGCCAGTGGAAAACCGTTGACGCGGATTCTGCTGGTGGGGGCGGGGGAGGGCGCGGATGCCGTCAGCCTTGCCCTCAACACCCGACTCGGACACAGCATTCAGATCATCGGCTGCGCCGATGACTCGGCAACACCCGATTCAAAATTTCTGGGTCGGGTAGACGATGTGCCGCGACTTGCGCGCGATCATCAAGTAGACGAAGTGATCATTTGCTTGCCCGCAGAAAACTATACGCAAGTTGAACGACTTACCTTCGCTTTGCAAACGGAATCGGTGCGAGTGCGTTTGGTGCCGGATTTTCTTAAATTGGTCATGGTACAATCCAGCGTAGATTTGGTTGGCGGCATCCCCTTGATCGGTTTGCGTGAGCCGCGCATAGATGGATCGCTGTGGGCGGTTAAACGAATTTTCGATCTTGCCACGACTCTGTTTGGCATGATCATCGCCTTGCCCGCGATGGGGCTGATCGCTTTGGCGATCAAGCTCACCTCAGCCGGACCCATCCTCTTCACTCAACCGCGTGTCGGTGAGAATGGAAAAATTTTCGGCATGTATAAATTCCGCACGATGGTTGCCGGTGCGGAGAATAAAGTGAACCAAGAAACGTTTGAAAAACGCCCCGACGATCCACGCGTGACGACGTTGGGGCGTTTTCTGCGCCGAACAAGTTTGGACGAGCTGCCGCAGATATTTAACGTATTGAAAGGCGAGATGAGTCTGGTGGGTCCGCGCCCGGAGATGACCTTCATCGTAGACAAATACGAGCCATGGCAGAGGCAGCGGCTGGCGGTGCCACCGGGCATCACCGGTTGGTGGCAAGTGAGTGGGCGGAGCGATCTGCCGATGCACCTCAACACACAATACGATCTCTATTACATCCGCAACTACTCTATCCTGCTCGATCTAAAAATTCTTTGGCGCACGGCGGGCGTGGTGATCAGAGGTAAAGGAGCTTACTGAAAATGACGAATGACCAATGACGAATGACAAATTTGCTCATTGTTCATTGTCTCATTGTTCATTGACCCATGAAAGTTATTTCAGTCTTTGGCACTCGCCCCGAGGCAGTGAAGATGGCGCCCGTAGTGGCGGAGTTGCGAAAACACAAAAGCGTTGAGTCGAAAGTTTTGGTGACGGCGCAGCATCGTGATATGTTGGATCAGGTGTTGGATGTCTTTGATATTAAACCTGATTATGATCTCGACGTGATGCAAGACAACCAAACGCCCACGGATGTCGCCGCCGAAGTACTTAAACACATTCAACCCATCTTCCGCCAAGAGCAACCCGATTGGATTCTGGTTCAAGGTGATACCACGACGGTCTTAGCCGCTTCACTCGCCGCGTTTTATTCGCGCATCAAAGTGGGTCACGTTGAAGCGGGTTTAAGAACTTATGATCGCTACAACCCGTTCCCCGAAGAGATCAACCGCGTCTTAGCCGATCAACTTTCCGATCTGCATTTTGCGCCGACGGAGACGTCGAAGAAAGCGTTGTTGCGCGAAGGCATTGAGGCAAAGCGTGTCCACGTCACCGGGAACACCGTCATAGACGCGCTGAAGTTTATCGTCGCTCAACCGTTCAACGGATCTCTACCGCATTACCCCGCCGATAAAAAATTGATCCTCATCACCGCGCACCGCCGCGAAAATTTTGGCGAGCCGTTTGCGGATATGTTGAAGGCGATGAAGAATTTGGCAGATCGTGACGACACTCATTTAATTTATCCCGTGCATCCGAACCCTAATGTGAAGAACGCGGCGCACGAAGTCTTGGGCAAACATCCTCACGTAGCGTTGTTGCCGCCGATGGATTATTTTTCTTTTGCGCACTTAATGGGCAAAGCGCATTTGATATTAACTGATTCGGGCGGCATACAAGAGGAAGCGCCGGGTTTGGGTGTGCCGGTGTTAGTGATGCGTAATGTGACGGAACGCCCCGAAGCGGTTGAAGCAGGCACGGCAAAATTGGTCGGGACGGATACAGAGGTCATCACACGCGAGGCGGCAAAACTTCTGGATGATTCTGCCGCGCACGCGAAAATGGCGAAGGCAGTGAATCCGTTTGGCGATGGTCATTCGGCAGAACGGATCGTTAAAATACTTTTAGATCACAAGGAGTAAAAGTAATTAGTAATTGGTAATTACCAATTACTAATTACTGATCTGCGAATGTCAAACTTCAATTGGTCAACAAAACGTGTCGTCATCACCGGCGGCGCAGGATTCGTCGGGCGGTATCTGGTCGAGACTCTTCGCACGGCGGGCGGCAAAGAAATTTTTATCCCGCGCAAAGCGGATTGCGATCTGCGTGACATCAGCAACGTCCGGCGTTTATATGATGAGGTGAAACCGCACATCGTGATTCATCTTGCGGCTACCGTCGGCGGCATTGGCGCCAACCGCGAACATCCGGGATCATTTTTCTATGACAATTTGATGATGGGCGTGCAGTTGTTGGATGAAGCCTACAAGCGCGGCGTAGAAAAGTTTATCTCGCTGGCGACGATCTGCGCCTATCCCAAATTTACGCCCGTGCCATTCAAAGAAGACGAGATATGGAACGGTTACCCTGAAGAGACGAATGCGCCGTACGGTTTGGCGAAGAAGATGTTGATGGTGCAATCGCAAGCGTATCGTCAAGAGTATCACTACAACTCGATCACGCTATTTCCTACCAACCTTTATGGACCGAACGATAATTTTGATCCAAAGAGTTCGCACGTCATCCCGGCGTTGATCAAAAAATGTTTTGATGCAATGGAGCGCGGCGACAAAGAGATCGTGATATGGGGCGATGGCTCACCAACGCGCGAATTTCTCTACGTCGAAGACGCGGCAGAAGGGATTCGACTCGCGGCTGAAAAATATAACAGCAGTGAGCCGGTGAATCTCGGCAGTTCGTTCGAGATCAGCATCAAAGACTTAGCCCATCTGATTGTCAAAGAAACAGGCTTCAATGGAAAAATTGTTTGGGATACCACGATGCCCAACGGTCAACCGCGCCGCAAGCTCGACACTACCCGCGCCGAAAAAGAATTTGGATTTAAGTCGAAGACCGATTTTCCCGAGGGGTTGAGGAAGACGGTGGAGTGGTATCGGGCACAAGCGCGTTGACACTGTCGGGCACAGTTTATTTCTGAGATAGTTTCTGGGAGCGCACAATTTATGTCTGGATATGAAATTATTACGCGTTGCCGGGCTTGCGGCAGTGCCAAGCTGAATGAAATCTTAAGTTTGGGAAGTATTCCCTTGGCGAACTCTTTGTTGACCGCCGAGCAGTTGAAACAACCTGAACCTAAGTATCCATTAGATTTGGTGTTTTGCCCTACATGTTCTTTGGTTCAGATTACTGCTACCGTAGCCCCTGAAGTTCTCTTCAGGGACTATTTTTATTTTTCCTCAGTATCGGAAACAATGTTATTGCATGCACAAGACATGGTTGAAAAGCTGATCCGGCTTCAAAATTTGAATCAGGGAAGTCTGGTCATTGAAATTGCGAGTAATGATGGCTACCTGTTGCAATATTTTCTACGCAAAGAAATTCCGGCTTTGGGGATTGACCCGGCACTCAATGTGGCAAAAGTAGCCGCGGAAAGAGGGGTGACTACGCTGACCGAGTTTTTTGGGATTGAGTTAGCCCGCAAATTACGTGAACAAGGTAAAGAGGCTGATGTAATTATAGCTAACAATGTTTTAGCCCATGTCTCCGATCTAAAAGGTTTCGTCCAAGGCGTTAAAACATTGCTCAAGAAATCCGGGGTGGCGGTATTTGAGGTACCCTATATCAAGGATTTAGTTGACCGTTCTGAGTTTGACACGATCTACCATGAGCATCTTTGTTACTATTCATTAACCGCTTTAGATGCTTTATTCAAACAATATGATCTTCTTATAGCCGATGTTGAACGGCAGGATATTCATGGCGGCTCGTTGCGTATCTATGTGACACACACAGCTTCGGCAGGCGATAGAGTCCGCGTCCGCCGATTGTTAAACGAAGAGATGGCTTGGGGAGTTCACCGCTCCGATTTCTATGCTAACTTTGGCAAACGTGTGCATCAATTACGGGACATTTTAAGTGATTTGTTGTTCGGATTAAAATCGCGTAGCCGCGCTATTGCTGCTTATGGGGCGGGAGCCAAAGGAAGTATTTTGCTTAATACCTTCGGTTTGGGTAACAATGTCTTAGATTATGTGGTTGATCGCAGTCCCTATAAACAGGGACACTATATGCCGGGATGTCACTTGCCCGTGTTTGCTCCAACAAAACTTTTGGAGGCGATGCCAGATTATGTTTTATTACTCACCTGGAACTTTGGCCAAGAAATATTAACCCAACAGGCGGAGTACATACATCGCGGCGGGAAATTTATTGTGCCAATCCCGGAAGTCAAGATAGTAAGTTTATGATTTTTATTAAGACTGAACTTGCAGGTGCGGTCATTGTTGAGCCGGAATGGTTGGAAGATGAGCGAGGTTTCTTTGCCCGTATCTGGTGCCAACAGGAATTCATTGAGCAAGGGCTCAATCCGAATCTTGTTCAGTGCAACATTTCGTTTAACAAAAAACGCGGCACCTTGCGTGGAATGCACTATCAGGCTAAACCTTTTGAGGAAGCCAAGTTAGTACGTTGTACTATGGGCGCACTCTATGACGTTATTATTGACCTGCGCCCTACGTCTATCACCTTCAAACGCTGGGTGTCGGTGGAGTTAACTGCTGAAAACCGCCGCGCTCTTTACATCCCTGCCGGTTTGGCACATGGATTTCAAACAGTGGTGGATGATACCGAAGTGTTTTATCAGATCTCTGAGTTCTATCATTCTGAATGTGCGCGCGGTGTAAGATGGGATGACCCCACGTTTGGAATTACCTGGCCAATTGACCCCCCGATACTTTCTCAAAAAGATAAAACGTACGATTTGATTTAAGATATAAGCATGATGGAAGATCATAGCAAGTATATAGAGGAGGTGATTGACGAACGCCTTGCCCTTGAGATAAAAATCGCCGATGACGCTCAACAACAAATCGGTGTCCTTAAACCTGTTACACGCTCGCTACTAAATGATGCGGGAGTTATTGCCAAAATGACCCGATGGCGCAATCAGGCGAAAAGACACTTCTTAACGCAGTTTACTGCTACCGAAGCTAGAACGAAGCGTTGGCTGGAGGATGTTGTTTTAACAGACTATTCCAGATTATTGCTTCTTTTATATTCTCCGACAAAATTGATTGGACAATTTGGTTTCAAGGGTTTGTCGAACGACACTGTGGAAATTGACAACTTAATCCGAGGCGAGATCGGCGGACATCCTCATCTAATTTATTATTCGGAGATAGCGTTAGTTAACTGGCTTTTCCACACATTTTCTATTTCTAGCATTTCCGGTTTTGTCCTTTTAGACAATGTGCTTACGCTAAACTTGCATCAATCCACCGGGTTCCGTAAAACAGAACGGATTCCGTTGCAGAGAATTGAGCGCGAGGGAGAAGTTTATCTTCAAATGAAAGAAGCCGGCTCGACAAATTCCGGCGCATTGTTCGTCCAAAAATTAGAGTTACACCGTAGCGATTTCAAGATTGAAAGAGAATAGACGTGGAACAAAAGATACTTGATTTGATTTTTCAAATCGCCAACGAATTTAACGAGCAGCTGGAAAACAAAATCGCCACACACCAAGGGAGAGATGCGCATTTGTATGGCAGAAATGGCGTGCTCGATTCGCTAGGTTTGGTTTCATTTGTAATGGCGGTTGAACAATCGGTTGAAAGTGAATTTAGCGTTACTGTGACATTGGCTGACGAAAAAGCCTTATCGCAACAAAATAGTCCTTTCCAAACCATAGGCTCACTTGCCGATTACATAAAGAATCTACTCGAAGAGGCGAGTCGAACCAGTGGATAAACAAGTAACATTGATCACAGGCACTCGCAAAGGAATAGGGAGATTTCTTGCCGAGTACTATGTCAAACAAGGGCATCTGGTGGTTGGCTGTAGCCGCTCAGAGGTTGATTGGCACATGGATGGCTATGAGCACCATATTGTGGATGTGGCGAACGAGGCGGCTGTTATAGGTTTATTTTCTGCCGTACACAAAAAATATGGCAGGCTAACGCACTTAATCAATAATGCCGGAATTGCGTCCATGAATCATATTGTTTTAACCCCGCTGTCAACAGTACACACTATACTTAATACTAACGTTGTGGGAACGTTTTTGTTTTGCCGGGAAGCCGCAAAATTAATGCAAAGGAATCACTATGGGCGGATCGTAAATTTTTCAACTGTGGCTGTGCCTTTGCATTTGGAAGGAGAGGCTGTTTATGCCGCCTCCAAAGCGGCGGTTGTTTCCTTGACACAAATTCTGGCAAGAGAGTTGGCTGGTTTTGGCATAACAGTTAACGCTGTTGGACCCACGCCCGTGCAGACCGATCTTATTCGTGCAGTCCCCGTTGACAAAATGCAGGCTCTGTTGGCACGTCAAGCCATCCCGCGCTTTGGTGAGTTCCGTGACATTGCCAATGTAGTGGACTTCTTCCTGCGTCCCGAAAGTGACTTTATCAGTGGACAACTCATTTATCTTGGCGGAGTTTCATGATCGAGTTTTTGCTGAAGGTGTTCGATGAAAACAAAAATGACGATGCTATTATCTGGCGCGATCAGCCCTTCGCCTATAGCTGGCTGACTGAGCGTATCTCTTCTTGGCAGGTCGCTTTGGACAAAGAGCAGATACAGACGGGGAGCGTCGTCATCCTCGAGGCTGATTTTTCGCCTAACGCCATCGCTCTTTTCCTCGCACTGATTGAACGCAATTGCATTATCGCCCCTTTAACAAAATCAATTGCCGCGAAGAAAGCTGAATTTATGGAGATTGCTGAGGGTGAGGCGCAGATTGCTATTGACGATGAGGATGCCGCAGCGTTTGAGAAACTACCAAGGCAGGCGACTCATCATCTGTATGCAGTACTACGGGAGCGCCGTCATCCAGGATTGATTCTGTTCTCGTCCGGCTCGACAGGCAAAAGCAAGGCGGCGCTGCACGATCTGACAGGTATTCTTGAAAAATTTAAAGTGCGTCGCAACAGACAGCGCGCTATAACATTTTTGCTTTACGATCACATCGGCGGCGTCAACACCATGCTCTATACGCTCTCAAATGGCGGGTGCGTTATTACGGTGCAGGAGCGCACTCCCGAAAAAGTATTGGAAGCGGTGCAGAACTACCATGCAACGTTGTTGCCAACATCGCCAACATTTATCAATATGATTTTATTCAGCGAAGCGTATAAGCATTATGACTTATCATCATTGCAAACAGTGACATATGGAACCGAGCCTATGCCCGAAAGCACTCTGGCGCGTTTTCATCAACTATTTCCACATATCACATTGCAGCAAACTTACGGCTTAAGCGAAGTCGGGATTTTGCGCTCGAGGTCCAAGAGTTCTGATTCGTTGTGGGTTAAGATTGGAGGCGAAGGTTTTGAAACGCGCATTGTGGATGGGATTCTACATATCAAAGCGCAATCCGCGATGCTGGGTTATCTCAATGCGCCTAGCCCTTTTAGCGAAGATGGCTGGTTTATCACGGGTGACGAGGTGCAGGTGGATGGCGACTATTATCGCATTCTGGGGCGCCGTTCGGAATTGATTAACGTCGGCGGCGAAAAGGTCTATCCGGCAGAGGTCGAAAGCACGTTGTTGTTGATGGAGGGTGTTGATGATGTCATTGTCACGGGTGAGACGAATCAGTTATCGGGGCAAATCGTGCTGGCAAAAGTTAATCTCTCCACTGCTGAAAATTTGATGCAGTTTCGCCAGCGAATGCGCGAATTTTGCAAAGACAAGCTGGCTAAATACAAAATCCCTCAAAAGGTGATTTTATTAGATCGCCCGGCTTATTCGCAAAGGTTTAAAAAAATGCGTCTCTAGCTCACTATGAATGAAATTGAAAAGTTCTCGCAGGAAGTAAAGGGCAACATAAAAAAAGCCTCGATGGATCAAGCGGTTCGTGGGCTATCGAATGTATGGATACGCGAGACAGTTCGTTATAAATACGCCTATAACTTCACATGGATGGGAAGACCGCTCATACAATTCCCTCAAGATATTCTCGCCATGCAGGAGATTATATGGCAGGTCAGACCTCAACTCGTTATCGAAACAGGGATCGCTCACGGCGGTTCTTTAGTTTATTACGCTTCCCTTCTGGAATTATTGGGCGGTGAGGGGCTGGTCTTAGGCATTGACATTGATATTCGCCAGCACAATCGCGTTGAAATCGAAAAGCACCCAATGGCAAAACGAATTAAGATGATACAAGGATCATCCGTTGATGAAAAAATTGTCGCTGAAGTGCACAGTTTTGCTAAAGGAAAATCTCCGATTGTGGTTGTGCTGGATTCCAATCACACTCATGAGCATGTTCTTGCTGAATTGCGCGCCTATTCACCATTGGTAACCAAAGATAGTTCTCTCGTTGTTTTCGACACCGTGATCGAAGATTTACCCGACGATTTTTTTCCGGATCGTACTTGGAGCAAGGGCAATAATCCCAAGACGGCGGTTTGGGAATTTCTAAAAACGAATAACCGCTTTGAGATTGATCAAGAGATTGAAAACAAACTTTTGATCACCGTTGCCCCTGACGGTTATCTGAAATGTATTAAGGATTGACTTTATGCAAAAAATTCCTGTAGCCGGACCTTCGATTACAGAAAAAGAAATCCGGTATGTTACCGACGCCGTTACTAATGCTTGGTACAGTAATGCAAACATGTATCATGAACGCTTTGAGAAAGCATTTGCAGCTTATATTGGGAGAAAATTTTGCATCGCATTGCCCTCTTGTACATCCGCCTTGCATTTAGCTCTAGCCTCTGCCGGGGTCACGACAGGGGATGAAGTGATTGTGCCTGATTTAACCTGGATTGCTACAGCCGCGCCAATCTCTTATATGGGGGCGACGCCCGTTTTTGTTGATGTCGATTCGAAAACTTGGTGTCTGGATGCCAAGTCATTCGAGGCGAATATAACTCCTCAAACCAAAGCAGTTATCACGGTGAACCTTTATGGAAGTATGCCAGACATGGATACCATTTTGGACATCGCTCAACGCCATAAAGTGACTGTCATTGAAGATGCTGCCGAGTCGATCGGGTCGATATACAAGGATCGCAAAGCCGGAAGTTTTGGGTTAGCCAGCACCTTTAGTTTTCACGGATCTAAAACGTTGACCACCGGTGAAGGCGGGATGCTGGCTGCAGACGATGAAGAGTTTTACCGGCGCTGTTTGTTTTTGCGCGATCATGGGCGAGCGCCGGGAGATAAGATGTTCTGGAATGATGCCGTAGCTTATAAATATAAAATGTCCAGCTTACAGGCGGCGTTGGGTTTGGCGCAGATTGAACGTGTGGAGGAATTGGTTTCGTACAAGCGCCAAATATTTGGATGGTATCAAGAAGAATTAAAAGATGCTGAGGGGATTACACTTAATTATGAACCTCCCTGGGTGAAGAATTCTTTTTGGATGGTAACTATTATTTTGGATTCTGGCTTGGGCATCACTAAAGAGCAGTTAATGAAAGACTTGGCTGAAAAAAACATAGACAGCCGTCCGTTTTTTTATCCTCTAAGCCTGTTGCCGGCCTATCAAAGTTTGCCTCAGGCTAAAAGCGCGCGTGAGCGTAATGTGGTGAGTTATCGGATCAGCCCTTATGGATTGAATCTGCCTTCGGGTTTGAATATCACTCACGATCACGTTATGTATATTACCAAGAACCTGAAAGATATCCTCGCTGCCAAAAGATCGACTGCTAAACACACATCACCTTAGCCAGTTGCCTGACTAAAGCGTATATGAACTCAATTAAATGGAATGTTATATGGAATCTTTTTGCCAGCATTTGGTTGTCTTGTCTTAACATCGCCCTGGTGCCACTGTTCATTCGGTTCATGGGGATAGAAGCCTACGGATTAGTAGGCTTTTTTGCTACTATACAAGCGGCGCTAAATTTACTGGATTTTGGGTTATCGCCCGCTATCAATCGCCAGATGGCTCGTTATGCTGTTCAACCAGAAAAAAGGCAAGAAGCGCGGGATTTAGTGCGAACGCTGGAAGTGGGGTATTGGGGTTTGGCTTTGTTAATTGGGGGCGGTATTTTTTTGTTATCTTATTTTATAGCGTATTACTGGCTGCAGACTGTTCAACTGCCCCAGCTAGTTGTTCAGCAAGCTATAATGCTAATTGGCTTAGTGGCTGCCTGCCAATGGCCTTTAAGTTTTTACAGCGGCGGTCTACAAGGTTTGCAGAAACAGGTCTTGCTCAGCAAGATCACTATTTATGCCATCACGTTTCGCTTCTGCGGCGCCGCCATTGTTTTGTGGCTTGTCTCTCCGACGATTACAGCATTCTTTATCTGGCAAGCCATTGCCAGCGCCGCTCATACTTTGGCTGTTACAATTTTTTTCTGGCGCAGCTTGCCAACGACGGAGCAGTTACCTCGTTTTCAGATCGGGTTGGTCAGGGTTATTGGCCAGTTTGCAGGTGGCATGGGAGCCATCACGGTGGTTACTCTGGTTTTGGTGCAACTCGATAAAATCATACTAAGTAAAATGGTTCCTTTAGAAATGCTCGGTTATTACACTTTGGCTGGCTTAGTATCTAATGGGTTGGCAATGTTGGGGGGACCAATTTTCAATGCGCTGTTTCCTTCTTTTTCAGAATTGGTAGCGAAAGGTGACCTCCTCAAACTTCGGGAGATGTATCATCGTGGGAGTCAGTTGATGGCGGTGATCGTTTTGCCGGTGGCGGTCATACTGGTTATCTTTTCACAAGACATCATCTTGTTATGGACTGGTGAAAAGAGCACTGCAGAATATATTCATTATGTCGTGATTTTTCTTGTGCTGGGTACCGCCCTAAACAGTCTTATGAGTTTGCCTTACGCTTTGCAACTGGCACATGGTTGGACGGGATTAACCTTTTATATAAATCTACTGGCGATCTTTGCCGTCATCCCGTTATTCATTTTCTTTATCAGTTTGTATGGCGTCGTGGGTGCGGCGAGTGTTTGGTTTATGCTGAACAGCATGTATGTCCTCGTCGCAATTCCAATTATGCATCGTCGTTTGTTGCCCGGCGAGCAATGGCGATGGTATTTGGAAGATGTCGGACTCCCTTTGGCCGCATCGATTCTGGTGGGAAGCATAGGTCGTCTGTTGATTCCTCTCTCTACCACGCCCTTTTTTTTGGCAGTGAGTCTTGCTGTTTTGCTGGCATCTACATTTGCGCTCGCCGCGTTAGCCGCCCCTCTAATCAGGAGTTGGGTTGTAGATCAAATCCGGCACCTCCAAGTAATTCATGACTGACACTTCTCAGCCGCCTCAAGTAAGTATAGGTCTTCCAGTATTTAATGGCGAAAAGTCAATTGCTCAAGCCTTAGACTCTTTGCTTGCCCAAACCTTTACGGATTTTGAACTGATCATTTCGGACAATGCTTCCACCGATGCGACCTCGCTGATCGGTGCAGCGTATGCCAGCCGTGATAGCCGCATCAAGTATGTGCGCCAGCCCGAAAACATTGGAGCGTTCTCAAATTTCAAATATGTTTTACAAAAAGCGCAGGCACAGTATTTTATGTGGGCGGCAGCAGATGATTACTGGTATCCAGAATTTATAGCGAAGAACTACTCTGTGTTGGAACAAAACCCCCGAATCGTGTCAAGCATTAGCAAAGTACGGATAGGAACTTATTTGGAGACGGCTCCCCGAAAAACAGGAACCTTTCCGCTGCGGGGTGAATATTCAGAGAGACTATGGCAGTACTTGTCTATGCCAGCTACTAACTCACGCTTCTATGGCTTGTTTCGACGACCGCAGTTGTTGGGTTCTTTTATAGACGAAAATTTTTATGCCTGTGATTGGGCGATGATGATAAATACTTTGAAACACGGAGATTTTTTTGAGTGGAACGAAGTCCTTATGGAGCGTGGTCACTATGGAGAATCTTCAGCCAAACGGTTAATGGATCAATTGAAATCTTTTCATCTCAAGTTGCCTAAATCACTTTTCCCCCTCTACGAGTTTACCCGTTGGCTTTGGCTTAACCTAAACCACGCCGACTTCATCAAGTGTCTTGTACCCATTTTGAATCTTAATTTATGGTACGAATTCATTTTATGGGCGGAATGGGTTTCGATTCGGAAGAAGGTAAATGGCTCTCTTGTGTTTCAATTGCCCTGGGATACTGTCACTAGGTGAACCTCCTCTTCACCCTCACTGCTTATCCGCCTTCTATCGGTGGCGCGCAATTGTTGGCGCATAATCTAGCGAAACAATTGATCGCCCGACATCGTTTGCACGTCGTCACACAGTGGAGTGAACGACGCACCGATTGGTTGCTGGGAACGACGCTCCATGCGCCATCGGCGGCACATTACGCGGTTGACGGCATCCCCGTAGATCGAATCACACTTTCATCTGAGATGCGTCGTCAACTTGCCCCTTGGGTGTGGAGTTATTTCTTGCTCCAAAAATTTTCGCTGCCGCGTATAGCCCAAGCACTTGCCGATCAACTTGAAGTATTTGCGAATGAGGCTGAAGTGATTCACAATACGCGCGTCGGGCGTGAAGGGCTGAGCTATGCCTCACTCCAAGTGGCGCGGTCACGCCGTATCCCCTTTGTGTTCACTCCTGTTCATCATCCACGCTGGAGTGGGTGGCTTCATCGCTATTACCATCACCTTTACCGTCAAGCGGATGCGGTCATTGCCTTGACCGACGCTGAGAAACATATACTGATCGAATTAGGTGTGAAAGAAGATCGAGTCTTTGTCACTGGCATGGGACCTGATCTCGCACAGTCGCCTGACGCTCAATGTTTCCGCAATCACCATGGATTGAATGATGTGCCGTTAATTTTGTTCGTCGGGCAAAAATACCCCTACAAAGGCCTTGCCGCTTTGCTCGGTGCGGCAAACACTGTTTGGAAACATTTTCCCGAAGCGCGATTCGTTTTTATCGGCGCGCGAACTACTCATTCACGCCAACTTTTTTCTGCTCACGCGGATTCGCGCTTCCTCGATCTTGACACAGTTGATCTACAAACGAAGACCGATGCCTTTGCCGCCTGCGATATTTTTTGTCTGCCTTCTACTCAAGAAAGTTTTGGCGGCGTGTTCACCGAAGCGTGGAGTTTGGGCAAGCCGGTTATCGGTTGTGACATCCCTGCTGTTCGCTCGGTGATTGATGAGAATGTAGATGGCTTCCTCATTCCACAGAGATCAAGCGAGATCGCGGAACGAATTATTTATCTCCTCGACCATCCCATTGAACGAAAACGGCTGGGCGAGAATGGCAAACGCAAAGTAGAAGAACGTTACACATGGCAACGTCTCGCTGAACAAACCGAAAAAGTTTATCATCATGTTCTAGGTTAGCGATCATGTTGCGTTGGTTCACCGTGTTTAAAAACATTAGTTTGTATTTTGCCATTGCCTACCTGCTCCTCGTGGGTGGGCAGTATTATGGCCTTGCCGTTTATCAAATCAATTTCCTTTCAACCGTTTTAATGATCGGCGGCGTGATTATTTGGATCGGTTATCGTATTCGATCTGGCACGGGTTTTGCCCAAACACCTTTTGATATTGCAATTTGGATCGGGCTTGCCGCCTCTGCGGTGAGCGCGTTTTTCTCTATCGATCTGAGTCGGAGTGCGGGCGCATTGTTCTTGGGGATGGTGTGGGCTTGTGTGTATTGGATCACGGCAGATGGATTGTCTGAGGGATTGAGTCGGCGTGCGCTGGGGCGAGCGATTTATTTAAGTGGCGCCGTCATCGCGGTGGTGGCTTTTGTTCAAGTCATCCTCTTCTGGCGCGATTGGTTAACCTTAGGTCTATTGCCCCAAGCATCATTCCGGGTTGCGGCAC
>Ga0082335_1003754_pt1 | contig 24380 bp, 24 predicted proteins | sample Subgrocontami58m_FD_72375 | JGI IMG/M metagenome (GOLD analysis project Ga0082335, IMG submission 72375) | Subsurface groundwater microbial communities from S. Glens Falls, New York, USA - GMW37 contaminated, 5.8 m (SPADES assembly) (version 2) ...
AAGCAATTTTTATTCACTAAAAAACATTCAACCTCATTGGCTGCTCAATAAGGCTACTGGGGCAAGGTATGACATTTCTACTTTGCTCACCACTATGACATTTCTATTTAGCCTTTACAATGTACATTGGAATATTGACAAGAGCAAGTATTTTTCAGAAATCAATTTTCTTAATATTGTGCCAACCTACAAATTAGGTCTCAATGGTGTTAAATCTATAAACGATATAGAAAAGATAATTCAATTAATTACAAAAGACGACCCAAATAATAAATTTGTAATCAAGCCATCAATTGCCGCAAGTGGTTATCTGGCTTGTATATATGATAAAAAAGATATAGTCAATAATTGTATTGGTGATATTTTAGATCATAAAGATCTAGATTTTATGATACAACCCTTCAGATTTCAGATCGTGGAAGGTGAAATTTCTATAGTACTGATTAACGGGAAAATACAATATGGCATAAAAAGGTTTCCAGGGATTTTTACCGAAAAGAAAGAGCCCGAATACATTGACACGCAAAAAATACCTGAACAATTAATAGTCCAAATAAATCTACTGCTTGATTTTTTCATTAACAAATTTAAGTCTTTACCAAAAATCTGCAGAATGGACTTTGTAAAACATAGCTTAGATTATGAGCTTATGAAAATTGAATTGATTGATCCTGACTTATTTTTCAGATATATCCCTGAAAAAATATTAAATAGGTGTTTAGTTGAACTTGTTGATATTTAAAAGAGAATAAGTTTTATTGGTCAATGTATAAATGATATGAATAAAAACACATCAAAAATAAAAAATGAACTAGATAAATTTGGATACGGGATTATAGATTATCCTGAATCGTTGAAAAATACTGTATCCGAGCTTATGAAAAATTTTAAATCTTTTTGTGAGCAGAGTTTTGAGCACAAACAGAATCTGTCGTATCAAAATAGTATGGGTTATGAAAATCGAGACAGAACAATTAATCCAGAGTCTGTTGATCATAAAGAGAGTTTTTATATAAAATCTGGTTATGAAATGCCTAGGGCGTTCTTGCCGAGTAAGATAGACGAGGATTTTGTATCGTCTTGTAAGAATCTTCTTGATGAAGCATTTGAATTGATCATGAGTTCAACTGAAATTTTTTCCGAAATTGCAGGCGTTGACCTTCAGCAATATTTCGATAGATCAGCATTAACGCTTCGCACAATCCATTATTATCCAGATTCAAGTACGGAAATCGCACACCATCACGTTGATCGTGGTGGACAAACATATCATTTATTTGAGACAACTGATGGACTAGTACCCCGTCCGTTTAATTCACAATAGTATCTTTATCGGAAGTTTGAATTTTTTTCTTGCTTTTTCTTGAGTGAACTGCCAATTAATTCCGATTTGCTTTTTATTCCTGTCTTTTTGCCACGCACCGACTTTTTTCTGCATTTTTTGAAATGTGTCGGTGGGTTGTTTGAGACATTGAGTTGAGAGCGCCTGAATTTCAATTTCCGCCATGTTCAGCCACGAAGCGTGTTTTGGCGTATAATGCCATTCAAGTTTTTCAACGATGTTATTTCCAATCGTCTCGCCGAATGTCTCTATGATCGATTGAGGCGTATGAGTATTCAGATTATCTGTTACCAAGATAATCTTTTTTGCATGCGGATAGATCACTTCCGTAAGTGTTTTGATCATTTGAGCGAAATCTTTTTTTGTTCTGCGTTTGGTAGTGACAACGTGGCGCCTCTTCCCCAAAGGCTCGGTTGCCACAAACAAATTGAGAGTTCCGCGACGAACATATTCGTAATCTCTTTTTTTAATGCTACCTTGTTTTGCTTTGATCGATGGTCTGTTTTCCGAAATAAGTTGTTTACTTTTTTCATCAAGACAGACAACCGGTCGTTGCGGATCATGCGGTCTTTCATATGTGGAGAGTATATCCATCATCCGTTTTTCATACTCCTCATCAATTGTTGGAATGCACCACATTTTTTTCCCGCCAAGGCTTGAGATTGCTTTGGAGAAGCACAACATGAATCGTTGATCTGCCGACCTTTTTTATCTTTTCAGTTATTTTTTCCTTCAACAAATCAAGCGTCCATCTGCCGTATCCGTCAGGAGGGTCGGTGCATGCAATAGCGGTAATCTCCGCTTTTTCTTCCGACGTAAGCACTTGCGGCTGTCCGGGACGAGAGGCGTCATGCAATGCGCGATCAAGACCGCCTTCGCAGAATCGTTTTCGAATGTCTCTCGGGGTCAAAAGTGCTAAGTCAAGAAGAGAAGCGATGTCTCCATCGGTTTTCTCTGCATCCGCGTATAAAAGCACACGAGCTCGGACAAGCGTACGAGCGGAATGATTTCCTTTGCGCAACAGCTGATTCAGCTGATCTTTTTTCTCTTCATCAAGGCTCACGATATATTTTTTGTTTGGCATATTATTAATATAAATGTGTATGCCAAAAGTATACAACAAAAAGATACTATTGTGAATTAAACGGACGCGGTACTAGTTGTACTTCTGTATGCAAAGGCTAAATAGTTTCTGTTGAAAAAATACTCAAAATGGCGTAGCATGGAAACATTCGGAATTCTTTATTCATCTTCTATGTCCAGCTTCATCATCAAAGGCGGCAAACCACTCACTGGTGAAATTACCACCTTCACGTCAAAGAATGCCGCTCTTGGTTGCATGTACGCCTGTCTCCTCTCTAACGAGGTGAGTGTGCTCACTGATGTCCCGCGTATCGAGGAGGTAGAACGCACTCGCGAAATACTTGATAGCATCGGCGGCAAGACAGAGTGGCTCGATGACCATAGTCTTCGCATCACGCCAGCGAAAAAACTTCACCCTGAACGGATCAACTATCATGCGGCTATCAAAACACGCGCGGTATTGATGTTGATTGGAGCTTTGGTCCATGCTCATAAACGCTTCAAGATTCCAAAATCCGGCGGCTGTAAACTCGGTGCTCGAACCGTGTATCCGCACCGATTCGCCCTTGCAAAACTTGGTATTGAACTCACAAGTACCAGTCGTTATTACGAGGTCATTCAAAAAACTCCCCTTTGTGGAACGGAAGTTATTATGTATGAATCTGGAGATACTACTACCGAAAATGTCGTACTCGCTGCCGTTCTTGCCAAGGGAACAACCACTATTCATTTTGCCTCGGCAAACTACATGGTGCAGGATATGTGTTGTCTCCTCAACTCTATGGGCGCTATCATTGACGGTATTGGCACCACGACTTTGACTATTCAGGGTGTGAGTAAACTCACCGGCGCCACAGGTTATCCTATCATGCCTGATCCGACCGAGTCGATGATTCATATCGCGTTGGCAGCGACGACGAAGTCATCAATTATCATTAAAAATTGTCCCAAATATTTTATCGCGTTAGAATTGACAAAATTGGAAGCCATGAATTTCCATTATAAAATCATCAGAGAGTATACATCAAAAAACGGGCACTTTAATCTCATAGATATTTTGACAGAGCCATCAGAGTTGGTCGCGCCACCAGACAAAATCCATCCCACGCCCTACCCTGGTTTGAATATCGATAATCTCCCTTTCTTTGTCCCTATTGCCACACAAGCCGAGGGTACCACGCTTATTCATGATTGGGTCTACGAAAACCGAGCTATTTACTATATGGAGTTCCAAAAGCTCGGTGCGCAGATGGTGCTCGCTGATCCACATCGAGTCTACATCACCGGAAAAACTAAACTGCAACCTGCCGAAATAGTGTGCCCTCCAGCCTTGCGTCCAGCATCGATCTTATTGATCGGCATGTTGGCGGCCAAGGGCAAATCAATTCTCCGTAATACCTACTCTATTGATAGAGGGTATGAAAATCTGTATACTCGTCTCAAATCACTTGGCGCGGACATTGAAGTGCTTGTATAACGCGTCATTACAAAAAAGAGGTGCAAGATGGTAGAAAGTTGCTTTTGGAACTTTTACGCTGATTTTCATCTACCGATCAGAGGTACATTGATTCGCGGTTTTTTCTTTACCAATTTTTGCTTCTACCGTTCCGCCTGTTCTATGGCTTCTTGTGGTGCTGACGCGTAACGATGCAATTTTTGTGAAATCGCCGCAATCAACGAGAATAACTCTTCAGATTTGAGGATGTAACAAATCAGGGTAAAAACCACGATCCCGGAAACACCAGCGACCGCGCCCTGCGCAAAAATGCCAAGGAAAGTCCTGGTTCCGGTGAATGGCTCCAACGCGTATTTCATGAGATGTGCGCTCAAACCGAGCGCGAACGTCGCGGCTGAAGTTTTGAACAGTGAACGAATCACCTCAAACTCTTGTAAGGAGTGGAGACGGCTTCGCAGTAAAAGCCAAAGCAGAAAACACTGCACGATCTGGCTTATGGAAAAAGCCAGCACCAAACCCACTACCGGTGAATTGAAGTGCTGAATCACCCACGGACTATGTATCAAGAAAAAACTTAAACCAATATTCAACGCCACGGTAAATAACCCCACATAAAAAGGTGTTTTTGTATTATGGTAGGCGTAGAATCCACGCGAGAGAAGAGGGATAAGAGCTTGCGCGAAAAGGCTGATCGCAAAAATTGCCAACGCGTCAGCGGTGTTAATCGTGTCAGCCCAGTTAAATAACCCAGCACCGTAAATAACACGGACAATCTGCGCGCGAAGCACAATCAAAAGAGCACTTGCTGGAAGTATAAAAAAAAGTATCTGTTTCGTCGTGTCGGAAAAATGTTTTATAAAATCTTTCGTCTCCGAAGCCGCGGCTGATTCAGAAAGTGTTGGAAAAGCGGCCACAGCCAAAGATATGGCAAAAATCCCCAGAGGAAAACTCTGCAGATTATGGGCAAGATTATAAACGGCAATACTGCCTGCCGTAAGTAGAGAACCAAAGATGGTGACAATAAAAAGATTGATTTGGGAGGTGGCGAGCGATAATGTCCTGGGAATCATGAGTATAACGATTTTCCTCATCTGTGGATCCATGGTATTCCAGCTTCTGCGATACCGATAGCCAGCCGCGCGTACTGACGGATACTGAATCAGCATATGCAGGAGCGCACCAAGAATGACACCAAGCGCCAGACCATAGACGCCAAACACAGGGACAAAATACAGGACACCAATAATTATACCAATGTTATAGAGTATGGGGGCGATCGAATAAATAAAAAATTGTTTCATTGATTGTAGAATCGCTCCCCAGATGGCACTAACGCCAAAAATGAGTGGACTCAACAACATGATTCTGGTCAAAGTGATCGTCGTTTGGAGTTTTTTACCCTCAAATCCTGGTGCGATGAGATCAATAAGCTGGGGCGTGAGAAAGAAGAAGACCACTCCAACCGTCACCAAAAATATCATAAGAATATTAAGAAGATTGTTCACCATCTCCCAGCACTTTGCTTTTCCCTGACGTTGGATGCACTCAAGAAAAATCGGAATAAAACCGGCGGAAATAGCACCAAGTACAATGAGATTGAAAAGAGTATCCGGAATACGAAAAGCCGTGAAATAGGTATCAAGAACATCACCCGCGCCAAATTCAGAGGCTAATATACGATCACGGAACACTCCAAGGAGACGACTCGCCAAGGAAGAAAACGCTATAATCATCGCGCCACTGGCAATTGATTTCGAATGAGAATGAAACAACTGACGAATCATATTTTTCCATTATAGCAAACTGAACACAAATTGTATGCGACATTGGAAACAAAATGGTCGCTTGTATCAGCAACTTATTCTTCAAATCCAACCCTTACCACCTCCTCTTGGAGCCAGACTCCAAATTTCTCATACACCTTCTTCTTGACGGTATTGACCAGTTGGAGTAGATCACTCGACTTCGCTCCACCGAGATTTTCGATAAAGTTTGCGTGAATGGGAGAGATGCGAGCTTGACCGATGAACATTCCCTTGAGCCCAGACTCATCTATCAACTTGCTCGCATTCATACCATGAGGATTCTTGAAAAAACACCCAGCACAGGGTTTGTTTAATGGTTGTGACACGCGACGTTTTTCCAAATACTTTTTTACTTTTTGTTTACTTTCTTCAACATCACCACAGTGAAGCTGTAATTCAGCCTTCAGGATCACCCACTTGTTGTGTTTAAAGATGCTTTCACGATAGCAAAAATTACATTCAATGTTGTTGATCCATTCAGGATTTTCGCACACACTGTCACCCTCACGCAAATAAGAGGAAGTGATGGCACTTGTTTTCAAAACCAATACCCGCGCCACTACATCCTTGGTCTCTTTTCCCATGGAACCCGCGTTACCACGCACCGCACCACCAATGGTTCCTGGAATATGCGTGAGTTCGCTTAGACCGACTAACCCGTTCTCATGCGCCTTTACTGTCAACACTCCCCATGTGACACCAGCGTCAACCGTTATGCGATCGTCCTTGAAACAGATCTCCTTATTTTCACACTTAATCACGAGACCATAAAATCCACAATCGCTCACCCAGAGATTACTTCCTCCTCCCAAAATAAAAAAAGGCACACCACATTGTGTCGCCGCGTGCACTGCCACTACAATTTCGTCCGTAATTTTGGCTACAAAAAAATAACGCGCCGTGCCTCCAATTTTAAAAGTGGTATACGGTGCTAACATCTGATTTTGCAACACTCGCTGATAAAGAATGGAGTTTAGTTCTTGAAAAAGTGACATGACAATATATTCATGGGACGATAACCGGCTCTATTTCTTTTCCTTCAACGCTTGCGCCAACTCTTGTGCCAATGAGTTGAAAGATCCAACAGCCATTACAACAACGACATCGCCTTTCTTCACATTCTTCACGAGAAACGATAAGACATCCTTTTGCTCGGGAATAAAATGAACATTCTTGTGCTTTTTTTTCAGTTCCATGACTACCTTTGCACCGTTGATGAGTCCGGCAAGATGCTTTTCCCGTGCGGCATAAATTTCTGGAATGATGACCACATCACAGGCATAAAAAGCACTGGAAAGTTGTGACAGCGTCTCTTTCGTTCGACTGTAGGTATGCGGCTCATACACTGCCCAGAGACGCCGTTCGGGGTACATCTTTTTCGTTGCCTCAAGTGTTTTCATTACTGCAGTCGGATGGTGGGCATAATCATCGTAAATTCTTACGCCTTTTACATCAGCAATTTTTTCAAACCGACGCGTAGCACCCTGAAAATTTTTTAGAGGTGGTACGAAATCTGCTCCAAGGTGACAATACTGTTTCTTGGAAGAATTGTTTTTGTGAGAATCATTGAGATTAAGTATTTCTTGGAGTTGCGGCACATTCAGAGTGGCAAGTGCCGCGAGACAATCTTTCATATAATGCTCCCCTGGTTTACCGAAACGGAACTTACCCCAAGACTCTCCATTATGAAATACCTCAAAATGCATTTGTTCATCTTTATAATCCAAAAAACGGGCGAACCACTCAAGCTCTATTTTTTCACTACTAAACCAAACCACCTTCTGCGCGAATGACTTCACCACCTCAACCACATTGGGATCATCAGCATTTGCTATGAGAACGCCACTTCCTGGCAGAGAGGCAACCAGACGCTGAAAAGCGGATAGAAGTTGTTCTCTATTTTCAAAATAATCAAAATGATCCATCTCAATATTGTTGAGAACAAGAAGATTGGGGCGATAGTGTAAAAATTTCGGTTCATGATCAAAAAAAGATGAGTAGTACTCATCTCCTTCCATCACAAAAAATCGACTCTCACTCCATTTAAAATTACTCCTGAAATCTTGAACCAGTCCGCCAATGAAATATCCTGGATTATAGCCACAATGCCGCAGAAGGAGCGCTATGAGAGCCGTGGTCGTTGTTTTCCCATGCGTTCCGGCAACGACTATCCGATATTTGTCTTTTGTTAAACTCCACAAAAGTTCAGGGAAAGATGTAATGAGATATTGCTTTTCAATAGCAAACTTGACTTGTGAATTTTCATGAGTCTCTCCCCCACCAACAACAACAAGATCAGGGTGTGCTTCCTCAATATGACGCAAATCGTAACCGATATTGTATTTGATGGAATAGGTATCAAGAACCGTTTTTGCCGGCGCGTAAATGGTATCACTATCAGAGCCGTTCACTTCGAATCCCTGATGTGCTGCAATGCCAGCGACGGCACTCATTCCAATACCTCCGATACCAATGAAGTATATTTTTTTTATATCCTGCAATGGAAGCATATTGACAGAAATAAAATGAATCAGTACAATAAAATACTAAGTCTATGATAGCAAATGAAAAAAAATATTTCAATTCTTTGTGGCCATGATAATAGAATTATGTCCACTCCACACGTGTGAACGTTGTCCATTTTTCGCATAATAAGAAACTATATTTTGAAATCCAGCATCTTTGACAAGTGATCGCAATTCTTTTAAAGTAAAGGCATAATAGTAGAGATGCCCGGGCTTTTCTTTTTCACCCCAATGAGTCATGATATCTTTGAAACCATATTCAGACGGCGATACAAGATAACGCTTCTCAAATTCTTGAACGGATAAATGTTGTTTCTCACGCCAGAAATGCCAGATGCTTTTTTCTTTGAGAGTAAATCGCCAGAGGTTCCAGTTCGTCATGAGCAGAAAACCACCGGGTTTGAGGCAGTGAAAAATATTTTCAAGCACCTGAAGCCGCATTTCATGAGATGGAAAATGATTGAGAACGGCAAACAGAAGCACGACATCAAATCGTGGTTGGTGAAATGGAAGGTCCAACGCGTCAGCAACTTCAAAACGAGGATTGTCATTGGTTCCACAATATTTCTCCTGACATGACTCGATAAAACTTTTTACACGATCAACCCCGAAATACTCCACATCCCTTTCCGCGATCAGCGGCCATAAGCGGCCATTGCCACAGCCGACCTCAAGAAGTGTTTGTCCGGGTTCAACATAATTTTCGAGTATAGACCGTACCTCCGGCCAGATACGATTCCTTGTCTCTGAAAACGCAAAAGCAATCCGTTCATAGTCAGAGTTCATGGTTTTAATAATTTTTCTCGCGGTAGATAAACGCATAGAGACATCACGGGACTGTTGCTGAATGTGCTTTTGGAACGAAATTTTCAGATTTTGAGACAATTTTGGCCGAAATATGAAAATTGCAGTCAAAATGACATTCGGCAACAGTCCCATCACATGTACAATCAAATCCTGCTCAAAATCATAGCGCAAAAGCCTCGTGACCGCAAAAGTTTTCTACAAGCCAAGAAAATCGCGGCCAGCGATTTTCATATCGCGCCGCCGCCAAACGAAAAACTTATTACAGCTTATAAAACTTTATTACGAGAAAAAAAAATAGCAATCAGTCCTCTTCTCGAGAAACTCCTCCGGAAGCGATCCATCCGAACCGCTTCAGGCATTGCCTGCATTACGGTCATGACCAAACAGTACCGATGTCCTGGACGCTGTATTTTTTGTCCACAAGTACCGGGCATGCCAAAGAGCTATCTCCCTGATGAACCTGCCATGATGCGTGCGGTGATGAATAAGTTTGATCCTTACAAACAAGTAGAAACGAGATTGCATAGCTTGCGAGGTAATGGCCACGCAACTGACAAGATAGAGATTCGCATCGCTGGCGAAACGTGGACTGCTTATCCCAAACGCTATCAAACGTGGTTTGTAAAACGGATTTTTGACGGACTCAACGAAACCAGATCGCGTTCGTTAAAAGATGCCCATCAACGCAATGAAACCGCGACGAACCGTTGCGTTGGAATGAGCATTGAAACACGTCCTGATTGGATTACGCCAAGAGAAATCAAACGGATGCGCTCTCTTGGTGTAACCTTAGTTGAACTTGGCGTGCAACATACGGATAATACCGTTCTTGATCAAAACCATCGTGATCATCCGATCGAAACTACAATTCTTGCCACGAAAATGCTTCGTGACGTTGGTTTTAAGATCATCTACCACATGATGCCAAACCTACTTGGTTCCACTTGCAAGATGGATTATGATGCGCATCGAATGCTCTTTGAATCCCCACACCTTCGACCTGATCAATTAAAAATTTATCCCTGCATTCTCCTCAAGAACACCCTGCTCTATCGTGAATATCTTGCCGGTCGCTATTGTCCCTACACCACGGACCAACTTATTGATTTGTTGCTCAAAATAAAAAAAATCGTGCCACGCTACTGTCGCATTATTCGTGTTATTCGTGATGTCCCTGGCACCAATATCGTCGCCGGCAATATGGTCACTAATCTCCGTCAACTTCTCTACCAACACCCAAATTTTCATTGCGAGTGCATTCGTTGTCGCGAACCCAAGGACACTGAATTCAAACTAAGCGATGCTAAACTTTTCTCTACCGAGTATGAAGCCAATGGCGGTCGTGAGATATTCATCTCTTTTGAAAGTCATGATCAAAAAATCTTGTACGGTTACGTTCGTCTCCGTCTTTCGGAGAAGAATCCGTCTGTTTCTCCGTTTTCCAAGGCAGAACTCTGGAGGATGCTTCCTGAACTCCGTCATGCCGCGCTCATCCGGGAACTTCATGTCTACGGCACCATGATACCCCTGGATGAGAAAGATGCCCCGCATCCACAGCACCACGGTTTGGGAATAGCTTTAATGCGAGAGGCAGAAAAACGAGCCAAAGAAAACGGGTATCACAAAATGGCAGTAATATCTGGCATTGGTGTTCGACAGTATTATCATAAAAAATTGGGGTATAAACTCGAAGGAACATATATGACAAAAACTCTTTACTGACCTATACTATACCACATAGTTTAATGTCAAATCGAATCTTCATATATGAAAAACCTCATCTTTTCTTTCCTTCTCCTCTTCGTATCACTCGTGGTTCATTCTGCCTCACAGAACACCCTTGCCGCTGAAAGTTGCGCAATAAAACTTGTGTGTATTGATGAGAAACATACTGGAATACAAACTCCAGATTGCCGGATTATCTCTTCTAATGAGATGCTCAAGACTGGAAAGAGCGAGTGTACCATTGGCTGTACAGAAGGGAAATGTATTCTAGACAATGAAACCCCAACTTGTGAGGATTCTGATGGAGGGAAGAAGTATTTTCGCAAGGGCAAGGTGAAGCACCATGAACTTGGAGCAAGGACTGAAGCAGAGGATTATTGCTATGACGCTCATGTTCTCGTTGAGATGGGGTGTCAAAAAAATACCAATCAAAACATACACTCTACTTATATTCTCTCTTTGGAAGACTATACGTGTCCGAATGGCTGTAAGGATGGGGCATGTGTAAAGATGAAGTCAACCGACATATGTGAAGATACTGATGGAGATGGTATTCTTGATGTGAACGAGGAAAAACATCGAACAGATCCTACACTTTTTGATACTGATGATGACGGCTTCCCTGATGGAGAAGAGATTCATCAAGGCTGGAACCCCACAAAACAGGGGAAGTAAGAGACTTGTCCCTCAATCATTTCCAAAAACTTTTCCGACTGCGCTTGGGAGGAGATTGATAAGAGACAATAAACAGAAAAGCCTCTGCAAAATGAGCCCCCTTTTCGGGCTCATTTTGCATGAGGGGGAGTGTTGCTGAATGTGTTTCCATTTGTGGTTCATCTTGCATTGTACAAAACTATAAATTTACAAAAGAAGAATTATAGTCTATAATACGTCTACATTACAATTGCCACGCCAAATGGTGCGTGGCTTTCGATTTAAACATCATGATGACACAACACCTTACACAATCGGATCCTCTAGTGGCTCAATTGATAGAAAAGGAAATCAAGCGACAACAAGAAGGCTTGGTCATGATTCCTTCAGAAAACTTTGCCTCTCAAGCGGTACTTGAGGCAACAGGTTCTGTGTTAACTAACAAGTACGCCGAAGGGTATCCCGAACGCCGTTACTACACTGGCAACAAATATATTGACGAGATTGAACAATTGGCGATCGACCGCGCTAAACAACTCTTCAACGCGGAACATGCCAATGTACAACCGCACTCCGGTAGCGGAGCAAACATGGCGTGCTATGTTGCTGTACTTAAACCAGGAGATAAGATACTTGGCATGGATCTTGCTCATGGTGGACACCTCACTCACGGAAGTCCAGTGAACTTTTCAGGAAAAACCTACCAATTTATTCACTATGGAGTCGAAAAAGAAACTGAGCGCATTGATATGGATCGAGTTCGAAAAATCGCGCTCTCCGAACGGCCCAAGTTATTACTCTCTGGTATCACTGCCTACTCTCGCATTGTAGATTTTGATGCCTTCGCGTCGATTGCCAGAGAAATCGATGCGTATGCCATGGCCGACATCTCACATATTGTTGGTTTGTGTCTTGCGGGAATTCACCCAAATCCCACACCAAGCCATGATCTTGTCATGACCACAACCACAAAAACACTGCGTGGGCCAAGGAGTGCCATAATTCTTTGTAAGGAGACCGATCGCCTCAAACACCTTTACCATCCGGATGAAAAGAAAAATTTGGCTCAACTGATTGATTCAGCAGTCTTTCCCGGACTGCAGGGTGGTCCGTTGGAACATATTATCGCGGCGAAAGCCGTCTCTTTTGCCGAGGCTATGAAGCCAGAGTTCAAGACATACCAAACACAGATTGTGCAAAACGCGAAAACACTGGCAGAAACATTGATGGAATACGGTCTTAGGTTGGTCTCAGGCGGTACAGATAATCATCTCATGATTATTGACTGCACGTCGCTCGGTATTACGGGCAAACAGGGTGCCAACGCTCTGGCTGAAATCGGCATCTACACGAACTTTAACATGATCCCCTATGATACACGGAAACCATTTAACCCTTCTGGTATCCGTCTTGGCACTCCTGCACTGACCACGCGCGGTTTCAGAGAAACCGAAATGCGTGTGGTTGGGAAGCTCATTGCTGATGTTATCAAACACCACACGGATACCACGGTCGCAGAGCATGCCCGATCTATTATCCATGAATTAGTCCAAAAATATCCACTTTATACTGAACTATAGGGTAAAATCTATATAATTTATGTCTGAAAAAATATATTTCACCAAGAAAGGCCGCGACGAAGCGGAATTTCAGCTCAAAACAATGCAAAAAGAGCTCAAAGAACTTCAGGACAGACGGAGTGAGGCCGCTGAAATCGGCGGTACGAACTGGAGTACGGATTTTAATTTTGAAGACCTCGAACGCCAGGAACATCAGCTTATCGCGCAAATCGAAAAAATTGCAAAAACTTTGAACGAGTCAGAGATAGCGCCACTCCCAGATGATACTGAAACGGTGGCAATAGGCCATACAGTTTGTTTTAAAAATGAAAGTGGAGAAGAGAAAACCATTACCATAGCTGGTTTTGGTGAATCCAACCCAGCGCTTTCTTTTATTGCTTACAATACCCCACTCGGTATGGCGCTCCTTGGCGCGCGCATTGGTGATGAACGCGAAATCACTCTTGAAAATATAAAGAAAAAGATAAAGATACAGTCTATAGATATTACTCTCAAAAATACGTAAGTATGGCTGAAATCATTGATGGAAAAAAAATTGCTCAAGAGATTCTTTGTGATCTCAAACAATCAATTCGCCAGATGCCAGAGAAACCAGGGCTGGCGATTCTTCTTATTGGAGATGATGAGGCTTCTCATGTCTATGTCAAACTCAAAAAAAAGGCTGGTGAAGAGTGTGATATTGGTATTTACCTTTATCTGTTTCCCACAGACGTGGAAGAAAAAAATATCATGGCAATGATTGACTTCTTGAATCACGATCCAGAGATCGACGGCATCATTGTCCAACTACCGCTCCCTCATGGTTTTGATGAAGATACTATCATTCGGGCCATTGATCCAGCCAAAGACGTTGATGGTTTTCATCCACAAAATCTTGAAGCCCTAACACACAAGAAACCCAGGATCATCTCTGGGCTCGCGCTCGGTATTGTACGACTGATCCATGCAACTAATGTAGACCTGGCAGGAAAAAACGCCATCATTATCAGCAATCATTCCGTCTTCGCGGAACCGATCCGGTATCTGTTGGAGCTTGAGGGAGTGAAAGTCAATGCTCTCAAAAGTTCTGCAAAAAATCTCAAAAAAGCTACACAGACCGCTGACATACTCATTGTCGCCGTAGGGAAAAAATATTTTGTCAAAAAATCTTGGGTAAAAAATGGAAGTATTATTATTGATGTTGGGATCAATCGACTCCGTAACAAAAAAATTGTCGGAGATGTTGATGACACGGCCGGAGAAAAAGCCGCGTTCATCACTCCTGTACCCGGTGGTGTTGGACCCATGACAGTGGCCATGTTACTCTATAACACCTATACTTTAGCACTCACAAAAAGGAGCAAACAATAGCATCGTGTGAGATATCCACAGACAATTGCGCCGCTCCACTCGCAAGAGGGCGCATATCCCTTCTCTCAATTGAATAAAACTCTATATCATGTGACTGTTGCCAAATGTCATTTTGACTGCAATTTTTATATTTTGGCAAAAACTATCTCCAAATGACATTTGAGAACACTTCCATGAAGTACCAATTTGAACAAGATCGCGTGTACATGCCATGACTGACTCTATTGGACGTGTTTATTGTTTTCAACCTGTTATCCCTTGCCCGAGATGACTTCCTTAGTCTACAATGATGAGTGCTATGATGAGAAACATTACTCTATGCGATGTTTCCTCAAACATTTCCATGTCCGAACTCATTGGTAAAATTCCACCGCACAACATTGACGCGGAGCAGTCACTGCTCGGCTCTCTTTTGATCGATCGTGATGCTATACTTAAAGTAGGCGATATTCTCACGTCATCCGATTTCTATAAAATCTCTCATGCACAGATATATGAAGCCATTGTTGAGCTGTTCAGCAAACAAGAACCTATTGACCTTCTTACCATGAGCAACCGTCTCGAGGAAAAAAAACAACTCGAGACCATTGGTGGTCGGAGTTATCTCATCTCTCTGACAAACATGGTACCTACAGCGAGTCACGTAGTTCAATACGCGCAGATAGTTCGAAAAAAATCCACCTTACGTCAACTTATATCCGCGGCAGCAACTATGAGTCAAATGGCCTATGAAGACGGTGGCCAAGAGGTGGAGTTGATTCTTGATCAGGCTGAACACAATCTTTTTGCCGTATCACAGCAACATCTCAAGCAGACTTTTATTCCCATTACTGATGTTCTCACCGAGGCCTTTGATCGAATTGATGAAATACATCGTGAAAAGGGCAAACTCCGCGGTATTCCCTGTGGCTTTCAGGCCCTGGATAACATCCTCGCGGGATTCCAGAAATCTGATCTTATCATCTTGGCCGCCCGTCCTAGCGTTGGAAAAACCTGTCTTGCCATGGACTTTGCCCGTCAAATAGCGCTGAATACGAAAACCCCAGTTGGTATCTTTAGTTTGGAAATGTCCAAGGATCAACTTGTTGATCGACTGTTGTGCTCACAGGCTCGCGTTGATCTCTGGAAGATGCGCACTGGTCGATTGTCTGAACAGGCTGATGATTTTCCGAGAATAGGACATGCCATGGGGTTGCTCTCTGAAGCGCCGCTTTTTATTGATGACTCTTCCAACGCCAATGTGATGGAAATCCGTACTAAGGCGCGACGGCTCCAAATGGAGCATGGACTCGGGTTCCTCATTATTGATTATCTTCAACTGATGGAGGGGCGTGTCAATAATCCGGACAATCGTGTCCAAGAAGTATCAGAAATCACACGCGGTCTCAAAAGTATCGCTCGGGAGCTTAATATCCCGGTCTTGGCGCTGTCACAGCTCAACCGGAGTGTGGAGAGTCGCACTCCGGCCATCCCGAAGCTGGCTGATTTGCGTGAATCAGGCTCAATTGAACAGGATGCTGATGTCGTGATGTTTATCTATCGCAAAAAGATGGATCACTCACTAAAAAACATCAGCCCTGAAGAAGCAAACATCGCTGAAATCTATATTGAAAAGCATCGCAATGGGCCCACTGGCATGGTGAAACTCTTCTTCAACGAAACCTATGCCAGCTTTATGAATATTGAAAGCAAAAAAAAGGAAGAAATCCCAGTTTATGTATAGTCATATAACTTACAACTCCATTTATGTTCAACAAACTGAAACAAATCAGAGACTTGAGACAACGAGCAAAATCGCTCCAAAATCAATTCGCGGAACAAGTCATTTCCACCGACTCCAATTGGGGAAAACTCAAGATGACTATTGATGGAAATATGGAAATGAAATCGCTTTCCATTGATGACTCACTCATGGGACGAGAAAATCGCGCCACGCTTGAAAAAGATCTCATAAACCTCTTCAACAACTCCGTGAAAAAAGCTCAAAAAGCAATTGCCTCTGTTATGTCAAAGGATGGAGGGCTCTCGAATATCGCTGACATGTTGAAATAAATACGGTTTCATCGTGTGATGATTTTAGGGATTGTTGCCGAATGTCATTTTGACTGCAATTTTCATATTTCGGTCAAAATTGTCTCAAAATTTTTTGGCTTACCTCAAGGTAAACAAAAAAATTTGTTCGCCAGTTTTGACTCGAAATTTCGAAAATTTCGCTTCAAAAGCACATTCGGCAACAATCCCTTTATGTACCCTGCCTCCATCCAACAACTCATCAATCTCCTTCACCGCTTTCCCGGTGTTGGTCCACGAACCGCTGAACGATATGTTTTTCATCTCCTCCAGTATCACGATCAGGACTTAATTGAACTCGCCACGAGCATCGCTCGATTGAAAAACGATCTTCACCAGTGCAAAAACTGCTACAACTTTGCCAATCATGAACTCTGCATTATCTGTAGCAATCCCCAACGTGACACAACCATTCTTTGTCTCGTTGCTGACGCGCGCGATCTGGTGGCTATTGAACGCACCGGACACTACCAAGGGGTGTATTTTATTCTCGGCGGTACTCTTGATCCTCTACATGGAATTACCCCTGATAAACTCCACATTCAAGAACTTCTCTCTCGACTGAACAATCCCCATCTGCGACCTTCCGAAATTATTTTGGGTCTTAATCCCAATATTGAAGGAGAGACGACAACACTCTACCTCAAACAGATCCTGAAAAATTTTCCGATCCGCATGACTCGACTTGCTCGAGGTCTTCCCACCGGCTCTGATCTTGAATACGCTGATGCTGATACTGTTTCCGCGGCACTCGCCGGACGTCGTGAAGTGAATGGAAACTACTGACCTTTTACACTTATTGATCTTTTCTCTCCTCATTCTTCATTTCGTAATTCAAGGTACCTTAACAAAAAAAACTGCCTCTCCATTGACAGGAGAAGCAGTTTTTAAGTTAAGCGTCTTATGAATATCAGAGGGGCAATTTTGTGATTTGAACTTTTGAGTACCACTGACGATGACCGCGTGCTTTATGATACCGAACCTTTGCCTTGTATTGCACTACACTCACTTTTTTAGTACGATCGTGTTTGAGAAGTTTTGCCTCAACTTTCGCTCCACCGATCATTGGTGTGCCAACTTCCACCTTACTTCCATCTTCAGATCCGATGAACAGCACCTCATCGAAAGAGAAAGTACTCCCTTCGTTAACAGAAAGTTTCTCTACACGAAGAATATCGTTTTCTTGAACAACATACTGTTTTCCCCCGGTTTTAATGACTGCCAAAGGCATAATATGTGAAAATTTATGATTTTTAATAAAGTAATTGCATGGTAGCATAGACAGAATCAAACTGTCAACGCCAAATTTAGTTGTGTAAAGGCTAAGTTAAAATGTCCTACTTGCTTCAAAGATGGCTCTATAGACATCACACCGATGGAATTCTATCAGCTCTGGAAAAAGAATCCTAAAAAAACCTATGGAATCGTGCGAAACTATCAGCAATACCTTGCGAAACAACGACAGCGGCTTGCGACAGCCCGGCGCATCAAAAAGAAGGAGCAGATAGAGGCCGTAATGCGATTTATTGATGCTAAACTTTCTTCCAAAAAAATCGAACTGGAAGAATAAAAATCTCACCTCATTAACTGTCAATTATGTTCATGGACTTGAACATGGATGTAATGGTAGCATGAGAAATGATTGTTTTTTTGTTCAGTTCGTGTTACCTTAAAAACAAGGAGGATTTCTAAAATACTACACACAAAGGGGGGTTATTTCATGGAAACCAATGGTAATCGTATGATAGAGCTCTTATCCGAGATTAGCAAAAAACTTAATATCTTGGAAGATGTACGCTCAGAACAAGGGAAGATGCTAGAAGAGCAAAAATCGATGCGCGAGGAACAGAAGCTTATGCGAGAAGAACAGCAATCGATTCGCCAAGCATTGATTCAGACGAATCAGCGTCTGGATTTGGTTGATGGCTCACTACAGCATCTGATCACTGTGACCGTGGGGCGTCAGAAAACCTATCGTGACGGGTTTGAACGATTGGGTGATCGCCTTCTGTCTGGTATTTGTGAGGCGCTGGAGCAGAAGAATGGTCCTTTGGAGAAAAGAGTGGTACGTCTTGAGGAGTGGAGAGCTACTTTTCCAAGGGAAGATGACGGTAAAAGGGCTTAGTCTTCAAAAATAGTGATATACGTAAAATCTACACAGATTTGCGCGTTGTCACTATTTTTTTGTCTTTCTGATTAAAATTTTATGTATGAGTCAACTACCTCTTGCACTCTTTGTGTGAATAAGAATTTTGGATATATTGGACTGGGGTTTGGAGATGAATGGCCCAGTGTGGTCTTTTGGTATTATGCCGGAGAAGATGTTTCATCAATCCAACATTGAATTGTTCCGAATTCAACAATGCTCCCTCATGATAATCAATGTACTCTTCTTGAATGGTTCTTAGGACTTACGCGTTTGCCCATCTTTTCGTCAAACGCTCTTACTCCTCGACGCTGTACAATTCAGTACAGCTTACTCCGTTCCTCGCGTTTTTCTCAATCTGGGCTAAACGCGTAAGTCCTACTGTTAAATTTTTCCGCATGAGCATTCATTTCAAAATTTGATTGATGGACAATTCTACTGATCTCATTTCACTATTTCCACATTGTTACCAATCTCAATCCCATATTTTTCCACAAATCCAGCATTTACCTCGAGAATGATCGAGGCTGGCACTGCCGACGAGTAACGTGGGAATTTTGACAACGACACATTCACATCAGGTACTGGCACATGCTCTGTAATATCCACTATGGTTCCATTATGAATCCAAATCATATCAAGAGGGAAACGCATCTCCTTCATCCAAAATTGATACCAATCTGCCTGATCGTAAAAAAATAACATGCCTCGATTTTCATCTAACGCGGCACGACCACTCAAGCCATCTGCTTTTTCCAGAGTACTCCGTGCCACTTCCGCGATAATTTTGTGATTATTGATGATGACCAAAACTTCAGGTAATGGTACGTCAGCCATCGAAACCCGATTCTTATCTTTCACCGTCAAAAAATATATCGTCAACAAAATTCCGAGAACTGGAATGAGTATAAAAAAAATAATTCGACGCATAGAGAGACATAAGACCTTTTGCAAAAGGTCTATAACACTATGAAACAACTTATTGGGTTTTATTTTTCAATACAACTACCCACGCGATACACACAAGAACCACCAAAACGAGCATCAGCGCTATGATCTTTTCCGCTCCCTGGATAAACAAAATAGTCGAGCCAAATGCGGCTGATAAAAGATACAGCAACAACACTGCCTGCCGGTGAGACAAACCAGAATCAAGTAATCGGAAATGCAAATGATTACGATCACCTATGCTCAATGGAAATCGCTTTTCTTTTATGAGACGCCGGAGTATAACCCAAAACATATCAAGGAGGGGTATGCCCATCACAAGCAATGTGACAAAAATTTTTCCACCCGCGATAATAGCCAACACTCCAATGAAAAAACCAGATAACAGGGCACCGCTCTCACCCAAAAATATCGTAGCTGGATGAAAATTCCAGATCAAAAATCCAGCAAATACGCCAGCTAGGATAATGGCTAACAAAGCGCTATCATATTGCAATAAATCTCGGCCAAGGCTTACAAAAAAAAGCATGAGTGTGGCAATGACCGTGATACCGCTTACCAAACCATCCAGCCCGTCCAAAAGTTTTGTGGTTTCCATCATCATGAACAGCCACACAAAAGTGAAAAAATCGGCAAGTAACGTAATTTTGTAGGGTATCCCCTGCCACGTGAACAAGGTCCAGTGCCATTGATTGAGATGAATAACTCCGCCAAAAGGATTGGTCATGACCTCGGTGCCAATGCCAAAAGCAATCACCACCACAATAGCAAGAATGGGCCATATGATTTGTTTTTTCCATGAAAGATTATAGATATCATCGAGCACTCCACCGATGGTAATGCATAAAGCACCAAGGATAATACCAATAACGTGCTTTTCTTTGATATAACCTGTTCCAAACAATTGAGTATTATCCGCGAAAATAAAAAAATATACTACGATTAGAAAACCTACGAGTATTGCTACACCACCAAGGAGCGGAATCGGTCGAGTATGAATTTTTCTCAACGGGCCAGGGCTATCAACTACTCCAAATCGCAATGCTATTTTTCTCACCAATGGGGTGAGGAGGAGGCTCAATACAAAAGCAGTAAAAAGTGGTGGAAAATAAAGAATGAGTCGATCCATAGTCAGCGATTATTTTTTCAGTGTAGTCAATATCCGAAAAAATGGCAAGAAAAATTCGCCCTTTCTCAAAAGTTGTGAGGCGGTTTGTGATAAATTTACGAAGATCCAAGCAATTTTAAAGCTTATTTGCCTTAACGATTTCAAGCTTTCCTGAACCTTGCAACAAAATCTTGTCACGTCGTTCGAGTTTCCCCTCAAGTAAGGCATTCGCTATGAGATTACTTACCTGTTCCTGAATGACGCGACGAAGTGGTCGCGCTCCAAAAAATGGATCAAAACCTTCAGAAGCGAGTTCACGAATGGCTTGATCACTGACCTCAAACTCAATCCCCTTTTCCTCGAGCTGATTGGCGATTTTCACCAGCATGAATCGAGCGACCTGTCGCACATGTTCAGGTTCAAGCGGTTTGAAGACCGAAATCGTGTCAAAACGGTTCAAAAACTCTGGTCGAAAGTAGGTCTTTAGTTCGGTTTCCAATAAATTGCGGCGCATTTCTTCCATAGTCATTCCCTGCGCAACGGAAGACTGAATATAGGAGGTACCAGCGTTTGAGGTCATAATGATAATGGTCTGCGTAAAATCAATCGTTTGACCGGTGGCATCAGTGAGGCGTCCATCTTCCATGACCTGCAAAAAAATATTCAAAATATCTGGATGCGCTTTTTCTATTTCATCCAAAAGGAGCAAAGAAAACGGATTCTTTCGCACCGCTTCAGTGAGTTGTCCACCCATCGTCGCGCCACCAGGCGCCGGCGGCGCGCCAATAAGCCGTTCAACACTGTTTTTCTCTTGATATTCAGACATATCAACACGGATCATATTTTCCTCATCACCAAAATATACTTCAGCAACTGTTTTCGCGCATTCAGTTTTTCCAACGCCAGTGGGGCCGAGAAACAAAAAATTGGCAATCGGCCGCTTAACATCGCGAATAGCCGCTCGAGCCCGTCGTAATGCCGAGGCCACGGCCGCGACCGCTTCTTCCTGATCCACCATCCGCTCATGCATGACCTGTTCCAGCTTCAACAATTTTTCACTTTCTTTTTCTGTGATTTTTGTCAGTGGTATTTTTGTTTTTTGCGCGACGATATAAGCAATATCTTCAGCCGTAACTACAGCTCGCTCCCCGCGTTTGTTTGCAACATGGACCGCCGCCTCCTCAATAATGAACAATGCTTTCGCTGGTAAAAACTGCTCATGCATATAACGATCCGCATACACAACCGCGGTTGCGAGAGCATCATATGAGAAAAAAATTTTTTGCTTATATTCAATAAAACTCGCCTTCGCTTCCAAAACCTGAATAGCGGCATTGTCATCCATCTCCTGTATTTCTACTTTGTGCAACACAAAAGAGAGTGAAGAACTCTGTTCAATGTACTTGTGATACTCCATCACTTTGGCGGTTGCCAAACAAATAAACTGATGTTTCTGAAGCGAACCTGATAATACCTCGGAAAGATCCAGACTTCCTTGATTTCCAGCGGTAACACCGATCATATCTTCAATGTTGTCAATAAACAAGACGATATTCCCTGCACGCTCTATGGATTCGATGACAGCAATCAAACGCGCCTCGGCTTCAGATGGCGTCGCGCCACTAATGAGTTTTGCGAGTGATAAACTCACGAGACGCTTATCACGCAAGACTTTGGGTACATCATCCTCCACCATCCGTTGAGCAATTCCTTCAATAATGGCCGTCTTTCCTACTCCCGGCTGACCATAGAGAATGACCCCTTCGGACGTGCCAGCAATAATACGAAAGATCTCCTCAATCTCATTATCACGACCAACGAGTGGTGGGAGATGGCCATATTTTGCTTTCATAGTGAGATCAGTGCTCATCTGATTAAGAATCGGCGTTGCCACCGCGGTCATGGCCCGATCGAGCCCTGTTTTCGAACGCAAAACGGCTTTTTTTCGAAGATGAGACACACGTCCGCGCAAGATATCATGGATACGATACCAGACAACAACATTTTTCACTTTTTGTGGCGTCACTTCCATTGACTCAAAAATCTCACGGACAATATTATCCCGTAACCGTGCAATCACAATGAGCAATTCATCAATACCAACAAGGTCTCTTTTCGCGTCATAGGCCTCAACGTACGCTTCCAAAAAAAGTTGTTTGAGTGTGAGCGAAAAACACGGTGCCATTATGGCTTCTGGATTTCGATAGAGTTGATTTTTTACCTTGGAAATCAAAAGCGGTATATCAAGACCAAGGCGAGAAAACACTAAAAAAGATCTTTGCTTGGTGATCAAGAGGGTTAAGAGATGAAGCGGCTCAACCTCGGCCAGCTGAAGTTTACGCACAAACTCCCATGTTTCTTCAACCAGTCGTATCGCGTCCGGGGAAAAAGTTTCAGCTATATCAATTTTTTGTTCCTCTTTGAGTGAAGAAAGGGTCGTCCAATCAATCATGAACATGTCTGGAAGTTTCTCTTTCTTGACCTCTTTCGGAGTCGCTTCGTAATTTTTGAATAGGACTGTTTTTCTTTTTTCCTCGGTCCGTTTCCAACGGTAGATCAAATACAGATCAAACAAAAGACTGATCCAAAATAAAAAAAATAGCCTATATTGATTAAAACCAAAAAGACTCCTCAGTTCTTGATATGGGTCAATCACTTGATGTTCAAGCGCCTGCCGCGCGAGTGGCCAGAGAAATGAAAAAATACCAGCGATACCAATAAGTATCAAGACCATGGTAAAAATTTTCCCGATCCAAGCGGCAACGCGACGTTGAAAAATGAGAATGCTATCAACTCTTCTTCCCCAGTACAGATACAAAAACGAATTTTGTTCGTCATCAGAGCTACGAAATGGCTTTGCTAATCCAACTCCATGGCATAAAGGACAAAAATTCGAATCAACAAAACCAATTCCTTGACAGGTTTGACAGGCATAAAACTTCGCTACAATCTCATTGTTTTGGTTTGCGTTCATGAACAGGAAAAAATTTTGCTCCTACTGACCTTTCACACTATGGAATTTATAATCTGAAAAAGGCTCCGACGTGAATGAAAATTTCATACACCACGAGCGGTGGTGTAATAATCCAAAGTAACGCAATCATGGTGTTGATCGCGGACAATATCACGAACCCGATCAACTTAAAAACAATCATCACGAATCGCATGAAAAAAGAAATGAGTCTGCCCTGCCAATCATACTGTCCATACATAGGCACCGCGATATTTTTAAGCCAAATTGTGAGACCCAATCTGACATTGACACTCCTCATACTGAAAAACCACCATCGAGCTGCCCTTCTTAAACCACGGCTATACCACCAGAGAGGAAAATACAAAAGCTCACCGACCCAATCGATAAAAATCACTTTCGCGGTCGATACCAATAAGCTTTCGTTGGCTTTCATAAAGTTCATTGATTGTAATTATACCAAATCCATTGACCCTTTACAAAAAAGTATTGCGTAAAATTACAACTTCTCCATTCGAATCGCTTTACGAATTATCTTCATCAGGAAAAGATAAAATTCAAGATTATTAAGGCTCGCGAGTCGAAAACCAAGCCCTTCATTTATAGACAAGAGATAGCGAAGATATGCCCGAGAGTAGTGTTGTAGCAGTGTTTGTTCAGATCGCGCGTTTATGGGAGAAAAATCTTTCTTGAGTCTGTAGAGGAATAAAGTTTTCTCCAAGGAGGAGTTTATGAGATTGTTTGCTCTTTTCCAGAGGTCTGGCGTCATCCGTACGTGGATGACCACAGATTACTGGGTGAGAGAAGGGA
>Ga0082335_1003755_pt1 | contig 24374 bp, 16 predicted proteins | sample Subgrocontami58m_FD_72375 | JGI IMG/M metagenome (GOLD analysis project Ga0082335, IMG submission 72375) | Subsurface groundwater microbial communities from S. Glens Falls, New York, USA - GMW37 contaminated, 5.8 m (SPADES assembly) (version 2) ...
GAATGCCTTTGCAACGGGTAGAAATCCCAGCCATGCCGCTGTTGCAGTTACCGAGGGAATGCTTAATTCCCTTTCACGTGAGGAACTCCGGGGTGTTTTGGGGCATGAATTAGCCCACGTCATGAATAGGGACATCCTTATCTCCACGGTTGTGGCAACCCTAGCAGGCGCTATCATGATGCTGGCTAATATGGCCAGATGGGGGGCAATCTTTGGCGGTTATGGTGGAAGGGGTGATGGAGAAGATAATAGAGGCGGAGGTTTTGCAATTCTATTTCTAGCTATTCTGGCCCCTATTGCCGCCCTTTTAATTCAGATGGCCATCTCCCGTTCACGGGAATACGCTGCGGACAAAGGGGGAGCGCTATTGACGGGGAATCCACTGGGGCTGGCTGGCGCCCTTGAAAAATTACAACAGGCATCAATGGTTAGACCCCTGGATGCAGGTCAGACGACTGCGCATCTGTTTATTGTAAATCCATTAAGCGGTCGTTCATTCGCCACGATTTTTAGTACTCATCCACCCATCGAAGAACGGATCAAGAGACTCAGGGCAATGGCTTAACAAAGAGGGGATATCAAAAAATAGTAACCGTCACCAGAGCGTCGATTCTTTGCCATTAAGGCACAAAGACACTTATTTTATAAAGACCGGATTCAATTTCACCTGTAAAGCAATTCGTGTCTTCGTGTCTTGGTGGCCGAATTATTACCGAAGTACAGTGTATTTTTACAAAAAAGTAATTTACTTGGAGGAACTTGAATGGTGCACTATACTTGCGATATGTGCGGAAAACCATTATTGGCAGACGAAGACATTCGGTATGTGGTGAAGATTGAGGTCTATCCCGCATGTGACGCTATGGAGATGGACGACGATATGGATGAAGAAATCGAGGAAATGGAAGAAGACGAGAGTGAGGATGATGCGGCTGATCCTGCTGAGATGCTGGAAAACGGAGAATACAAGGCCTTCCGTTTTGATTTGTGCACCAAATGCCATGAAAAATATTTACAAGATCCTTTATTCTTAAAATCGTGGAATCGAACACGATTTTCAGAAAATTAAATTTCTATTCGCTCGAACAACAATTATCCACAGTTGCTTGCGTTTTGTGTTTTGAAAGATGGACGAAGCATACTGCTATGTTAAAAACAATCTATGGGAATGACAATAACAGAGAAGATCATTGCTGCACACTCCGGTCTTAAAGAGGTGCATCCGGGACAATTCGTTTACGCAAATGTGGATATCTGCCTGGGTAATGACATTACTGCGCCTATTGCGATAGACGAATTTGAAAAGGCAGGGATCAAGAATGTTTTTGATCCAGAAAAGATTGTCTTGGTTCCCGATCATTTTACCCCTAATAAAGATATTAAATCTGCCCAACAATCAAAATCCCTAAGAATCTTTGCGGAAAAACACCGGTTGAAACATTACTTCGAGATAGGCAGAATGGGAATTGAACATGTCCTCCTGCCGGAAAAGGGAATCGTAGCGCCCGGCGATCTCGTAATCGGCGCCGATTCTCATACCTGTACCTATGGCGCACTCGGAGCGTTTTCAACAGGTGTTGGAAGCACCGACCTTGCCGCTTGCTTTGCTACGGGAAAGGTGTGGCTCAAGGTGCCTGAATCGATTAAATTTGTTTTTCATGGCAAGGTAAAAAATTGGACATCAGGAAAGGATTTGATCCTTTATACGATTGGGAAGATCGGTGTCGACGGCGCCCTTTACAAGGCGATGGAATTTACGGGAAGCGCCATCAGCCAACTGCCAATGGATGACCGTTTTGCCATGTGCAACATGGCGATCGAGGCTGGTGCCAAGAGCGGCATTATTGCCCCCGATAAAAATACTAAAGAATACATAAAAGGCAGAGTGACGAAAAAATATGCGGAATATCAAAGCGATCCCGACGGTAATTACACAAGAACATACGAATTCAATGCCGACGAAATTTCGCCACAGATAGCGCTCCCCAGTCTGCCGGAAAATACGAAACCAGTAGACGAGGTTTCCGGCGTCAAAATCGATCAGGTGGTCATAGGTTCGTGCACCAATGGAAGAATTTCAGACCTTCGAATTGCGGCGCAAATCCTCAAAGGAAAAAAGGCGCACCCCTCCATTCGGCTTATTATTATACCGGCAACTCAGGATATTTATAAACAGGCATTACAAGAGGGATTGATTGAAATATTTATTGATGCTGAGGCGGTCGTTTCGACACCGACATGTGGGCCTTGCCTGGGAGGCCATATGGGAATCCTGGCAGAAGGAGAACGGGCATTGTCAACGACCAACCGTAATTTTGTCGGCCGTATGGGACATCCAAAAAGCGAGATTTATCTTTGCAGTCCTGCCGTTGCTGCGGCCTCCGCTATTACGGGGAAGATTACACCGCCCGATGAATTGGTAAAGAGTTGAGGTAACCCTTAGTGTTTTGAGATTTCAGACTAAATTCCTTAGCCAAGAAATTTGATCTCGGTAACTTGCTAGCTTGTATGGAGAATAAAAGATAATCATAGAAAAAGACTTAAAAAAAATTTGAGTTTAGAATTGCCAAAAGAGTTACTTAAAAAGGCAAATCTCTTTGGGAAGGTTAGCATTATTGTTGAAGAAAATGAGATTATTATTAAAAAGGTATCAAAAAAAACGGTAACAATAGCGAAAATGGTTGGCTTGGGGAAAGGGATTTTCAATAAGGATTCTGTAACCCTTCAAAAAGAACATAGAGAGGTAAGGAAAATCCGGTGTATGAAGCCGGAAGATTACCTGGAAAAATTGGAAAAGGAAGGGGCGACAAAGTAATTCATTTGTATTGTCGGCATATTCAGATTACATAATAAATTATGGAAAGTTATGGATAAAACCATGTCTCAAAAAAAGTATATCGGGCTGGATATCGGCTCGGTTAGCGTAAAGGCGGTATTGATCAACGAACGTAAGGAAATCCTGGAAAACCACTACGTCCGTTCGCATGGCCAGTCGGTAGAAACATTTCTCCTGGTCTTGAAAGATATATTTAACAGAACCCATATTGATGATATTGACGGCATAGCTATTACAGGCACTGGCGGAAAATTCGTATCTGAGTTAATGAACATCGCCTTCGTCAACGAAGTCGTTGCCCACAGTACGGCCACAACGACCCTCCATCCTGATGTTAGTACCATTATTGAAATCGGCGGTGAGGACTCAAAGCTGATGCTCATTGAGCGCGATTCATCCACACAGCAGACAAAGGTCTCTGATTTCTCAATGAACACCATGTGCGCCGCAGGGACGGGTTCGTTTTTAGATCAACAGGCAACAAGGCTTGGTGTTGCCATAGAAAAAGAATTTGGGGAACTTGCATTAAAATCCAAAAACCCGCCGCGCATCGCCGGCCGCTGCAGCGTGTTTGCCAAGACAGATATGATCCACCTGCAGCAGGAAGGCACACCCGTGCATGATATTGTAGCTGGTCTGTGTTATGCAATGGCCAGGAATTTTAAGAGCAATATAGGGAAGGGAAAGAAGTTTCTGAAACCCATTGTCATCCAGGGCGGGGTTGCCGCAAACGTGGGCATGATTAAGGCCTTTGAAGATACTTTAGAACTCAAACCGGGCGAGCTGGTCATTCCAAAATATTTTAATGTCATGGGGGCGATAGGTTCAGTATTCACCATTATGGATAAAGGCATCCATTCGCCCTTCCGGGGATTCAAAGAAATTGAAGAATACCTGAGAAACCGCAGCGCAAAGCCGTCGAACCTGGAACCTCTTCATTCGGACAATTACAAAATCGTAGAGAACGTCCATTCAATTACCGGTAACGAAAAGATAGAGGCATATGTTGGTGTTGACGTAGGTTCGATCAGTACAAATATTGTCGTTATTGATAAATATAAAAATGTCCTGTCGAGACGCTATCTCATGACTGCCGGAAGGCCGCTGGAAGCGGTAAAGCAGGGTCTTTATGAAGTAGGCCTGGAAGTGGGAAATAAGGTAATTGTCTGCGGTGCCGGGACGACAGGTTCCGGGCGTTACTTAACGGGTGACTTTATCGGAGCCGACATTGCAAAAAACGAGATTACCGCCCATGCCACCGCCGCAGCGAATGTGAACAAAAATGTGGATACTATCTTTGAGATCGGCGGGCAGGATTCCAAGTTCATACGATTGGAAAACGGCGCTATTGTGGATTTTGCCATGAACAAGGTCTGTGCCGCCGGTACGGGTTCGTTCCTGGAAGAACAGGCCGAAAAGCTCAGTGTGAGTATCAAGGGTGAATTCAGCAAAAAGGCGCTTTCATCGTGCTGTCCTTCTCATCTGGGTGAAAGGTGCACTGTTTTTATGGAATCCGACCTCAACCATCACCAGCAGCGCGGAACGTCCAAGGACGACCTGCTTGCAGGATTAAGCTATTCTGTAGTGTTGAATTTTATCAACAGGGTTGTCGAAGATAGAAAAATTGGAGATACTATCTTCTTCCAGGGAGGTGTGGCAGCCAATCGCGGCGTGAAGGCGGCATTCGAAAAGGTGACAGGGAAAAAAGTCATCGTTCCGCCCCACCACGATATTATGGGCGCCATTGGTTCTGCCATTATTGCTATGGAAGAAAAGACATGGGAAAAGTCCAGGTTTAAAGGGTTTGACCTGCGGCACAAGAGATACGAACTTACTTCCTTCGTTTGCAAGGATTGTTCGAATATATGCGAGATAAGACAGGTTAATATCGAAGGTGAAAATCCCCTGTATTACGGGAGTCGTTGCGGCAAATTCGATGATGAGAGGGCTCTGAAAAAAGGCAAGCATTTACCCAGACTCTTCAAGGAACGAAAGGATGCACTCTTTAATACCTATAAGAAAAACAAACCCGATAAACCGATAGGTAAAAAGATCGGGATACCACAGGTGTCTACTTTCTACGACCTTTATCCTATGTGGAAGGCGTTTTTCGTAGAGTTGGGTTTTGATGTGGTTACCTCAAGCGACACCAATAAAGATATTATTTATAATGGGATAGAAGTGATTACCGCAGAAACCTGCTTCCCCATCAAGGTTGCACACGGTCATGTAATAGATATGCTGGATAGGGAAATTGACTATCTGTTCCTGCCCAGCATTGTCAATTTGACGCATGCCAGTCCGAGGCTCACGCATTCATACGCGTGCCCTTACGTCCAGTGTATTCCGTATCTCGTCAATTCGGCCATTGATTTTAAGGAAAAGAAATTTACCGTCTTGTCTCCGGTTATCCATTTTGAATATGGAGAGGAGTTTGTAAATAAGACCATGCGGCAAATTGCAAAAAGTCTGGGAATGACTGGTGAGATTGTTGATGCTGCCATAAGAACGGCACGCGAGGCGTTAGAAACTTTTAATAAAACCCTGGAGGCGCGCGGGCGGGAAATTCTCGATAAATTGGGAGAAGACGAAAAGGCATTCGTCATGATCAGTCGCTCATATAACGGATGTGACACGGGTATGAACCTGGGGCTGCCTGAGAAATTGCGTGATTTAGGGATATTGACTATCCCATTGGATTTTTTAACGCTGGATATTGACGAGGTGAGCCATGACTATCCAAATATGTACTGGAAAACGGGGCAAAAATTTCTTGCAGCAGCCCGGATAATCGCCAGAGACAAACGGCTCTTTCCGTTATATATCACCAACTTTGGCTGCGGTCCTGACTCATTTATCACGAAATTTTTTACCAAGGAGTTGGGCGGGAAACCTTGTTTAACCTTAGAAATTGACGAGCACAGTTCTGACGTGGGGGCAATAACCCGATGCGAGGCATTTATCGATAGCCTTAAAAATGTAAAACCTACCTCTCCTGGTAAAAAGCGAAGAGACGATGTTCCGTTGCATACCTTGGCAGAGAAAAAGAAACGCACGATCTACATCCCCTATATGTGTGACCATGGGAGGATGATTGCTTCGTCTATGAGAACTCATGGAGTGCTGGCAGAGGCGCTGCCGATGGCAAATAAACAATCGATTGATATTGGCCGAAAATTTACTTCGGGGAAGGAATGTTATCCGGCGATACTGACAACAGGGGATATTGTGAAAAAGGCCATGAGTCCTGATTTTGATCCCGAGGCCAGCGCTTTCTTTATGGCAACGGCATCCGGTCCGTGCCGGTTCGGCCAATACAATAAATTTCACCGATTGGTGTTGGACGATCTCGGATTTAGCAATGTGCCTATGTACACAATGGATCAGGGCGAGAACTATGGCGAAGATACCAAAAATCTTGGCACCCACTTCCGCAAGCTGGCCTGGAACGGCATTATGTACATCGATCTCCTGCAAAAATTGCAAAGGGAGACGAGACCCTATGAATTGAATAAAGGCGAAGCGGACGCCGTATATGAGACCTTTGTAAAAAAGGCAGAAGTGGCGCTCGAAAAACGTATGAGTTTAGTTGTACCTGCCAGAGGAGCCAGGGATGCATTTGCAAAAATAAAAGTTGACCGGAGCAAACCCAGGCCATTGATTGGCGTTATCGGGGAAACCTATGTCAGGTGCAACGAATTTGCAAACAATTTCCTTGCCAGAAGCATTGAACGGCTGGGCGGAGAGGCTTTTATTCCCCCCTTCTCTGAATGGATTAATTACATTGCGCATTGCCGCAGGGAATCCTGTCTCTTTGAAAAGGATTATAAGGGCTTTTTTGGAGAATTTATCTCTGACATTGTCCAGCGATATGATGCCTATAAATTAACACAGGTGTTTAAAGGCAGCGTAAGGCATTTCCTGAAAGATGCGTCTATAAAGGAACTCATCAAAAAAGGAAAACCGTATATCGATGACTCTTACAAAGGCGATCCGGTGCTCAGCATGGGCAAGGCGATTGAATACGTCGAGGAAGGGTTTGACGGCATTGTTAATGTAATTCCCTTCCACTGCATGCCCGGTACAGTGGTAAATGGTGTGCTTGAAAGGTTTCAGAGAGATTATTACGGCATGCCATGCCTGAAGTTATCCTTTGATGGTCAGGAACAGACAAATGAGGAAACCAGGTTAGAGGCGTTTATGCACCAGGCATATCAAAGAATGGAAGGCAGACTAAATTCAAAAAAACACGGTGTGGTGAAACACAAACAAAAAGATGCTGTAAGTAGCAGACAACTGGCAGCCGGCAGAAGATAATATTTTTGTAGATGGAGAAAAGAAGTTTTTGCAGGGTAAACCCCATAAGCGAAAGGCTCACAAAAGATCATAAATATATCACCCTCCCTTAATCCCTCCCATCAAGGGAGGGAAAGTTCCCTCGCCCCTTGTGGGAGAGGGTCAGGGTGAGGGGTATTTTAGTGTCAATACTATAGAGTGAAATTATGATGAAAGGTAAATGCTGGAAGTTTGGAGACAATGTCAATACGGACGAGATTATTCCCGCACGGTATTTGAATACCATCGATACGAAAGAGCTGGCGTCTCACTGTATGGAAGATGCCGATCCGAATTTTATGAAAAAGATAAAACCAGGCGATGCCATTATAGCGGGTAATAATTTCGGGTGCGGCTCATCGCGTGAACATGCGCCAATTGCTATCAAGGCGGCCGGGCTTTCGTGCGTTATAGCAAAGTCCTTTGCCCGCATATTCTTTAGAAATGCCATTAATATTGGGTTACCTATTTTTGAATGTCCTGAAGCGGCTGAACAGATTCAGGAAGGCGATGAAATAGAAGTGAGCCTTACAACCGGCGAAATTCTGGATCTCGCCACTAAGAAACGATTCAAATTCGAACCATTTCCCCCGGAAATGCAGGAAATTATTCAAGCCGGCGGATTGATGAATTTTGTAAAAAAGAAGATAAAAGTTGCATAATCCACCATACCGCGCTTGATATATATAGTGAACGCAATAAGAAAGTTGTCATTGCGAGCGACAGCGAAGCAATCTAAACCTTTGAGATTGCTTCGGGCTATCGCCCTCGCAATGACATTTGCGTGTAACCATATTTATTACGCTTACTATAGTCTCTTACGAAAACTATCTTGACAATTTTAGCAAAAATTTACGATTTACGAATTACGATTTAAGACTTCGTCGTGAGCGCTCAGTCGAACGATTGAGAAAATCGTAAATCTAAAATTTTAGCTCTGTCCCTGTTTGGACCCGGCTTGTCCAGTTAGGAATTTCAAACATTTTTTCAACTACAGCCATGCAAACCTTAGAAATCAAAAAAGATATCCACTGGGTCGGGGTTTTAAATGCCACAATCAGGGCATTTGATGTGGTGTTTGAAACCCGTTTTGGCACTACCTATAATTCTTATCTCATCCAGGCCGATAAACCCACTCTCATCGATGGTGTGCATGAAAAGTTTGCCGGGGAATTTCTTGATAAACTCCGATCATTAATCAACCTCAAGGATATTCAGTATATTGTTGTCAATCATACAGAAATGGATCATTCCGGGGCATTGAGCTATGTATTGAAAGAAAACCCCAATGTCCAAATCCTATCCACGAAGACTGCCGCGCTTTTTCTAAAAAATATGCTTCACATGGATTTTAAAGGAAAGACCGTTGAGGATGGTGAGTGCATCAGTCTGGGCAATAAGCAATTGAAGTTCATCCATGCGCCATACTGGCACTGGCCGGATACCATGTTTACGTATGTCGAAGAAGACCGTGTCCTTTTCCCCTGCGATGGGTTTGCAACTCATTTTTGTGACGAGCGACTTTTTGACGATCGGGTGGACAACTTTACCGAGGATTTCAGGCATTATTATGAGCACGTCATGGGTCCTTACCGGAAGAAGATACTCGAGGCAATCGAAAAGATTAAAGGTTTAAATATCCAGTTGATTGCCCCAAGCCACGGCCCCATTCTTCGAACTGATCCGTGGAAATATATTAATGCTTACAAAGACTGGAGTACTCCGAGGAAAGACCCCCATAAAAGGCTGATAGTGGTCTTTTATGCCTCCATGTATGGGAATACAAAGAAAATGGCGGAAGCAGTCGCCAAAGGGGCATCCATTATGAACACGGAGGTCAAACTGTTCGATGCAGCCAGTGTATCGCCTGAGTTTATGAGATGTGAAATTGAATCGGCAGATGGGGTCTTGTTTGGCTCATCTACAATCAATGGAGATGCTTTGCGCCCCCTCTGGGATATTATTGACGTTATGTTTAGCGTTAATATCAAGGGAAAGAAGTGCGCAACCTTCGGCACTTACGGCTGGAGCGGAGAGGCGACACGACTCATGGAAGACCGTTTAAAAGGTCTCAAACTTAATGTTGTCCAGCCGCCCTTTAAGGTTATTTTTAAACCAACAGAAGAAGATTTAAAAAAGTGTGGCATCTTTGGGTATGACTTTGCCAGGTCCCTAATAAATTAGGCCTTTGGCAGCTTTCATCCGCGCAACCGAGACGGTTGCGCTACCAGTTTAAAATTCCCTTCGCTGGTTCAATCGTCCCCGATTGAACCAAATAATTTGGCATTTCACACAACCAATATACGGTTCAATCTGCAAAATTGGACCAGCAAAGGCAGACCTACTTTCCAATGATTATAGCGCTTATCTCGTTAAGAATGTCTTTCAGGGATGGCATTGTTGTTTGAATTATTTTTTCAGGTGTGTGTTTATGGTGAGGATACATAGGTAGTTCATGATGATGCGGAGCATTATCATAACGGAAAAGCATCTGTCCGTGATTGTCCATATAGTGAAGTCTGTATTTATCGACGGATAGGGTGTTGCTGAATTCAGTAACAAAGATAGCGATTTCCAGGATTGATGAATTCATGAATATAATTTGGCCTTTCACATAGGCGGTCTTCCCGTTTGGGCCAAAATGTTTTTGAATGCTGGAGGATAGAACAACCGAAGAAGAGGCAATAGTTTTTTCCAGATTTCCAACAAACCTTTTTATCACAGAACTGTTGATCGAATGGCAGATTGTGTCTTAAGCCATTGGGCAAGGAGTTTTGCGAAGGCGTACCACTCAAAATAGTCTGCCTCGTCTCCCATTTGACCTGCCTCAAATCTTTTCATGAATGTTTGTGTTGTAAGGTGGTATTTTTTTTCAAACTCCTTTAATGCCTTTTTGTAAAAGACAATAGCACTCGAGCATAAAGTGTATTCACGTTTTAGAGAGGTTTTAACATCATCAGTTAGGTTCATGGTTTTATTTTATAAACGAAATGAGTCTATAAAGTCAAGGTATTTTCCCCGAAGATTTGGATTCAAAGCTTTGCGTCTCTGCGGTTACCTGTTACCGACTCTCTTGCCAGCATGTAGAGAAATTGCTGGGCATATCCCGCATACCTCCCAAAATATTTTTGGCCAAAATCCTGCAATTCCCGATTTGACACAATCTGATTTTCAAAATACAACTTTTGAAGAATTTTCTTAATCCACGTATCAATGGGAAAGGCCTCGGTAAAACCCAACGAAAACAGAAGAATACAATCGGCGATCTTATCTCCCACGCCGGGGATTTGCTTCAGCGCCTTTTTTGCTTCCAGGTAAGGAAGTTTTTTTAATGACGCTAAAAAGGCTTCAGTAACGAGGTCGTTGGCTGCTTTCAGATATTTTGCCCGAAATCCCGTCTTTGCCTGCACGATCTTTTCGTAGTGATTTAACTCGCCGGGATTCGGAAACGAATACCACTCGAATCCGTTCAACTCAATCCTTTTCCCAAAAAATTGCGCAAGCATTTCGAGATTTAATTTTATCTTGGGTATATTTGCCGCCGAGGAGCAGAGAAAAGAAATCAGACATTCCCACGGATCCTGCCGCACAATACGCATGCCATGATATCTTTTGATAGCCTTCCGGATGTGCGGGTCATTCTCTATCTGTTTCAGAATGTTGGAATATGGTTCGTCAAGGGCGAAATAATGTGTCAGAAATTTTTTATCAACACCCTGAAATTCTAAGTGATTTGCTGACTGGCGGATGCTAAAGATGCGGTCTCTTGCTGAAACATAATACCAGTCTTCTACGCGGGACGCCCGGAAGAGTTGGCCGCACAAGAGGGTGTATTCGAGATTAAAATCTTTTACGAAAATTTTCGGCATCGGAATATAAGAATATAGTAATAGTTCACCCCCCTCCCACCAGGGGCGGGGGAAAAACGTTTCCTCCCCCTCGATGGGGGAGGTTAGGTGGGGGTGCTAAACTGTTACAGAATATAACAGTTTAGCCTCTCGTGTGTCAAGCAAGTGCATGAAAATATGTCACCTGCACTTATTCCCTCCCCCTGTCCCCCTCACTGAGGGGTGAAAGGGGGAGGAATGGAATGTTCCCTCGCCCTCTTGTGGGAGAGGGTCTGGGTGAGGGGGATTTTCGCGTCAATATTATAATGTACGTTATATTTTGATTCTGTAATAATGATTTTCAATATTTAAATAGTCAGATAGATACAGGACACACAGTTGATTGTTATGCTATAAGTAACGTATACAAGAACATATACAATAATCAAAGGTAATATTTATAAAAAAATCCATTATGTATTTTCAAAATATTCCGATTATAATGATACAAGTTTCGTCGAATAGATGCCGTACACTTTAATAAACCGCAAATAATTTTAAAATGTTTAAGCATATAAAAACACCATCTATTAAAGAAAGACAGATTTACCATGATCAATAACGGGGATACATGTCAAAGTCAATCCAACATATCAGAAGATGTAAAGCAGAAGATCGAATGGTTTGACCATTATGAGAAATACGGGAAAAACGCAAGGCTTACCTGTCGCCATTTCGGCATCTCACCCGATACCTTCTACCGGTGGAAAAGGCGTTATGATCCCCAGAACCTCTCATCCCTTGAAGACGACAAAAAGAACCGAAGACCGAAAAACTTGAGGGAACCAATCACCCCCCTCCACGTAATAAACCGTATAGAGGTCCTCAAAGAAATAAACCCCGCCTGGAGCAATGGTGATATTTTGACACAGCTTAAGAATGAAGAGGTATCTATTTCCTGTTCTACCATTGGAAGGATAATGAAAAGATTGAAGACATCCGGCCATTCACGCAAGCATACAACTGCATCAGATGTGAGGAATAAAAGGGGGAAAAAGGCGCCTCGTCATGATTATGATAAACCCACAGGATACGATGAATATATCTCCCTCCTTAAACTATGGAAGGGGTAAGATTGCGGTTTCCACAAAAACATGAAATCTAAATTCTGCATTGGGACACAGATTAACGCAGATGAGCACAGATAAAATAATGCCTTAATTTCTCATAGTGGGTTCAAGTTTGCAACTTGAACCCTACGTTTTATATAGTTGATTTCGCCATCAATTGTATAGGGCGCTATTGGCCCGAATAAATTTATGGGTTCAGGTTGCAAACCTGAACCCGCCGGGGTGGTATTTTTTAATTTCTTTATTTCTACAAACGTTTTTACCGGGAGGCAGGGAAGTATGTCAAACACAACGGAGTTGGACAGGGCGCTTGCAGAATTGAACAAAAAACTCGAAGAGTTGCAGGGAGCTTTCTCTGGCTATAAGACATTGACCGCCAGGGTATCGCAAGGCATGCATGAATCTATTGGTATTTTCCTGGATAAGACCCAGGCAGTGATAGAAATGGCTTATAGTAAAAACTCCAATTTTACGTCATTGGAAAAAATCTCGAATGAGATTCTGAATGAGATTAATAAGTTGATCCTGTTAAAAGGAGAATTACACAGTCTCTCCAGTATCGAAATTAAGGATGATTGTTCTTTTCCACGCTTGTCTAAGACACGTGAAGAGGATATGGGTAGCAGGATACTTGAGGCAAAACCCGAAGTTAAATAAAGGAATTTCAAAGTTGCAGTCGTAGCGCGAACTTCAGTTCGCTTACATCCTATGCGAACTAAAGTTCGCACTACATTTAAAAAAGGAGAAAAAGGCATGAAATTAAACATCGGTCAAAAAATTGTATTGTTTGGACTACTTCCATCTATTGCAACAATTTTTTTCATTTACACAATTATTACGGAAAAGATTCATGTTAAGGCAGGCGCTGACAGGATTGTTAAATTAAGTCAATATGTTATCAATGCCAGCGGATTGGTGCATGAATTACAAAAGGAACGCGGAGCCTCTGCGGTTTACGTGGGCAGCAGCGGGAACAAAATGAAAGATATTCTGGATGATAATAAGCGGAATACCGACACGGCATTGGCCTGCTTTCAGCAGTACATGGCATCTTTTAATGCAAAACAGTATGGTTTGGAATTCAGTCAAAAGGTTTATTCTGTCCACAATCAGCTTAATGAGCTATCTGCAAAAAGGACCTCGGTAGCCGGGCTTTCCATAACAAAAGAGGAAACAATCAGTTACTATACGACCTTAATTGGAAATTTTATAAAATCTATTGAGTATGTTTCGCTGCTTGCGAACCATCCGAAGATTTCAGCCCATGCCCATGCCATGGTAAGTTTCATATCAGCAAAGGAACTGGCTGGCATTGAACGGGCGAATATGTGCGGTATTGCAGCAGCAAATAAAGCAGTTGATACCCGCAGTTTAAGCAATTGGATAGCCGCATGGAAAGGGCAGGAAACACTTCTGAACAAATTTGAGACCCTGGCATCTCCGGAAGCAATTTCCTTTTATAAATCAAACCATTCCGGGCAGATTGTCGAAAAGGTTTCGGAGATAAGAAACTTGTTATTAGAAAAGGCGAATGAAGGAAACTTTGGAATTACGGGAGACGAGGTTTATGAAGCAGCAACTCAGAGGATTAATATTCTCAAGAACATTGAAAACCATCAGGCAAACGAGCTTGGTAATATCTCTGCGCTCATTTCGACCGAATCAATGCACAGCATTGTCTTCTATGCAATCATAACGGTCGTGAGCATAGTTGCGACAGTAGTTTTAAATATGATAAACAAAAATCTGGCCACAAAGATTACTACCCTTTTCAGGAACCTGCTTTCAGACCTTACGAGCGGAGCGTCTCAGGTAGCGGCGGCATCAGAACAGATATCGGCCTCCAGCCAGAGCCTCTCTGAGGGGGCTTCAGAACAAGCGGCATCTGTTGAAGAGACATCAGCAACGATGGAAGAAATCTCTTCTATGACAAGACAGAATGCCGATAATGCCGCAGAAGCGGCAAAACTTGCAAAGGCATGCAGCTCCTCTGTTGAACAGGGCAATAATACCGTTATAGAAACGGACGGCGCTATGAAGAACATCGCTGAGAGCAGCGGAAAAATAGCGGACATCATCAAGATTATCGAAGGGATTGCCTTCCAGACGAATTTACTGGCGTTGAACGCCGCGGTTGAAGCAGCGCGCGCAGGCGAGCACGGACGCGGGTTTGCCGTTGTTGCAGAAGAGGTCAGGAATCTCGCCCATAGAAGTTCTGCAGCGGCAAAGGATATCACGGCGTTAATTACGGACAGCGTAAAGAAGGCAGAGACCGGAACGGAACTGGTAAAAAATACCAGAGGGGCATTCTCCGGGATATTGACACAGGTAAAAAAGGTTACCGACCTGGTAAATGAAATTGCCACTGCTTCGTCAGAGCAGACCAATGGGATTGAACAGATTAGCAAGGCGATACAACAAATGGATCAAGTTGTACAACAGAATGCTGCGAATGCAGAGGAGACGGCGGCATCAAGTGAAGAATTATCCTCCCAGGCACAAGGGCTTAATGGCCTGGTTGATAAGATTTCATCAGAGGTCAATATGGGAGACGATAGAGGCGGTACGGTGGGTAATGCCGATGCGTCAAAAAAAAGAGAGCGCGAACATTCGGAAGAAAGATTTGTGCCACTGAAGAAGAAGTCATCACCCATCCATAAAAAGGCGTCTCATGCTGCAAAAATGGAAACCAGGGGCGAAGATTTAGACAAGTCTGCGGCCAATACGCCGGAAGAAACTTCGTGCGAAGGAAACGGCAAGAAAACAGTTGTGGCAGGCGAAAGGTCGTAAGGTCGTCCCGTTTGATTCCCATGACCGATGATGAGTTTAAGGATTTTTAGTAACAGTTTAGTTTTTTGAAAACAATCTTCATGTGTGTATTGTATTTACCGTAGGGGCAGGTTTGAAACCTGCCCCTACACAGCGCATGTTGTTTTGCAGTTGACTGAAAGGAGGATCGTATGCAAGCGATCTTGGAGCAAGAGAATACTTCCGATATTACCGAGACATCGTCCTGTGGAGGAAAATATTTAACCTTTGTGCTCTGCGGAGATAGATGCGGTAGGCGTGTAATTTTACAGGTTGGATGAAGCGAGGCGCACCCAACAAAAATGGCGGTGATGGGTTCGATTAACCCATCCGTAATAATTTAGCTCTTTGAAAAAGGTAGCGACGATCCCTTGCGGTCGGCATTGTGTGGAGGACAAACCACCCGCGCTACGTATTCTGTTTTGTGTGGACTGAATTTATAATGTATGGATTTTTCAAAGAGCTAAATTGTTACGCCCATCCTACCGGATTAAACAGGTAGAGGGCTTCCATAAAATTTTTTACCCATTGAAAACGAGGTCAATATGAGTATGATTTCTACCAGGGGCATAACGTCACGATACACGCTCGCACTCGGGCTGATAGCGCTGCTCAGCATTTTAGCCTACGTCACCCTCCACTGGATGGTCGCATCCCAAAAAGATACGGCTGCCGTGATTAATGTGAGCGGTAGTCAGCGGTGGCTCTCACAACGCGCCGCGGCATATTCCCTGCGCCTCGTCAGCAGTCATATGAAGACCGAACGGGAAATATTCGCCAGGAATTACTGCAGATAGGCAAACGCATGGAGTGCAATCAGAGCGGATTAATTCATAACAATCCGTCTCCACAAATACTTGCCCTGTATTTCGAACCACCCACGCTTCTGGATAGGCAGATACGCGACTATATTGCAGAAATTAACGCCCTTGCGCGTGTGCCACATGAAAAACTCACCCGAAATAATCTCCACCTGCGGCACATCCTTTCCGTGTCTGCTTCGAAACTGCTTACGTCGCTTGATGAGGCAGTGCGGCAATACCAGAAGGAAAGCGAAGCAGACTTCGTCAGGTTGCAAAGGATTGAACGCGGGGCGCTGGGCTTTACCCTGTTTGTCCTGTTGATGGAGGCGTTATTCATATTCCGTCCGATGATTTCCCGTATCCGGCAGGAAACCGTCAAGCTGGCGCGCAGCGAGGCATACCTTCGTTTGATTATTGACAACGCAATGGATGCGGTAATTATCGTTGACGAACAGGGCGCTATCAAGTCATTTAATCAAACGGCAGAAAAAATATTTGGCTGTACCAATGCTGAAGATCAGGGCAAAAATATAGGATTATTGGTGCCCGAATTCTATTACAATTATTTTAAATATTTCCATAATTATTTGCACATCCGCAAGGGGAGAACCTTTTCCCCGGGTATGTACGAGGTAACCGCAACACGAAAAAACTGCTCTGCTTTCCCGGCAGAAATATCGCTCAGTGAATTGGAACAGGACGAGCACCGGGCGTTTGTAATGATCGTACGTGACGTAACCGAGCGGAAACAGGCTGTGGACAGTCTGAAAAAAAGCGAAGAAAAATTTCGCTTATTGGTCGAATCAAGCCAGGACGGCATTCTCGCCTATGATAAAGACATTCGCTATACCCTCTGGAATACTGCCATGGAACAGATAACGGGCGTTACCCGTGACGAGGTGCTTGGCAAATCTCCTTTTGAGGTATTTCCGTTCCTGGAGAAAGTCGGAGAAAGAGACGCCTATCTGGAGACTATCAGAGGCAAGGTTATCAAACGTTCGGGAATGCCTTACAGTATTCCGCAAACAGGGAAATACGGACACTTCGAGAGCTCCCGATTCCCTTTGTACAACACGGATAGGACAATTATCGGAGGAATGGCAATCATTCGTGACATTACCGAGCGCGTGCGCACTGAACGACTTTTGCATGTCGAGCACGAGGTAACGCGGATACTGTCAGAATCCGCCATGCCGGAGGATGCAATTCAAAAAATCCTTCAAACTATCTGCGAACACCTGGGATGGGATTTCGGCGAGGTATGGATAGTTGACCAGAGGTCAAACGTGCTGCGTTGTACGGATACCTGGCATGCGCCATCCGTAAATATTTCAGAATTTAATACCGCAATAAGAAATTCCACTTTCTCGCCGGGTATTGGACTGCCGGGTCGTATCTGGAATAGCACCAGACCTGCCTGGATTGCCAATGTTACCTGTGATGAGGATTTTCCACGAGCGCCAGCCGCGGCCAGAGAAGGTTTGCTTGCGGCATTCGGTTTTCCTATCCTGGCAGGCAATGATGTAATTGGGGTAATTGAGTTCTTTAGCCATGAGATAAGAAACCCCGATGAAGATTTGCTCAATATGATAGGCGCTATAGGTTCCCAGATTGGCCAGTTCATCAAGCGGAAGGAAGCTGAAAATCAGATTGCCAAATTATCGAAGGCCATAGAACAAAGTCCGAATACGGTTGTCATTACCGACATTAAAGGCAACATCGAATATGTCAATCCCAGGGGCGCCCATCTAACGGGATATACCCACGAAGAAATTATTGGGAAAAATCCGCGTGTTTTTAAATCGGGCGAGACACCGCCGGAAGAATATAAACGTCTATGGGCTATCATTAAATCGGGCGGAGAATGGCGGGGAGAATTTCGTAACAAGAAGAAAAATGGTGAATTCTACTGGGAGTATGCAGCCATTTCATCTATCAAAGATCCAAGAGGGGTCATTACCCACTTCCTTGCGATCAAGGAAGATATTACCGAACGTAAAAGGTTCGAGGCGCATCTTAATCACCTGGCTAATAATGACCCGCTCACCAATCTCTTTAACCGCCGACGGTTCCGGGAAGAGTTGGAGGACTGGGTTGCACAGATGGAGCGACATGAATCCAACGGGGCTTTGTTATTTATTGACCTGGACAACTTCAAATATATTAATGATACCCTTGGCCACCAGAAAGGGGATGAAATCCTCATAAATTTCGCCTGTCTGTTAAGAGCGCGGGTACGTGAGACCGATATCATCGCCAGGCTGGGCGGCGATGAATTTGCGATCATCCTCCCTTATACCGATGCAGATCAGGCGCAGTCAATCGCAATGCAAATCCTGGAGTTAGCGCGAGGAAATCTCCATGTGAATAACGGCAGATTCCATAGCGTTACTGCCAGCATTGGCATTGCCTTGTTTCCCGAACATGGAGATGATGTGGAAAAATTACTTACCTACGCCGATCTCGCCATGTATAAGGCAAAGGAAAAAGGCCGCAACTGTGTTTGTACGTATTCACCTGACCAGACAATACATTATGAGTTACGGCTGGACTGGGAGGAACGTATCCAGAATGCATTAAAGAATAATCGATTCGTGCTGCATTTACAACCGATATTGAATATACGGCATAAGAAGATTATGGGCTACGAGGCTTTGTTACGCATGGTGGCTTGTCCTCGACAGGGATCGGGGAATGAAAATGACGCATTAATTTCCCCATCTGAATTTCTCACTATTGCCGAACGTTTCGGTCTTATTCGTGACATTGACCGCTGGGTAGTGCGCCGCGCCATTCACCTCATTGCAGAACAACAATTTGCGGACAGAGGCTTATTCCTCGAAGTCAATCTCTCCGGGAGGGCATTTAATGATCCGGAATTATTGCCTTTGATCAAACAGGAATTTGCGGCTGCCAACATCAATCCTGCGACCCTCGTATTTGAAATTACAGAAACTGCCACGATCGAAAACATGATTGATGCACAGCGTTTCATTACCACCCTCAAGGGCATGGGCTGCCGGTTTGGTCTCGATGATTTCGGCATAGGTTTTTCTTCTTTCAGTTACCTCAAACAATTACCCGTGGACTTTTTGAAGATAGACGGGAGCTTTATCAGTGAATTAAAACACAACCATACAGACCAGCACCTGGTCAGGGCAATGGTAGAGGTTGCGCGCGGGCTGGGGAAACAGACCGTTGCTGAATTTGTGGGTTGCGAAGAAACGGTGCAACTATTGTCGAACTACGGCGTAGATTATGCCCAGGGTCACCATATCGGCAAGCCCAGAGCGGTATCTGAAATTGATATATGTTCGGGAATTTCGTAACAGTTCAGCCCACCGCAAAGATGCCTGTCTGCGTGCGACGCACAGGCAGGCAAAGGGCGCGAAAAAAACTGGTAAAGAACTGGTAGCGATCAATGAGAAGATGCGATTTATGAACATATAAAATCTGCCTTACCTATTTCCGCAACCTAAAGCCATAAGACATTGATTAAAATCATCCGGAATATTTGCTGTGACTGATACTGTCTTTTGAGTAAAGGGATGGATAAAAGAGACCTGGTAGGCATGAAGCATCTGTCTTCGTATTTGCCTCAACAACGGGTGTTCGATTGGTTTGCGGTCGTATTCTGTCTCTCCAATGACTGGATGACCAATAGATGCAAGGTGAATCCTGATCTGGTGCGTCCTGCCCGTCTCAATATTCATTTCCAGATAAGAAGCCTCTTTACCCTTCTTCAGGAGCTTTGTGTGTGTCACTGCCTTTTGTCCCTCTATAGCGGTATCTATGGTAAATGACTGTTTACCCACACCACCCCTTACAATAGCCCTGTAAACTTTTTTTATAAGATTCTTTTTAAACAAGGTCTTCATGCGCTCGAAGGCGTCCTTATTCGTTGCAAAGATAACAGCACCGGAAGTATCCTTGTCAAGCCGATGAACGGCCTGAATATGGTTATCATTAAAATATGTCCGCAGACTCTCTTCCAGACTTTCTGTCCCGTTTGTTACAATATAAGGGGGTTTTGAAACGACCAGGTAATGACTGTCTTTAAAGAGGATACAATCTTTTTCAAATTCTTGGGGTTTGATTTCTCTCGTAATAACCTCAACCACATCCCCTTTGTTCAATTGGTAGGATGCAATCCATACCCGCTTTTTGTTCACAAAAACCATTCGTCTGTCCAGGAGTTGTTTTGCCTTATTTTTTGATACGGTTAATTTCTGGGCTATGAAACTGAGCAGTGTCGCGGTGTCGGCATTACGTGTAAATGTAAATTTTTGTATAGACATTTGTGATTGAATGGTTTATCCTGTTTTCGAAAGCTAAATATCAACTATTATACACCAGACACATCAGTTTTATAAGTATAATCAATTTCCTCAGTCATTACGACCTGCATCAACTTTTTTGCGCCACTAAAACACAAAGGCACAAAAAATACTTAGTGTCTTTGTGGTTAAATTCATTCTGGTTGAGGCTATACTGCGCTATGATACTCAGTGTAACTCCGTGTTTATCCATGATAAACCATTATAATTAGAATATAAGATATTTTCGGGTAATAACCATGGGAAGTGTATATCACCTGGACCTTGACAAAAAGAAGATTCGAGGCGCAAAGATTGCCTTACTGCCCGGCGACCCTTTCAGGTCTCAAATTATTGCCGAAAAAATTTCAGAAACCTACGGAACGGTCAATAAAAAATTGGCTTGGAAAAGGGAATTCTGCACCTATCTGGCTGAAATAAAGGGGAAGAAGCTGCTTATTACTTCAACCGGAATCGGCGGCCCTTCCACATCAATAGCCATTGATGAGCTGGCACAACTCGGAATAGGCACATTCATCAGGGTGGGGACAACCGGCGCTATTCAGGATTATATCGACATTGGCGACGTCATTATTACTTCTGGTTCCGTGCGGCTTGATGGGGCATCGACCCATTATGCACCCATTGAATATCCCGCGGTTGCCCATTACGAGGTGCTTAACGCACTCGTTGAAGGTGCAAAAAAGGCAAAGGTAAAATATCACGTGGGCATAACGGCATCTTCAGACACCTTTTATCCAGGTGAGGAAAGAAGGGATTCATTTGCAAAATACATACTGAGAAGATTTCAGGGGGCTACGAAAGAGTGGCAGCAGCTCCATGTATTGAACTACGAGATGGAATCATCAACGGTTTTAACGCTCTCCGCTTCAATGGGCCTTAAAGGTGGATGCATTACAGGCGTGGTCAATAAGATAGGTATGGACAAGATAACAAAAGAAAGCCTTAAGGCTGGACAAGAAAATGCAATACGAGCTGCAATAGCCGCTGTGGAATGCCTATTATAAACACGTAGGGGTTGTCCAAAAAGTTATTACCATGTCATTGCGAAGGAGGAACGACTGAAGTAATCCCTTGATTTTAAAGGGTTTCAAAATAGATTGCTTCGCTCACGCTCGCAATGACAGTTGAAAATCGAACTTTTTGGACTGCCCTAATTGGCTGGTTCAATCTTGCAGATTGAACCATATGTTTTGAGCCGGGATCCAGGTTTCGAACTCTCACCAACCATGAAAAAATGCCAATTGTTTCGGTTCAATCGAGGACGATTGAACCAGCAAAAAGAATACCTATTATAAACACGTAGGGGCAGGTTTGAAACCTGCCCCTACATTGTTTTATGGTTGAGACGTTTGTAAAGATTTTATACCCTCAATGAATTTCGGTTCAATAATCCCTTCCGTAACCTGCGCTTCAGAGATTAATCCCCTTTTGACATAAAAATCGGTAATAACTTTTAGGGAAGCATATAACGAAGCGATGTTTTCTGACTTCTTCATTGCCTCCGTATTTTCGTTTAAGTCAAGCATATGAACTTCGCTATCAATACCTCTTTGTACTTCTCCCCTGTCTACGCCCTCTGCCTTTGCCATGATGTCAATCGCCTCATCCCTATTCGAATTAATAAAATCTTTTGCCTCTAATAAAGATTTCACTATGTGTTGTATATCGTCAGGTCTTTCTTCAATAATCTTTGCGTTAAATGCCAGCACATCCGTTATTACGCCGGGAGTATCCGACGCCTTACATAATATTTTATAACCCTTGTTTAAGGCCTGCGATGTTACAGGTTCCCACGTATGGCCTGCGTCTATCTTTCCCGCTTCCATTGCATTTAAAACCTCCATTCCAGGCACATCCTGCAATTGGACATCAGATTCCTTTATTTCTGCCTTCTCCAGTGCCTTCAGTACAAACAAATTGGAAAAGGTATTTACCCCCTGGAAACTTACTGTTTTGCCTTTTAGGTCGGCAAGTGAATTAAATTCTGACTTTCCAATAATCACGTCCCCCGATTCAGAATAACTGGGTACATAAACTACTTTTGTGGGAATTCCCTTCGAGTTAATCAGAATCATATCGGCAAAAACGTTAAAAACGCCGTCCACTTCACCGCTCTTATAGAGTTCAATTGATTCGGCAACGCCTTTTTTGAATACCAGTTCTACGCTGACGTTATTTTGTTGGAAGAAACCTTTTTCCTGAGCAATAAAGGCATGGGCATAACCTTGCCAGATACTTATCCCGATCTTTATGGGTTTTTTCTCTTCGATCCTGGCACTGGCCGTTTCCGGAGACTTTTTCTCACAAACCGCAGCACAACAACCGGCAACAACTGCCACACAAATAACTAACAAAACTGATAAAAACCCTTTTGCCTTCATACTTTTCATCTCCTTTTTTATATCATTCCTATTCAATCAATACTAATTCAATGTTAATGAATTTCAATCTGGTAGGGGTAATTCATGAATTACCCCTACATACAATTAGAAATAGCTGCCGAAGACCTAATTAAACCGATACTCATTCAACGGGGCATGCAATAAAGAGTTTGCCCCGAACGGTGTTTAATAAGCCTCCGTTTACAAGAATTTCACGCTCTCTCTCTGTTGCCTTGAGGATAAGGGAAATCCCCTTCCCCTGTTTACCTGGTTTACTATTCCACAGCGCCTTTATTTCTTCCCGTCCCTCTTTAACGGCCTTTTTCATGTCCTGAATGCGGATGGAATCGCCTTGCGATATGGAATCATAATCTCTAGAATTCTTGAATAAAAGAGGGACAATGCCGAAGTTGATGAGGTTGGAACGGTGGATGCGTGCAAAACTCTTTGCAATTTTTACCTGAATACCGAGGAATCGTGGGGCAAGGGCGGCATGCTCACGACTGGAACCCTGACCATAATTCGCACCACCCACAATAATCCCGCCACCCTTTTCCGCACATCGCTTCGCAAATGATACATCGACCTTTTCGTAGACATGCTCACTAATGGCGGGTATATTACTTCTTAAGGGAAGTACTTCATTCCCTGCCGGCATGATATGGTCGGTAGTGATATTATCACCCACCTTTAAAATAACTTCTCCCTCATAATGTTCAGGCAAAGTTTTCAGGCGGGGAAAAGGGGCGATATTCGGACCTTTTATAATCTCTATGGTATGCCGTTTTTTTACGGGCAATGGTTTTATAATAAGGTTTTCGTTAAACAGATAACGTTCAGGTTCTTTAACCTGCGGGTAATCCCCTAATTTTCTGGGGTCTGCAATCTTGCCATAGATGGCGGCAGCCACGGCTGTTTCAGGGCTGCACAGGTAAACCTGGTCGCCCTCTGTTCCGCTGCGGCCTGGGAAATTTCTTGGAAATGTCCTTAGCGAAACGGTCCCACAGGACGGAGCCTGCCCCATCCCGATACATCCCAAACAGCCTGACTGGTGGATGCGTGCACCCGCATGGATAAGCGTTAAAACACCGTTTAATGCAGCCACATTCTCGATAACCTGGCGGCTTCCGGGGTTAATCTCAAAACTTACGTCGGGATGAACGGTTTTTCCTTCCATGACTTTACACACGATCATGAGATCACGAAACGAAGAGTTGACAGACGAGCCAACGATAGCCTGAGCCACAGGAATGCCTTCTACCTCTGAAACTTTTTTAACGTTGTCGGGTGAAGATGGGCAGGCAATAAGAGGTTCGAGCTTACTTAAGTCGATTTCATCATGTTCGTCGTACTCAGCGTCTGTATCAGCCTTGTATTCCTTCCATACCTGTTCTCTCCCCTGGCTTTTGAGAAACTCAAGTGTCCTGTAATCCGAGGGGAATATTGTCGTCGTAACGCCCAGTTCCGCACCCATGTTGGCGATCGTGGCCCTATCAGTAACAGAAAGTGTATCAACTCCCTGACCGTAATACTCGACAATCTTACCTACACCACCTTTGACGGTATGCCTCCTGAGCATTTCCAGAATAACGTCTTTCCCGGAAACCCATGGAGGCAATTTCCCAAACAACTTTACGCCGAGTATCTTCGGCGCCTGAAAATAAAAAGGTTCACCCACCAGCGCAAGGGCAACATCCAGACCTCCCACCCCGATAGCGATCATGCCTAGTGCACCGCCCATAGAGGTGTGGCTATCGGAACCCAGTAACGTCTTGCCGGGCGCGCCGAAGCGTTCCAGATGGACCTGATGTGAAACACCATTGCCCGGTGGCGAAAAATAGATGCCAAAACGCTGGGCAACGGACTGGAGAAAACGGTGATCATCGGCATTTTTATAATCGGTCTGAAGAAGAT
>Ga0082335_1003758_pt1 | contig 24368 bp, 24 predicted proteins | sample Subgrocontami58m_FD_72375 | JGI IMG/M metagenome (GOLD analysis project Ga0082335, IMG submission 72375) | Subsurface groundwater microbial communities from S. Glens Falls, New York, USA - GMW37 contaminated, 5.8 m (SPADES assembly) (version 2) ...
CACGAAGCACTCAACTACGTTCCACCCATCGAGTTCGAAGCTCACTACTATGAAGCCAACGAGTCAGAAAGCCTGACCGTTTTAGAAATGATTTAGTCTCCACAAAACCCGGCACGATTCACCGTCCGGGGAACACGGTGACCCGCCAAATGATGACTCTCAGCACGATAGCTGAGCTTTCCTAACACTTAACAAACCATCCCTTGCACCGCGGCAATGCCAAAAGCACCCAGTCAAACAGTCAAACACGTACGCCAATCGTAAACTTCGAACTAGCCACGAAACCGGAGGCGACGCCACAACCTAAAGAGTTGGGGATACTAAATGAATTCAGAGCAGCTATACCCTCAACTCAGGTTTCATTTCGCTAAAGTATGTGCCATTCACACCTACGCTGAGGCAGGCCAATGTCCGAACCGTACATACATCCGAGCGCCATATGTGAAACTCAAAATATTGGTAGCAAGACAAGGATATGGGCTTTTGTCCATATCCTCCGAGACGCGGTAATCGGATCTGACTGCAACATCTGCGACTTTGTTTTTGTTGAGAATGACGTAGTAATTGGAGATCGGGTGACGATCAAGAGTGGTGTCCAAATTTGGGACCACATCAAAATCGAGGACGACGTATTCATCGGACCCAACGTGACTTTTACCAACGACAGATACCCGAGAAGCAAGCACTATGAAAATTTAGGTGAAAGAACCACCGTTAAGGCGGGTGCCTCCATCGGGGCAAATTCAACAATCTTGCCAGGTGTGACAATCGGTAAGAATTCCATGATTGGTGCTGGTTCCGTTGTGACTCGGGACGTACCGGACTATGCGCTCGCATTCGGAAATCCGGCCCGAATACAAGGTGACGTTAGGGATTCTCAGGATAAATCAGCCGTGGACGGAAACCAACCTGTTTGATGAGATCTCGAAGCACCCTTAGACTCTCAGAGAAAAACTTGGTTCGAACATAGGGAATTCTCAAGCTTTTTAATTCTTTAAAAATGAAGAAGAAATTGCTCGGGGTTACTCTGAAAATGATTCTCCGCAGGATGACTCCCTCGAGTGATGCAATCAATTCTTGGTTTGAGGTTTTACCCCGAACACTCCGATTGATGTCCCCAAGCAAGTGAATCGCTTTTGCAAGATTCTCTTTCGTCGCCTTAGCTCGATACCAAGGCGCAGCCACTATCTGCATAACTTGCTCATCTCCTACGGCAAGATCCAGATGGGAACAGAGTCTTGCCCAGCGGTCCATCACCCCGCTCTGACTCCAAGGGTCTCTATAATTTCTTGTCACTTGACCGCTGTGCTGTCGATACATATACAGCTTCTGATCCACTAAGGAGATTCTCGTCTGTGGGTATGTTTCCAGCGCCAGAACCCAATCAGCAAATGGATCACCAGGATCCAAAAGATAATGATCAGTGAAATAATTCCGTGTCATGAGCGCTGTTCCATCAGCGCCGTAGGGGCCAAGAAGCAGGAATTCGTTCAGAAATACATCCCCCGAAATCTCTCCACTCAGACTTGGAATCGCTCTGCTGGTTCCGCCGAACTTCAACATGCGGCATAGACAGAGCTCGCTATTGGTGGCCACCAGCGCGTTCAACTGCACCGCGAATCTTTGCCGATCAGCCAAATCATCTCCGGCCAAAATCGCCACATGAGAGTGGCTCAAGTGACTCTTCGAAAGTTGCAATGCTCGAGCGATCCCGACGCCCCCAGCAAACACGTATTCGGAATCATCAAGGAAGTCAGGTTTCCCCAGATTCTCGGTTCGATCATCAATCACTAATACTGATGTTGCGACCCCAGTGGAATTTCGAACTGAGTCGACTGCTTCTCGAAGGAAGCCGAGTGGCCCTCGGAAAGGGATTAACACCTGAACGGTCAGGTTTCGGAGGTCGTTAGCGCCGACTCCGTCCACCATTGGAATACACTAACAGGCACGGACGGGATCCGAGATCAGGTTGTTAGCGATCCCTATTAGCGAGGTGGGTGCGTGTCCAAAACGAGAAGCAGATTAACGGCTCTCGATAAAGCATCGATACTCATTTTCTTTAAACGGGGGCGAGTGACTAGTCATCTTCGTTTCCTGATTAAGATGCTGCAAGACGACATAGAAATCGCCAGTCATGCAGTCATTCCTGATGATGACGGACCAAAGTTGATTGGTAACTATCTATATCTGTTTCCCAATGAATACCCGCATCAAATTTCTCAATTTAAGAACCTCAAAGAAGTTGCATACGTCGTTAGACACGTTCGGGGTTTGGTGCGTTGGCTATCGGCTGGATTGTTCGTCAAAGGTGATCCTCAATTTGGCGATGCATACTTGATGACGAGATTCGAATTGTTTCGACTCCTTCTAAAGAGAATTAGACCAGTTCTCAGATTGACTGCAAAGCACATGGCATTGTTACGCGAGGACAATTCGGAAGTTCAAAATGCCCTCCGTATCGATCCAAAGAATTATATCAATGCACAGACTGTAATTTCGTGGCCTCCTCCGCACCCGCTTCAACTCATTCCGGATTTCAGTTCTAAATCTGCAATTCGTTTTGCTAAGGAAAACAGTTTGTTGACTAGTACGGGATTATTGGAGGAGCTGATTACTTGGAATTCCTACTATTTCACCAGACTCATTCATGAATTTCAATTGTTAGATAAGGTACTCCCCTACCTGACTATCATCAGCCCGAGTTTATTGAGTGAATTAGCGGAATTAACCGCAATCCGCGTAAACCGAACTCGCGAGAGAATCCTATCTTTTGACCAACACGAAAAAATGATGGACTCGAACCAACCAGTCGAGAATCTGAAGAATGCTGAAATTTGGCACCAAAGATTTATTATCGCAGACTCGCAATTACAAATTGTTGACTGTACAACTGATCCAACTTTGGACTTTGTAGCGGGTCAATGGCAATTCATTTTTCCTAGTGCGCGATCCAAAGATCAGTGTTTGATCAAATCTCCAACAAAGAACTATGTTGATTTAGAAGATGGAATATTTCTTGCTGGACGCGTTGATGAGAATTGGTATCACTTCCTACTGGATACATTGCCGAGACTTCTTTTTCTCGAGAATGCGCCCAACGATGTTCCATTTCTAGTGCGTGATAACTTGCCAAAGGCGGCAAAGCATCTCATTGCGCGTTTATCAAGTCGTGCGGTGATAGAGATGAAGGGTGACCTAACTTATCGAGTCAAGAGACTCTATTTTCTTCCCGCTCGCTCAACGGTCTTTGATTCCAAACCTATAGATGGATTGCCCGCGATTCAATATTCTCCCAGGACAATCGCCAGACTGAGAAGTCTGATTTGGGACATTTATGATGAGCCTAAACCGGAAGACCAACCAATAGGTCAGATTGCGATTTTGCGTAATTCGACTTATCGGAACGTGACCAATATTCAGAAAGTAAGAGAGGTGTCGGCTGCAGCGGGTTTCAAGGTATTCGAACCATCTGAAGCCTTCTATCGTGACCAGATCCATATCTTCGCAAACGCCTCAAAAGTCCTCGCACCCGGAGGCGCCGTCCTAGCAAACATGATATTCATGCAGCCCTTAGCGACTGTTATCGCTCTGCGCAGTTGGCGGACATCCAAACTGCCGCTGTGGAGGGAATTGGCCCTAGCGTGTAATTTGGATTACCTAGAGGTTGTGGGGACGCCTACCTACTTCGGAACGCGAAAAATGCAGAGGCAGCATTCTGACTACTCCATCTCCCCTAGAAAACTTCTACGCAAACTCTCTTGATCCAGTGCCTGCACGACAGAAGCAACCTGTGTGTTGTCCATCCATTGAGAGATAGGCAAACTTAATATGTGCCGCGAGATTAGTTCAGAGACAGGAAAGGTGGTCGTCGGACTTTTTGAAATCTTGGCATACTCTTCGGCTGCACTCGTGGGGTAATGGATTTCTGTTCCGATACCTTGATCTTGCAGGGCGACAACTGCTTGGGTTCTATCCTTTACCAAAATAGCAAAATGATGCCAGACCGACCTGGAGTTGGAGTGCAAGGGTTGGATGCCGAGTTCAGTAACTGCAGCCAAATAGGCAGCAGCGATTTCTTGACGCCTTGCATTCCAGATATCCAGATATTTCAGATTTACCGACAGGTAACTCGCCTGTATTGGATCGAGGCGCGAATTAACGCCGAAGGATGAGTATGCGTACTTGTTCCCGATAACGGTCCCGTAATTCCCGAAACTCCTGATTGCGCTGGCGAGAAGCGCGTCATTAGTCACGATGGCTCCGGCGTCGCCTAGAGCTCCGAGATTCTTTGTCGGATAGAAAGAGAAAGCTCCTAGGTCGCCCCAAGTGCCGGCCTGCTTTCCCGCCAATCGCGCACCATGAGCCTGTGCGCAATCTTCAATCACGGCAATCCCCTTGGGTTTTGCCCAATTCATGAGTCGTTCCATGTCAACCATGAGCCCATGCATATGTACAGGGATCACAGCCCGTGGTGTTCGCGGAAGTTGCTCAAGTAGATCTAGATCAAGAAGTCCACTTCGGTCACAGTCAACCCCCACGGGGGTGGCACCAACTGCATGAACAGCCAACCAAGTTGCCATAAAGGTGTGCGCAGGAACAACGACCAAATCTCCAGGTCCGATGTTCAAAACCTTTAGTGCGATAAAGAGGGCGTCGTATCCATTACCCACACCGATCGCGTGATCAACGCCCAGGTACTCAGCCCATTGGCCCTCAAATGCCTCGACGAACTGCCCCCCGATGAACCGACCTGAGGAAATTACCCGACTGGCTGCGTCATTCCATTCATCCCGTAATTCAATAGGGGCACTTTGAAAACTGAAGAATGGTACGGGTACAGTCACGATTTCTTCCATTCAAGAAAATCCGAAAAGTTATGTATGTAGTCAGAGGCATCGTATGGAGCCGAGGCGAGAACCAGACAGACAGCATCATTGCTGAATTCCGCGACGTCTCTCCACAAACCTTTTGGTACATAGAACCCGTCGCCAGGGCTGGTCAAAAGCTGGAGATCAGAGATTTCACCGTCTGTCACACTCAGTTGAAAAGAGCCTTTAAGGCATAAGAACACCTGCTCAAGATCGATGTGACCGTGACCCCCCCGATCCTTGCCAACTGGGACATCTGAAATGTAATAGATCCGTTTAATCGAGAAGGGTACGACGCCTTCTAGTTCGCAGACACCGAGAAATCCACGCGCGTCCAAAATGGACGCTACCGGCACCCTCTTAATCAGGCTCTCCGTGGGGCTCAAATCCAGCCCTGACTCATTGCGGCATCGGTTGGATCACCGATTTTTTCGCCCTGGCGCTCCTCCACCAATCGAATATAGGAAGAGGCGTCGTACAACAATTCAAATGTCCCAGTATCGAGCCACGCAGTACCGCGCGACAGAATCGCTACGTTCAATTCGTTTAGTTCAAGATACATTTGGTTGAGGTCCGTAATTTCCAATTCGCCTCTTGCGCTCGGTTTCAGTTGACGCGCGAATGATGCGGCCCGCTCGTCGTAGAAATACAGACCCGTGATCGCGAATTGGCTTTTTGGTTCTTTCGGCTTTTCTTCCAGACTGATGACCTTGTCATCAGCGCCAATTTCCACAACTCCATAACTTCGTGGATCCTTCACGTGATATGCAAATATCTGTGCGCCTAGGATGTTCCGATACTGGCTTAATTGACGCCCCAGACCCACTCCATGGAAAACATTATCGCCTAGAATGAATCCGATGTTGTGGCCTTCAGTAAAGTCTTGGGCGACTAATATTCCCTCGGCAATTCCTTTTGGCTCTGCCTGAGTTGCGTAGGACATTTCAATACCAAATTGGTTTCCATCTCCCAACAGTCTGCGAAATGTGTCGGTCTCTGATGGAGAACTGATTAAGAGAATTTCCCTGATCCCCGCCAGCATAAGCGTCGTAAGCGGGTAGTAGATCAGGGGCTTGTTGTAAATGGGCAGGAGATGCTTATTAACTCCGATTGTTAGTGGGTGCAGGCGAGAACCCGTCCCACCAGCCATAATCACACCGCGCACTCTAGAATGATAGTCATGAACTACCCTAACTTGGTAGATCGCAGAAAGGTCCGGGTTTTCTTATGCGTGTACTCGTAACCGGTGGCGCGGGATTCATTGGGTCAAATTACGTTCGTATGGCCCTTTCAGGTACATTGCCCGGCATCGACCATCTAACTGTTTTGGATGCTTTGACTTATTCTGGCAATCGGGCGAATTTGAAAGATCATGCCGATGCCGAAGGACTGAATTTCATTCAGGGAGACATTAGGGACTCTGATCTGCTTGACCGAGTATTACCCGGGCATGACGCGATCATAAACTTCGCAGCGGAATCACATGTTGACCGGTCGATTGATTCCCGAAGTGAATTCGTCTCAACGAACATTGTGGGCACACAAGTACTGCTCGACAGTTCCATGAAGGCCAAGGTCCCAGTTTTCGTGCAAATCTCGACCGACGAGGTTTATGGCTCCCTTTCACAAGGGTCGGCTCACGAGGAATCACCGTTGCAGCCCAATTCTCCCTACGCAGCAAGTAAGGCCGCGGCGGATCTGCTTGTCCGATCATATGTTCAGACATTCGGGCTGGATGCGCGAATAACGCGTTCAAGCAATAATTACGGCCCCTATCAATATCCCGAGAAGCTGATCCCGCGATTCATCACGAACCTAATCAAAGGTATTCCCGTGCCCGTTTATGGTGATGGTTCAAACATTCGCGACTGGCTGCATGTGGACGACAACTGCAGAGGCATTCATAAGGTGCTGTTGCAGGGCCAGGCTGGTGAAATTTACAATATTGGTGGCGGTAATGAAATTTCTAATCTTGCGCTGACCCATAGGCTTCTCGAGGTCTTAGGAAAGGGCAAAGAGAGCATTACCTACGTCGCCGACAGGCTGGGGCACGACCTGAGATATTCCTTGGACGCCACAAAGATTCAAAGGGAACTTGGAAGTCTTCCTGAAGTTGACTTTCCATTGGGTCTTGAAGAAACGGTCTATTGGTATGCCCGGAACGATTCGTGGTGGACTCCTCTACTGTAAGAACTCTGAACCACGGAAATCGTTTAACGTAATGCAGGCTGTGTTCTGAGAAAATATGCATTGCTAGTTGAGTTCAAAAGAATCATAAGCATCCCGGGGAGAAAGACTCGGAAAACCGTCTGCGTTATCAGGAGTTGTCCGATCAGAAAGGCCGAAAGCGAAAAGAGGACGATAGGAACTACCAGCCGCCTTCTGGCCCAAAGGAAAATGCTGTTCAAGAAATTGGCGACAAATAGAATTAGAATCAAAATACGGTCAAGACTTAAGTGAACCTTTGTATCGACGGAGTCGAAGGCGCTCCGTTGGAAGTAGGCTCGATACATTGAGGGAAGTTTAAGAGAAGCCCATGCCAGCGGGTGTTTTATAAAGACCCTTATTGCTGCGGAGGCCTTTTGATCCCAATCGTCATCCATAGTGATCACAGAATTGCCATTCTTTGCGGCGAGATCACGATTGGCGAAAAAATTGCATTTCACGGGGTCGAGTTTGCAAGCGGTTCCGAGGCCCATCAATTGGAGTATTCGAAAATCGGCAACATCCTTCCTCACCCATTGTAGTTCGAGCGCGAATCTACCCTGCGACGACATCTGAATACCTTTAACAATATTCCCTGGATAAATGATAAAACTTCGAATCGCTATCCACGGGGCAAAAAGGATTGAAACTACGATAAGACTCAGAGTCAGTTTACGAAATATTTCTTTATTTCGTCTTCCAGTTTCCTGGTTACGACGTTCGAAATCGGAAGTTACCCTGGCTGTCATCGCCATTTTCTGTATACGAATGAAAATGAAATACGACAGGATGACAAGAAGTCCGATCAAAAATAGTTGGTAATAGAAAATCCGTGTATAGCCGGCGAACGCTAGTGTCACGCCAGGTATGGCCCATGATGAAATTGTGTATCGTCGTTCCACCACGACTCGACGCAGAAAATAGGAGATAGCGAAAGTTCCAAAAGTCGCAGCCAAATAGTCGGATGAGAGCGGGTATCGCGAAAGACTGCTGCTATTTGTGAAACTGAATGCGAAGAGAATGCTCAAACCGAGTACCAAGTATCGGTTTATTCGGGCCAGTACAAGCCACGATGCGAATTCAAATATTAGGAGAGATACGCCAACTAACTCAATAACTATGTGAAATAGGGCGGCACCGTAGAGTGAACGTGTCACGAAGTATCCCAGGGTCAAAATCCCGATATTGCCCGGAGGCCAGAAATTAACTTGCCAGGCATACGTCGACATGTGGAAGTGCGCAAATGAAGCAGCGGCCGCGAGCCATCCATCGCGATCGTCACCAAATACTGAGAGCGTCAACGGATTAGCTGACGAAAGAGCCCGAAATTGATCCGTGAAAATCACATTCTGAATCTCAAATATGACATTTATCAGGAAGACAATAAGTGCGGCATAAATGGCAGGTGAAATCCTTTGGGGGGCGAGGCGACGCAAATCTAGCCGCTTAATTGTCAACCGGTGTCTCCAAAGTTTGGGCGTTCCCAGGAGCGCTCAAGAGAATGAGCCTCAAGGCGACCTTGGCAGTAGTTTACCCAACAATCGTGTTTTGGACGAGATGACGGCTCCAGAGGCCAGCAGCCAGTCTCGCGAGTGTTTCCTGGACCATCGTCGAACTCCGTTTTCCGCGGTATCTATCCCCATGACGTTTTGTTATAGTTTGCCGGTGCGCGAGAGATGGACAGCCGAGACTCTCGTTGAATTTGAATCAAAAGTCGCGGAAATTTTCAATGCAGGAGAGATTGCGGCACCGGTCCATCTTTCGAACGGAAACGAGACGGCGTTACTCGAGATTTTCCAGAACGTTAAACCCAAGGATTGGGTCTTCTGTTCCTGGCGCAGTCACTATCAGTGTCTACTCAAAGGCGTACCGCCTGACGACCTGATGCGCGAGATACGCGCCGGTCGATCGATCTCCCTATCATTTCCCGAATTTAATGTCTTTTCGTCTGCCATAGTTGGCGGTCAAATACCCATCGCGCTTGGGGTTGCTCTGGCGGAGAAGCGGAAAGGCTCCGACGTACATGTTTGGAGTTTCATTGGGGACATGACGGCTGAAACGGGCATCGCTTCTTCGTCAATTCGCTACGCCGAACGTCACGATCTACCGATCACGTTTGTTGTTGAAGACAATGATCTGTCGGTCTGTACCGAAACAAGAGTTGTGTGGGGCACAAATGAATTGTCGCACGAGGGAAAACACTCTGCTAAGACGATCCACTTCAAGTATAAGAGTAAATACCCTCATGCGGGCGCCGGCGTTCGAGTGCAGTTCTAATTCGTCATGAGCGCATACAAAGACGCCCTCACCGAGGCTATGAATAATCTGGCAAAGAACCCAAAAGTGCTATTCATCGGACAAGCGGTGGCCGTCCCGGGCACCGCAATCCGTACGACTCTTGAAGAAGTGTCTCCGGATTCATTGTTGGAACTGCCGGTTGAAGAAGACTTTCAGATGGGTGTTGCAATTGGAATTGCCATGTCAGGGATGCTGCCTGTCAGCATATTCCCGCGTTGGAATTTCCTACTGCTCGCGACCAACCAGATTGTCAATCATCTGGACAAACTTCGCGAACTCTCTCGCAGCGCAATCCCACCCAAAGTGATCATTCGAACTGCCATCGGTTCGAGCACGCCGCTACACCCAGGCCCACAACACACCGGTGACTACACGGAAGCATTCAAATTGATGTGTCCCAACCTAAACATTGTGCGTCTTGACGATGCCAGCATGGTTATACCTGAATACGCGCAGGCGGCGGAGAGAATAGACGGTGTCTCCACCGTTCTCGTCGAATGGGGCGACAAGTACTAGCAACGAGATATCGGCGTAGATACAGCGGAGCCCTTAGTGGCCTTTCACGATCTTCGCTGGCGTGTACCAGGTTTCTCTAATTAGTTGTGCAAGAAATGCTGCGCCCCATCGGACGACTTGCAGTTTTCGTTCGCCGCCGATGCGTGCAGGCTCGCCCACCGGATAGTCGGCGATATTCTTTCGGTATTTCGCCGCTCGATAGGACATCAAAGGTTCCCAGCTCAGTTTTGTATGAAAAGCTCTTTCTGCGAATCGATAAGACTCGTCCTCGTGAAGGCACAAGTCCCACACCAAGTTCGGTTTGAAGGCACGGTAAATAGAAAAAACGTCTGTGTACTTGGACCGGAAGAGCAAGTTCGTTGATCTTGTAAAAACCCAGTTTCCGAAGGCAGTTATTACGTCATCGTCCGCACTCGATTGATCTCCCGCATAACGACTTCCAATTACCAAATCTACGTTGCCATCCAACATCTCAACAAAACCATGCAAGGTGCCTGGATCGCAATTTCCATCCGGGCTGAATGTAAGTATGTAGTCATAGTTAGCTAGATCGCTTGTCAAAAGTTCCATCATGCCATTGCGAAGACCTCGCTGCTTTTGAACGAATACTTCTAGCCCATTCGACTCGCAGAATTCGATAGTCCCATCAGTTGAGCATCCGTCTAGAACGATCACCTTTCGGAATAGCTCCAAAGGAATTTGAGGCAGAATAACTTTAAGGCCAGAAATCTCGTTGAGAGTGGGCAGAACTAATAGTACGTTCCCATTGGTCGCCAATTAGAATCTCTCATTTCGGCTGTGTAAGTCTGCCTGGACCATAAGTTTCGCTAGTTCCGGGGTGAGCACCTTTGGCGCCCAACCAATGAGTTCAGCTGCAAGAGAGGCATCGCCCCTGAGTGATTCCACATCTAACGGGCGAACGAACATTTCGGAGGTTGTTACATACTTTTGCCAATCAAGATCAACCGATTCAAAAGCGAATTGGCAGAAGTCAGCAACGGAAAATTGTGTTCCAGTTGCAATTACCACGTCAACGGGTTCGTCCAGTTGCAGAATGCGCCACATCGCATCGGTGTATTCGGGCGCGTAGCCCCAATCACGTTTCGATGCCAAGTTTCCAAGCGTAAGAATGTCCCGCTCTCCTCTGACGATCTCTGCAACTGCCGCGGTGATCTTGCGGGTGACGAACGTCCTGCTTCGCCTTGGCGACTCATGATTGAAAAGAATCCCAGTCGAGATATGAATCCCGTAAGCCTCTCGATAAACGTATGACATTTGATGCGCGAAGAGTTTCGCGACCGCATAGGGGCTTCTAGGCGCAAAAGTGGACCGCTCAGTCTGTGGTGGCGGAGTGGCACCAAATAATTCACTGGTTGACGCCTGGTAGATACGCGTCTTCAACTTCAAAGTTTTGACAATCTCAAGGATTCTCAAAAGACCCAGTCCGGCGGTATCCGCCGAATATTCAGGTTGTTCGAAGCTCTGGGCCACATGCGAAAGTGCAGCAAGATTGTAGAGCTCGTCCGGCTGAATTTTCTCCATCAAACTAAATAGGTGGAGCGCGTCGCCGGTGTCGATGTAATGCAGGTGAATCTTCTGGTCAGGGCTTTCAACGCTCTTATAAAGATGCTCGATACGAGCTGTGTTGAAAGTACTGGCACGACGAATAATTCCATGAACTTCGTAGCCGCGCGCAAGCAACTGCTCGGCTAGATATGATCCATCTTGTCCCGTTATACCGGTGATGAGTGCTACTTTTGCCAAGGCTCCTCGTTTCTACTAGAGGTACCTTATATTAAGGGAGAGAGAAAGCCACCTATCAGGATGCCGCTTGCGTTTCCCCCTGGGCCGGTTGGATACCTATACTCAAAGCATGGAGCAAGGTGAAACTCCGCAGGTCCTGAAAGTTGTATTGTTCGGCGGGTCTGGATTGGTCGGAAACGGAATCATGAGCGCCTTTTCTAGCGCGAAGCGCCTGCCAGAATCCCAGATCGTAGCGCCAAGGAGCAGCCAAATCGATCTCGAGAATATGGAAGCCTTACAAGAATTCCTGGAAGTGGAGCGGCCGGACTGCGTAATCATGGCCGCAGGACGCGTTGGCGGAATCGCCTTCAATATTGGAAGTCAAGTGGAACAGTATCGATCAAATCTTCTAATGAATTTCAATTTGATCGAAGTCTGCGCTCGACTCGGAATTCAAAAACTGCTTCTCATCAGTTCCTCTTGCATCTATCCGATGGATGCCTCCGTGCCTCTTCAGGAAGAGCACCTATTCGATGGCTTGCCACACCCAACAAACGAGGGGTACGCCGCCGCTAAGTCAGTCGCCATTCGGCATCTCTTGATCTATAAGAGACAACTGGCCTTGGACTGGATGGTCTTGATTCCCACCAATGTCTACGGGGTCCGGGATGAAACCGGTACCCAGGGTCACGTCATTCCTCAATTGGTGACCAAATTCATGGATGCAAAACTCAAAAAGACAGGAACGGTCGAGATCTGGGGCGATGGATCACCAATCCGTGAGTTTCTGTTTAACGAGGATTTGGGTCGTGCCGTTTTGGAATTGTGCCACCGGCCAGCGCCAGCAGATTTGGTCAACGTTTCCTCGGGGGAACCTATCTCAATTCGGATGCTCGCTGAAAAGATTTCGGAACAAATAGGTTATGAGGGAGAGATCGTTTTTGATTCTTCCAAGCCGAATGGACATCCGAACAAATCAATGGACGGCTCGCGGCTCAGAGATTTCGGATGGAAGCCGAACATCAATCTCGACAAGGGCTTAGAACTTGTCATAAGTTCGAGACAGCTCTAAACCAATCAACCGTTGAAGCCAATCCATCTTCTAGCGAGGTCGGGGGCTCCGGTTGGACAAGTTTGAGATACTTTTCCATCGACGTATGCACTATCAATGGAGCTTTGCCAATATTCTGCTCAAACGTTTGTCTATCATCCGCATAGAGAACCCTGGACTTCGTAAGCGATGCTATCCGTTCAGCAATTGATCGCATTGTGACTGGGCGCTGATCACCACCAATGTTGTAGGTGCTTGGTGGCAGCCACGAGAGGCTGACAAACATCCGAGTGAAATCGTCGATGTATGTGTAGCTCCTAAGGGCTTCAGGGTTGCCCCGTACCACGACCTCTCCAGCGAGTCCTTCGCGCACGAATTGGTTTAAGACCCTTGCATCATCTGGATATACCCCCGGCCCAAAGACCGGAGCGATTCGAGCAATAGAAACACTCTTCTCTTCGTTGAGGAAATGAAAGATAGCCAACTCAGAAAGTTCCTTGCTCTCCGTGTAGATTCGCCTCGCCGCAGTTCCCTCAATAATTCCCCGATGATCTTCCGTACACGGCTGATCTGGACAGCCGTTGTAGATTTCAGTGGAGCTGGAGTAGATGATTCGCCCAGTCCTTGAAAGTTTTGAGACCAAAGCCGGGATTGAAAACAGATTCTCAATCACGACCTTCGAAGGATTACCGGTGAAACGTGAGGGCTGGCTTGTTCCCCCACAGTGGAAAATGTATTCAAACTTGCCATCAGCTTCGTCTAGCGAGGAATACTCGCGAATTCTAGACACATCTCCTTGGAGAAGTTCAAGGAATTTGATCGGTACACCTCTTTGACTAATAGCCACGAGTTCTGTGACCTCAGGTCGGTGAGACAGCACCTTCAGAAGATTCAGTCCGATCAATCCGGAAGCGCCATAGACCAGCACACGTCCACTACACAAATGATTGCTCTCCATGATGTCTCGGCCTCAATCAACTCTAGAAATTGTTGGCATGAATAACGGTACTACGGTTTCGGAATATGACGGTGCTGGTAAAGTGCGCCCATGCTACGCCTCAGCGAAACATCTTGGAGTGACATCGACTTTTCTGCCGTCCGGGCGTGTTTAGACGCCGACGAGTTGTCTATGGGTACTCGCGTGCAGGAGTTTGAATCGCAATTCGCTAACTATGTTGGCTCAAAGCACGCGGTGATGGTGAATTCTGGAAGTTCAGCGAACTTGCTCGGAGCCAGCGTCCTCAGTGAGTACTCTCCGGTCGAAAGTCAGCGCAACGTTGTCATCGTGCCAGCACTGTCATGGAGTACAACCTATTTCCCTTGGATTCAACAAGGCTATCGCCTAAAATTTATTGACATTAGCCGAGACACCTTCAACATTGATCTCGCCACGCTAGCCGAAGAGATCACCCCAGAGGTTGTCGGAATCTGCGTACCCCATATCCTCGGCGCAGATGCCGGAATTCTCGAGATTCAGAAGTTGGCTGAGGATCACGGTTTGTGGCTACTTGAAGATACATGCGAGAGTCTTGGAAATCGACCAGTCGAGGGAAACAAGAAACTGCTTGGCGCATACGGCACAATCGGTACTTTTTCGTTTTTCCGCAGTCACCATATTTCGACTATGGAAGGCGGCATGTTGGTGACGGACAACACCGATATCTTTCACCTAGCTAAGTCGATACGAGCACACGGGTGGGCTCGCGACCTACCTGATGTCAGCATCGTCGGTGAATTGGATAAGGATCCCTGGCAGAGGAAATTCAAATTTTATGTCCCCGGCTTCAATTTGAGACCGTTGGAAATGTCAGGCGCAGTGGGTCTCACGCAACTCGCTCAACTCGATGGTTTTCTGGAACACCGCAGAGAGAATGCGAGACTGCTTCAGAACCAACTTCGTGATGTTCGAGGCGTGAATTTGCAGGCGCAAGGTGACAACGGGAGCTGGATGGCTTTCGGTATGACCCTAGATCCGGAGGCATTGTCCCGAGAAGACGTCGTCTCAGCGTTGGAAGAGATTGGGGTGGAAACCAGGCCGGTAGTCACGGGCAACTTCCTAAAGCAGCCAGTAATGTCAAGGATCAATGAGCAGTGCATTGTGAGCGGAACATTCGATGACGCTGATTATGTGCATGACAACGGACTAATGTTTGCCAACCATGGTCGCGATTTGTCGTCCGAGTTATCTCAAGTTGTGGAAGTAATTTCCAACTTGCTCTAGATCACTTTTTCTTCACGCCTGAAGACAAGGAAGTTCAAGACGGAATAACTTACTGGTGCTTGGACAACGGCCGCCAATAACTTGGCGACTCCCGCCGCGGTACCAACCAAGATGAATCCCTTAACAAGAAAGGTGTTCAGTACATACATCCCGAAAAGCGCTATCCCGTAGCGAGTTCCTGACGTCACATGCCGCTGTTCGCTTTTGAAAGTCCACCGATGATGAGCCAAGTAATTGAAGGCTGTCGATAAGGACGCAGAAATGAGATTCGTCAATGCGACCGAACCGATCCGGGGATACAGATTGACAAAAATCGCCCAATCGATCGCCACGGTAAGACAGCCAACAACAAACCACCTCAACATGTTCCAGTCGAGGCGTCTCGCTATAGCGGTCCGGAGATTAGTGATGATTTCGAATCCTCTCTCTAGAGACCGGAGATGCCTTGGACACACGAAATAACCATTTCTTGGAGTGACGCGGCCGACAGCCAGGATAGTTCCCTTACGGCCAACTCGTTCGATGCCCAGACGGCAAGTGGATCGCCTTGACGTCGAGGTAGCGCCCGTACCTTCAGAGTGGAACCGGCGGCCTTCTCGAACTCAGCTACTACCTCTTTAACCGAGATCCCCTGGCCCACACCTAGGTTGTAGGCATGCGCCAAGGATTGGGCGCGATCCCATGCCGCTATTACGGTTAGGTGTCCATCGGCGACATCGGCGACATGAATGTAATCTCGAATGCAGGTGCCGTCCGGAGTGGCCAGATCGGTGCCAAAAATTTCAAAATCAGTCTGATTTTGAAGCGCTCTAACGAGGTTTGGAAACAGATTGAAGGGGCTACTGTCTGCTACGCCTGAGACTCCGACTCCGACCACGTTGAAGAAGCGAAGGCAGGTGTAGTTAATGTCATGGGCAGTAGCGAAATCCCTAATCAGCCATTCTGCGGCCACCTTGCTTCGTCCGTATGGCGAGTCAGGGCGCAGGACCGCTTCCTCCGTAACCGGCGAAGTCTCCGGGGTCCCATAGACCGACGCGCTAGAAGAAAAAATGAAGCGGGGAATGCCAAGGTCACGGCAAAGGCCAAGGACCGCAAGCGTGGCGACCACATTGCGTGAGTAGTGCTCCTCTGGATGGTTGACACTCTCCCCTGCGTACTTGATTCCAGCCGCATGGATGACTCCGTCGAATCCACGATCCTTCGGCACCCTGGTAAGAAGTCCCGGATCCCGAAGATCGATCTCCAAGAATTCTGCGCCCGACGGCACGGCACTGGCGGCACCGGTCGAGAGATCGTCTAGGACCAATACCTCTTTGCCCGCTGCCAACAACCGATGGGCGATCTCGCTGCCTACATAGCCGGCGCCCCCAGTCACTATCCACGTCACGCTTGAAGGGTACACAGGCTCTCGACCAGTAAGGTCTAGGGGTGGGCACACGGGTCGCGGTAGTCGGTCAAGGCTATGTGGGCTTGCCACTCGCGCTCGGAGCGGCCGAGGCCGGATTCAAGGTCTCTGGCATCGATATAGACCTGGCCCGGGTGGCGGCGATAAACGCCAACCAAAGCCCAGTAGAAGACGTTCAAAGCGCCGTAATCGCAAAACTGAGAGCCGATGGTCGGTATGAAGCCCACGGCCATTTTGCGCCGATCTCAGAGGCTGAGATCGTGGTCATTGCAGTGCCGACGCCAATCACCTCCGATCGCGTCCCCGACTTGACCTACATCATCTCGGCAGCCACTGCGGTCGCCAAGCACTTGTCTCCTGGCACTCTGGTAATTCTGGAGTCGACCGTCTACCCAGGCGTCACCCGATCGGTCCTCGCTCCGCTCCTGGCGGAAGTATCTGGACTTGGTCTAGACGAGATCGATGTCGCCTACTCACCAGAGCGGATCGATCCAACAAACAAGACGTGGACCCTTGCGAATACGCCCAAGCTTGTATCTGGTCTCTCGGAACAAGCCACCACCCGCGCCGCCAACTTCTATGGGACTTTCATCAACGAAGTGATTCCAGTTGCCTCTCCCGAAGTAGCCGAGACGGCCAAACTTCTTGAAAATACCTTTCGCTTGGTAAATATCTCGTTCATCAACGAGGTTGCCGAGTTTTGTCATAGCGCAGGAATTCCGATCATTGATGTCATCGATGCCGCGGGAAGCAAGCCATTTGGGTTCATGAAGTTCACCCCGAGTGCAGGTGTGGGTGGACACTGCATCCCAGTCGCTCCGCACTTCCTCTCTTACGCGGCGCGCATGCACGGCGTCGATTCGCAATTCATTACTATCGCCGACCAAGTAAACCGCGACTTACCAACACACATTGTGCGTCGCGCCGAAGAACTACTCGGTGCTCCGCTCAGTGGCAAAACCGTTCTCGTTATTGGTATTGCCTATAAGCCGAACATCGCAGATACACGCGAAACCCCAGCTGCTGCACTAATCGATGTCCTCCGTTCCCGTGGTGCATTAGTGGCATGGCACGATGAACATGTGAACGAGTGGCGTGACGAGAAGTCAGAGCCGATTGATAGCACGCACGACCTCGCAATCCTGGTCACGCCACACACGAATCTTGATTTGGCCAAACTCGGCCAAACACCTCTACTCGATACCACGTGGCGAAGATGACCGTATCCAGTGCTGACGATGTTTACGACTCAAGCATCAAAGAGGTGCCAGTCATCGGCACGATTAAGGCGATCTACAAACGTCATGGTCTTTTAAAGCTTCTAGTCGCTCGCGATTTAACCGTCCGCTACAAGCGCTCGGTTATCGGGATCTGGTGGAGTCTACTCAATCCACTGATTAGTTCGGCGGTTCTTTATTACGTTTTCAACACCGTCTTTAAGGCGCGAATGACTGGTAGCACGTCCTTCGCTCCATATTTGCTTTCAGGAATGTTGATCTCGACCTTCTTCAACCAAGGACTCACGATGGCGGCAGATGCGGTGGCGGGAGGAGCCGGGGTACTCACCAAGGTTTACGTACCACCGCCGATTTTCGCGCTCTCTGCCACGATCTCCACCGCAGTCAATTTCTTCATGGGATTGATTCCGCTAACAATAGTTGTGTACGCGAGCAGGCAATCGTTGACGCTGCGCGCGCCAGCCGTACTTATCGTCGTGCTCTGCATGGTTCTGCTTACGACGGGATTGGGGCTACTACTCTCGGTGATCTACATCCGCTTCGACGATTCCCGGTCTTTGGTGCAGTTAATTCTGCTCTTGCTCACCTACATGACGCCCATCTTCTACCCCATTTCAGTCCTAGGTCCGCACACTCGAGCGGTGATCGAGCTCAACCCGCTTACCTCTTTCCTCAACGTCTTCCGAGATATGTTCGGACGGAATGCTGTTGCAACTCTCGGCGACTGGCTCTACATGTCTGGCACTTCTGTTGTGCTATTCCTCCTTGGCCTTTACTTCTTTAACCGGATGTGGCCAAAGACGGTAGCGATGCTCTAATGACGATGCCGGTGGTAGAAGTCACAGATCTGTCGTTGGCGTATCGGCGCACCCGTCACCGCGTCTCCTCGCTCAAACAAGTTGCCATTGACTCGATAAAACGGAAAATGGCCTATGAACAATTCTTCGCGCTGAGTGGAGTCTCGTTCACGCTTGAGCGAGGAGAAGTCCTAGCCGTAATCGGTCGCAATGGTGCAGGAAAATCCACCCTCCTCAAAACTCTTGCGCGGGTTTTGCCGCCCACTAAGGGCCGGGTGATTGTTCGAGGGCACGTAGCACCGATGATCGAACTTGGCGCCGGATTTAATCCAGAACTTACCGGCGCCGAAAATGTAATCCTGTATGGCTCGTTGCTTGGCCGATCACCCAAAGAAATGGTTAGCCGCTTGGGTGAAATCGGCGAATGGGCTGATTTGATCGAGCATCTCGACATTCCGCTGCGTGCCTATTCGTCTGGCATGGTCGCGCGCTTGGCCTTTGCTACTGCGACGGATGTAACCCCGGATCTGCTTCTGATTGATGAGATCCTGAGTGTGGGAGACGCCGATTTTCGCGAGAAGTCAGCGGCGAGGACTGCTTCCATGATTTCAGGTGGCGCGGCCGTCGTTCTGGTTACCCACGAACTTGAAACAGTACGCAAACTCGCCACTCGAGTTATCTATCTAGATCACGGCAAACCTGTTGCCGCTGGCGCTCCCGATCTGGTTATCGACCGCTACCTAGCAGATTTGCACCACTGACAACCCCGATCGCTGCGATGACAGCGGCGGCCGCGAGAAGCGTCACGACGGTACGCCTCGTCGAAAAGCCCCGTCGCGCAAGGCGATGAGAAAGATGATCACGCGCGCCTTGGAATGGACTCACGCCACGCCGCAATCGCGAGATGATCACTGTGCTCGTATCAACGATTGGCAGCGCCAGAATCAATATTCGCGCCGCAAGCGCGGATACGTGAGAGTGATGTGGAAAGTGAAGACGCACCGCAATGACAGCAAGTAGGAAGCCTAAGAAAAGCGCACCTGAGTCCCCCATATAGATGGTGGCAGGACTCCAGTTATGCCAGAGGAAGCCTAGGCAAGCCCCAGCGAGCGCAACCGATAGCGCTGCCACCAGGTACTGACCGTTAACTGCCGCAATTACAAAGAAGCCGATGGAGCTAATGGCTACCGAGCCGGTGGCAAGCCCATCCATATTGTCTAAGAGATTGATCGCGTTCGTTATCCCGATAACCCAAAAAATCGTCACTATTGCGTCAATGAAACGGTTACCGAAGAGTGAGGCCGAGGAGCCGAGGCTTATCGATATCGTCGCGGTGATAATCGCTGCGAGCGATTGCGCGGCGAAGCGCGAGAAGATGCCTAGCCCGCCTATGTCATCAAGTAGACCAATAAGCCCAAGTCCCAGGGCGGGTAGGACGACTCCGGCAGCCAGCCAACCATTTGCGCTAAGCGGGCGATCCAGGAAAGCGCCGCCAAGAACGACCAGGGTGAAGCCGAGTGCGATTGCCAGACCGCCTAGGTAAGGCATTGGCTGATGTTGATGCTTTCTGCCGTCGGGTCCGTCGGGGCCATCAAAGATGTCTCTCCTGATGGCAAGGGAGCGGAAGAGCGGCGTCGCGGCAGCAACTATCGCGAACGAAGCGGCAAAGGCGAGTAGATAGTTGAGATAAGACAGGTGCATCCCTAGTGACGACCATTCAGGTCGATGAACTTAGCCACATCATCGATGATCTCATCGAGCGATCTGGTCGGCCCCCAACCGGTCAGAGCGCGCGCTTTGGCGGTATCTGGAACACGCCGTTGCATCTCTTCGAATCCAGGTTCGTAAGCCGTTGCGTAATCCAGATATTCGATTGGTGACTGCGACTTGGTACGTCCTCTGATTTGTGCCGCCAACTCCTTGATACTGATCTCACCTTCACCGCCAATATTGAATACGTCTCCGTTTGCCTGTTCGTTGTGAAAGAGCGCCAGCATCCCAGCGATTGCGTCATCAACATGGCAGAAGACTCGCGATTGAGTTCCATCACCAAAGATTGTGATGGGGTCGTTCTTGAGGGCTGCTTTTATAAACCTTGGTACGACCATGCCATAACGCCCAGTCTGCCTGGGGCCAACAGTGTTGAAGAGACGTACGATGACGACTGGCAATCCAGTCGATTTGTGCAACTCATAGGCCATCGACTCTTCGACCGCTTTGGCCTCGGAATACGTCCAGCGACTCTTGAGTGGCGAGCCCAATACGCGATCATCATCTTCGTTTAATGGCTGCTTAGGGTTCTTTCCGTAGATCTCTGACGTTGAAGTGACAAGTGTTCTAAGGCCGCGCTCTGCAGCAGCCCCGAGCACTATCTCGCTACCTCGAATATTGGTGGCAAGTGATTCGAGTGGGCGTTGCAAAATCGTGTGAACACCCAGAGCGGCCCCAAGGTGAAAGCACCAGTCGATTCCCTCCATCGCACTTTCCACGAGGGGTTTATCCAGGATCGAGCCCTTAATGAGCCGGAACCCCTTCTCATCTTCCAGGTGCGCGATGTTCGCGGTACTGCCGGTTGAGAGATCATCGATCGCGACAACCTCATGGCCTTGCGCCAATAACGCGTCGGCAAAGTGCGAGCCGATGAATCCGGCACCTCCGGTGATTAGGGCACGCACCCTCAGACCCTACCGATGCTTTGTTTCTTTTACGAGGCGCTCATAGAGCAAGACATGTTCGTTGAGCATTCTCATCGGCGTGAAGAGCGCCCTTGCATGCACCTTCGCGACCTCGCCCATTTTGGTGCGAAGGCCGGCGTCTACAATCAACGCGGCAAGTCGCGCTCTCAGGAATTCCAAATCGGCGGTTGTGACATAGCCCGTCTCTCCGTCGATTACTACTTCGGCGATAGCGCCCGCTCCGATTGCGACGGCTGGGATTCCTGCAAGTTGGGCCTCGATCAGGGCGACCGGCATGCCTTCGTTGTCACTAGTCGAAAGAGCTATGTCGGCCGCACCCCATACCGTGGCGGCATCTTGCCAGCCAAGGACGGTTAGATTCTCTGGAGCAGCCCTTCTCATCTCTTCGAGAAGATCACCACCTCCTGCCATCAAGAACCGTGCGTTCGGCAAGAGCTTGGCTAACTCCACGGCGCGATGCGGCCCCTTTACCCCGGTTACGCGTGCAACCCAGGCCACGATCAGACGGTCTTCATCGGCCAGTGATAGTGCTTCGCGGGCATGCGTGCGAGTTGGGATTTGCAGAGGCTGGATGCCAGGGGGGATTGATAGATACTGACCAGACCGTCCGATCTTGGCCGCGAGGAGATCGGTGCCAACGCGCTGACCGACAGTGACCAGAGCATCGGTACGTTTTGCCAACCACCTTTCGATTTGGATCACTATCGGCTTTTTTAAGCCAGCAAACTCTGGATCATCCAATAGATGACCATGAAAGGTATGGACACGCCTGGCCTTTGATTTGACGAGCCGACCGAGCAGCCCCGCTTTGAAGGTATGCGTGTGAATGATGTCAGGCCGGTATTGATCGACCATCTTCTGGAGTTCGCGTAGCGCTTGCAGATCCGCGACCGGATTGATCCGTCGGCCCAAATGCGGAATTCGCTTGATCACGATTTGCCGGGCTATTGGATCTTCTTCCTCTGCACCTTGGACGTGCCCTGTCGCAACAAGAGTCTCCAGCCCGTGTGCGGGTAGGTCGGTTGCCAACCGCCCTACATAACGTGCCGTGCCGCCGACGTTGAGCCTGGCGATCACCTGTAAAACTCTCATCAGGACTTCCCATCCATAGAGGGCATCAGGCTAGCCGCCGAGTTCTGTTTGAGCGCTCTTGGCTTCAGGAGTGTTAGGTGCGAAAGAGTTGATCCTCGCGACGATAGCTCTCGCCCCCGCCAGATCACCAGCAGCTTTGAGATCGCGCCCGAGTTCAAGCAGGCTCGGGGCGTTGTACGGATCGAGCACCGCCATCTGCTGGCGCGCTGAGACAGCATCCACTCGCTTATTGGCGGTCTCATCTGAGAGCGCGAGGTAGAACCAAGCCCCGAAGTCGCGAGGATCCATTCTGAGATCTTTCTGCAACAGAGTTCGACCGTCTTGGATGAGACCCACCTGTAGCAATAACTGGGCCGCGGTGACTTCGTAGTGGGGTTCGTTTGGGCGAATATTGGGCGCGCGCATTATTTCTGTCTTAAGGGCATTCAGATCTGCCGCACTATTACTGGCAGGTCGCAAACTGAGGACTGACTTCATCGCCACATCCGCGCCGAACATCGGCCCAGTAAGGATCAACGAGACGATTGCAAAGAGCAGAGCTAGCGAAATACCGATGGCTTGTAGACGCTTTTGCCCGTTGTCCGCCACCGCTCTTGCGCGCTTGCGCGACTTAACCACAAATCGTTCGACAAATTCAGGTTGCGCAAGGCCGACCAACACCCCACCGAGCGCCCAACCCCAAACAGCGATGCCAAGGTTGTCGATTGAGATAAACGACTGGATTTGATATGCAATCCAAGCACCGAAAACAGCTGCCACGATCATTTGCCGTCTTGCCGAAGCACTTCTTAATGCTCGTACTCCAAACCAAAAGATGGTTCCAATCAGAAGTAGATAAAAGAGAAGTGCGAAGATACCCCCCGTAGCCGCGACATGTATGACGACGTTATGCGCAGCGTCAGTAATTACGTTCGGTCCAAAACGGAGAACTTGCTTGGCATCGCGATATTCGCGGAAATAGGCGCCAAAGCGACCAGGCCCTACACCCAGTAAAGGGTGGCTTTTGAAGATGGCTATACCCGCACGCCAGTAATCTCCGCGAAAAGAGATTGAGGGCTTGTAAAGAAATCTGCTGAGTGGCCCGACCTGTAACATTCCAAAGATCCCAGCGACCACACATAGGAGCGTCACCACGCCCGCTCCTTGGGCGAGCCTTCTGGAGCGCTGATAAATCCAGGTAATCACCAGCAAAACCGCGCCGAAGGCAAAGTTGAGCAGCCCCTGTCGAGCCTGAGAGAAGACAATCACGAGCAGAGCAGCGATAAGGCCTAACGCAGAGCCGACGCGGATCCATAGGCGGCTCTGACCATCGATGACGAACCAGAGGAGAGCCACGCCGGCAATGCCGAGAACGGCCGCCATAAAGTCCGGATTCCCCAAGGTGCCGATAACGGTGTTGTACGGATTGACCCAGCCAATGAGATCAGCGCCAAAGTGTTGCGCGAGCCCATAGATCGCCTCAATAGCACCCACGACCGCTAAGCCGGCCAAGATCTTCTCCGCGGAACTAATCCGGAAAACCGCAGCACCGACGATAAAGAGAATTGCAAACGCCAACGAGGAAAGGAATCCGTCGTTTCGTTGATAAATCCCAAAGAATGACATATAACGATAATCAGAAGCCATCGACGAAATAAAGAGCACAATTATAAAAGGAATCAGAATTAGCACAGGTATTGGAAAACGAATAAAACTCCTAATATTCTGGGCTAGCCCTATGAACAGAAGGCCTGCAAGGATTGAAGACCCAAGAGAAAGCACCACAAACTTCGGCAGATTGATCGGGTCAGCGGTCGCCGTCCAAATAAAGAGCGTGCCGAACCCGCACGTTACGATCAAAATCCACTCAAGCGCAGTTCGCCAGGTTTTCGAAACGTTCTGAATCATAGAGCCGAGGGTAATCCCTCTTTCCCCGCGATACCTGCAAAACGGGTCGTACCAGAAGCACTGAGGCCCGCCACTTACGTGGCGGGCCTCAGTGCTGGGCTAGTTACCTAGCCACAAAGGTTTCACAATTTAGTGAATTTTAAGCTTTGTCATGATTCGCTTGATGAGGATATTGAGTACGCGAACCTGGTAAGTGATCGAGGCGATCAACGATGCCATGGTCGTTGAGAGAGTCGTAATGGACGCCTGGATAGCAGCGATTGCTGCAGTATTGGCGGCAGTGGCTGGGTCAACCGTCGGCCCAGTTGCAGCACCGACAACAGTTGCACTGGCCGTAAGGGCTGGTGTACC
>Ga0082335_1003759_pt1 | contig 24368 bp, 24 predicted proteins | sample Subgrocontami58m_FD_72375 | JGI IMG/M metagenome (GOLD analysis project Ga0082335, IMG submission 72375) | Subsurface groundwater microbial communities from S. Glens Falls, New York, USA - GMW37 contaminated, 5.8 m (SPADES assembly) (version 2) ...
TCAGCGCGCTGGGCTTCGACCGCCTGCCGCTCGAGCAGCGCCCCGGCCTGCCGCCGAATGCGCCGACCCGCCGCGTGTTCGAGCATCCGACCATGACGATCGACGGCATTCCGCGGCTGAGCGAGGATCCGCAGCCGATCTACGCCGACTACTGCAAGGACTGGATGCGCGCCTTCCTGCAGCTCGCCATGGACAACGTGGGCTACGAGGGCGGTCGCGAGATCACGCCCGAGCAGAACGATCGCCTGGGCGCCATCCTGCGCGCCGTGCCCGCCTGAGCGCTCCCATGCCGGTCCGCGCGTCCGTCGTCGTCCTTCCCGAGCCGGGTCACGCCGTCCTGCGCGTCAGCGAACTCGATGCTGCGCCAGAAGGCTTGGCGCTCTCGATCCAGCGCCAGCAGGGGCCGGACATCCATCTCGCCGACGACGGCTGGCGGCGTACCGAAGCCTGGCTCATCCCCGCCCAGGTCGAGCGCAAGGGCGGTGTCCTGGAATTCCATCTCGGTCCGGAGATCTGCGATCGCCTCGCCGGCATCGCCACGATCCGCCTCCGCGTCAAGGAACCCGACATCGGCGTGGTGGGCACGACGGTGGTCGCCTGGCCCACGATGCTGACCTCCGGTGCGGCGGGATCGAGCGGCACCTACGACGACACGGTGCGGCTCCGGCGGATGCAGCAGGCAGCGCCTCCGGTGGAGCCCGCACCCGAGCCCGAGCCGCTGCCACCGCCCTTCGAGCCACCGAAGCCCGTGCCGGAACTGCGCGCCGCGCGCGATCCCGCGTCGCTGCCGAAGCGATCGGGTTTTCCCAGCTGGGCCCTCGTTCTGATCCTGCTCCTGATCGCGGGCGGCGCCGGCTACGGCTACTACTATTACTTCAAGCTGCACCCGCAGGACGTCGTCGCGACCGCACCGCCGCCAACCCCACCCACACCGCCGACCGCAGAGCCGCCGAAGAAATCCGTCCGCGACACGATCGCCGACTATCTCGCCACCAAGCCCACGCCCGAGGCCGTGCTGGCCAAGGGCCGCGAGGCGCTGAAGGCGGGCGACATGCCCGCGGCCTTCCTGCTGTTCCGGAGGGCCGCCGAAACCGGCAATCCGGCGGCCCAGCTCGAGCTCGGCACCTTCTACGATCCGCTGACACAGCCCGCGCGCGGCGGCTTTGCGCCCGAGGGTGCCCGCGCGGCCGACTGGTACGAGCGCGCAGCCCTTGCGGGCGTGGCCGAGGCGCAGCGCAAGCTGGGCCTGCTGCTGGCCAAAGGCGGCGCCGGCCTCGCGCCTGATCCCGCCAAGGCGAAAAGCTGGCTCGAGCAGGCGGCGGCGCAGAACGACGCCGATGCCAAGAAGGCACTGGCGGCCCTGCCCAAATGAGACGCGCCGGCTTGCTGCTGCTGCTCGCGGCGCTCCTCGCCGGACCGGCGCACGGTCAAACCAAGGGCAGTCCAGCGCCGGGCAGCAAGGCGCCGAGCCCCCAGGCCACGAATGCCCCGGCCGCGAATGCATTGACCTGCGGCGTGCTGAAGGCGGAGAGTTCGAAGACGGCCGCCACCTCGACCTGGACGATTTCCGGCCCCGCGGGGAAGACCACCGAGATCGGCGTGCTGCGCGCCGGCCCGCGCTTCGAATGCCTGGAAGGCGCCATCCTGGTCGTGGAGTTCACCTCGTCGGCGGGACACTCGTTCTTCGACGCCTATTTCGCCGACGGCACCAACATCGGCTACGGCCGCCAGCAGATCGACCGCCGCGGCGGCCGCTTCGTTCTTCCCATCCAGGCCAAGCCCCGAATCGTCCAGTCGCTCCGGGCCGCGTTCGACTATCACTGCCGTCTCGACATGCCGGCCGATCCCATCCCGGCGGCCGCGCGCGCGGACTGCATCTTCTAGGAAGACGCGGCAGCGGCACACGGAATGTGCCGCGAAAACGCGCCAGCTGTGCCGCAGCCTATGCCCTTATCGCCGATTCGCCTGTCGCGACAAGAGCTTGCGAGCTCACGCGGCACAACGCCGACGTCACAGCGACACAGCCCCGATTCGCGGACTTGTCCCGGACATCGTCCCGCGGCGGGGAGACCTTGCGGCCACGAAAAAGGCCGCTCCAGGCAAGGGACCGGGCAGCCCGCGTCTACGCACGTCGCGTCGATGATATCAGAAATATAGCCTGTAACCTGCTGAACCTGCTGAACCTGCTGAACCTGCTGAACCTGCAAATTGGTTGTGTCTCAGTTCGGAATCCACAGGGTGGGATAAGCCGATGCCGCTAGTTCTTCACGCCTTCTGGGATGGGTTGCGCCATCGCCTCGATTCCCTCAATCGCATTCTTCAAAGAACGCATCGCGTCGAGCGTCATCCTCAGATGGGCGACGGAAACGCGGTCGACCTGGGGAGTTGTCATGCCGGGAACGGACACAAAGCGAACAATCTCAAGTGTGAGATTGGCCACCTGTCCGTTGAACCCGTAATTGGGCACGCCATCGAAATAGATGAACGGAGCATTCGCGCTCGCTATGGCAGAAATGCCACCGGCGACACTCGGTATTTGCTCCACAAATAGCGGCTTCCTTTCATCTTCAGCCATAGCGATCTCCCTTGGTTGGTCTACGCTGCCAGCGCCGCAATTTCCTCCAGCGACCAGACATGATCCGTGATGCTGCCTGCATCGCAGGCGTAGCCCGGAGTGTCCTATGAATACGGCCGAATTCGAGATTGCTGGCAGCCGGCGGCAATAATCCCATAATACCACCGTCACATCGGGCACATAGTTTGCAACGGCGTTTCGTCGACAATCTGCTTCGAGAGGGGACCCCATGAACGTTAAAATGACCAGCTGCCTGGCGGCGATCGCCCTGTCCGCCACGGCTCTGCTCAACGTCCAGCCTGCCGCCGGCCAGGCCGCGGTCGACAACAGCGCGCTCGCCTCGCCCGCGTTCCGCGAGCACAAGCGCACCTTCGGCCTGGTCTACACCCTGCCGAAGGAGGTCAACGACAAGCTCGCCCTCACCGTCGGCGGGCTGCTCAGGGAAAAGCTGCTGAACGCCAGGCTGATCGACGAGGCGCTGCGCTTCAATATTCCGCACGTCACCGTCCTGCACATCCACAATCCCGACCCGACGACGCCGGAGAAGATGCTGAAGGCGATGCCCAAGCTGCCGCCGGTCCTGAACGTGACGCTGAAGACCTTCTATACGACCGAAGCCGCCAAGGGCGCCGGCCATCCCTGGTGGCTCGACCTCGGCATCGTGAAGGAAGGCGCCAGCTTCGAGACCATGATGGCGTTCAACACCGTCGCCACCGCGGCCCTGACGCCGCTGCGCGACGGCCCCCTGCCCCGCGTCACCGGGCCGGTCTACGCGGTGATGGGCGATGCCGCCAAGGAGCTGGTGCAGACCGTGGGCGTGAGCGGCCTCAATACCGTCAAGGACGGCAAGGAACTGCGCCCGCACAATCCGCACAATACGCTGGTCTATTCGATGGCCAAGTTCACGCCGGAGATCCAGGCCGCGTTCAACCAGACGGCGGTGGAGTTCAACCAGATCCTGCCGAACGGCATCCCGACCGCCTTCAAGACGGTGTCGATCGTCGAGCTCGGCTTCGCCGGCAACGTGCTGCGCGAAATCTATCGCATCAGCCTGGAGGACGGCTCGGTCCTCAACGTCGCCACCGGCGCGAAAGTGCCGAAGTAGGCTCGGCGTTCCCCACACCTGGCTTAGGCGTCGTCGCTCCCGGCGAGAAATTCCTGAACGAGGCGCCTTACGGCGTCCGGCTGGTCGTCGTGGATGTAGTGGCCGGCGTCGGCAACTTCCTCCCAACGCACCAGCTTGTTGCGGGCGGCGACGGCTTGGGCGGTTTCGCGCTTGAAATAGTCGGAGCGGCCGCCGCGCAACACCAGCGTCGGTGCGCGCAGCGCCTCGACATGCGGCCACAGGTCGACCGTGCGGGACGGGTCCGGATCGAGCCGGGCCTTCGCGATGCCGTCATGATCGTACTGCCAGCCCCACGTCCCGTCGGGATGTTGCTTCAGCATGTTGCGCAGCCGGTCGAGCCGCGCTGCGTCGGTCACGCTGGGGCGCAGCTTGCGCATGAACTCCACGGCCGCGTCCCAGCTCTCGAAGGAGCGCGGCGCGGAGAGCAATTCCTGGCGGATGCGGACGGAGCCCGCGCTGTCCTGCGAGGCGCCGGGGCCGGCATCCTCGATGACCAGCCGCCGGATACGGTCGGCATGGGTTGCCGCATAGACATAGGCGGCGATGCCACCCATCGAATGGCCGAGCAGGTCGAAGCGGCCAAGGCCGAGATGGTCGACCACGTCCTCGATGTCGCGAACATAGGAGTCGTTGTAGTAGTTGCAGGCGGGGTCCCAGTCGCTGGCGCCGCGGCCGCGCTGGTCCCAGGCGATGGTCCGGTGGCGCGGCGCAAGCGCCTGTGCCAGCGGCGCGAAGGTCAGCGCATAGCCGCGAATCCCGTGCAGCATGACGACGGGCGCGGCCTCCGGCGGTCCCCATTCCAGCACGCGCAGCGAGAGGCCGTCGCGCGAGCGGATTCTGTATTCCCGCGAGCCGTCGTCAGTCTTCGTCATGCGATCCTCCCTGCCGCTCATGCCGCGCGTGACCCCTCGGCAGCCTCAGCCATGGGCCCGCCGAGCCGCGCATGCAGGCGCCCGCGCGTGGCGAAGGCGAAGGCGATGACGATCTCGTCCGCGGCGGGCGCATCCGCGAACATGGCGCTGATCGTGTCGTAGTGCGAGCGGACATAGAGCTCGTCCTTGTGGGCAAGCGGGATGTCGATCGACGCGCCCGGCGCGCCGCGCTTGCCGGTCGAGGGGATCCACGCCTTCGCCCCGCCGATCGCCGAGCGGACGGGATCGGCGAAGATGGTCGTCAGCAGGGCGTTGCCGTGCTCGTACTCTCCGGCCGTGCCCACCAGGCAGGCCTTGCCGTAGCTGGCGACCTGGGCGTTGCCGATCGCCTCGCGGATGCGCCGGCCGAACTCGCGGCCGAGCGCCTCCGACGCCCGCACCGAGCCGCCGAGATCCTCGACGAACCGGCCGGCGTGAGGGTTATGCAGAGCGGCGCCGATGACGATCTTGCGGACCGGATCGCCGTCGGCCAGCCGGCCTGTCTCGTTGGCCATGGTGTCCTCGATCTGCAGGTACCATTTGCGGATATGGAATTCGCCGAGATTGTTGATGCGCATCGTCCATCTGTCTTCAGGTGAGAGGGGGCCGCGTCGGTCCGCACCGGTCAGGTGATCGAGCGCGGATGGGCCCGCACAGGCGCCTCGAAAGGCGTCCAGGCGATTGCCGTGATCTCCGGGAAGGCGCGCCATTCCTTGAACCAGCTCCGGCCGCCGTCGAGCGAGCGGAATAGGTCGCCGTATTTGGTGCCGGCGAAAAGCAGGCTCGGATCCGCGGGATGCACGGCGAAGGCCCAGAAGGTCGAGTTCGGCTCGGCATGGAGCAGGGCGGGAACCCAGCTGTCGCCGCGGTCGGTGGAGCGGTAGAGGCGGCTGCGGGTGCCCGGCGTACCGTCGCCGACTGCCAACAGCAGGGCGCCGTCGCCGGCCAGCGGCTGGACAGCGCGGGTGTAGTACAGGCCCTCGAAGCGATCCTTGGAGGCGGCGCCACTCCAGCCCTTGCCGCCGTTGGTGCTGGTGAAGACCGAATTCACGGTCGCGACGAAGGTCCGCTGCGGTTGCTGCGCCGCCGGCGGCAGCATCGAGATGCAATGGATGTCGGAATTGGTGATGCCGCATTCCTTGTCGATGCGACGCCAGGTGGCGCCGTGGTCGCCGCTGCGCCACAGGCCGCCTTCCTCGACGCCGAACCAGACCTGCGCGGTATCCGACGGATCGACACAGATCGTGAGGATGCGTGGACGGTTGACGCCCTGGCAGAACTCCGGGATCTCCGGCGACAGGCGCTCCCACGTCGTGCCGCCATCGGTCGAGCGGAACATGACCGCGCGCGAGGGCGCGCCTGTGCCGGCATAGATGTAGGACGGGTCGACGGGATCGATCGCGATCGACCATACCGCCTGGCCGTTCATCGGCGAGTCGACGAGGGAGAAGTGCGCGCCGCCGTCCTGGCTGATGCAGAGGCCGGCATCGGCGCCGGCCAGGATCACCTTCGGGTCGCGCGGATGCACCGCGACGCTGCGCACGACGCCGTCGAACTCGATCGCCTCCTTGAGGCCCAGACGGTGCCAACTCGCGCCGTCGTCGACACTGCGCAGGAAGCCCTGGCTCGCCGTCCCAACCAGAATCGTACCTTTCATCTCCGGTCCTCCTTTGCCTTCTGAACCCGCGTTTCCGACCCTGAACGTACATATGGGCGGGATCGTCCGCGCTATCTTTGCCTGTCCGAATATAGTCATTCAACAAAATTGTAGTACGAGACTTGTCTATTTTAACAATACCGTCGTACTATTCATCCAGACGATGAGGGGGTAGCTATGACGAGGTTCCTTCGGAAGGTCATGCGTTCCTGCGCCGCCGCGGCGCTGCTGCTGGCGGGACCGGCGCTGGCCGGGACCTATCCCGACCGTCCCGTGACCATCGTGGTGCCGTTCGAAGCCGGCGGGTCGACTGACGTGTCGGCGCGCGTCGTCGCCAAGGCGCTGTCGGAGGGGCTGCACCAGCCCGTGATCGTGCTGAACCAGCCGGGGGCGGGCGGGCGCATCGGCACGCGCCGCGTGGCCACGGCCGAGCCCGATGGCTACACGCTGCTGTGGGGCAGCGGCAGCACGCTGACCGTCGCGCCCGTGCTCTATCCCGACCAGACCTACCTGACGACGCTCGTGCCGGTGAGCCTCGGCGCGCTGCAGCCCTTTGTGTTCGTGACCTCGCCGGCGACAGGCGCGCGCAGCCTCTCCGAGTTGCTCGCCCAGGCGCGTGCCAAGCCCGACGTTCTCAACTTCGCCTCGGCCGGCATCGGCTCGAGCAACCACCTGCTCGGCGAGATCCTGATGGCGGCGACGGGAGCGAAGTTCGTCCATGTCCCATACAAGGGCTCGATATCGGCGCGCGACGCGGTGATCAACGGCGATGCCCAGCTCATGGACGAGGTGCTGGCGCCGCTGCTCGCGCAGATCAAGTCGGGACAGATCGTGCCGCTGATGGTCACCAGCGAGACGCGCGATCCCGCGCTGCCCGACGTGCCGACGGCGAAGGAATCGGGCCTGCCCGACCTGTCGATCACCGGCTTCTTCGGCCTGATGGCGCCGCCCAGGACGCCGCCCGAGGTGCTGGCCACGCTCAACGCCGCGATGAAGAAGGCTCTGGCCTCGCCTGAACTGCGCAAGTCCTTCGAGGCCATGAGCTTCGATGTCGGCAACGGCTCCACCGAGGACCTGGCAGCGCTGATCGCGCGCGGCCGGGAGCGCTACGGGCGGATCGTGTCCGAACGCAAGATCACCCTGAACTGAAACGACACGCCAGCAGCGAGATCGATATGAAGCTTTACCTCACGCCCCATGCCTGCTCCCTCGCCGTCGACATCGTGGCGCGCGAGCTCGGCCTCCCGCTCATGCTCGAATGGGTCGATGTGCGCGCCAAGAAGCTGCGCGACGGCTCCGATTACTACAAGGTCAACCCGAAGGGTCAGGTGCCGACGCTGCAGATGGACGACGGTCAGTTCCTGACCGAGGGTCCGGTCATCGTGCAGTACCTCGCGGACGGCAAGCCGGGGAACGACCTGCTCGCGGCGCCGGGCACGATGGAGCGCTACCGCGTCCTCGAATGGATGAACTTCGTCGGCACCGAGCTGCACAAGGGCTTCACGCCGCTGTTCCGTCCCACTACGCCGCAGGAGTATCGCGAGATCGCGCGGCAGAACCTGAAGAACCGCTTCCAGTGGCTGGACGGCGAACTGGCCGGCAAGGCGTTCCTCACCGGCGCCACTTTCACGGCGGCCGACGCCTACTGCTACACGATCCTGATGTGGTCGAAGCTGCATGACATCGACCTCGCGCCGTGGCCGAACCTCAAGGCCTATGTCGAAAGAATCGCAGCCCGCCCGAGCGTGAAGGCAGCTGAAAAGGCCGAACAGGCTGCCAAAGCAGCCGCCTGAAGAGGCGGCTCAGAAATTCCACCAAGTACGATTGGGGGGCGACATGATCATCACGAGGCGTATGGCGGTAGGTGCTGCAGCTTCTTCGCTGCTGGTCGGCGGGCGCGCCGTGAACGGTCAGAAGAAGTATGACGACGGCGCGACCGACAAGGAAATCAAGATTGGTCACACCAACCCCTACAGCGGCGCCGGCTCCTCGTATGGTGTGATCGGCAAGGGGATCGACGCCTATTGGAGGATGGTGAACGACCGGGGCGGCATCAACGGACGCATGGTGAAGTTCATCACGCTTGACGATGGTTATTCGCCGCCGAAGACGGTCGAGTTGGTCCGCCAGCTGGTCGAGCAGGAAAAAGTGCTCTGCCTGTTCAATACGCTCGGCACGGCGCCCAATACTGCCATCCACAAATACATGAACCAGCGGAAGGTGCCCCAGCTCTACGTGGCGACCGGCGCTTCGAAGTGGGGCAGGCCCAAGGAATTTCCTTGGACGATGGGTTATCAGCCCGACTTTCGTACGGAAGCCATCATCTATGCCAAGCACATCCTTGCCAATGTCACGGACGCCAGGATTGGCGTGCTGATGCACAACGATGACTACGGCAAGGACTACTACGAAGGATTCAGGGCGGGTCTGGGAGACAACTCCCGCTTGATCGTCAAGCACGTCACCTACGAGATGACGGACCCGACCGTCGACAGCCAGATCATCCAGCTGAAGGACGCCGGGGCGAACGTCTTCTTCAACATCGCGTTGCCGAAGTTTGCGGCCCAGGCGATTCGCAAGGCCGCCGACATCGGCTGGAAGCCGACCCACTACCTGAACAACGTTTCCTCGTCTGTCGCGTCGACCTTCAGGCCGGCTGGCTACGAAAATGGGCAGGGCATCATCACCGGCCTCTACATGAAGGATCCCACCGACAGGCAGTGGCAAGACGATGCCGAAACGAAGATATGGCGCGAGTTCATGACGAAATACCTTCCTGGCGGGAATCAGGACGACAGCAACTATATCTTCGCCTACTCCGCCTCGTTCCTCATGGAGCAGACGCTCAAGAAGTGCGGCGATGCGCTGACTCGCGAGAACCTCATGAGGCAAGCAGCCAGTCACCAGCGGCTGCGGGTGCCGATGCTTCTGCCGGGTATCACCATCAGCACGAGCCCGACCGACTTCTATCCGATCCAGGCCGTGCAGCTTGCGCGCTTCAAGGGTGAGACCTGGGAGCGATTCGGCGAGGTCATCGCCGCAGAGGGTACATGAGCGCCACGGCACGATGACCAACGGTCCGATACATCTCCGGGAGTAGAGGTCGATGAAGTTTTTCCACGAATCGCACGGATGCTCCCTGGCCGTCGACATCGTCGCCCGCGAGCTCGGCATCCCGCTCGAGATCGTCTGGGTCGACATGCAGCGCAAACTGCTGCCCGACGGCACCGACCTGCACACGGTCAACCCGAAGGGCCAGGTGCCGTCGCTGCAGTTGCCGGACGGCCAGTTCCTCAGCGAGGGGCTGGCGATCATGCAGTACCTGGTCGACCAGCGGCCGGACAGCGACCTCGCGGCCACCGCGCGGGGGGCGGAAAAGTACCGGGTCCTGGAGTGGATGAGCTTCATCGGGTCGGACCTGCACAAGGGCGGCTTCATGCCGCTCTTCAAGAAGACGACGCCGCCCGACTACCGCCCGATCGCGCTGCAGCACATCGCCGGCCGCCTCCAATGGCTCGACCGCCACCTGTCGGACCGCGAATACCTCGTGGGCGACCGCTTCACGATCGCCGACGCCCATTGCTACGCCATCGTCATCTGGACGAAGCGGCACGCCATCGACGTCTCGCCGTGGCCGAAGCTCGCAGCCTACATGGCGCGCCTCGCCGCGCGCCCGTCCGTGCGCGCCGCCGTCGAGGCGCAGCTCGTCCAGGAAGCGCTGGAGGCCAAGGCCCGTCCAGCCGTGCCCGCGGCGGAAGAGACGCAGCATGTCGAAGAGCGGCGCGATACCGCCGCCAGGGTGTTGTGACCATGAATGCTTCCAGCATGAAACCCGTCTCGCGTCGGATCGCCGGTCTCCTGGCGATCGGCCTGGGCTGCGCACTTGCGATTTCCTCCGCAAGCGCGGCCTATCCGGAGAAACCCATAACCCTGGTCGTTACGTTCGAGGCCGGCGGCGCGTCGGATGTATCGGCGCGCGTCGTGGCAAAGGCTCTGTCGGAAGTGCTCAAGCAGCCTGTCATCGTCCAGAACCAGCCGGGCGCGGGCGGACGTATCGGTACACGGCGGGTGGCGGGTGCCGAACCGGACGGTTACACCCTTCTGTGGGGCAGCGGCAGCACGCTGACTGCCGCGCCAGCGCTCTATCCGGATGAAAAGTATCTGGCGACCCTGTTGCCGGTTGGCGTGGGCGCCCTGCAGCCCTTCCTCTTCGTGACCACGCCCGCGACGGGCGCCAAGACGATCGCCGACCTGGTCGCTCTCGCCAAGCAGAAGCCCGGCGAGCTCAACTTCGCGTCGGCGGGCATCGGATCGAGCAACCACCTGCTGGGCGAGATCTTCATGTCGACGACGGGCACGAAGTTCACCCATGTGCCCTACAAGGGCGCGGCGCCCGCGCGAGACGCCATGATCAGGGGCGACGCGCAACTGATGGACGAAGTGATCGCAACCTTGTGGCCCCAGATCAATGCCGGCCAGCTGGTCCCATTGCTCACCACCAGTCAGGTGCGCGATCCCGAACTGCCGGGCGTCCCGACCGCTGCGGAGGCGGGCCTGCCGGACCTCGCGATCACGGGGTTCTTCGGCATCATGGCGCCGCCGAACATGTCGCCTGAGCTTCTCGCGACCTTGAGCGACGCCATGAAGAAGGCGTTGCAGTCACCAGAGCTCAAGAAGTCGTTCGCCAACATGCGTCTCGATGCCGGCAGCGGCTCTGCGGAAGACCTGGCCGCGCTCATTGCCCGTGGACGCGAGCGGTACAGCAAGATCGTCGCAGAACGCAACATTCGGGTCGACTAACCCATTCCCTGCCAACCCCACGAGAAATCATGAAACTCTATCACGAAGTCCGCGGCTGCTCCCTTGCGGTCGACATCGTTGCCCGCGAGCTCGGCGTCCCGCTCGAGCTCATCTGGGTCGACGTGCCGCGCAAGCTGCTGCCGGACGGCTCCGACTACTACAAGGTCAATCCCAAGGGGCAGGTGCCGGCGCTCGAACTGCCCAACGGCGAGTACCTCACCGAGGGCGCCATCATCATGCAGTACCTCGCGGACATGCGGCCGGACAGCGACCTCTGCGCCGCGCCCGGCAGCCTGCAGCGCTACCGGATCATGGAGTGGATGAGCTTCATCGCCTCCGACCTGCACAAGGGCGGGTTCATGCCGCTCTTCAAGAAGACGACGCCGGACGATTACCGTCCGCTGGCGCGCCAGCTCGTGGTGTCGCGCATGAAGCTGCTCGACGAGCATCTGGCGGATCGCGACTACCTGACCGGCCCGACCTTCACCATTGCCGACGCACATTGCTACGCCATCGCGATGTGGACCCACTACCACGACATCGACCTCGCGCCGTGGCCCAACCTCGCGGCCTACCTGGAGCGCATCGGCAAGCGGCCGAGCGTGCAGGCCGCCAAGGCGGCCGAGCAGACGGAAGCGCGACGCCAGGGCTACGAGGGCAAAGTATGACCGCGCGCTGGACGCAACGGCCCGAGGGCTCGAACTGGGGCGAATTCGGCCCCCATGACCAGCTCGGCGCGATGAACCTGGTCGGCCGCGAACAGGTGCTGAAGGGGCTGGCCGAGGCGCGCAACGGCCTCACCTTCAGCCTGTCGCTCCCACTTGACCTGCCGGGCGGCAACGCCCTGCATCCGAGCCGCCATCCGCCGCGGCGCTTCGCGACCCTGCGCGCCGGCAAGAGCGCGGGCGAGCAATGCTTCTGCTTCGCCCTGCAGCGCGACAACCCGCTGCTCACCGACGTCGTCTCCGATGACGTGGTGCTGCTGCACACGCAATATTCGACACAGTGGGACGGCCTCGCCCACATGGGCAGCCTGTTCGACTCCGAGGGCAGCGGCAAGCCGGAGATAACCTTCTACAACGGCTATCGTCCGCGCCACGGCCTGACCGTGGCCGAGCGCTGCGAGCGCGCAGAAGCGTGGGCGAGCTACGAAAATCCGCGGGCCGAGGTGCTGGGCATCGAGAACCTGGCGCGGCACGGCGTGCAGGGACGGGCCGTGCTGGTCGACCTCGCGCGCCATTACGGCCGCGAGAACCATGCGGTCACCTACGACGACCTGCAGCGGATCCTGGAGAAGGACGGCATCGCCATCGAGAAGGGCGACATGGTGTGCTTCCACACCGGCCTCGACGATCTGATCCTCGGCATGGGCGGCAAGCCCGACGCGGCGGTCCTCCAGCATTCCTGCGCCGGCCTCGACGGCCGCGACAGGCGGCTCCTGTCTTGGATCACCGACACCGGCATCGCCGCGCTGATCTCCGACAATTTCGCCGTCGAGCTGATGCCGAAGGAGGCGCCGCAGACGTCCCACGCGCTGCTGCCGCTGCACGAGCATTGCCTGTTCAAGAACGGCATCCATCTCGGCGAGCTGTGGTTCCTGCGCGACCTCGCCGCATGGCTGAGGAAGAACGGAAGGAATCGCTTCCTGCTGACGGCGCCGCCCCTCAATCTCCCGGGCGCGGTGGGCTCTCCCGTGACGCCCGTCGCCACCGTCTAGGCGAACTCCGGAGGTTCTCGATGAAGCGAAGGTTCTTCAACATGTCGGCCTTGGCCGCGGCGACCGCGACGGCGGCCGGCCTCGCCCGTCCGGCCGCGCTGCGGGCGCAGGGCGCGTCCTTCCCACCGCTGGTGTCGCTCGTAGTTCCCTTCGCGCCGGGCGGCGGCGCGGACCAGCTCGCGCGCGAGTTCGCCAACGCGGCGGCACCGCTCCTTCCCGGCACGACCTTCGTGGTCGACAACAAGCCCGGCGCCAACGGCGTCATCGCGAACCGCCACGTCGCGCGCCAGAAGCCGGACGGCGCGACGCTCCTGCTGGGCACCTCCAGCACACATGCGCTCGGCCCGCTGATCCATCGTGGCGACGTCGACCCGGTGGCCGATTTCAGCCCGGCCACCCTGTTGGCGGAGACGGCGACGGCGTGGGCGGTGCTGGCGACGTCACCCTGGAAGACACTCGAGCAGGCGATCGCCGCAGCGCGCCAGAAGCCCATGACCTACGGCACCTTTGGCGTGGGATCCTCGGCCCACCTCTACGGGCTGGTGCTGGCCGGCGCGACCGGCGCGAAGCTGGAGCATGTGCCCTACAAGGGCTCGGCCCAAGCCATCACCGATCTGCTGGCCGGTCATGTCGAGTCCGTCTTCCTCACCACCAGCGCGCTCGACGCGATGACGAAGCAGGGGAAGATCCGGCTGCTCGCGGTGAGCGGCGAGAAGCGCACGCAGCTCCTGCCCGAGGTGCCGACCTTCAAGGAGCAGGGCGTCCCGCAGCTGGAGTTCAACGGCTGGTTCGGCCTGTTCGGGCCGAAGGGCACGCCGGCGCCGCTGCTCGACCGGTTGGCCGCTGTCGCGAAGGCGCTGGGCGAGGACAAGCTCTTCCGCACCCGCCTCGTCGCCCAGGGCTACGACTGGGTCGGCTCGACGCCCGACGCGCTCGCGCGGGAACTGGCGCGGACGATCGAGATCTACACCCGCATCGTCGCCACCACACCGGCCGGGGAGCTTTCGCGATGAGCGACACCCCCGTGAACGGCGCCGAAAGCGCCACGCCGCTGCGCAAGCAGGCGGAAGAGGGCCTGCGCAAGGCGATCCTGTCGGGCAAGTACGACGCCGGCGAACGGCTGAAGGAACGCCAGCTCATGGAGACGCTCGGCGTCAGCCGCACGCTGCTGCGGGAGGCGCTGCGCCAGATCGAGGCCGAGGGGCTGGTGACGCTGGTGCCGAACCGCGGGCCCGTCGTGTCGGTGCTCTCCTACGAGGACGCGGAGGAGATCTATGAGGTGCGCGGCACCCTGGAGGCGCAGGCCTGCGTGGGCTTCGTGCTGCGCGCCTCCAGCAGCCACGTGCGCAAGCTGCAGGGCGTCTTCGACGAGTTGAAACGCGCAGCGGAAGCCGGCGACGTCATGCGGACGCTGGAACTCAGCAGCGACTTCTACGACGTCATCCTCGAAGGCAGCGGTAACAAGGTGCTGAGCTCCATGTTGAAGCTCCTGCACAACCGGATCGTGCTGCTGCGCCGGACCTCCATGTCGGAGCCCGGCCGCCTTCCCGAGACGCTCGACGAACTGACCCAGATGTTCGAGGCCCTGCGCGCGCGTGACGAATCCGCCGCCAGCAAGGCCTCGCAGCACCATGTCCGCCAGGCCTCCCGGGCTGCCCTGCGCATCATGCGCCAGCGGCAGTAGGGAACGGCACGACCGGCAGGATTCCAGTTCGCCGGCGAGGTTGCCGGTTCACAAGGGGGAAGGCTCCATGCTGTCGATCAGAATCCTGTCTGCCGTGCTTCTTCTGGCGGTCAACCTGCCTGGGCATGCCGACGCCCAGCCGGCGTTTCCGACCAAGCCGATCACGCTCGTCGCCGCCTTCGGTCCGGGGGGCGCGACGGACACGGCGGCCCGCATCGTCGCCAAGGAACTTTCGATCGAGCTCGGCCAGCCCGTCGTCGTCGACAACCGCGTCGGCGCCGGCGGGGCCATCGGCGCGTCCTCGGTCGCCCGCGCGGCGCCCGACGGCTACACGCTGCTGCTGGGGACGGGCTCCGAGATGGTCGTCCTGCCCGCGGTGAAGATCACACCGCCCTACAATACGCTGAAGGATTTCACGCCCATTGCCGAGATCGGCACCGTCACCTTCGTGCTCGTGGCGCATCCGTCGGTCGCCGCCAACAGCGTGCAGGAGTTGATCGCCCAGGCGCGGGCCAATCCCGGCAAGCTCTCCTTCGCCTCCTTCGGCATGGGCTCGACCAACCATCTCCTGGGCGAGTTCTTCATGAAGAAGTCGGGCACCGATCTGCTGCATGTCCCCTACAAGGGCAGCGCGGCGGCGGCGACCGACCTCGTCTCCGGCGAGGTGAAGCTCTCCTTCGACACCACCACCGTCGCGATGCCGCTGGTGCAGAGCGGCAAGCTGAAGGCGCTCGGCCTGCTGTCGCCGCAGCGCTCGGACGCGGCACCCGGCGTGCCGACGCTCGCCGAGAACGGCATTGCCCTGTCCGTGGTCGGCTGGGTCGGCGTCGTAGGCCCGCGCGGCATGCCGGCCGCGGTCGTCGATCGGCTGAACAAGGCGATCAACAAGGTGCTGGCGATGCCCGCCATCATCCAGTCGTTCAACGAGCGCGGCGTCACCGTCGTCACCACCACGCCCGACCAGTTCGGCAGCTTCATCAAGTCCGAGGTCGCCGAGTGGTCGCAGGTCGTGAAGGATGCCGGCGTGAAGATCGAATAGGGAACAGGCAACAAGATGCGTGCCGGCTACACCAGTCGGTAGCCGACGCCGGGCTCGGTGAGCACGTGCCGTGGCGCCGAGGGGTCGGCTTCGATCTTCTGGCGAAGCTGGCGCACATAGACCCTGAGATATTGCGGGTCCACCGATTCGTCGCGCCAGACTTCACGCAGCAGGTGCTTGTGCGTCAGCACCTTGCCGGCATGGATCACGAGCTGTTCCAGGATGTCGTATTCCTTGGGCGAGAGCTTCACGTCCTCAGGTCCGCGCCGCACCAGCCGGCGCACCAGATCGACGCTGAGGTCGTCGCTGGTGAAGCCGCGCTCGGCGCCCTGCTGCTGCAGGCGATGGCGCAGCGCTGCGCGCAGCCGCGCCATCAGCTCGTCGGCGCCGAACGGCTTGGTCACGTAATCATCGGCACCCGAATCGAGCGCCGCCACCTTGGCGGCCTCGTCGCCGCGGCTCGACAGCACCACGATGGGCACCGGCCCCTGGGCGCGGATCTGGCCGATCAGGGCCAGGCCATCGACGTCGGGCAGGCCGAGATCCAGCAGCACGAGGTCGGGACGGTAGTGTCGCAAGGCCGTCAGGGCCTCGGCGCCGGTCGCGGCCTCCAGGATGCGATAGTCGTGGGCGGCCAGCGTCGTGCGCAGCAGCCGGCGGATCGGCGGCTCGTCCTCGACGATCAGGATCAGCGCGGCATCGCCCGTCATGTCAGGAGACAGGATAGCTCACCATGAATTCGGCGCCACTGCGGTCGGCCCTGTTGCGCGCCGCGATCGTGCCACCCTGGACTTCGACGAAGCCCCGGGCGATGGCAAGCCCCAGGCCGGTGCCGGCGAGGCGTCGGTCGCCCTCGTGGGCGCGATAGAACTTGTCGAAGATCCGGTCGAGGTCGGCCGCGGCAATGCCGGGCCCCTCGTCACGCACGACGATCTCGACGTGTGCCCCCACCTCGCGCGCCTCGATCTCGATCCGGGCGCCGGCTGGCGAATACTTGGCGGCATTGTCCAGGAGGTTGAACAGCGCCTGCTCCGCCAGGACGAAATCGAGCGACAGGCTGGGCAGGCCGGGCGGAACCGACGAGCCCACCTGGCGGCCCTCCAGGAGCGGCATCGCCCGCCGCAGCGTCGTCGACACCAGGTCGCCGACCTCGACGGCCTCGCGCTTGGGCGTGATCGCGCCGGCATCGAGGCGGGTCATGGCCAGCAGGTTGCCGACGAAGCGGTCGAGCCGCTCGGCCTCGCTCAAGGCCGTGCCCAGTAACTCCGCGCGCGTCGCCTCGTCGTAGCGGTCGCGGTAGCTCCTGAGGCTCGAGAGCGCGCCGATGATCGCGGCGAGCGGCGTCCTGAGATCGTGCGACACCGAGGTCAGCATCGCCGAACGCATGCGCTCGCGCTCCGCCCCGAGCTGCGCCTGGTCGATGTCGGCCATCAGGGTGACGCGCTCGATGGCCACCGCCGCCTGATTGCCGACGGCGTCGAGCAGGCGCCGCTCGGCCGCGCCGAGGCCGCCGCCGTCCTTGAGCGACAGCACGCCGATCACGGCGATCTCGGAGCGGCTGGTGCGGATGGGCACGAACAGCCACCGGCCGCCCGGCAACGTATCGGTGCCCTTGCCGGTCGGCTGGTCGGCGTCCCACGACCAGCGCGCCGCCGCGAGATCGGCCTCGGTCAGCTCGGTGCCCGGCGGAAAGGCGGCACACGTCTCAAGCTTGCCATGTCCCGCGGCAGTCTTCTCCGGCATCAGGATCACTGCCTCGACGTTCAGCAGCCGGGCGAGGTGCGTGACTACCGTCCACAGCAGATCGTAGAGGTCGATGACGCCCGCGATCTTGCGGCTGAAGGCGTAGAGATCGGCCGTCGTGCGCGCCTCGCGGCGCGCGCTCTCGGTCTGCGCGCGCGTGCGGGCGGCGAGCGCACTGGACACGATCGCCACGAACATGAAGAGCACCAGCGCCACGATGTTGGCGGGATCTGAGATCGTGAATTCGTAGAGCGGCGGCAGAAAGAAGAAGTTGAAACACAGCACGCTCAGCCCCGCGACCCAGAGCGAGGGCACAAGGCCGTGCCGTGCCGCGGCGATCAGGACCGGGACGACGAACACCAGCGAGACATTGGGCACGTTGATGAGCTGGTCGACCAGCTTGCCGGCGGCGGTGGCCAGCGCGGTGGTGATGACGCCCTCGAGGTAGGGACCGATCTGGCGCGGCGCGCCCAGCAACCAGTCGATCGGCTGCACCGGCGCCGGCCCGTCGGCCGAGGGCGCCACCTCGACGGCGAGCCCGGAGCCGCTGCGCACCAGCTCATCGACCACCGAGCCGTGGGTCAGTTCGAACCAGCGCGAACGCCGCGACTTGCCGAGCACGACGCGCGTGGCGTTGCGGGCACGCGCAAAAGCCAGAACCTCCTCGACGACCGAACGGCCGGGCACGGTGGCGACCTCGGCGCCGAGCTGTGTCGCCAGCCGCATGGTCTCGGCCAGGCAGGTGTGCTCGGTTTCGGTGAGGCTCGCGTGGCGCTCGGTCTCGACATAGAGCGCGATCAGCTCGGCATCGAGGCTGTCGGCGGTGCGCTTGGCGGCGCGCACGGCGTTGGCGGCGCCGGGGCTGGGATCGAGGCACACGATCACCCGCTCGCCGGCCGCCCACGGGCCGGTGATGGCATGCTCGCGCATGTAGCTCAGCATCTGGTCGTCGACACGCTCGGCGGTACGCCGGAGCGCCAGTTCGCGCAGCGCGGTGAGGTTGCCGGGCGAGAAATAGCGCCGCACGGCGCGCTGGGCCTGCTCGCGCACATAGACCTTGCCTTCGCCCAGCCGCGCGATCAGGTCCGCGGGCGTGAGATCGACCAGCTCGACCTCGTCGGCGGTGTCGACGATCTTGTCAGGGACGGTCTCACGCACGCGGATACGGGTGATGCGGGCGATCACGTCGTTCAGGCTCTCGATATGCTGCACGTTGAGCGTCGAGTAGACGTCGATGCCGGCCGCCAGCAGTTCCTCGACATCGAGATAGCGCTTGGGATGGCGACTGCCCTCGGCGTTGGTGTGCGCCAGCTCGTCGACCAGCACCAGCGCCGGCCGACGCGCCAGGACAGCGTCGAGGTCCATCTCCTCGAGTATCCGGCCTTTGTAGTCGATGCGCCGCCGCGGCAGGACTTCCAGGCCGGCGAGCTGTGCCTCGGTCTCCGCGCGGCCATGCGTTTCCACGACGCCCACGACGACATCGACGCCCTCCAGCTTGCGTCGCCGGGCGGTCGACAGCATCTCCCAAGTCTTGCCGACGCCGGGGGCGGCGCCGAGGAAGATCTTGTGCTTGCCGCGCGCTTCCTTTTCCGCCGCCTTCAGCAGGGCGTCGGGCGAAGGGCGGGTTTCCTCACCGAGGCCGGCCATGGGGCACGATCATTGTCACCGCTTGGGCAGCGCGTCGAGGGCCAGATTGAGCTTGAGCACATTGACCCGGGGCTCGCCCAGCACGCCCAGTTCGCGACCCACAGTGTGCTGCGCCACAAGCTTCTGCACCTCGGCCTCCGGCAGATTGCGCGCCTTGGCGACCCGTGCCACCTGCCACGCCGCGGCGGCCGGCGAGATGTGCGGATCGAGCCCGCTGCCCGAGGTCGTGACCATATCGGCCGGCACGGGCTTGTCGGCGGCCCCACCCAGCTTCTTCACGTCCTCCTGGACGCGCTCGACCAGCGCCTTGGACGTCGGCCCGAGGTTGGAGCCGGCCGAGTTGGCGGCGTTGTAGGGCTCTGCCACGGTCTTGGTCGCGTCGTTGGGATCGGTACCGGTCGTGGCCGACGGCCGGCCCTGGAAGTAGCCGTCGCCCGCGAAGTTCTGCCCGATCAGCGATGAGCCCACGACCTTTCCGTCGCGCTCGATCAGGGATCCTGCCGCCTGGGCCGGAAACAGGACGCGGGACAGGCCGGTCATGGCGAGCGGATAGGCGAGTCCGGTGAGGACGGTCATCAGTAGCAGGATGACGATCGAAGCTCTGATATGGCGAAGCACGACGTTCTCCTCAGGATGAGGTTTCTTTGACTCTGCCCACTACCTCACCCTGAGGAGCGGTCCGAAGGACCGCATCTCGAAGGCTGGGCACGAGCACCTCGACTGTTGCCCATCCTTCGAGACGGCCGCTGCGCGGCCTCCTCAGGATGAGGTTCTTTCGTTGAACCAACACCTCACGCGAGCCCGGTCGCGGCGACGATGATGTCGATCAGCTTGATGCCGACGAAAGGAACGATCAGGCCGCCGATGCCGTAGACCAGCAGGTTGCGGCGCAGCAACGCGGCGGCGCTGCTCGGCCGGTACTGCACGCCGCGCAGCGCCAGCGGGATCAGCGCCACGATGATCAGGGCGTTGAAGATGATGGCCGACAGGATGGCGCTCTCGGGCGTGGCGAGATGCATGACGTTCAGCACCGCGATCTGCGGATAGAAGGCGATGAATATGGCCGGGATGATGGCGAAGTACTTCGCCACGTCGTTGGCGACCGAGAAGGTCGTGAGCGCGCCGCGGGTCATCAGCAGCTGTTTGCCGATGCCCACGATCTCGATCAGCTTGGTCGGGTCGCTGTCGAGATCGACCATGTTGCCGGCTTCGCGCGCGGCGTTGGTGCCGGTCTGCATGGCGACACCGACATCGGCCTGGGCGAGCGCCGGCGCGTCGTTGGTGCCGTCGCCGCACATCGCCACCAGCTTGCCGCCGGCCTGTTCCTTGCGGATCAGCTGCAACTTGGCCTCCGGCGTGGCCTGGGCCAGGAAGTCGTCGACTCCCGCTTCGGCGGCGATGGCGGCGGCGGTCTGCGGATTGTCGCCGGTGATCATCACGGTGCGGATGCCCATGCGGCGCAGCTCCACGAAGCGTTCGCGGATGCCGCCCTTCACCACGTCCTTCAGATAGACGACACCTAGCACCTGGCCGTTGCGCGACACCGCGAGCGGCGTGCCGCCCTCCTTGGAAATATAGCTCGCGATGCGCTCGATCTCCGCCATCGGCGGAGTGGCACCCAGCGAGCGCGCATGCGCCACGACCGCGTCGACCGCACCCTTGCGGATGACCGAGCCCTCTTGGTCGACACCACTCATCCGGGTCTGCGCCGTGAAGGGCACGAATTGCCCCTTGAGGTCGGCGACATCGACACCGCGCAGCCCGTACTTCTCCTTGGCGAGGACCACGATCGAGCGGCCCTCGGGAGTCTCGTCCGACAGGCTGGCGAGCTGGGCCACCCGGGCCACCTCGTTCTCGTCGACGCCCTGGACCGGGATGAACTGCGTGGCATGCCGGTTGCCGAGCGTGATGGTGCCGGTCTTGTCGAGCAGCAGCGTGTCGACGTCGCCTGCCGCCTCGACGGCGCGGCCGGAGGTCGCTAGCACGTTGAAGCGCACCAGGCGGTTCATGCCGGCAATGCCGATCGCCGACAGCAGTGCGCCGATGGTGGTCGGGATCAGCGTCACGAACAGCGCGATCAGCACGATCACCGACACCGAACCACCGGCATAGGCGGCGAAGCTCGGAATGGTCACCACCGCCAGGACGAAGATGAGGGTGAGGCCGGCCAGCAGCACGTTCAGCGCCAGCTCGTTCGGCGTCTTCTGGCGCGCCGCACCCTCGACGAGCGCGATCATGCGGTCGAGGAAGCTCGACCCCTCCTCCGCCGTGATCCGGACCTTGATGCGGTCGGACAGCACCTTGGTGCCGCCGGTCACGGCCGAGCGGTCGCCGCCCGCCTCGCGGATGACGGGCGCCGATTCGCCGGTGATCGCAGATTCATCGATGGTGGCCACACCCTCGATGATCTCGCCGTCGCCCGGCACGATGTCGCCGGCCTCGACCAGCACCACCTGGCCGACCTTGAGCGCATGGGCGCGCACCGGCTCGAAAATGTCGCCGACGCCCACCAGCACCTTGGCGATGGTTTCGCTGCGCATGCGGCGCAGCGTCTCCGCCTGGGCCTTGCCGCGGCCCTCGGCCACCGCCTCGGCGAAGGTGGCGAACAGCACCGTCACCCACAGCCAGGCCACGATCTGGATCTCGAAGCCGATGCCCGGCGCGCGGACAACGATGTCGCGCACCATCAAGATCGTGGCCACCAGCGCCACCAGCTCGACGGTGAACATCACCGGGTTCTTCATCAGTTCCCGCGGATGCAGCTTGACGAAACTCGCCACCACGGCGGGCTTTAGGATGGCCGCGTCGAACAGCGACTGCGACTTGTCACGTGTGCTCATGATGGTGCCTCTTAGAACAGCGTGCCGGCCAGCATCGCGAAATGTTCCGCGATGGGTCCGAGGGCGAGAGCCGGCAGGAAGGTGAGACCGCCGACGATCAGGATGGCGCCGACCAGCAGGCCCACGAACAGCGGACCGTCGGTCGGGAAGGTGCCCAGCGAGACGGCAGACTTACGCTTGGCCGCCAGCGATCCGGCCACCGCCAGCATCGGCACGATGAGGGCGAAGCGGCCGACCATCATGCCGACGGCGAGCGTCGAGTTATAGAAGATCGTGTTGGCCGATAGCCCTGCGAAGGCGCTGCCGTTGTTGCCGGCTGCCGACGTGAAGGCATAGAGGATCTCGCTGAAACCATGCGGGCCCGCGTTGGCCGGTCCGGCAAGGCCTGCCGGCACGACCGCGGCGACCGCCGTGAAGCCCAGGATGGCCAGCGGCAGGCAGAGGATCGCCAGCATGGTGAACTTGACGTCGCGCGACTCGATCTTCTTGCCGACATACTCGGGCGTACGCCCGACCATAAGGCCGGCCAGGAAGATCGCCAGGATGGCGAACAGCAGGATGCCGTAGAGACCGGCACCGACGCCGCCGATGATGATCTCGCCCAGCAGGATGTTGACCAGCGGCACCATGCCGCCCAACGGCATGAAGCTGTCGTGCATGGCATTGACCGCACCGCAGGATGCCGCCGTCGTGATCACGGCAAAGAGCGCCGACAGGGGCGCGCCGAAGCGCACCTCCTTGCCTTCCATGTTGCCCATGCCGTTGTCCATGCCGACCGCGGCCAGCAGCGGGTTGCCGCCGGCTTCGGCCCAGTAGGCGACGAAGACGCCGGCGATGAACAGCACGCTCATCGCCGCCAGGATCGACCAGCCCTGGCGTTCGGAACCGACGGCACGACCGAACACGTTGGTCAGCGCCGCGCCGATCGCGAAGATGGTGAGCATCTGCACGAGATTCGAGAGCGCCGTCGGATTCTCGTAGGGATGGGCCGAGTTGGCATTGAAGAAGCCGCCGCCGTTGGTGCCCAGCATCTTGATCGCGAGCTGCGAGGCCACCGGGCCCTGCGCGATGGTCTGCTTGGCGCCTTCCAGCGTCGTCGCCTCGACATAGCCACCGAGGTTCTGCGGCACGCCCTGCCAGACATAGAACAGGGTGAGCACGATGCAGAACGGCAGCAGGACGTAGAGTGTGACGCGCACCAGATCGGCCCAGAAGTTGCCAATCCCCTTGGCGTTGGCCCGGGCAAAACCGCGGATCATCGCCATGGCGAGCGCAATGCCGGTCGCCGCGCTGAGGTAGTTCCAAACCGTGAGCCCGGTCATCTGCGACAGATAACTCATGGTCGACTCGCCGCCATACGACTGCCAGTTCGTATTGGTGATGAAGCTCACGGCCGTGTTGAAGGAAAGGTCGGGCGGTACCGCCGCCATGTCCTGCGGGTTGAACGGCAGCACGCTCTGCAGGCGCAGCAGCAGGTAGAGGAGCACGAAGCCCGCGATGTGGAAGACCAGCATGGCGCGGCAATAGACCCACCAGCTCTGATCCTCGCTGGGATCGATGCCGGCCAGGCCATAGAAGCCGCGTTCGACCGGCGCCAGCACCGGCGACAGGAAAGTGCGCTGCCCCTCCATGACGCGGCTGAGATAGCCGCCGAGAGGTCGCGTGAGCACGAGCAGGATCGCGACGTAGAGGGCGATCTGCACCCAGCCGTTGAAAGTCATGGCAAGCCTCAGAATTTTTCGGGGCGCGCCAGCGCGACCGTGAGATAGACGAGCAGGATCGCGACCAGCGCGCCGCCCAGGACGTAATCGAGAATCATTGGAGCCTCACAGCCTGTTGCACAGGCGTTCGTAGGCGATCAGCAGGCAGAACAGGACGACGCCGGCGCCCAGGAAAACGAGGTCGAGCATGGAACTCTCCTTCGCCGGCATAAAAGGGGCCCGGCGCATAGGAATTCGAGCCGGCTGAGCTCAGCTTAGTGTAGGAATTTCATAGGAGTTTGATGTCTATCAACGATGGAGAGAGCATTATCCGCCTACGCTTCCTTGTTATTTATGACACTCGAGTACACGCCCGACGTCGCGCGGAGCAGCCGGCCGCCCGTGCCTAAAGCGATCGGCTTACTGCCTTGAACTACCTTGCAAAATGGTCTCGGCCGGGCCATTGACCGAACCGAGGCGCCAGACCATACCCGCCGCTCGTTTCAGAGGTTCGGTTTTCAGAATGTCCAGCAACGGCTCCGCCGCGCCCACAACCGGGCCGATCACGGTTTGAATTCCGCCGAGCAGAACCATCACCAGTGAGTCAACTGAAGTCGAGATTGAGATATCGTTTGGAAATACGCGTCCGCGCTGGAACGCTATCAATCCGCCGGCGAGGCCCGCGAACATTCCAGAGACGACAAATGCCGCCCATTGCTGACGACGAACGTTTACGCCTGTCGCATCTGCGCGCGTAGGCGAATCTCGCCCGGCTCGTAATGTGTAACCGAATGGCGCAAAAATAAGCTGCCGCATGGCAAGCAGCGCTGCAAGAGAAACAAACAGCGCGAAGTAATAAAAGGACAGGGTCCCTACAAGCCACGATGGAAGGCGAATGCCCAGAATGCCGTTGTCGCCTCCGGTAACCG
>Ga0082335_1003761_pt1 | contig 24348 bp, 18 predicted proteins | sample Subgrocontami58m_FD_72375 | JGI IMG/M metagenome (GOLD analysis project Ga0082335, IMG submission 72375) | Subsurface groundwater microbial communities from S. Glens Falls, New York, USA - GMW37 contaminated, 5.8 m (SPADES assembly) (version 2) ...
CGCCCCCGTTGCTGGCTGCGCTCCCCCCCCCGCCATATCTGGATGATCTCCCTGCCGCCGAAACGCCCCTGCTTTTCCTTGACGTCCGAGAGGTAGCACTTGCTGGTGAACTGGTCGTTCACGCGGATGGGCTGGTACCACTCCCACGTGCCGCCCGCGTGCAGCCCGTGCGCGCCGCGCAACCCGTGGTGCCGGTGGTACCCCGCGGCGTACAGGATGCACGGAGGCGCCGTCAGCCCACCGAAGCGGCTCTTCTTCGCATACGTCTCGTCGAGCCAGAGGGGATTGGAATCCCCCATGCCGAACGCGAAGTGCCGGATGGCGTCCTTGCCCGCAGCCTCGATGTAGGGCTGGTCGTTACCGACAAGCTCCTGGCCGATCTGCGCACGAAGCTGAGCGACCGTCTCGTCCGTGATGGTCCCCGCGCTCTTTTGCATCTGTCATCTCCTTCCGCTTACCAGAAGACCTTTTTTTCTTCAAGGGACCGGGCCATCTCGCCCTGTATGGCGAGAAGCTCCTGATAGATGTATGCGTTGTGCTCGCCGACGGACGGCGCGTGGAGCCGGATGCGTCCGGGCGTCTTGCCCAGTCTCCACGGGATGCCGTAGATAGGCTCCACTCCCACCAGGGGGTGGTTCGTCTCCACGAAGGCCTTGCGGGCCTGGTGGTGCGGGTTGAAATACAGGTCCTGGATGTTCATAACGGGCATGGCCGCCACGCCCGCGGCCTGGAGCTGTTCCATCAGGGCGTAGGCGTCCTCGTTCCGCGTCCACTCGCTGACGGTCTTGTCCAGCTCCTTACGGTTGCGCAGCCGCTCGTACATATCGCGGAAGCGGCTGTCGCTCGCCCACTCCGGATGGCCCGCGACGCGGCACAGGCCGCGCCACGCCTCCTCCGTGTCCACCGCGATGGTTATCCAGGCGTCGTCGCCCTTGCAGCGGTAGGCGTTGTACGGCGCCATGCGCGGGTGGTAGTTCCCCCTGGCGCGCAGAACGCGTTTGTTCATCGAGTACTCGATGATGGCCTCCGCGTGGAAAGCGGTGTCCGCCTCCCACTGGGAGAGGTCGATGAACTGGCCCCTGCCGGTGCGCTGGCGATAGTACAGGGCCTGGCAGACGGCGGTGGCGCCCGCGGTCGCGGCGGCGGCGTCGCAGTAGTGCGTCTGGCTGATGCCGAGCACCTCCTCGTCCTCGTAGCCGATGAACGCGGCCATGCCGCAGAGCGCCGCTATCTGCGAGGCGTAGGTGACGATGTGCCGCCTGGGGCCCCACGCGCCCGGTCCCGACATGGAGATCATGACGATGTCCGGCCTGACCCTGCGAAGCTCCTCGTAGCCGAGGCCCAGGCTGTCCATCACGCCCGGAGAGAAGTTCTCCGTCACGACATCGCTGACGCTCGCCATGTCCAGGAATGTTTGCCTGCCCTGCGGGCTTTTGAGGTCCAGGGTGACGGCCATCTTGTTCCGGTTCACCGCGTGGAACATGGGCTGCATGTTGGGCCACTTGCCCTCGTCGCCGCCCGCGATGTCGTCGCCGATGATGGGGCGGCCCAGCCGCGTGCCGTCCATCCTCTGGTGCGACTCGACCTTGATGACCTCCGCGCCCATGTCCGCGAGGAGCTGGCCAAGCATGGGCCCGGCCAGGACGCGGCCCAGGTCAAGGACTCGGAATCCGTCCAGTGCGCTGCGTTCCATCGTCATGCTCCGTTAGTATGCATCCCTTGAATCGTGTAGGCTGGGCGAGTGACCCGATACCTCATCCCCCTGTGTCCCCCTTCCCCTGCAGGGGAAGGGGGAGAAACCAAGACGTATCTGGGAGGACACCTCCCAGACCCTCCGGCGGGGCTGCGGCCCTGCACCCATTGCAGCGGGGCAACGTCCGCCCCACTATGTACTGTCATTCTGAGCCCTTCGGCTGCGCTCATGGTAAACTCCGCGAAGAATCTACGCCCCGCTATTTCCCCTCTCGGGCGAAGGGGAGATATGACCTCCCAGGCCCTCCGGCGAGCCGCTCTGCGGCCCTGCAACCTCTTCCTGCACCGGCGTTATAGACAGACCTATGTATCTGGCTGAGCACGGCCTTAGATGACGCCCGCGTGGCGCAGGGCGACCATGTCCTCGCGCTCCAGCCCCAGCGCGCCGCAGAAGACCTCCTCGTTGTGCTCACCAAGCCGCGGGGCCTGGCGCCGCAGCGACCACGGCGTGACCGAGAAGCGGGCGGTCGGCCCGGGCATCTCGAACGTCTGGCCGTCCGGCGTCACGCCCTTCACGAAGAACCCGCGCTCGCGCAGGTGTGGCTCGGCAAGGGTCTCGTCCGCCGTCCGCACCGGCGCGCAGGGGATATGCTTGTCCTGCCCCATCTGGAACATCTGCTCCTTGGTGTACTGCCTCGTCCACTGGGACACCAGGGCGTCCACCTCGTCCGGGTACTCCTCCGCCATGGCGCGGCGGTCGCGGTAGCGCGGGTTCTTGCTCCACTCCGGCGTTCCCATCAGCTCGACGAACCGTATCCACTCGCCAAGCTGGATGGCGCTGAGGGAGAAGTACCCGTCCTTGCAGGGCAGCAGCGCCTTCGGGTACCGCCCGACGCTGCCCCGGCGCCCGGAGCGCGTCGCCACGATGCCGCGGTAGATGTACGTGGGCAGGTTGACCCCCACGTGCAGCGTGGCAAGCACCTCCGCTATGGAGATGTCCACGTGCTGTCCCGCGCCGGTGGCCTCCCGCGCGATGAGCGCCGCCGTGGTCGCCCCGGAGGCGTTGAGTCCTCCCTGGAAGTCGCACTGGGTCAGGCCGAACGCCAACGGCTCCCTGTCGGGGTCGCCGTTGCCGGCGCTGACGCCGCCGCCCGCCGCGCTGTTGATGTCGTGCCCCAGGTAGTCGCGGTACGGCCCCGTGTGGCCGTAGGGCGTGATGGAGGTCATGACCAGCCGGGGATTGACCTTCTCCAGCCGGTCGTACGAGAGGCCCCACGCGTCCATCTGGGCGGGACGATACCCGTCAATGAGGACATCCGCGTCCCTGAGCAGCCGCGCGAACAGGTCGCGGCCCGTGGGCGTGGCGGGGTCGAGCGTGATGCCGCGCTTGTTCGTGTTCAGAAAGAGGAAGAGGCCGCTGCGCTCCGGGTGCGGCTGGTCGCCGGGGAACGGGCCGTGCTGGCGCGACACGTCTCCCTGGGGAGGCCGCTCCACCTTGACGACGTCCGCGCCCATGTCCGCGAGCAGCTTTCCGCAGTACGGCGCGGCGATGTATTCGCCGAACTCTACGACCTTCAGTCCCTGAAGCGCCTGTTCCATATATGACCCCTGTCCAGGGATTTGCACTGCTTGTCCACCAAGAGTCCCGTGACTACCACCATCCCCCTTAGGTCCCCCTTCCTGTCAGGAAGGGGGAGGAAAGACGGGTTCGGGAGGACACCTCCCGAACCCTCCGGCAGGGGCACAGCCCCTGCACTCCACTTCACGAAGGGCTATGTGTTAGTACAGGACCTTCCGCTCAATCAGGTCTTCCACGCGCTGTTGCGGCAGCCCCAGGAGGTTATGGAAGACGTGCATGTTGTGCTCGCCCATCAGGGGAGCGTAGCGCCGCACCTTGTCGGGACAGGCCGTGAGCTTGAACGGCGCGTTCATCACCGCCTGCTTCCCCAAGAAGGGGTGCATGACGGTCGAGTACATGCGCCGCTTCTTCAGGTGCTCGTCCTCGAAGACGTCCTTCGCGGTGCAGACCGGCGTCGCGGCGACCCCCGCCTTCTGCAGTCGCTCGGTGGCCTGCCACGGCGTCAGCTTGACCGTCCACGCGCCGATGGCCCCGTCCAGGTCCTTCCTGTGCCTGAACCGGCTGAGCTGGTCGGCGAAGCGCGCGTCCTTCAGCATGTCCCGCCTGCCGATGGCCCCGCACAGCGCCTTCCACTCCGCGTCGTCGGCCACCGCGATGCTGACCCACATGTCCTCGCCTTTGCAGGGATAGCACTCGCAGGGGGCCATGATGCCATCCTGGTTCCCCTTGCGCGGCTGCACCCTGCCGTTCATCGTGTAGTCGATGAGCATCTCGCCGATGCTGGCGCTGGGGACCTCGGCGGAGGCCAGGTCAATGTGCTGCCCCTTGCCCGTGCGGAACCGGTGCTGGAGCCCAACCATCGTCGCCATGGCGGCGGCGACCCCGCTGGCGAAGTCCATGGGCAGGCGCATCTCGACGGGCGGGCCGTCGTCGTAGCCGGTCACGTAGCTCAGCCCGCTGAGCGCGGCGAAGATGGAGGCGAACCCCAGGTAGTCCCGCTCCGGCCCCACGCTGCCGCGGCTGGACGAGGAGACCATGATGATGGACGGGTTGCGGGACGCCAGGCTGGGATAGTCCGCGCCCAGGCGGGCCATCACGCCCGGCCGGAAGTTCTGTATCACGACGTCGCACGCCTGGGCCAGCCCCTGCACCAGCTCGCGCGCCTCCGGATTGCTCAGGTCCATCGTGACGCTCATCTTGTTAATGTTCAGGTCGTTGAAGCGCCACGACTTTTCGAGGCTGCTGGGGTCGCGCGTCCGGTTGGTGTCCGGGTGCGCGTGGTTCTCGACCTTGATGACCTCCGCGCCGTAGAGGGCCATAACAAGCGTGGCGTAGGGGCCCGCGCCCGCCCACGTGAAGTCAAGGATGCGGATGCCGTCCAGTGGGTTTCTCATATTCGTTCTCTCCTGTGCCAGGTCACATCACTCAGGGCGGACGCATTGAGCGTGGCCCGTCAAAAGGCGCTTACCTCATCCCCCTGTGTCGTGTCCCCCTTCCCCTGCAGGGGAAGGGGGAGTTGTAAATGCAGGGGACACCCCTACAACCCTGGCGGGGACTGCGCCCCTGCACTCCCGGGACTTATGCCATACACTCTCGGGGCGGGACGCTTGTGTCCTGTCCCTGAAGTACGCGTATGAATTGTCATTGCGAGGACTCCGGCTTACCGGAGGACGAAGCAATCTGGAGGAAGGGTGTACCCCGCCGCCAGATTGCCACGCCCCGATTTCATCGGGGCTCGCGATGACATTAACAACGAACTTCGCGGACACCATGCTAAATAATCCCCGCCTCGCGCAGCTGCGTCATCTCGTCGCGGGGTATGCCCAGGTGTTGACATAAGACCGCCTCGTTGTCCTGCCCCAGGCTCGGCGCGCTCCGCTCGTAAACGGCGGGCGTGCCGGAGAACTGGTACGGCACGGAGGGCATGACCAGCGGGCCGATGCCCGGATGGTCAAGTGTGGTGAAGAAGTTGCGCTCCCTGAGCTGCTGGCTCTGCACCACGTCCTTCGGCGAGGCGAACCATCCGACGGGGCAGTGGGCCTTCTGCCAGGCGTGGTAAAGCTCCAGCCCGTTCCTGTCCTTCAGCCACTCCGTCATGTATGCGTTGATGTCCTTGCGGTGTCTGGTCCGCGCGGCGCGACTCGCGTACTCCGGGTCCGTCTTCCAGTCCGGGCGGCCCACGAGGTCCGCCAACGTCCGCCAGTGGTGGTCGTCGAACGCCATGATGATCATGTAGCCGTCCCGGCAGGGGAATATCCCCAGGAAGTCGTAGTGCCGGGAGGCGCGCTGCTCCACCACGCCCTCGTTGGGATAGCGGCCCAGAATCATGCGGTTCAGGCCCATGAGCGCCTCCTGCTTGGAGACGTCCACCTGCTGGCCGACGCCGCTGAAGTTGCGGGCGAACAGGGCGATGAGCGCGGCGGTGGCAGCGTTCCACCCCACCTGGTACTCGCCCGCCATGCCCGCCGCCTTGATGGGCGGACGGCTCAGGTACGCCTCGCCGCTCTGGAGCAGGTAGCCGTCGCCGCCCGCGTGATAGACGTTCATGGGGTGGGCCTTGTAGTCCTTGCGCGGCCCCGTCAGTCCGAACGGCGTGACGGCGACCGCGATGAGGCGCGGGTTCACCTTCTTGAGGTGCCTGTAGGTCAGACCGAGCGCGCTGGTCTCCCTGGGAGAGCGGTCGGTGACCAGGATATCGGCGTCGGCGATGAGGCGCCGGAATATCTCCCTGCCCTGTGCGGACGCGATGTCCAGCGTGACGCTCCGCTTGTTGGTGTTGACATACATGAAGAGCGCGCTCCGGTCCGGGTGCGGGACGTCGTGATAGAACGGCCCGCGGCTTCGCGCGGAATCGCCGACGTTGGGCGGCTCTATCTTCGTGACGTCGGCGCCAAAGTCCCCGAGCAGTCGGGCGCAAAAGGGGCCGGCCACCAGGTCGGCGACCTCCACCACGCGAACGCCTTCAAGAGCTTTTTGCATATCCATGTCTCCCTTCAGCTAGCTGACGTCGCCCTGCTCGTGGAGGTCCTTGACCTCGGCGGCGGCGTACCCCGCCTCCTTCAGGACCTCGTCGGTATGCTCCCCCAGGATGGGGCTGAGCGTCCGCACCTTCGCAGGCGTCTCCGACAGCTTCAAATGCGTGCCCACGGTGCGCGTCTTGCCCAGCTTGTGATGGTCCACCGTGACGACCATCTCCCGCGCCAGAAGCTGCGGGTCGCTGAACGTTTCCGGGAACGTGTACACCGGCCCCACGCACGTGTCCGCTTCGCGGAGGGTGTCCAGCCACTCCTGCCGTGTCTTCGTGAGGAAGGCCCGCTGGTAGGCCTCCAGTATCTCTTTGGTGCGCGGGTTCTCGCGGGGGCTGCCCCGGAACGTCATGTGGTCCGGCAGGTACTGTGTCAGACCGGTGGCGTTGCACAGCCGCTCCCAGAACCAGGGCTCGCCGGCGTTCACGGATACGTACTTTCCATCCTTGGCGCGGAACACTCGGGACGGCGCGGCGTCGTACTTGGGGGCCGTCCCGTTCGCGAAGTACGCGGCGCCGTAGCGCACCGCCATGACCATCGCCACGCCGTCGGTCAACGCCAGGTCAACGTACTGGCCCTTGCCCGACTTTTCGCGGGCGCGCAGCGCGGCGAGGATGGAGACCGCCGCGGAGAACCCGCCGATGACGTTCGCCAGCGGAATGGCGGGCGCGATGGGCTCCCCCTGCGGCGTGCACAGGATGCTCAGCAGTCCGCCCGTGGCCTCGTAGTTGAGGTCGTGTCCGGGAAAACTCTTGTATGGCCCTGTCTGGCCGTACCCCGTTATGGAACAGTAAACAACCCTGGGATTGATGGCCTTGATGGTCTGGTAGCTGATCCCCAGCCGGTCCACCACGCCGGGACGGAACCCCTCCACGACGACGTCCGCCGTTTTGGCGAGCCGGTGGAACACCTGCTGACCGGCTTTGCTCTTCAGATTCAGGCCGATGCTGCGCTTGTTCCGCTCCACAACGCGCAGGGCATCGCCCCAGTTCTCGCTCTCATTCTGAGCGCCGACACCTGGCGCGCGCACGGCGTGATGGCGGAACTTGGGCTTGGCCTCCTCGACCTTGACGACGTCGGCGCCGAGGTCCGCCAGGAGCATCGTGCAGAAAGGGCCGGGGACCAGTCGGGACAGGTCCAGAACACGGATTCCGTCCAGGGCTGCGGGCATTCTAAAGTCCTCCATCGCTCAGCCCCGCGCCTCTACCGGAGGTCGCGTGTTCGGGCCGAACGGAAATAGCGCCTACGCCTTGCGCAGGCGCGGGTCCCACACGTCGCGGATGGCGTCGCCCAGCAGATTGAAGCCGTACACCGTCAGGCTGATGGCGACGCCGGGGAAGATGGCTATCCACGGCGACTGCTGCAGGTACTCCCTGCCGACTCCTGACAGCATGCCGCCCCATGACGGCAGCGGGGGCGGGACACCCAGCCCCAGGAAGCTCAGCGACGCCTCGACGACGATGGCCTGCCCCAGGCCCGCCGTCGCGACGATAAGGTACGGCGCAAGGCAGTTGGGCATGACGTGGACGAGGATAATCCGCAGCGGCGACGCTCCGATGGCGACGACCGCCTCTACGTACTGGGTCTGCTTGACGGCCAGGCCGCCGGCCCGCAGGATGCGGGCGGTGCGCGGCATGTCCACGATGGCGATGGCGAGAATCACGTTCAGTATGGACGGCCCCATGACGGCGACGATGGCGAGGGCCATGATGAGCCGTGGAAACGCCATCATGGCGTCCACGAACCGCTGGAACAGGATGTCCGCCGTCCCGCCCGCGTATCCGCTGACAACTCCCAGCACCGCGCCAATGGTGTGTCCCAGCGCCACCGCCCCGAAGCCCACCACAAGCGAGACGCGCGCCCCCCAGAAAATACGCGAAAGGAGGTCCCTCCCGAAGTTGTCCGTCCCGAGCAGATAGGTGGCGCTCGGCCCCTTGAAGCGGTCGGCGAAGTGCGCCTCCAGAGGGTCGAAAGGCGCAACCATCGGCGTCGCCAGGGCGAGGAGCGCCATACCCAACACCACGAAGGCACCGGCCGCTCCCAGCGGTTTGGTGGTGAGCAAACGGACAATGTTATCGTACGTGCCCGTCCGCCTGCGCAGCGCGCCGGCCCGTGAGGACAGATTCAATTCGTGGGATTCAGCCATGGTGGCCTTCTAGCGGTACCGGATACGTGGGTCTATCCACCCGTAGGTGATGTCCACCACCAGGTTGATGATGGCGAGCATCAGTGCCACGGCCACGATAATAGCCTGCGTCACGAAATAGTCGCGACGGTGGATGGACTCGATCAGGTAGCTGCCCATTCCCGGAATGACAAAGATGGTTTCCACGATGACCGTGCCGCCCATGAGCACCGCGAACTCCGTTCCCAGCATCGTGACGACGGGCAGGAAGGCGTTCCGCAGCGTGTGGCGCGCCATGACGACGCGCTCGCGCAGGCCCTTCGACCAGGCGGTGCGGATGTAGTCCTGTCGCAGCACCTCCAAGACGCTGGAGCGCACCATCCGGGCCAGCATGGAGGAGTGATAGTAGCCCATCGCCAGGGCGGGCCAGAGCATCTGCTGCAGGTTGCTCCACGGGTCCGCCAGGAACCCTTTGTAGCCCAGCGGCGGCATCCAGTTGAAGCCCGCGACCAGAAACAGCAGGATAAGCGTGGCGAACCAGAAGGTGGGCATGGCGATGCCCCCCACGGTCACAATCCGCACCACGTAGTCCAGCCACGTGTCCTGGCGCATCGCGGCGATGACTCCCGTCGGTATGGCTATCAGCGCGGAGAACATGACCGTGAGAAGCGCCAGCTCCAGGGTGCGCGGAATCCGAAGTTGCAGGTCCATGACCACGCTGCGCTGGGTGTAGAAGGAAGCTCCGGCGTCGAGCTGCACGAGTCCCCACATCCAGGACAGGTATTGCTCATAGAGGGGTCTGTCCAGCCCCAGGCTGTGCTGGAGGGACGCTATCTGCTCCTCGGAGGGCGCGCCCGTGTCCCCGGACATGAGCATTACGACCGCGACGTCTCCGGGGAGCACGCGCAAAATGCCAAAGATCACGATGGAGACCAGCAGGAGCACGGGGACAAGCAGAAGTAAGCGACGCAGGATATACCGGTACACAGATAGACCCCTCAGCCGTTCAGCGAGATGCCGCTCCAGACATGGCGGGCAGAGGCCCTTCGGCTCCCAGCCCACGCGACTAGCAGGGTGATGACAAAATCTTTCCGACCATCCCCCTGCCCCTTTTCCTTCGGCAAGCTCAGGACAGACTCTGGTCAGGAAGGGGGAGAAAAATTGTATCTGGGGGACACCCCCAGACCCCCGTTCCTTACGGCGGAGAGTCCTTCGGACAGGACAGGCTACGTGGCTTGGTCTCTCCAGACACTCCTTTTTCGGCAGCCTGTCAGCGCGCCCTGATGGCTACTTGTCCAGCCAGACCGTCGGGTAGCGGTTCAGCGCATAGATATTGGTGCCGATCGCCAGCCCCTTGACGTACTTGGCTTTCCCCAGGAGTTGGTCTTCCCAGTACGGAAGGATGGCGGGCACGTCCTGAATCAGGATGTCGTCAACCTGCTGAATGAGCTGGAAGCGTTTGGCGGGATCCACCGCCTCCGCCTGAAGCTTCATCAGTTCGTCCAGCTTCGGGTTGTAGTAGTTCACATAGTTCTGGGCCGCGCCTTTGGTCCACTTGCGACCCACGTCCACGATATCATCGTCGGTGTATGCGTTGCGCGAGGTGTTCATCGCAAACTGCTTGGCCCGCTGGATTTCCACAGTCCGCGCCCGCGTGCTTGACTTCACCGTCGCCTTCAGCCCTATCAGTTGAAGCTGGGTCTGCATGTACTCGGACACGGTCACCACGTCGTCGCGGGCCTCAATGGCGAACTCCGCCCCCGTGGCCTTCGCGGCGGCCACAAGCTCCTTGGCCTTCGCCAGGTCCGCGGCCTTGTCCTTTCTGTAGCCGGGCAACTTCTCAATGTCCGCCTGTGGCCGGGCCCAGTTTCCGCCGGGCTGCACGAACGTGCCTACGGTGGCGGCGCCCTCCGCCACCACGTCAATCGCCTGCTGCCGGTTAAAGGCGAGGCTGACCGCCTGCCGCACGCGCACGTCGTCGAACGGCTTCACCGTCGCGTTGAGGTGGAACCAGGGCCCGCCCAGCCGCGCCTGCTTGACGATTTCGATGTTCGGGTTCCCCTGGGTGGCCGTCTTGGCTTCCGAAGGCGTCAGCCTGCGCGACGAGTTCGCGAAGTCCACCTTGCTCGTCCGGAGGGCGGCCACAGCGGTGGACTGGTCCTTGATGATGAAGAACGTGAGGCCGTCCAGATAGGGCTGCCCCTGCACGAAATAGTCCGGGTTCCGGACAAGCTCCATGTGGCTTCCCGGCTCGAAGGACTTGAACTTGAAGGGCCCCGTGCCGAGCACGGTGGTCTTCATGTTTTTCTTTGCTTCCAGAATGTGCTTGGGCTGGATGCCGAACCACTCCACGGCGAACCGCGGCAGGAAGGTCACATCAAGCTGGCTGAAGGTCAAGCGCACCGTCAGGTCGTCCACCTTCTCGATCTTGGTCACCGGCTTGAACGTGTCCTTCCGAGACGCGATGTAGCCCTCCGGCGGTGACTTCTGCAGGTTCAATGTGTAGACCACGTCGTCGGCGGTGAAGGGCTTCCCGTCATGCCACTTGACGCCGCTCCGCAGGCGGAAAGTGAACACCTTGCCGTCCGGACTGACCTCCCACTTCTCGGCCAAGTCTCCCATGAGCGCGGTGGGCTTGGCCGGATCGTTGGCGACGAGGTTGTTGTACGCGGGCGTCACGAGCACCAGCGTCGTGGAGCCTTCCGTCTGATAGAAATCAAAGTTCTCGGGGTCCGCGCCGGTGGCGATGCGGAGCACGCCGCCGCGCTTCGGGGCCGAGCTCGCCGCCGCCTGAGCGGCGGGTTGCGCGGCGGCTGGCGCGGGTGTGGGCCGGGAGGACGGCGCGGCCGCCGTGGCGGCGGGAGCGGGATTCGCCGGGGCAGCCGCCGGAGCCTGCTGCGGCGCTGATGGCTGCCGGGGCGCGGGAGCCTGCGCTGCGGGAGCCGGAGCCGCCGCAGGCGCGCACGAGGCGAGCAGCAGAGAGGCGACGAGTACGATTCCCAGACCTTCTCTCCCCAAAAAGGTGCTTGTCATACATCCCCCTCTCGCGAATATAGTTGAAAGCGTGCCCAGAATGTGCCCAAGGACATTAATCATGACAAGGTGCGACGGCTTGCGCCGACCTATGCTATTATTGCGCCGTACTTGCACGCGGAAGCCTACCTTTCTTTGATTGCTTTGTCAAGAGGCGATGCAGCATGAAACAATGACTTCCCCGTGGACTTTCGCCGGACGGTCGCCGCAAAATGCTCCCAAAAGCACGAAGAAATCAACAGAGGAGGCTTTATGAAGCTCAAGGGCAAGGTGGCGCTGGTGACCGGCGCGGGGCGCAACATAGGCAAAGCGACGGCCCTGGAACTGGCGTCCCTGGGGGCGGACGTCGCCGTGAACGCCCGCGTCAACAAACAGGAACTGGAGGACACGGCGAAGGAGTGCCGCACGAAGGGCGTCCGGACCGTCGCGGTCCTCGCTGACATGGCGAAGATGTCCGACGTGGAGCGCATGGTTCGTCAGGTCACCAAAGAGCTGGGTGGCGTAGACATCCTCGTCAACATGGTCGGCATTCGCCCGCCGACGCCCTTCCTGCAGATTTCCGAGGCAGAGTGGGACCTGGTCATGTCGGTCAACTTGGGCAGTTGCTTCAGGACGTGCAAGCACGTCCTGCCGGGCATGGTTGAAAAGCGCTGGGGCCGCGTCATCAACATCTCCGGTCGGGACGCCTACTACGGCAAGACCAACCGTGCCCACTGCGTCGCCACGAAGGCGGGGATAACCGGCTTCACCCGTGCCCTGGCCTCGGAGTTCTCCCCGCACGGCATCACCGTCAACTGCGTGGTCCCCGGCCCGTTCAACACAACCCGCGCTGTCATGTGGCATGAGGGATTTCGCAATACGGACGCGGCGGCCGGCGCCAAGTCCCATGACGTGTACGCGACCGCGGGAGAGCGCGGAGGACGCGTTGCGGGAAGTCCCGTGCAGACGGGCACACCGGTGGGCCGGCCGGGCGAGCCGTGGGAGCTGGCGAAGCTCGTGGCGTTCCTGGCTTCCGACGACTCCGCCTACATCACGGGGCAGTCAATCCAGATTAACGGAGGCGCCTACTACAGCGTCTAGCGCCACAGGTCCTGAAAAGAGAGAGGGCGGTGCGCTACGCACCGCCCTCTCTCTTTTGGCGCTAAAGAACGCCCCGCTGCTACAGTGACTTCCAGGCGGTCTTGCCGTCCAGCCGGACCACCTTGCCGACGCTGTCGGGAAGCCAGAAATGGGACGCCGCCACAGTCATGTTCTCATCGGCCAGGCGCTGGGTGACCTTGCGGCGGGTCTTGCGCGCATCGTCCTTGTTTATGTCGCCGCCCGGGCACCAGTCCAGCTCCGAGACCTGCGCGGGGCTGTGGTACACATCGCCCACGATCATGCCCTTGTGTCCCGCGGAGCTGATGACGACGCTCAGATGGCCCGGGGTATGGCCGGGAGTGTAGAGAGTCTTCAGCTCCGGCGTGACCGCGAAGTCGCCCTCCACGAGCTGCGCGACACCCAGGTTAAGCAAAGGCGTCGCCTGGGACAGAGGGGCATAGGCGGGGTTGGTCTTGCTGAAATGCTCGTAGTCTCCCCTGGGTATGTAATACTTGGCCTTGGGAAATGTTGGCCGGGCACTCGCGCCCGCGCCCATCACGTTCCATCCCATGTGATCGCCGTGCATGTGCGTGATGATGACGGTGGACACATCCTCGGCTTTCACCCCTTTGGAGGCGAGATGGCTCATAAGCTGCCCCGTGGCGCCGCCGAACCGCTCGTGCGGGCCGGGGCCAAGGCCGCTGTCCACGAGGATGTTCTTTCCCGATGAGCGCAGAAGGAAGAAGCAGAAGTTGGTCCTGAACTTGCCGTTTTCGTCCAGCCACTTCTTGTAGGGAGCCCACGCTTCGGGGGGAACGTCCGGGAAGAAACGGCTCGTCTCGAATGGAGGCGGCGCCGTGTCCACGAAGACCGATATCTCAACGTTGCCGATCGTAGCCCTGTCAGCCATAGCAGCCTCCTCACACTAAAGTTCGCGCATACGGAAAATCGCCGGGAACGGCTCTGCCGCGCCAAGCATAGAGACACGGATGAACAGTGTCAAGGCGTCGCGTCACCTCGCAGTCGGGAAAAGACGAAAAGGGGCGATATCGGACGCACAACACAGCCTCCGCGTTCGCGCACCGACCGGCGCGCGCCGGAGCGCGGGCATCCTCAATGGCCCGCGTTTCGTTATACTGAGTATATGGACACGCGTCTCGTAAAGGCCCTGCTCCTCGCGCTGGCCCTGGCGTTGTCCGGGTGCGTCGCCCCCGCGACGCCGGCCACGCCCGTCGCCGCGCCTGCCGTCGGCGGCCTTACCGCGACGCCCTCGCCGGTCGCGGCGCCCACCCCTGTCCCTCCAGCCGCTGTGCCCGCGGCTCCCGCAGTCAAGCCTCCCGCGTCACCCCCCGTCCTCACGACCATTCCGGAGCCGCTCCGCGCGAACGTCTATGAGATGGCCCAACGGCTGCGACTGAAGTCGAACGCGCCCATTCCACGGGTGGTCAACCCCCAGCCGGTCAGCTATGCTGTCGGGCAGAAAGTGACGTTCTGGGCGGTGGACCTGGACAACCGCGTGCCGTTCCAGGTGGCCGCCACTCTCCGAGTGGTGACGCCCCACGCGTACTTCTACATCGCGGACGACCTGAACGTGCCGCAGGACGACCTGGAGCGCTCGGGGAGAGAGTTCGAGGAGCGTATCTACCCGCAGGTCACGCGCTACTTCGGTCGCGAGTGGGTGCCCGGCGTGGACAACGACGAGCATCTCACCATTCTGCACGCCCGCATCCCGGCCGTGGGCGGGTACTACAGCGACCTTGACGAATACCCCAAAGCGGTCTATCCGCTGAGCAATCAGCGCGAGATGATCTACATGAACTTGGACTATCTGAAGCCGGGCACTCCCAACTACTACGCCACGCTGGCCCACGAGCTTCAGCACGCCGTCCACTGGCGCGCCAGTCCCACCCAGCAGGTGTGGGTCAACGAGGGCCTCTCCGAACTGGCCGCGGCGCTGGCGGGGTACTCCAGCATCCCCTTCAGGCCGTTCCTGGACAACCCCAACGTGCAGCTCACCACATGGCAGACAGAGCCGCGCGAGAGCGTCCCTCACTACGCGGCCGCCCATCTCTTCTTTTCGTACCTCGTGGAGCACTACGGAGGCCCCGACCAGGTCAAGGGCATCCTGACCGCGCCGGACACGGGCGCCGCGGGCATAAACAACTTCCTTGCCACTCAGAGTCCCGGCGCCACCTTTGACTCGGTGTTCAAGGACTGGACCATCGCCAACTACCTGGACAGGCCCGGACGCTACGGCTACCGGGAGCGGGACGTGCGCGTGCGGTCCGTGACCACGCTCACGCGGTACGGCGACCAGGAGACGGACGTCCGCCAGTACGGCGCGCGCTACTACGAGATGCGCCTCCCGCAAGGCGACGCCCAAGTCACGTTCCAGGGCGACACCACGGTCCGCATCCTGCCCACCGCTCCGCACAGCGGACAGCGCATGTGGTGGGGCAACCGGGGCGACTCCATCAACACCACGCTCACGCGCTCTTTTGACCTGACAGGCCTCTCGAAAGCCACGCTGACGTGGTGGACATGGTACGACATCGAAAACGGGTACGACTTCGCGTACGTGGAGGCGTCCGCCGACGGCGGCGCGACGTGGACCATCCTGCCCGGCGCCGGCACGCGGACCGACGACAAGCTGTACGCCAGCTACGGGCCGGGCTACACGGGGACCAGCGGCGGAAAGCAGGCCGGGTGGGTGCGGGAGCAAGCGGACCTGACGCCCTACGCGGGCCGCCCGGTCCTTGTCCGCTTTGAGTACGTCACGGACGGCGCGGTGAACCAGCCTGGCATCGCCATTGACGACATCGCCATCCCTGAGTTGGGCTACAGCGACGACGCGGAGAACGTGCGGGAGTGGACGGCGCGCGGCTTCGTGCTGACGGACAACGTCCTGCCCCAGCGCTTCGCGGTGCAGCTCATCGAATCGCCACGTGACGGCGGCGAGCCGCGGGTGCGGGAGCTGCAACTGGACGCGGAGCAGCGCGCCAGCGCGTCACTGACGGGGTTCGGGCAGCGGCTGGAGAACGTCGTGCTGGTCGTATCCGGCCTGACGCCCGTCACCACGGAGTCCGCCCACTTCCGCTTCTCCCTGAAGCAGCAGTAGCCGGATGCACGGCCTTTCGCGTCATGCAGGCATCTCATCCCCCTCGTTTCCCCCTTCTCTTCGAAGAGAAGGGGGAAGGGACTAGGTCTGGGGGACACCCCCAGACCCCCGTCAGCGGGGCAATCCCCTCTGGATACCCCCGGCATCCTTAGGACCAACAACAGTCCAAATCAAGCTATGGTCCCGCTGGACATGCATGGCATATGACCACGGGGGTGCAGGGCGCAGCCCCGCCGGGGTCATATGGGTGTCCCCTATATCTACAATGTTAATATCCCCCTTCCCCTGCAGGGGAAGGGGGATACAGGGGGATGAGGTATCTCCTTGCAAGCAAGGGTATGCACTCCGAGCAGCAAGGCGCTCAAACTATTCGAAGGACTCGGAATGACAGGGTGCTGAACGACGACTCTTAAGAAGAAGCCCAGTCGAAGAGAAAGGCTGGGGCCACCACGTGCGGATGGGGTACAGGAGGAAAGGCGTCCAGATGGAGGCCGTTTTCGCGCTTAAGCGGGCGCGGCCTGTGTAGTAGAGGGACGATGGTAGAGCGCGAGACGCTCTTTCTGCAACTCGGGGCCCAGGTGGGCCTTGAGCGCGTCCAGGATCTCGAAGTCGCCCTCCGAGATGAAGCTGATGGCGACGCCCGTGTGACCGATGCGTCCCGTCCGGCCGATGCGGTGGACGTACTCGTCCAGCACCTGCGGCATGTCGTAGTTGACGACGTGTGAGACCTCCGGAATGTCCAGCCCGCGCGCGGCCACGTTGGTGGCGATCAGGGTGCGCAGCGTGCCCTCGCGAAACGCCTTCATCACCGCGTCACGCTGGCTCTGGCGGAGGTCGCCGTGGATGCCCGCCGCCTTCAGGCCACGGCGCTGCAGGTTCATCACGAGCCTGTCCACGCCGGACTTGGTGCGGCAGAAGATGAGCACCTTGCCGTCCCGCAGCTTCGTGTTCAGCACCTCGACGAGGCCATGCAGCTTGTCGCTGGCGGCGACCTCGTAGTACACCTGCCGGATGGTGGCGGCCGCCTCGCTCTCGCCGCCTATCTGTATGATCTGCGGGTTGCGCTGGAAGCGGTTGATCATCATTTTGATGAACGGCGGTATGGTCGCGGAGAAGAGCGCGGTCTGGCGGTCCGCGGGCGTCAGGCGCAGGATGCGCACCATGTCGTCCGCGAAGCCGATGTCCAGCATCTGGTCTGCTTCGTCCAGTATCGCGATGCGCACGCGGTCAAGATGGATGGTCCCGCGGCTCACGTGGTCCAGCAGGCGACCCGGCGTTGCCACGATGATGTGCGCGCCCACCTTCAGCGCAGCGAACTGCCTGATGATGGGCTGACCGCCGTAGAGCGTCACCACCTTGAGCCCGCGGTAGCGGCACAGCTTCTGCAGCTCGCCCGTCACCTGCACCGCAAGCTCGCGCGTCGGCACAAGCACAATGCTCTGGATGTGTCGCGCGGCCGGGTCGAGCATCTCGACCATCGGCAGGCCGAAGGCCGTCGTCTTGCCTGTGCCGGTCTGCGCCTTGCCGACCACGTCCCTGCCCTGCAGCATGAAGGGGATGGCCTGCGTCTGAATGGGCGTGGGTTCCACATAGCCCATGTCCTTCAGAGCGTGGGCCACCGGCTCGGAGACAAGCATGTCGCCGAAGGGCAGGTTGCGCTCGAGAGGGCCGGGTCGGGCGGAAACACGGACGTCGCGGGCCTGCGCGGGCCTCGGATAGCGCGGACGCGCGGGCCGGGGGTGCGACGGACGGGAGTTCAATAGAGGCGGAGTCGCCGTCGGAGGTGGAGGCGCCGTCGCGGGTCGCGTTACGGGCCGCGGCGCGGGCGCTACGGCGGGCGCGACAGGGTGAGACGACGTTTGTGCGGGAACGGCGACATGGTCTTTGGTTTGTGGCGGTTGCTGCCTGCGGGCGGACCCTGAGAAAATATCCAGGATGCGGCGCCAGGGAGAATGACCGCGTTTGTGCGTTGAAGGGGGTGTGGGTGTCATTTCTAAAAGCCAGTATATCAGGACGCTGCTATTTATGCAAACGGAGGCGATTAGACCAGCTAACTTATAGACAAAACACTCCCTGTAAGTAACGCACTTGCCGTCCTCTGAACGCCTCACATGGTCGTGGCCCGTTGACTCTTCGGCCGCGGAGCGTGTCCAGCCAGCCTCGCGACACATTGACATATCCTAACGAATTCGGTAAACTTGGCTCGTCGCATTCGGATACGATGCGCCCCGTCAGACCCCCAGTCTCATTCCAGGAGGTACCCATGCCCAGCCAGAGCAAGAAAGAGTGGCGGGACAAGGTACTGGACCCCGCCCTGAAGCGCGGCCGCGAGCGCGCGGAGCAGTTCGAGACGCTCTCCGGTGTTCCGGTGGACACCCTCTACACGCCGGAGGATGTGCCGAATTTCGACTACGGGCGCGACTTGGGCTATCCCGGCGAGTACCCCTACACCCGCGGCGTGCAGCCCAACATGTACCGGGGCCGCCTGTGGACCATGCGCCAGTACAGCGGCTACGCCTCGCCTGAGGAGTCCAACCAACGGTACAAGTACCTGCTGGAGCACGGCCAGACCGGCCTCTCCGTCGCGTTCGACCTGCCCACGCAGATAGGATACGACTCTGACCACATGATGGCGCGCGGCGAGGTGGGCAAGGTGGGCGTCCCCATCTGCCACATCAAGGACATGGAGCTCCTCTTCGACAGCATCCCTCTCCAGGACGTCACCACCTCCATGACCATCAACGCCACAGCCTCCGTCTTGCTGGCCTTCTACGTGGCCGTGGCCAAAAAGCAGGGCGCCGACCTGACGAAGCTGGGCGGCACTATCCAGAACGACATCCTTAAGGAGTACGTCGCGCGTGGCACGTACATCTTCCCGCCGCAGCCCTCCATGCGCCTCATCACCGACGTCTTCGCCTGGTGCAGCAAGAGTCTCCCCTCGTGGAACACCATCAGCATCAGCGGCTACCACATGCGGGAGGCGGGATGCACCGCCGCGCAGGAGCTGGCCTTCACGTTCGCGCACGCCATCTCCTACGTCCAGGCGGCGCTGGACGCCGGCCTGAACATTGACGACTTCGGGCCGCGGCTCAGCTTCTTCTTCGTCTGCCACAACGACCTGTTCGAGGAGGTCGCCAAGTTTCGGGCGGCGCGCCGCATATGGGCCAAGATCATGCGGGAGCGGTTCAAGGCCAAGAACCAGCGCTCCTGGATGCTCCGCTACCACGTGCAGACCGCAGGCGTCTCCCTCACCGCGCAGCAGCCGGACAACAACGTCGTCCGGGCCACCGTCCAGAGCCTGGCCGCCATCCTTGGCGGCACCCAGTCGCTGCACACCTGCTCCAAGGACGAGGCCTTGGCCCTGCCCACGGAGGAGGCGGTACAGCTCAGCCTGCGCACGCAGCAAATCCTGGCATACGAGAGCGGCGTCACGGAGACCGTGGACCCGCTGGGCGGCTCCTACTACGTGGAGAACCTCACCAACGCGCTGGAGGAAGAGGCGTTCCGCTACATCAAGAAGATCGAAAGCCTGGGCGGCGGCGTTCGCGCCATCGAGATGGGCTATACGCAGAAGGAAATCCAGGACGCCGCCTACAAGTTCCAGCGTGAGGTGGAGAGCGGCAAGCGCGTCATTGTCGGCGTCAACAAGTTCACCAGCCAGCAGCCGCCCATCAAGGGCCTCTTCCGTATTGACCCGGAGGCCACGCGACGGCAGGTCGCACGCCTCCAGGATGTCCGGCGCAGCCGCAACCAGGCCAGGGCCAAGGCAGCCCTGGCGGACCTGGACAGGGTGGCGCGTGGCACGGACAACACCATGCCCGCCTTCCTGGAGTGCGTTGAGAGCCACGCCACCATCGGCGAGATCTGCGACGTGCTGCGGAAGGCCTGGGGCGAGTACAAGGAGCAGCTGGTCGTCTAGGTCGCCGCGCCCGGAATGACGGGCCATAGCGCAACCGCAGTACCATGGACACACAGGCCAATCGCCCTTAAAGCGGGCCTCGAATAGCCCCCGGGAGGGGGTGGCGAGCGGGCCCTCTTGTGGGGACACAGGAGGAACACGTGGACTTTCTGCCAACGGAAGAAGACCAGCTTCTCCGCAACGCGGTGCGGGACTTCGCCACACGCGAGCTTGAGCCGCGCGCCCGCGAGTACGACGAGCGCGAGGAGTTCCCGTGGGAGAACTTCCGCAAAATGGCCGAGATGGGCCTGACGGGCATCGGCATCCCCCAGAGCTACGGCGGCGCCGGCGGCGGGTACACGCAGCTCGCCATCGCCGCGGAAGAAATAGCCCGCGCGGACGCATCCACCAGCACCATCCTCATCGTGACCGCGTCCCTCTGCAACCAGCCCATCCTCAAGTTCGGGACGGAGGAGCAGAAGCGACGCTTCACCGTGCCGCTGGCCAAGGGCGACAAGGTAGGCGCCTTCGGCCTGACGGAGCCGAACGCCGGCTCGGACGCCGGTGGTCTCCAGACGACGGCGGTCAAGGACAAGGGCGCCTACGTCCTGAACGGCAGCAAGATATTCATCAGCAACGGCGACGTCGCGGACTACTCCGTCGTCTTCGCCTCCCAGGACAAGAGCAGCCGCTCCAGGGGCATCTCGGCCTTCATCGTGGAGAAGGGCATGCCCGGCTTCAGCACGCGCAAGCAGCAGGGCAAGCTGGGCATCCGCAGCGCGTCCACCGCCGAGCTGTTCTTCGAGGACTGCCGCGTGCCCGCGGAGAACCGCCTGGGCGACGAGGGCTACGGCTTCAAGATCGCCATGCAGACCATTGACGGCTCGCGCATCGCCATCGCGGCGCAGGCCGTGGGCGTGGCGCAGGCATGCTACGAGGTGTCCATCAAGCATGCCAAGGGCCGCCAGCAGTTCGGCAAGCCCATCGCCGACCTGCAGGCCATCCAGTGGATGCTGGCGGACATGGCCACCGGCGTTGACGCGGCGCGCCTGCTGACCCTGCGGGCGGCCAACCTGAAAGACCGGGGCCTGCCCTACTCACAGGCGTCGGCCATGGCGAAGCTCTTCGCCGCGGAGACCGCCATGAAGTGCGCCACCAACGGCCTGCAAATACACGGCGGCTACGGCTACTTCAAGGAAAGCCCCATCGAGCGGTACTTCCGCGACGCGAAGATCACGCAGATTTACGAAGGCACGTCCGAAATCCAGCGACTGGTCATCGCCCGGCACGCGCTGGGACTGGCCAAGAACTAGGAGTCCATATGAAGGTCAGGAAGCTGCACCACGTGGCCGTGGCTGTGAGCAACATCGAGGCGGTCATGGACGACTTTGCTCGAATTCTGGACATGCCGCGCGCGCCCATCCAGGAGGTCAAGTCGCAGGCGGTGAAGGGCTGTCTCATTCCGATAGGCGACAGTGAGATAGAGCTTATCCAGCCCACCGATCCGAGCAGCGGTGTCGCCAAGTTCCTGGAGAAGCGCGGCGAGGCGCTGCATCATATCTGCTTCCAGGTGCCTGACACCAACGAGGCGCTCAAGGAGCTGGAGGGTAAGGGGATGCAGCTCATTGACAAGCAGGCGCGGCCTGGCCTTGCCGGAATGGTGGGCTTCATCCACCCGCGCTCCACGCTGGGAACGCTTGTGGAGCTGTGCCATCCCGTGTCCGGGAAGGGACACTAAGGACTGTCGGGCTGTCCTGAGATAAACGAGGGGTAGATTCTTCGCTCCGCTCAGAATGACACGACGTGGCGTGGGCGCAGGGGACGGAGTCCCCGCCGGGGGCGCTGGGGGTGACCCCCCCAGAGTTTTTTCCTCCCCCTTCCCGGCAGGAAGGGGGGCACAGGGGGATGGTCAATCCCCTATCATGATGGCGAACAGGGGGTAACAGCCGTGGCCGCTACCAAGACACCGACGAGGGCATCCAAGGACATCATCCGCGTGGTCGTCGCCAAGCCCGGACTGGACGGCCACGACCGCGGCGCCAAGGTCGTCGCCCGCGCTTTGCGGGACGCCGGCATGGAGGTCATCTACACCGGCATCCGGCAGACGCCGGAGATGATCGTGGAGTCCGCCCTGCAGGAGGACGCGGACGTCGTGGGTCTCTCCATCCTCTCCGGCGCCCACATGGACCTCTGTCCCCTCGTCCTCAAGCTGTTGAAGGATAAGGGCCTGGAGCACGTCGTCGTCGTCGTGGGCGGCATCGTGCCGGACGACGACAAGCCCGCGCTGGAGAAACTGGGCATCAAGGGCGTCTTCGGGCCGGGAACACCCACGTCCGAGATCGCCAGCTTCATCACGAAGGCCGTCGCCGAGCGCCGACGCTAGGCGCGTCGCAGCCTAGCGTCCGGTGAACCGGGGAGGCCGCTTCTCGAAGAAGGCCGTCACGCCCTCCTTGTGGTCCTCCGACAGCGTGGCGATGCGCTGGATGTACGACTCGTAGTCGAACTGCTCCGGCAGGTCGCTGACCAGGGCGTGGTAGGCCGCCTTCTTCGTCAGTTCCAGAGCCACCGCGGGCCCCGCGGCTATCTTCCTCGCCAGCGTCATCGCCTCGTCCATCAGCTTCGTGGCCGGGACGACCCGGCTGACCAGACCCATCTCCTTCGCCCGCGCGACGTCAATGATGTCCCCCGTGTACATCATCTGCAGCGCGTTGGACAGCCCGACGACGCGCGGCAGGAACCATGACGTGCCGCTGTCCGGCGGGATAGCGCGCCGGATGAAAAGCGAGCCGAAGCTCGCGGACTCCGACGCGATGCGGATGTCGCACGCCAGCGCCATGGCCAGGCCCGCGCCCACGGCGGGGCCGTTCACCGCGGCGATGGTGGGCCGCTCGCATCGGGCCAGCGCCAGCGCGAAATAGCCGCGCGGGTCATACGACTCCGAGCGGAAGCGGTATTCAGGCTTGCCCTGGATGCGGTCCTGCAGTCGGCTGACGTCCGCGCCCGCGCAGAAAGCGCGGCCCGCGCCGGTGACGACCAGCGCACGCACGTCGTCGTCCTTCCGCACATGGCCCAGCACGTCCATGATGCTGTCCACCATGTCCTGATTGAATGCGTTCATCTTGTCCGGGCGGTTGAAGGTGAGGACGCCCACGCCTTCCTGCTTCTGATAGGCCAGCACATCGCTGAACATACGCACTCCTCGTCCTGTCGCAACGGAATTGCTGTCCGCGAGTCCGCGGGGGCCGGGGCCATGATAGCGGCGTGCGCGCAAGCTGTCAAAGACAACGTGATGGTCCACATACGGCCCTGGGCCTCACCCCCGTCAGCCTCCGGCAGGGGACCCGCGGGCCCCTGCACCATCCAACAGGCCCGCGCTCAGAGACCGCAAGCCGCCGCGTGGCTCATCGGGGTGCGGTCAGCGGGCAGGACGCGTTCGTCCCGCATGGCGTGAGAGAATACGCGGCAATGCGCGCTCTGATGGGGAATAGCAGGGACGTTGGAAACGGGTAGAGACGCAGCCTTACGCGTTGCGCTCCGCGACCGGCGCGATGTCGCGCCGCAGCACGTCGCCGGGCCGCGTCTTGGCAGCGGGGACGCTGGAGAGGACTTTCCAGAACTTGGGCAGTGTGCGCTGCCAGCCGTCCAGAATCTCGGCGGCGCGCTTGCTCCCCGTCAGGACGTGGTGCTTGGTCAGGAGCGACTTCAGCATCTCCACGTCTTCCGCGTCCTTCACGCGCTCCATCTGCACCAGCTCGGAGTTGAAGCGCCGGGGAAACTCGCCCGTCTCGTCCAGGACGTAGGCGATGCCGCCCGACATGCCGGCCCCGAAGTTCACGCCCGTCTCGCCGAGGACAACGACGATGCCTCCGGTCATGTACTCGCAGCCGTGGCTGCCCAGGCCCTCCACGACGGCTATCGCGCCGCTGTTGCGGACGGCGAAGCGCTCACCGGCGCGGCCCGCCACGAAGAGCTGGCCGCCTGTCGCACCGTACAGCACGGTGTTGCCGATGATGACGTTCTCGCAGGCCTCGAAGGCCGCGTGCTCCGGCGGCACGATGACGATCTCTCCGCCGGTCATGCCCTTGCCCACGTAGTCGTTGGCCTCTCCACGCAGCACCACGCGCATGCCGTTCGCCAGGAACGCGCCGAAGCTCTGCCCCGCGCTGCCGTCGAACCGGATGTTGATGGTGTTCTCCGGCAGGCCCCTGTCGCCGTGATTGAGGGCGACGGCCCCCGCGACGCGGGCGCATACGGTCCGGTTCTCGCTGCGTATGGGATACGCGAGCTGGATGGGAGTCCCGGCGTCCATGCAGGACTTCACGTCCGCCAGGATGCGGTTGTCCAGCGGGACGTCGCCGGGCCGGTCGTTGCGCGGCTGCACCCGCTTGCGCGGGCGCGTGCGCGAGGGGTCCGGGTCCGCCAGGATGCGCTGCAGGTCCAGGGCGTACGCCTTGGGGTACTCCGCCAAAGGCACCGCGTGGAGCAGGTCCGTTCGCCCGATGATCTCGTCCAAGCTCCGGTAGCCCAGGCTGGCCAGTATCTCACGGGCCTCCATCGCCACGAAGGTGAAGTAGTGGATCACCATCTCCGGAGTGCCCCAGAACTTCTTCCGGAGTTCCGGTTTCTGTGTCGCTACCCCAACGGGGCAGGTGTTGAGATGTCATTGCCGCGCCATCTTGCAGCCCGCGGCGATGACCGCCATCGTGCCGAAGCCATATCCCTCCGCGCCCACGCACGCCGCCATCACCACGTCGCGGCCGGTCTTGAGGCCGCCGTCCGCAAGTAGGGGGACGCGGC
>Ga0082335_1003762_pt1 | contig 24341 bp, 24 predicted proteins | sample Subgrocontami58m_FD_72375 | JGI IMG/M metagenome (GOLD analysis project Ga0082335, IMG submission 72375) | Subsurface groundwater microbial communities from S. Glens Falls, New York, USA - GMW37 contaminated, 5.8 m (SPADES assembly) (version 2) ...
GGCCGCCGGCCCCGGGGGCGCCCCCGTGGCGGGCGCGGCGGCGGCGAAGGCGTCCTCGTAGTGGCCGCGCGGCAATTGCCAGGCGAGATCACCGATGGCGACCTCGCAGCCGGCGCCTTCGAGTTGCGCGATGATAGACGGCGGCTCCTCGCGCGGCGCGAAGATCAGGATTTTGGGCTTGGACATTTTCCTCCGGGGATTTTTTTGGTGGGGCAGGTTACGATTTTGCGGGCAGGGGAGACAACAGACAGTCTCCTCATGGTGAGGAGCGCCGCGAAGCGGCGCGTCTCGAACCATCACAAGTCGGCTATAGCCGACTTGTGCATTCATAGTGCCGATCTCCGGGTAAACCCGGGATCGGATGGCCCATCCTTCGAGACGCCCGCTGCGCGGGCTCCTCAGGATGAGGGCGGAGAAGAAAGCCAACGCTCCGCCGGCCCTGTTTTTAGCGGCGCGGGCGCGCCGTCGTCTGCCCCGCTTGCGCGGGGCCAAGCTTTTCCTTCCCCCCGGAAAATCCGAGGGAGTGGAGCGCCGGGAAGGCGCACCAACTTAAAGTCCGCGTCCGCTAAGACGCGGCGCGCCCACGCAGGCAAGTTTACACAGTCTGCGCAAACTTGGTGGGGCGCGCGCCTTTCGGCGCTCCACCGCGGTGTTTTTACTCCGGCGTCGGGCCGCGCTTTTCGTCGAGGCCACAGCGCCTCGTCCGTCAGCCAGCTCCTGGCGGGGGTCCTTAGTAACCCCAGGCGGAGCCCCGTCGCCGCCCGAGCGCGTGGTTACGAGTCACACCCGCGGGCACCGCATCCGATCCCGTCTTTCGGCACGTCTCCGGAGACGCCCTCGGTGGATCGGACAAGGGGAATATAGTCCTAGACGCAATTTATGTCAACTGGCGTCGTCAGGACTACGGCATCTCAACCGACTTATCGTGACCGTTGCTTTTCCTCGCGATCACGATTTCCACGGAAGGCAGATGCTTCGTTATTCATCCAGATGATCGCATCGCCCTTGTGAATATGGATGTCAGAAAAGTTTCCGCGAAGTCGATTCTCGGTCTCATAAAAGTTGTACGTGATCACACCTTTATTGTTGGAAGCATTGATGGCCGCCCCCCACTCGAATTGGAATTTGCGCCAGTGGTCGGAAGGAATCGGGACCAGGGGTTCGTTGCTATTCAAGTCACTAGTTCCATAACGATTGAAGCGCCCCCAGAAGCGGACAGTCTCATCGATGCCCGCTTGCCTCAAGCCATCGAAAAGATCGACAATTTCCAGATTGTCTTTGCCAGAAATATTCCAGTGGTAAGCATCGCGGACTACGTCTCGAAAATTGATGAATGGTATCCGGCCAACAGTGGAGTTGGTTGGCATGGAAAAAGGTGCGTCCAGCAGTGGATATTGTCGATAAAGCTGGGTGCTACAAAACATCACCTGAACATACGCGATGTGATCTCCGCCTCGAAGATCTCCACGACGTCGCCATGCGCAAATGTTAGGGGGACTGCTGGAAAGAGATCGATCGTCAACGTGTAGTTCAATCTCTTGCCATTCTTCGGGCTTAATTAGCTTTGGTGGCCGATCGCCATCGACCCTGCCCCAAGCCATCAACTTCCCAAGGCCAAGCAAATCATGTATCTCCTGATCAAGCTTGCTCTTTAGCCTAGCCACCAAGCGGTCGGAGTCACTGCGCATACTAACTTCGTACATCACCTCGGGCATTGCTTCCGGGTGTAGCACCTGATCTTTGGCCCATATACTTCGTGTAAAGATTGTCTTGAAGCCCTCGGCGGCGTTTAGGTCGGGCTCAGCACGGTGCTCGGCGGAAACAGCAACCGATGGTTGGACCTCATCAGCTAATAGATGAGCTATAATTTTTCGCCCGATATCCTGCAACTCCGTTCGAAGTTCGCCAACTTCCTCGGCGCTATGAGACACTTCTTCTCGCGCTCCAAGTCTATGACAGCGATTCAAGAAATCTCGCCTTAGTTGATTAAGTGAATGGTCAATCCACGCAGGATGTTCGGATTTCTTTAGATCATCATGCTGGCGGACAAATGGGTCGTCTGATCGGAGCGGAAGTCTAAAATCGAAGGAGAGGGCTCTCTCCATTATTGCATTGACTAGACCTGCAAGCTCCCTTGTTTTAGATGACCACGTTGACAGGCTAGAAGCCTGTCTCTTTTCTTTCAAAGCCAAGCGTCGTTGTTTTTCTAATTCTGCCTCAGCCAAAAGTAATTCAATGGAAGGTGTTGAGCTTGTGGTGTGTGAGGTGTCGACTTTTCTTCTCTGCAGGAATGAATGCAGCGCCATCCGTGAACCGATAAAAATGATTGAAATACCCGCGCCGGCACCGATGGCAACAACGACAACCGTTTGAGCTGACCAATCCTGATTGAGAGCGCCATAAAATATCATCACTACGATGCTGGCTAAGCCGACCAAGGTTGTTTTTATATCTATCAAGTCGGCTAACTGGACGGCATCGTTCCAATCGCCGAAGCGGCGCCACAACCACCCAAAGAGTCTCAAGATAAAGCCCATGTGGGCTTTTACCGTGAGTCCGAGGGCGTGTCACAGGGCTCTGCTGTTGGTTTCAGCCAGTGCTACCATGGCTACACAATATGGACTGGAGACATGGATGGCCGGGTCAAGCCTGGCCATGACCCCTTCTTGTCATCCCGGCCGAGCCAACGGGTCCGCGCAAAGCGCGGCCCGATGACAGGCTCCGCGAGAGCCGGGACCCACAGTCTGGCTCATGGGTCCCGGATCGGCTCGCTGCGCTCGCCGTCCGGGATGACAAAAAAATCACCTGTCGGAATGACAAAAATGCCCGGGACAAGCCCAGGCATTTTGCTTACCCCTCACCCGGCGCGCTGCGCGCGCCACCCTCTCCCGCAAGGGGAGAGGGGAAAAAGCAAATGCCCGGGACAAGCCCGGGCATGATGCAGTCTAAAATCTGGGTCCCGGATCGCGCTCCGCGCGTCCGGGATGACAAGAACGCTTACTTGATTTTCGACTCGCGGAATTCGACGTGCTTCTTGGCGATCGGGTCGTATTTCTTCTTCACCAGCTTGTCGGTCATGGTGCGCGAGTTTTTCTTGGTGACGTAGAAGAAGCCGGTGTCGGCGCTCGACACGAGCTTGATCTTCAGCGATGCGGCTTTGGCCATGACAATCCTCAGGAATTAGGCGGGCGCGCGGGCCCGTGGCGTTGGGGCGGAACCTAGCGATAGGGGCGGGAATGTCAAGGAAAGCGGGCATTGCAGCGATTCCGGGCTTAACTCCCTCCCCCTGAAAGGAGGAGGGTTGGGGTGGGGGTCACGCAAGTGCAAAACCCCCCACCCGCCGCGCCTTCGCCCTTCGGGCTACGGCGGGCGACCTCCCCCTTTTAGGGGGAGGTAAGAAAGAGCCTCGCGCCGTCTGGATTCCCGCTGAAGCCTGTGCTCGGGCCGGCGAAGCCGGACCCGAGTACGGGAATGAGCGAATGGGTGGTCACAGCAATTCCCGCACGAAGCGCCCCCGTAGCATGCGGTAGAAGGGCACGGGCAGGCCGTGGCCCATGCCGGCGCGGGCGCGGGCTTCCAGCTCCTCCAGCACCACCTCCGTGATGGACACAAGGCCGAGCGGCTTGGTCTCCGCGAGGGGGACCCACTTAAGCTCCACCAGCTCGGCTTGCGGGCCGACGACGCCGTCCACGCGATGGGCGATCACTTCGGCATCGACGGCGAAAAAGCGCGTGTCGAAACGCTTCGGCCGTCCCGGCGGGGTGATGGCGCGGGCGACGAAATGCATGGCGGCAAGCTCGGGATGCACGCCCGCCTCGGCAAAGGCGGACCACAACCCGCCCGGCGCCTTCGGCGCAGGCGCGCGCCGGACGCCGAGCATCAAGCCGGTCTCTTCGAAAGTTTCGCGCACGGCGGCCAAAGCGAAAGCGCGCGCCTTGCCTTTGCTCGATGCGCCGGAAGGCGCGAGGCGCGCGGCGGCGCGCGGATCAAGCTCGCTCGCCGCCGGCATCAGGCGGTCGTGGGATTCCACCGCGCCGCCGGGAAAGACGAATTTCCCCGGCATGAATGTGTGCGCGTCGTGACGGCGGCCGAGCAGCACCTTGGGCGACGGGCCGGAGCGATCAATGATAATGAGCGTGGCGGCGTCCTTCGGCCGCACATTGGGAAGGCCGCCCTTGTCGTCAAGCCTTGCCCGGGTGTTGAGGCGGTCAATCGCGTCGTTGGACATTATCGCCGCCGCTTCCCGCGTTTGACGGAAGTGTCAGGCCGCTGGCCGCCGCGCTTCGGCGGGCGGTCGTCGCGCGCGGGGCGCGGGCGCTGCTTGGGTCTTGTGCCGGCGCGGCCTTCGGAAAGGATTTCGAAGCGCAGCGCGCCGGCCACGGGTGCGGCTTCCACCAGCTTCACGGTGACCGGATCGCCCAGGCGGTAGCTCGTGCCGCTGCGGCTGCCGATGAGCGCATGGGCGCGCTCGTCGTAATGGAAAAATTCGTCGCCGATGCTGCGCGCGGGCACCAGGCCGTCGGCGCCGGTGTCGGCGAGCTTCACAAACAGGCCGGCGCGGGTGACGCCGCTGATGCGGCCCTCAAACGTGGCGCCGATGCGGTCGGCGAGGAAATGCGCCACCAGGCGGTCAAAGGTTTCGCGCTCGGCCTTCATGGCGCGGCGCTCGGCGGCGGAGATGCGGGCTGCGGTTTCGCCAAGCGTAATGACATCTTCCGAGGAGGGGAGGCCGTCATGGCCGAGTTTCAGCGCGCGGATCAGCCCGCGATGCACGATGAGATCGGCATAGCGGCGGATCGGCGAGGTGAAATGCGCGTAGCGGCGCAGGTTGAGCCCGAAGTGGCCGTAATTTTCCGCGGCGTATTCCGCCTGCGCCTGGCTGCGCAGCACCACCTCGTTGACCAGCGTCTCGTTGTCGCCGCCTTTCACCCGCGCCAGCACGCGGTTGAACAGGTGCGGGCGCAGCGCGCCGCTCTTGGCGAAGGGAATGCTGAGCGTGGCCAGGAACTCGTGCAGCGCATGCAGCTTTTCCGGCGCGGGCTCGTCATGCACGCGATAAACCAGCGGGGTCTTGGCGCGCTCCAGCGTCTCGGCGGCGGCGACATTGGCCAGGATCATGAATTCCTCGATCAGGCGATGGGCGTCGAGCCGCTGCGCGGTGACCACGCGATCAAGCGTGCCGGCCGCCGTGAGAATAAGCTTGCGCTCGGGCAGATCGAGATCGAGCGGCTCGCGTTCGGCGCGCTCCTTCTTGATCGCGCCATAAGCGGCATAGAGCGGCTGGAGGATGGAGGAGACCAGCGGCGCGGTGACCGCGTCCGGCTGGCCGTCGATGGCGGCCTGCGCCTGCACGTAATGCAGCTTGGCCTGCGAGCGCATCAGGATGCGATGGAAGCTGTGGCTGCGCTTGCGGCCGTCGGCGCCGATCACCATGCGGACGGCGAGCGCGGCGCGGTCCTGCTCCGGCTTGAGCGAGCACAGATCGTTGGAGATGCGTTCGGGCAGCATCGGCACCACGCGGTCGGGGAAATAGACCGAGTTGCCGCGGTTGACCGCCTCGCGGTCGAGCGCCGAGCCGGGCCGCACATAATGCCCGACATCGGCGATGGCGACGGTGACGATGAAGCCGCCGCGATTAGCCGGATCGGCATCGGCCACCGCATGCACCGCGTCGTCGTGGTCCTTGGCGTCAGGCGGGTCGATGGTGACCAGCGGCAGCTGGCGCCAGTCCTCGCGCCCGGCGGTGCCGGCGGCTTTCGCGGATTCCGCTTCGGCCAAGGCTTCGCGCGGGAAAACATGCGGCAGCGCATGGGCGTGGATGGCGATCATACTCACCGCGCGCTCGGTCTTCAGCGAGCCGAGTTTTTCCTTGACGTGGCCGATCGGCAGGCCGAGCCGGCCTTGCCGCGCAACCTCCACCGCGACGAGATCGCCTTCCTGCGCGCCGCCTGTGGCGTTGGCGGGAATGGTGAGTTCCCGGCCCATCTGCTTCTTGTCGATCGGCACCAGGCGTCCGCCGCCGCCGGGCATCGGCCGAAAGATGCCGAGCACGCGCAGCTTGGCGCGGTCGATGATCTTGATGACGCGGCCGCTATGGCGAATGCCGCCGTCTTCCTCGGTCTCTTCGGTGCGCAGCAGCGCGCGGTCGCCGACCCCCGCCGTTTCATGCGGACGCGCGCGGCGGTTCGTGGTCAGGCGGATTTTTGGAGCGGGGCCGTGCGCTTCCTCGTCCCATTCGGTCGGGACCGCGATCATTTCGCCGTCGCGGTCGCGCTCGGTGACGTCGGCGAGCACGACCGAGGGCAGCGCGCCGGCCGGATGCAGCTTCTTGCGGCGCTGCTCCAGGCGGCCCTCGTCGCCGAGCTCGCGCAGCAGGCGCTTGAGCGCGACGCGGTCGTTGTTCTTCAGGTGAAAGGCGCGGGCGATTTCCTTCGTCCCGACCTTGCCCGGCTGCTTGCCGATGAAGGCGAGCACTTCGTCCTTGGAGGGGAAGGCCGGGCGCTGTTTGGGAGGATGCTTGGGCAATGGGATATCGGGAGCGAATGACGTACCCCTCATATCTAGGCGACCTGCCGGCTTTTAGCCACCGCGCCTATGCCGTGTTTCATCTGGGGCTCGCCAATTGACGATGATAAGCCTAAACTGCTGCAAATATTGCCAAATGCAAGATTGCCGGGGGGAGCCATGACGCGCGCGGGGGCTAATCCGTTTCATTTGATTTTCGGCGGGCTGGCTGTTGCCCTGATCTTGGCGACGCCAACGAGCGCCCAGCAGAACCGCATCGATCGATTGGAGATCATAGAGGCGGGCTTCTATACTGCTACAGAATCCGGGCAGCGGGAGGCGGCGCTTGGCACCACGCTCGGATACGTTGATCAGCAAAAGGACATTAAATTCCTACAGACTCCACCTCTCGTATCCGCGACGGTAGGCACAAATTTTGGAGTGCTAATCAGTTGCCCGTGAAGAACGCGTAAGCGGCTGATTGAGAGTCGGTTTTTCAGTCTCCTGGTGATTTGAGATTGCAAGGTTTCAGGGTTTTGAGCCATTGAACCTTGCAATTTCATTTTGGGATTCCCTCAGGCATCGAAGCGTGATTCCGTTGCCGCATCGGAGGGATTCGATGCGACCGAAGCAGCATGAGACGACGGGTGCGAGCGATCTGTTCCGGGCGCGGCTCGACCAGATCATCAACATGAAGCACGAGCTGGTCGAGCTTGCGGGCAAGTTCGATTGGGAATGGCTCGATGGCGAGATCGCGCCGCTCTACAGCGACAAGGGGCGGCCGGGGATCGAGACCCGCTTCGTGATCGGGTTGTTGCTGCTCAAGCACATCTTTGGGCTATCCGACGAAGAGGTGTGCGAGCGCTGGGTCTACGACCCCTATTTCCAGTACTTCACCGGCGAGGAGTTCTTCCAGCACGTCTTCCCGCACGAGCGCTCCGACCTCAGTCATTGGAGGAAGCGGCTCGGCGACAAGCTTGAGCTTCTGCTGGCCGAGAGCTTAAGGGTGGCGCATGAAGCCGGCGCGCTGCGGACGAACGACCTCAAGCGCGTCACGGTCGACACCACGGTGCAACCCAAAAACATCACCTTCCCGACCGATGCCAAGCTTCTGCACGCGGCGATCAAGGGGCTCAACCGCCTGGCCAGGACGCACGCGGTGCGGCTGCGGCAATCCTATCTGCGCATCGCCAAGCGGGCAGCGATGATGGCGGGGCGCTATGCCCACGCCAAGCAGTTCAATCGCCACCACCGGCAACTGCGCCTGCTGCGCACCCGGCTTGGCCGGATCATCCGCGATATCCGCCGCAAGATCGGCGGCAAGGCTGATCTCGAGGCCGTATTCGAACGGCCGCTCACGCGCGCCAACCAGATCCGTTCTCAGCAGCAACGCCAGCGCGGATGGAAGCTCTATTCCTTCCACGCCCCCGAGGTCGAATGCATTGGCAAGGGCAAGGCCAGCGCGCCCTACGAGTTCGGCGTCAAGGCCTCGATCGTCACCACCAATGCCCGCGCGCCGGGCGGCCAGTTCGTGCTGCACGCCAAGGCGCTACCGGGCAACCCCTACGACGGCCACACGCTCGGCGCCGTCATCGAAGCAACCGAAAGGCTCACCGGCCGTGCGATCGAGCGCGCCTATGTCGACAAGGGATATCGCGGACACGACACGCCCAATCCGCGCCGCGTCTTCATCTCCGGCCAGAAGCGCGGCGTCTTCGGCGTCATCAAGCGCGAACTGCGACGCCGCTCCGCCATCGAAGCTGTGATCGGACACATGAAGACCGACGGCCACCTTGGCCGCTGCTATCTCAAGGGCCGCGAAGGCGACGCCGCCAACGCCGTCCTCTCCGCCGTCGGCCACAACCTCCGTCTCATCCTCGCCTGGCTGAGGGCTCTTTTGCGCCTGATCCTGAGCGCAGTCCTACAGGCTTTCGCGATCCGACCAGCACTCAAATCGACTTGTTAACGGGCGACTAATCAAAGTTCATGGCTTGAAGCCGAAAGCCGAAGCCCAACTTCGGACGGTATGGAAGATTCCAGAGCCCGGCACCCGCAATCCCCACAACAACAACATTTACCGGGAGTCCACTTCCAATTTCACCGTCAAAACCGATGAGATAGTTCTGCGCGGTTTCGGTTTCGACGAACCGTGGGAAGTCGTCCCCGGCGTTTGGACGCTGCAAGTGTGGCAGGGCGACCGCAAGCTGCTGGAGCAGAGCTTCACGATCAAGTAGTCCGTGCTTATTTGCGCGAGGCGCGCGTCTCCATGGCCGCTTGGACGCGGCCCTTAGGTGGCGACTTTTTCGCCGCCGGCTTCTTCGACGCCGCAGCGGTTTTTTTCGCGAGCGGCTTTTTTGCCGCGCCTGTGCCCGGGCTTTTCGCCGTTGCCTTACGCGCCGGAGCTTTGCGCCGCGCGCGCGATCCGCCTCCGGATTCGGCACGCGCGTCGATCAATCCCACCGCCTCGTCGAGGGTGATCGCCTCGGGCGTCTTGTCGTTGGGCAGCGTGGCGTTGATGCCGTCGTGGCTGACATAGGGACCGTAACGGCCATTTTTGACGACGATGGCGCCGCCCTTGGTGGGATGATCTCCGAGCGGGCGGCCGGGATCGGCGCCGAACCGGCGGCCGCGCGGGCCTTTCAGCTTTTTCTCCGCGATCAAAGTGACAGCGCGGTTCAGGCCGATGGTGAGCACCTCGTCGCCGGCTTCGAGATTGGCGTAGGTTTTCTCGTGCTGCACATAGGGGCCGAAGCGTCCGACGCCGGCCAGGATCGGTTCGCCGCCCTCGGGGTGACGGCCGACCTCGCGCGGCAAAGAGAGCAGAGCAAGCGCCATATCGAGATCGACCGATGACAGTTCCGTTCCTTTCGGCAGGCTGGAGCGCTTCGGTTTCTGCTTTTCCACGGCTTCGCCAAGCTGGACATAGGGACCGAAACGGCCGCTGCGCAACGTCACTTCGAGGCCGGAGACCGGGTCTTCGCCGAGAATCTTGGTGCCGCTCTCGGCTGCGCCATTGCCGCCGGCTGTCATTTGCCGCGTGAAGCGGCAGTCCGGATAGGTCGAGCAGCCGATGAAGGCACCGAACTTTCCCAGCTTGAGCGACAGCCGGCCGGTTTCGCAGCTCGGACATTTCCGCGGGTCAACGCCGTCGGCGCGGGGCGGGAAGATGTGCGGGGCGAGCAACTCGTTGAGCGCGTCGAGAACTTCGGTGACCCGAAGATCCTTGATCTCGTTGACGGCGCCGATGAAATCCACCCAGAAATCTTGCAGCACCTGCTTCCAATTGATCTCGTTGTTGGAGATGCGATCGAGCTGCTCCTCCAGCGCGGCGGTGAAGTCATATTCGACGTAGCGGGTGAAGAAGCTTTCCAGGAAGCCGATCACCACCCGGCCCTTGTCTTCCGGGTAGAGCCGCTTTTTGTCGATCCGCACATAGCCGCGGTCTTGCAGCACCTGCAGGATGGCCGCGTAGGTCGAAGGCCGTCCGATGCCGAGCTCTTCCATGCGCTTGACCAGGGCGGCTTCGGAATAGCGCGGCGGCGGCTCGGTGAAATGCTGATCCGCGGCGATTGCTTTCTTCGCCAGGGCTTCGCCCGCACTCATGGCCGGCAGGCGGCGGGACTCTTCATCCTCCGAGTCTTCGTCGTGGCCTTCCTGATAGAGCGTCAGAAAGCCGTCGAACTTGATGACTTGGCCGGTGGCGCGCAATTCGATCAGGCGGCCGCTCACCTTGGCGGCAATGTCGGCAGCCGTGCGCTCAAGCTCGGCCGACTGCATTTGGCTGGCGACGGCGCGGTTCCAGATCAGCTCATAGAGGCGCGCCTGATCCCTATCGACGGAGGACGCCACCTCGCGCGGCGAGCGGTTGGGATCGGTGGGGCGGATCGCCTCGTGCGCTTCCTGGGCATTCTTCGATTTGTTCTGGTAGCGGCGCGGCGCATCGGGAACGTAGGGCTTGCCGTAGTCGCTCCCGATCATGCGGCGGATCGCGCCGATGGCTTCTTCCGCCATGTCGATGCCGTCGGTGCGCATATAAGTAATGAGACCGACCGTTTCGCCACCGATGTCGATGCCTTCATAGAGCCGTTGCGCCAGCCGCATGGTGTGCGCAGGCGAGAAGCCGAGCTTGCGGCTGGCTTCCTGCTGCAAGGTCGAGGTGGTGAAGGGCGGCGGCGGATTGCGGCGCGCGGGCTTCGCTTCGACCGAAGTTACGCTGAAGCTCGCCTGCTCGAGCGCTTTCTTGAAAGCCTCTGCTTCCGCGCCGGAGCCGATGTCGAGGCGCTGGATTTTCTTGCCGTCGGCGCCGACCAGGCGCGCTTCGAAAGTCTCGTTGCGCGGCGTCGCCAGCGTGGCGGCGAGCGACCAGTATTCGCGCGCGACGAAACGCTCGATCTCCAGCTCGCGGTCGCACACCAGGCGCAGCGCCACTGACTGCACGCGGCCGGCGGAACGCGCTCCCGGCAGCTTGCGCCACAGCACGGGCGAGAGGGTGAAGCCGACGAGATAGTCAAGCGCGCGGCGGGCGAGATAGGCATCGACCAGCGCGGCGTCGATGGCGCGCGGATGCCGCATTGCCTCCAAGACGGACTGCTTGGTGATGGCATTGAAGACGACGCGCTCGACCTTCTGATCCTTCAGCGCGCGCTTTTCCTTCAGAACTTCCAGCACGTGCCAGGAAATCGCTTCGCCTTCGCGGTCGGGGTCGGTGGCGAGAATGAGCTTGTCGGCTCCCTTCACCGCCCGGGCGATGTCGGCCAGGCGTTTGGCGGCCTTGCCGTCAACCTCCCAAAGCATGCGGAAACCGTCCTTAGGATCGACCGAGCCGTCCTTGGCCGGTAGATCGCGGACATGGCCGAAGGAAGCCAGGACCTCATAGCCGGGACCAAGGTATTTGTTGATCGTCTTGGCCTTGGCCGGCGATTCCACAACGACAATATTCATGAATATCCAGTGGCTTAGGGGAAGATTCCGGCGGCATTACGGCCGGACTCGCGACCCGCGAGTCACCGCGAACATGGGTAAAGGTACCCGCCCTGTCAATTGACGCCCGGGCGTATAGGTCGCCGTTGCACCCGTGCAAGAGAATTTATTACAACTTAAAAGAGTATTATTGTAATACAGCTACTTTTGCGTTATGTGCCTGCTTTGGGGTCGGATAAACATGGATCGGCAGGCTCCAGCACCCAAGGCTGCAATCATGAGCAATGCAAATCCGTCCGCCGCTACGGCACAAGGGCAAAAGCACGATCGCACGTCTACTGCCAACTATGTGGCGTCATTGGTCGGGGATTTGGCCGATATGGCGCGCTCCCAGGGCCTCGATACGCTGGGATATATTCTCGAAATGGCCAAGCTCGAGGCGGAGAATATCCTCCGAAGCGAAAAGCGTTGACGCCGGACAACAAGCGGGGAAGGTCCCGTCAAGGCATTTTTGATCCGAGCTTTCGCAAAAATTCCTCTCCGGGATGGCCGTCCGGCAGCATGCCGAACTTCACCTGCTCTTCGCGGATGGCATCGCGTAGATCGAAATCCAAGTGCCCGGTGAAATTGCGCACCTTGTAACCAAGCTCCGCTAATTTTTTTTGCAGGGCGATGCGATCTTCCCGCGAAGGCTGTGTGGCCTGCGATGGCCACTTCGCCTTGATCGTGCTGCCGGCGCGCATCTGGTCGGCAAGATGACCGATGGCGAGCGCGTAGACGTCGGAATTGTTGTAGCGCTTGATAACGACGAAATTCTCGGTGATCAGGAATGCCGGTCCTGGCACGCCGGTCGGAAAGAATAGAATGGCGTCGCCATTTGCCGGGAACGCACCACCATCCGCGCGCTTGACCCCGAGCGTCGTCCATTCGGCAAACGTGCCACGGCTTTGCCGATAGTCGAAATCCTTCGGCACGACGACCTCGAAGCCCCAGGGCATTCCCGACGTCCAACCCTCCTTGCGGAAATAGTTGGCGGTGGAGGCGAGCACATCGGGCACGTTGGTCCAGATGTCGCGCCGCCCGTCGCCGGTAAAATCGATCGCATAGTCCATGAAGTTCGACGGCATGAACTGGGTCTGTCCCATGGCGCCGGCCCATGACCCCAGCATGTCTTTGCGCGACACATGCCCCTCTTGCAGGATTTTGAGCGAGACGAGGAGTTCATTACGGAAATAGGGTGCTCGGAATTGCGCATGCGCAAGCGTGGCGAGCGAGCGGATGACGTCCCAGCGGTCCTTGTCGGCACCATAGGACGTTTCCATTCCCCAGATGGCGAGGATGACCCAGCGCTCGACGCCAAACTGTTTTTCGATGGCGTCGAAGGTCTTGGTCCATTCCTTTTCCTTGCGGAGGCCGGTGGCGGCGCGATTGGGCGAGGCGATTGAGTTTACATAGGCTCCAGCCGGCTTGATGTATTCCGGCTGGCGGACGGTTGCAGCGATGACGCGCGAATCGGGCGTGACGCCGGCAAAGGCCAGATCGAATGTAGAGCGTTTGATATCCTTCGCCTTCGCATCCAGCCAAAGCTGCTGGAGGAAGCTGGCGAAACTCTCTTTGGCATCTGCCTGCGCCTGCGCGTGTGCGGCGGAGCCGCCAAGAACCAGTGCCAGCGCCAATACCAAAAGCTTACGAAGAATCATTGTGCCACCTTACAAGAGTGAGACCAGCCCGCCGCCATGACGCTCGATGCGTCCGGCAAGCTCGAGTTCCAGCAAAACGATGCGCACCGCCGTGGGCGAGCTGGCGGAGAACCGGATGAGATCGTCGATGGCAACCGGCGTGGGTCCGAGCAGCGACACGATGCGCGTGCGCTCGTCGGCGCCGGGCTCGGCCGGCGGTGCTCCCGGCGAAACGGCCTCGGGTTCTTCCGCCGGCCGCTCGATCGGTTCACCCATGATCGGCCGCAGCACGGGTATGATGTCGGCGGCTTCCGTCAGCAAGGTTGCGCCCTGTTTCAGCAGTCCGTTGGTGCCTTCGGCGCGCGGGTCGAGCGGCGAGCCCGGCACCGCAAAAACTTCGCGCCCTTGTTCCAGCGCGAGCCGTGCGGTGATGAGAGACCCGGAACGCTTGGCCGCTTCCACCACAACGACGGCCAGAGCAAGGCCGGAGATCAGGCGGTTGCGGCGGGGAAAGTCGCGCGCGCGCGGTTCCCAGCCCAGCGGCATTTCCGAAATGGCCGCGCCCTCGGCCAGGATCGCTTGCAGAAGGTCGGCATGTTCGGGCGGGTAGATGCGGTCATGGCCGCCCGCCAATACGGCGACTGTACCGGTGCCGATGCTCGCCTTGTGCGCGGCGGCATCGATGCCGCGCGCGAGGCCAGAGACGATGCCGAAGCCGGCTTCGCCCAGTTCGCGCGCCAAGCGGTCGGTAAACTTGACGCCGGCGGCGGAAGCATTGCGCGCGCCGACGACGGCCACGAAGGGCAGGGCGAGTGCTTCGGCGTTTCCGCGCACCGCGATCAACGGCGGCGCATCGTCTATGGTTTGCAGCCGCATCGGGTATTCGGGCTCTCCCAGGGCGACGAAGAAGACGTCGAGGCGGCGCGCAGCCTGCATCTCGCGCTCGGCCTCTTCGTGTGTGCAGATGCGCGCCGGCCCAGCCGCGCCGCCGCGCCGCGCGAGGTCGGGCAAGGCCGCGAGCGCTGCGCGGGCGCCACCGCAATGGTTAATGAGGGTGCGGAAGGTGCGCGGGCCGACATTCTCGCTGCGAATGAGACGCAGCCAATCGAGCCGCTGCTCGTCGGTCAGCCGAACGCCCTCTGTCGCTTTGATGTCCGGCATCTATCCCCCGGCAAAAACCCGCGGCAACTTACAGGATCAGGCTCGGGAGGCGAACGCCAGATGGCGGTTTAGGTAAATACCTTAACGGCCGATCTTGCCTTCGCTTCCGTTGAGCAGGCGCACGATATTCGGCCGGTGCATGAACCAGAGCAGGGCCGTGAGCACGAAGAAGAGCAAGGCTTGCGGGTAACGGCCGGTGAGCAACAGGAAGGCGGGCGTGGCGGCGCTGGCAATGAGCGCCGAGAGCGACGAATAGCGCGTCACCGCCGCCACCGCGGCCCAGACGGCGCAGAAGACGAGCGCTGCGGGCCAGGTGAGGCCGAGCAAGAGGCCGATATAAGTGGCGACCCCTTTGCCGCCTTTGAAGCCGAGCCAGACGGGAAACAGGTGACCGAGGAAAGCGCCGAGCGCGGCGGCGATCGCGGGCTCCAGTCCGCCGAAGCGTTGCGCCGCCAAGACGGCGACGGTGCCCTTGAGCATGTCGCCCGCAAGCGTGGCGGCGGCGAGCATCTTATTTCCGGTGCGCAGCACATTGGTGGCGCCGATATTGCCCGAGCCGATGGCGCGAGGATCGGGGCCGCCAGTGAGCCGCGTCAGCAGCAGGCCGAACGGGATCGAGCCCAGCGCATAGCCGAAGACGAAAGCCGCGGCGCTATAGGATAGGAGGAATGACAAATTGAGCGAGTCCGGCAACAGTCATGAATGCGGCTTCTATAGGCGCGAGGGCGGTTTCAGGCAACGCAGCGGGCGGCTGCGGGGGATGATAAAGCATCGCCGAGATCAATGCAGAGATAGCCAAAACCCGTGATAGACTGTGCGCAAATCGGGTGAATCGCCATGGTCGGCTCGACGCACTTCGATACCCACGACGTGTTCAACCAGACGCCGCCGTTGGAGGATTTTGGCCTCTTTGCCAGCGACCGGCCGCTTGCCGAAGCCATCGCGGCGAATGGGGCAGGGCAGGAGGCCGGCGCGCTGTCGTCCTTCGGCCGGCATTGGGGCACCGCGGAAATGTTCGAGCAGGCGCGGCTTGCCGACGAGAATCCGCCCAAGCTCCAGACCTTTGATGCCCGCGGCAATCGCCGCGACGTGGTTGAATTCCATCCCGCCTACCACCGCTTCATGACCGAGAGCATGGCGGCCGGACTGCATGCCATGACTTGGCGCGCGGATGCGACGCCCGCCCTGGCTCCAGCGGAAGTGGTGCGGGCGGCGCGCTACTACATGATCGCGCAGGTCGAAAACGGGCACATGTGCCCGATCACCATGACGCGTGCCGCTGTCGCCGCGCTGGCGGGCGAACCTGATCTCATCAAGCGGCTGATGCCGAAAATCGGCTCGCGTCAATATGACCCGAGCTTCCGGCCGTGGTGGGAAAAATCCGCCATGACCCTCGGCATGGGCATGACGGAAAAGCAGGGCGGCACCGACGTGCGCGCCAATACGACCAAGGCAGTGCCTGCGGGCGAAGGCTACGCCATCACCGGCCACAAATGGTTCATGTCGGCGCCAATGTCGGATGCCTTTCTGGTGCTGGCGCAGGCGCCGGACGGGCTCACCTGTTTTTTCATGCCGCGCTTTCGGCCCGACGGCAGCGTGAATGCGCTGCGTTTGCAGCGGCTGAAGAACAAGCTCGGCAACCGCTCCAACGCCTCCACTGAAGTCGAGTTCAAGGAGGCGTTTGCTCTTCGTGTGGGCGAGGAAGGCAAGGGCATCCGCACCATCCTGAAGATGGTGCAGTTGACGCGGCTGGATTGCGCCATCGCCTCCGGTGGACTGATGCGCATGGCGCTGCTTCAGGCGCTGCACCATGCGCGCCACCGCCGCGTCTTTGGCAAATTGCTCGCCGAGCAGCCGATGATGCGCCTCGTGCTGGCGGACCTCGCGCTCGAGGTCGAGGGGTCCGTCGCTCTCATCATGCGGCTGTGCCGCGCTTTCGATCTTTCCGCGAGCGATGAAAGCGAAGCGCGGCTCGCGCGCCTGCTGGCACCGGCGGCCAAATACTGGATCTGCAAGACGGCGCCGGCCTTTACCTATGAGGCGATGGAGTGCCTCGGCGGCAACGGTTATGTGGAGGACGGCGTCCTGGCGCGGCTTTACCGCGAAGCGCCGGTGAACGCGATCTGGGAAGGCTCCGGCAACGTCATATGCCTCGACGTGCTGCGGGCGATCGGCAGCGAAGGCGACAGCTTGCAGGCGGTGATGGCGGAAGTCGTCCGGCAGGCCGCTGATTTGCCGGGCGCGCGCGGCGCGGTCGATTTCATCGCGCGGACGCTTGCGGCGGACAATGCCGAAGCCCAGGCACGCGGCGCGGTGGAGCGCATCGCGCTTCTCGCCGCGGCTGCGGCATTGACGCGGAGCGCACCTGCCGTCGCCGAGGTGTTTGCACGAACGCGACTGTCCGGGCGGCGCGGAGCGACGTTTGGGACGAGCGATATCAGTGATAGCGAGGCGTCGATGCTGCTGGAACGGGCGTTGGAGGATGAAAATAAGTAATCCGTCATCCTGAGGTGCGAGCGTAGCGAGCCTCGAAGGATGAACGGCCCGATGTCTTGCAACGCTGTGGCCGTCGCCCTTCGAGGGCCGCCTCCGGCGGCCACCTCAGGGTGACGGAGTAGGATAGTGTGCCGCTGAAAGAGCAATTATGGGCGCATTCGTTTACATACTCCACTGTTCCGATGGCTCGTTCTATGTCGGTACCGCGACGGGCGACGATCTATCAAAACGCATTGCAGAGCATGATTCCGGCGCTTACCCCGGCTATACGTTAGCCGTCGTCCTGTTCGGTTGGTTTGGTCACAGCACTTTGATCGGATCACGGATGCCATTGCTACCGAACGGCAACTGAAGGGCTGGAGCCGGGCGAAGAAGGAAGCTCTTTTGAAGAGTGAATGGAGCACAATCGAACTGCTCTCTAGACGTCGAGCAGGTCGCCCCAAGGTAAAAGCTAATCCGTCACCCTGAGGTGCTTGGCGCGCAGCGACAAGCCTCGAAGGGCGACGGCATCGATCTCGGGTTTACCCGAGATCGACATCATTAGTGCCCAAGTTGGCTATAGCCGACTTGGGTGGCCGTATCCTTCGAGGCTTGCTTCGCTCGCACCTCAGGATGACGGATAACAAATGGTGTGCGGCTTAAGACGAACCAAGCCGCGCCAGCCGGTCCAGCGCGCCTTGCAATATATAGGCGGCGGCGTGCTGGTCGATGACGGCGGCACGCTTGGCGCGGCTGGCGTCGGCGGCGATCAGCTCGCGCTCCACCGCGGCGGTGGAAAGCCGCTCGTCCCAAAGCGCGATGGGAAGTTCGGTCAGCTTCGCCAGGTTGCGGGCGAAGGCGCGGGTGGATTGGGCGCGGGGGCCTTCCGTCCCGTCCATGTTGACCGGCAGGCCGAGGACGAAACCTACCGTGCGCCGCTCGGCCGCGAGCGCGAGCAACCGCCTGGCGTCGGCGGTAAAATTCGTGCGCGCGATGGTTTCCACGCCGGCCGCGAGCTTGCGATCCGGATCGGATACGGCAACCCCGATAGTCTTGCTGCCGAGGTCAAGGCCGATCAGCGACCCGCGCGGCGGCCAGTGGCCGGCGGCTTCGACAAGGGGAACGACCGGCGCGGGCATGCGGTTGCCTATCATGCCGCAGCCCTACAACCAATCGCCGCAGTTGATACCGGCACCCGAGCGGGTATTCTCCCCGCCGACCACTCCAGCACAGACGGGGCATGACTATGCAGATCACCTGGTACGGACATTCCGCCTTCCGCCTCGATTTCAAGGGCCAGGCGGTGCTGATCGATCCTTTCTTCACCGGCAACCCGGCCTTTGCCTCCGACAAGGCGGCGGCGGCCAAGGGCGTCAGCCATATCCTGCTCACGCACGGCCACAGCGACCACGTGGGAGATTCGCTCGACATCGCCAAAAGCAGCGGCGCCACGGTGACGGCCAACTACGACCTCGGCATGTGGCTGGTCGGCAAGGGGCTGGAGAAATTCAATCCCATGAATATCGGCGGCACGGTGGACCTGGGCGCTTTCTCCGTGACGCTGGTGCGCGCGGACCATTCGTCCGGCGACATCCAGGATGGCCAGTCGGTCTATCTCGGCAATCCCAGCGGCGTGATCGTCAAGGCGGCGGGCGAGCCGACGGTCTATCACATGGGCGACACCGACGTGTTCGGCGACATGGCGCTGATCAACGAACTGCATCAGCCGAAGGTCGCCATGGTGCCGATCGGCGACCGTTTCACTATGGGGGCGAAGTCGGCGGCTTTCGCGGTCAAGCGCTTCTTCAAGCTCGACGCCGTGATCCCCTGCCACTACGCATCATTTCCTTTTGTCGATCAGTCCGCCGACAAATTCGTCGCCGAGATGAAGGGCGCCTCCACCAAAGTCATCGTGCCGGAAAAGGGTAAGGCGTTTACCGTTTGAGGTTCCGATGATCGCCGCCCCGGAGGACCGCGCCGGCGCGGCCTATTGGTCGCTGGCCGGCTTGATCGAAGGCGCGCGGCTGGCGGTGCCGGTCATGCCGGGCATGGTGATGTTCGGCGCGGCCTTTGGCGCGCTGGCGGCGCAGAAGGGGCTGACGCTGCTCGAGGCCGTGCTGATGAGCGGGCTGGTCTATGCCGGCGCGTCGCAGTTTGTCGCTGTGGAAATGTGGTCCGACATCCTCACCCTCGGCGGGATTGTCACGCTGGGCCTGGTCACCGCCACGGTGAACATGCGCTTCATATTAATGACGGCGGCGCTGCGGCCGTGGTTCGGCAGCCTGCCGGCCTGGCAGAGCTATCCATCCCTGTTCACGATCACCGATCCCGGCTGGCTCATCGCCATGCATTACCATTCCAAGGGCGGGCGCGACGCCTCTATCCTGGTCGGCGGCGGGTTGGCGTTCTGGCTGCTCTGGATCGCCTCCTGCATACCCGGCTATCTGCTCGGCGCGCTGGTGACCGATCCGAAACGCTTCGGGCTCGACGTCATCATGCCGGCCTTCTTCGTGGTGATGCTGGTGCCGCTGTGGCGGGGCGCGCGGCGCGCGATCCCCTGGGCGATCGCCGGGGCGGTCGCGCTGGCGGTGGCCGAGCTTGTGCCGGGCTGGTGGTTCATCATGGCCGGAGCAATAGCCGGCAGCGTGGCGGGAGGATTCCTCGATGAGCGCTGATCCGATGGCGCTGCTGGCGATCTTCGTCATGGCGGCGATGAATTATCTTATGCGCGCGGCCGGCTTTTGGGTGATGGCGCATGTGCCGCTGACCATACGCACCCAGCGAATGCTAGAAGCATTGCCCGGCTCGATCGTGGCGGCGACGGTCTTGCCCATTGCCGCCAAGGGCGGGCTCGCGGCGGTGATCGCACTGGGGGCCGCGGCAGCGGTGATGATCTTGCGCGGCAACAGCTTCCTCGGCGTGGCGGCCGGCGTGGCAACGGCGGCGCTGGTGCGCGCGGCGGGATTGTGAGCGGCGTCAGCCGCGCGCGACGAGCCAATTATAGACCGGCACGAAGACGACAACCGTGACCCAGGCGGTTGCGATGCTCGCGATGACTCCTTCGACTAGATTGGCGAGCGAGCCGGTCGGCGCAGCGGTGAAGAGCTGGATCCAGGCGTGACTGAAGGCCGGCGTCGGCCAAATGAGAGCGACAACAAGGCAAAGGATGAACAGCACCACCAGCGCGGCGGACAGCGCGAAGCCCGAAGCGACGAGATTCATCTGCGGGGACGCGCGAACAGGCGAGGTCATCGATGGCATGACACACCTCCATGTTTGCCGAAGAAGGATGGGCTTCGCCACGCCGAAGGCATTGATGCAAATCAAACGTGCGGCCGTCAGGGCGTCCGGCCGCCTTCGAGATGGAACTTCCAGCCGGCGCCGGTGACGGCTTCCTTCAGTTTCTCCCGCACCTGCGCATAGTCGATGCGGCCGCCGCCGCCCACCGACTTGTCGGTGCGTGAGCCGGAGCGTTCCCAGCCTTTCGTGGTTGTGGTCTCCACGCTCAGCGTCGGGGGCGGTATGCCCCACGACTTCTCCTTGACCATCTCGCGGAAATGCACGGTGTGTTCGGCGTCGGCCAGGCGGCAGGAGGCCTTGTAGGAAACCTTGCGGCCGCCGAGGAACCACTTGGCGCCGATCGATTCCATTTCGGCGGAAAGTCCGTCGCCGCCTTCCTCCTTCACCTGCAAGCCGAGAGCGGCAGCCTGCGATTTCAGGCTAGCCAAGAGATCAGACTTGCTGAGTATCGCGGACACGACGTCCTCCTCTCAGGAAACGACACGAATTTGTCCGCAACGCTATGAGCGCGGCTGGCGGAGCATATTGACCCAAATCAAGAGGCAATGCCTCGGCGGAGAAGCACAGCCGGCGGCTAAATGAGATGGGGTCGATGGGCAGGGAAGGGAACTAGCGCGCCGACACCGACAAGTTCGTCGACCAACTCTAGCATATGCGGCGACGATCCACGGATGCGAGAGCGCGCTATGAATGACAGTATTCTGTATCACGAAGGAAGCCGGCGGCTGCAGGACGAGTTCGACAGCCGGCGCATTTCCGACCGGCTGGAGGAAAAGCTCACGCGCACCGCCTTTTCCGCCGACGACAAGGCTTTCATCGAAAGCGTGATCTATTTCTTCCTTGCCACCGCCGACGAACAGGGGCGGCCCGATTGCTCCTTCAAGGGCGGTGCGCCGGGTTTCGTGCGCGTCACCGGGCCATCGGAGCTGGCCTTTCCCGATTACGACGGCAACGGCATGTTCAAGAGTCTTGGCAATCTCCTGGTCAATCCGAATATCGGCATGCTGTTCATCGACATGCATGAGAAGCCGCGGCGGCTGCGGGTGAACGGCGCCGCCGCGGTCAGCCGAACCGATCCCTTGCTCGCCGAAACCGTCGGCGCGCAGATGATCGTGCGGGTGCAGGCGCGCGCGATCTTTCCCAATTGCCCGCGCTACATCCCGAATCTCACGCTGGCCGAGCCGTCGATCTATGCGCCGCAGCCCGGCTGCGAGCCGGTGGAGCCGGCGTGGAAGGGCTTTGCCGATTTCAAGGACCATGTGCACCCGCGCCAGCCGATCGCGAAGGGATAGCGGGAGCGCGGCTGGTGTTAGCGCGGAGCTGGCTGAGGATTTACGCAGCCGCGCGCGACGCCTTGCGAAACGAGACGAGGCGCTGCCAATTTTCGTCCCACAGCACGAGGCGGATGCAGCGGAAGCTTTCACCGAGCGTGAGCCGGCCCACGGAGGCGAGTTCGGGATGCTCGCGCAGCACGCGCGGCAGCCGGTAAAACGGAACACGGCTGCACAGATGATGCACGTGGTGGATGCCGATATTGGCGGTGAACCAGCGCAGGATCGGCGGCAGGTCGTAATGCGAGCTGCCTTGCAGCGCCGCCTCGTGCATATTCCAGGCGCGCGCCCGGTTCCACGAGGTCTGCTCGAACTGGTGCTGAACATAGAACAGCCACACGCCGACCGAGCCGGCCAGCAGCGTGATCGGCAATTGCACGAGCAGGAAGGCTTGCAGCCCGATGAACCAGATCAGCGTGGCGACGATGCCCGCGATGGCGGCGTTGGTGGCCATGGTGCTCAGCCACGGGCGCCAGCCGGCGGTCATCAGCCCGACCGGCAAGCGGTGTTGCAGGATGAACAGATAGGCGGGACCGATGCCGAACATCACGATCGGGTGGCGATAGAGGCGATACATCAGCCGGCCCCAGCGCGAGCGCGCGAGATATTCCTCCACCGTCAGCGTGTCGATGTCGCCGACCCCGCGCAGGTCGAGATTGCCGGAGGTGGCGTGGTGGATGGCGTGGGTGCGGCGCCAGAAGTCGTAAGGCGTCAGCGTCAGCACGCCGGCGACGCGGCCGACCCAGTCGTTCACCAGGCGATGGCGGAAGAAGGAGCCGTGGCCGCAATCGTGCTGGATCATGAACAGCCGCACCAGAAAGGCCGCCGCCGGCACGGCGATCAGCAAAGAGAGCCAATAGCTGAAATGCAGCAGCGCCCACATGGCGACCCACAGCGCCACCAGCGGCAGCGCCGTGATGACGATCTCAATCACGCTGCGCGCGGTGCTGGGCTCGCGGTAGCGGTTGAGAATGGAGGTCCAGGCGCGCGCTTTGAGCGCATCGGATGCGAAGTCCTGTGTGTTTTGCAAAGTATGATCCATTATGGGCCGGGGCTTGTGCCGCGGCCTCGTGGTTGCCGGGGAATCGCCCCGAGCCAATAATATTATATAGTGTAACATATCTGACTGATCGGGTTTTTTCATGTCGGGAAAGTGAGCAAAACAGCACACATGCCGCGTAGCAATTTTCACTGCCCGCGCCGCGCCCCAGTCTGTTTATCGACCGCAATGGAGGAGACGATTCATGTACAAGCACATTCTGATCGCGACCGACGGCTCCGAGATGGGCGGCCGGGCCGTGGAGCACGGCCTCAAACTGGCCAAGCACGTCAACGCGCCGGTGACAGTGGTAACCGTCACGGAAATCTGGTCGGCGTTCGATATGGCCGAAAAAACGCGTAAGCAACAACCGAACCCGTTGCACCAGTACGAAGCCATGGCGGCCGCTTACGCCAAGCGCATCCTCGACGCCGCGGCGGCGAAGGCGAAGGCGGCGGGAGTGCCCTGCGAGGTGGTGCATGTGCCCGACCATCACGCCGCGGAAGGCGTCATCGATACCGCGCAGAAAACCGGCTGCGATCTGATCGTGATGGGCTCGCATGGCCGGCGCGGGCTCGGGCGGCTGTTGCTCGGCAGCCAGGCCTACGAAGTGCTTTCCCACTGCAAGGTGCCGGCGCTGATCGTAAGGTGAGGGGGGAGCGTTCCGGGCGCAGCGCAACGCGACTTCCTTTCACCTCTCCCCGCGCAGCACAAGTCGGATATATCCGACTTGTGCCACTCAATAGTGCCGACCTCGGATAAACCCGAGGTCGGATGAGAGGTCGACGCGCAAAGCGCGTCGGGTGAGGGGTTACAGACTAACTTAGGCCCAAACCCCCTCACCCCAACCCTCTCCCCGACGGGGAGAGGGAGAATAAGCGGCGAGTGTGTCGCTCCCTCAGCGTCGCGATGACGCCGGCGCACGCCTCCGGCGGGACGAGCGGGGCAAAGCGCGCCACGCAGCGGCCGGCTTCGCGGCGGCAGCGACGCCCGCGCCAGCAGGCGGATTTTTCGCACGCTTTCCACAGGCCGATGATGTCGGACGCTTCGCGCAAGAGCGCGCGGCCGGAGGGATTGTCGAGCACGTCGAGCGGCGGCCGCAGGCAGTCTTCCAAATAGCGAAGCTGCGTGTCGACGAGGCGATAAAGCCGCGCGCGCATTTCGGCGTGCCAGGCGGGGGAGGGGGTCATGCTCTGTCCCTCTCTTTGCTTTCATCCGTCATCCTGAGGTGCGCGGCGCAGCCGCGCCTCGAAGGATGAGCGGCCGTCGCCCTTCGAGGCTCGGCGGCCTTGCCGCCTCGCACCTCAGGGTGACGGGGGTAGTTAGGTGCATGCCTCATTTGCTCAAGCTCCTCCGTTCTCGCGGCGTGTTCGCGCCCGAGGTTTGAGTGAGTGCCCTCGCCAAAAAAACGAGGGAGACGGCGCGCCGAGCGGCGCAACCAGCCTTATGTGCGCGCCTTCTTGCGAAGACGCGGCGCTTTTCGGCGCGCCGTCCGGCGTCTGTGCGGCGTCCGGTCCGCGCTCGCCGGGGTACGGGCCAAAGCGCTGCGGAGCGGATAACCCGACCGCGGCGCCGCCCTGCGGCTGCGAGCTCCTCGCGCTCGGCTCCTAGTGGCCGAGGGTCGGAGTCCGGCGCCGCCCGAGTGCACGGCTCTGCTCAGCCGCGCGCGCGGGTGCCGGCCCGAACCCCACGAGCCGGCGCAACCGGTTCGCGTCCCTCATGGGATCGGGCGAAGCGGAATTAAATCCTAGTTTATGGCGGAATTAAGTCCTAGAGCCAAAATGTCATGGCCGGGCTTGTCCCGGCCATCCCGATCAGGGACGCAGTGCTTTTCTAAGCGGGATCACCGGGACAAGCCCGGTGATGACAAAAGCATCGTCACTTCAGCCGCACGCCCGGCTTGCTGCCGTTGGTGAACTCGACGCCGGCTTT
>Ga0082335_1003763_pt1 | contig 24338 bp, 16 predicted proteins | sample Subgrocontami58m_FD_72375 | JGI IMG/M metagenome (GOLD analysis project Ga0082335, IMG submission 72375) | Subsurface groundwater microbial communities from S. Glens Falls, New York, USA - GMW37 contaminated, 5.8 m (SPADES assembly) (version 2) ...
GTCGCGCTCGAGCTTGAACACCTCGTCCGGGTGCAGCGGCGTCAGGTTCTCGAACAGGATCTTGGTCTTGGAATTCTCCGGCAGATCGCCGTTGACCTTGTCCACCTTGACCAGCGCGAAATAGCGCTCGCCGTCCTTGGGCGTGCGGATCTCGCCTTCGATGGTATCGCCGGTATGCAGGTTGAAGCGGCGAATCTGGGAGGGGGAGACGTAGATGTCGTCGGTAGAGGCGAGGTAGGAGGTGTCGGGCGAGCGCAGGAAGCCGAAGCCGTCGGGCAGCACTTCCAGGGTGCCGTCGCCGAAAATCGATTCGCCTTTTTTCGCCCGGTTTTTCAGCAGCGCGAAAATGAGTTCCTGTTTGCGCAGGCGGTTGGCGCCTTCGATTTCATGTTCCACCGCCATTTCGACCAACTCGGTGACGTGCAGGGTTTTAAGCTCGGATAATTGCATGCGGATAACGCTCGTGGAGAACGAAAAAAATCATGTGGAACGGTAAGGCAAAAGAGGCCTTGGGAGTTGCAACAGGGAGGATCCGGCGTCCGGAACCGGCTGGGGTTATTACGATATGAGGGGATATTCCCCCTCATGCTCCCCTACGTCAGAGGCCGCTTCGACAATTCTGAAACGGCCTCTGAGAAAGTCCGCCAGCGACGCTTAGGGGAGAAGGATAGAGGGTCTAGATGTTGCTGTCAAGGAATGCCGTGAGCTGCGATTTCGACAGCGCGCCGACCTTGGTGGCCTCGATGTTGCCTTTCTTGAACAGCATCAGCGTGGGGATGCCGCGGATGCCGTACTTGCGCGGAATCTCCTGGTTCTCGTCGACGTTGACTTTGGCGACCTTGAGCTTGCCGGAATATTCCTTGGCAATTTCCTCCAGCGTCGGCGCAATTGCCTTGCACGGGCCGCACCATTCGGCCCAGTAATCGACCAGCACCGGGCTTTGCGCCTGCAGCACCTCGGCTTCGAATGTATCATCGGTAACGTGATGTATATGCTCGCTCATGCAGTCCTCTTGTATCAGTTTCGTGTTCTGGGTTTGTTCGCGATCCGCGACCGTGAGGGCCGGGGAGGGGTGAAGTTGGATTCTAGCCCTATTTCCGACTTGCCGCAGGGACACCCGTTTCCGATTGTGTGGGGGCAAGCCGCCGGGTTTTCAAGCTTCAGATCGCGAAAGGGCTATGGTAAAATTAATTATTAACCCGCAAGAGTTCAGCGGCCGTCTTTTTTGGACATTTCCCATGACCTATGTCGTAACCGAATCCTGCATCAAGTGCAAATACACCGACTGCGTCGACGTGTGCCCCGTGGATTGCTTCCGCGAGGGGCCGAACATGCTGGTCATCGATCCGGATGAATGCATCGACTGCACCCTGTGCGTGGCCGAATGCCCGGTCGAGGCGATCTTTGCCGAGGACGACGTGCCGGACGACCAACAGGAATTCACCGCGATCAACGCCGAGCTGTCCAAGGTGTGGAAACCCATCATCGAGCGCAAGGACGCGCCGGCGGACGCCGAAGAATGGTCGAAAGTGAAAGACAAGAAGAAGCTTTTGCAGAGGTAGCAGTAGTAGTAGTCGCTTTCGGCGACTCGGACCCGCTCCGAGGGTCACATCCCCGGCGTTCGCTGGGGGCCCTGCGCCGCCCTCCGCGCGCCTACGCTCCAGACTGGTCGAAATCCATCGTGCGGTCGAAGGCGACCGCAGCTACGCTCCCGGTCCGCAATCCATGCAGTGCTCGACCGGTTTCGGGCCGATGTGGAGCTTGTGGTTGAGGTCGCGCAAGGCGGTGCGCAGCCCTTCCTCGACGACCGGATGATAAAAGGGCATGTCCAGCATTTCGGAAACCGTCATGCTTTTTTGTGCCGCCCAGGCGAGCAGATGCCCGATGTGCTCGGCGTCGGGTCCGAACATTTCCGCGCCGAGGAACAGCCCGCTGCCCATTTCGGCATAGACCTTCAGCAAACCTTTGTTGCGCAGCATCACGCGGCTGCGGCCCTGGTCTTCGAATGACACTTCGCCCACGGCGTAACTGTCCTGCGATCGCCGGCGGATCTGTTCCAGGTTCAATCCGGCGGACGCGACCTGCGGTTCGGTGAACACGACTGCCAGCGGCGTGCGGCGCAGGCCGGCCTGCACCTTGGGGTAACGCCCGGCGTTGTCGCCGGCGATGCGGCCCTGGTCGGCCGCTTCGTGCAGCAGCGGTATGTCGTTGCTGGCGTCGCCGGCGATGAATATCGGGCTGCCGCCGCACTGCAGGGTGGCGCGGTCGAACAGCGGCACGCCGCGTTTGTCCAGCGGCAGGCCGGTTTTTTCCAGCGCCAAACCTGCGACATTGGGCGCGCGCCCGGTCGCCGCCAGCACATAGTCGAATTGCTCGGTCCGCCAGCTGCCGTCCCGGTGCAGATAGCGCACCTCGACTCCCGCCGCCGTTTCCCTGACCGACTCCACCTTGGCCGATGCGTCCAGATAGAACTCTTCATTGAAGACCCTGTCGGCGTATGCGCGCATGGCTTCGTCGCGAATGCCGGCGATGCCGCCGCCGACGCCGAACACCCTGATCACGACCCCCAGCCGGCTCATCGCCTGCGCCAGTTCCAGGCCGAGCGGACCCGGGCCGAATACCACGAGGCGCTTGGGCAAGGTGGGTAATTCGAACACCGAATCGCTGGTCAGCAGGCGCGCGCCCAGGCCTTTGAGCAGGGGCGGCAGCACCGGCGCGCTGCCGCTGGCAATCACGATGCGCCGGGCGCGGATCAACTGGCCTTGCTCGGTGACCAGGGTACCGGCGTCCTGAAAGCGCACCTGCGCCTGCAGGCGGCTCGCCTGCGGATAGGATTCGATGGTCTCGAGCACGAAGCCGACAAACCGATTCCGCTCGCGCTGCACCCTAGCCATCACCGCGGCCCCGTCCACCGTCACGCCTTGCACATGCACCCCGAAGGGGTCGGCATGGCGGGCGTGATGCGCGGCTTCCGCCGCGGCGATCAGCAGTTTGCTGGGCATGCAGCCGACCCGGGCGCAGGTCGTGCCGTAGGCGCCGCCTTCGATCAGCAGGACCGATTCGGTATGCGCGCGGGCGGCGCGATAGGCACCCATGCCGGCGGTGCCGGCGCCGATGATGGCGATGTCGGTTTCGATTTGAGCCGGAATCATCGATTGTCCCCCCTTTCTTGATTTGCCCGCCTCAGGCCGCTTTGAGTTCGGTCTGACCGAGCCACTGCGCGATCGCCTCGGAGCCGCCGATCAGCTTGCCGTCGACGAACATCTGCGGCGTGCTCGTCGCGCCGGTGATGGCGCTTACCACGGCCAGCCGCACGCGATCCTCCAGCGGCACTTCGCTGTAGGCGAGACCGTGTTCGTGCAGCAGGTCCTTGGCACGCTTGCAGAACGGGCAGCCCGGCTTGGTCAGCAGGGCGATTTTCGCCGGTTTCCTTGCCTCGGGCGCGAGGTACGCGAACATGGTGTCCGCATCGGACACTTCGAACGGATCCCCGGGCTTCTGCGGTTCGATGAACATCTTTTCTATAAGGCCATCCTTCACCAGCATCGAGTAGCGCCAGGAGCGCTTGCCCAGGCCGATGTCGCGCTTGTCCACCAGCATGCCCATGCCTTCGGTGAATTCCGCGTTCCCGTCGGCAATCAGCGTGATGTCGTCCGCCGCCTGATTCTTCTTCCACTCATTCATGACGAATGCGTCGTTCACGGAAATGCAAATGATGTCGTCGACCCCGTTGGCCTTGAACGCCGAGGCGAGCTGGCTGAAGCGCGGCAGGTGCGTGGCCGAGCAGGTCGGGGTAAACGCCCCGGGCAGCGAAAACACTATCACAGTTTTGCCGTGGAACAGATCCTCGGTGGTGACGAGCTGCCAGGCGTCGTTCGCGCGCAGATGGAATGTGACGTTCGGGACGCGCTGGCCTTCGCGATTCTCTAGCATGTGAGATCTCCTGGAAAGATTGAGCGGACGAATCGGCCCGGTACGGGCCGGACATTTGCGCTTTGCGATGACGCGGTTCTCGCCGGTCGGCAGGCGCAATGCCGCGATGGGGAATCTACGCGTTCGGCGCGGCGCCATCTGTGTGATAGCGCACGCTGCCGCATTTTCTCCTGCGGCGGCGGCCGCGCCGCTGCCCCAAGCCGCCGGTCTAATCGTACAGGCCGGGTCGCGCCTTGCCGCGGAACACGTAGTAGGAGAACGCGGTGTAGGCGAGGATGAAGGGCAGCACGATGAGCGCGCCTATGAGCACCACCCTGAGCGACGACGGATGCGCCGCGGCATCCCAGAACGTCAGCCGGTCGATCACCACATAGGGAAACAGGCTGTAGGCGAGGCCGATGAAGGCGAGCACGAATATGGCCACGGCGCCGGCGAACGGCGCCCATTCCGGGGCGCCCGCGGCGCCCCGCGACAAGCGCCCGGTCGAGCGCCACACCCAGATCCATGCGAGGAGCGTCGCGAGCGGCACCAGCATCAGTCCGAGCGTCCGCGGAAAATCGAACCATTTCATCTCCACCGTCTGGCTCACGAACGGCGTGGCGACGCTGACCGCGGCCACGCCCAGCGCGACCCACAGCAGGCCCCAGCGCGCCCAGGCCAGGGCCTTCTTCTGCAGTGTGCCCTCGGTTTTGTAGATGAGCCAGGTTGCGCCGAGCAGCACGTAGCCGCCGCACAGCCCGGCGCCGACCACCAGCCCGAACAGCAGAAAGCCGAAGCCCGAGTCGAAGCCGGTGATGTAGCGCCCGAGCATCAGTCCCTGCGCGAACGAGGCGACGAAGGAGCCGAGCCAGAACAGCCAGTTCCACAATTCACGGTGCCAGCCCTCGGCCTTGACGCGGAACTCGAACGCGACGCCGCGCAGCATCAGCCCGATCAGCATCGCCGCCACCGGCAGGTAGAGTGCGCCCAGCACCACGCCGTGCGCCACCGGGAACGCCACCAGCAGGATGCCCACGCCGAGCACCAGCCAGGTTTCGTTCGCGTCCCAGAACGGCCCGATCGAGGCCACCATGAGCTCCTGCTCGCGCGCTTCGGCTGCGGGCATCAGCATGCCCACGCCGAGGTCATAGCCATCGAGCACGACATAGGCGAGCACGGCCACCCCCATCAGCGCGGCAAATACGAGTGGCAGGTCGAGGTTCATGTTGATTCGGCCCGCGCAGCCGTGGTCCCTTTGCCCGCAAGGTGCGTGATCACCACGATGTAAGCGCCGAGCATCAGAGCATATACCAGTACGTAGCCGGTAAGGCTCGCGCCGAGCTGCGCCTCGGGAACGCGGCCAACCGCCTGCGAAGTTCTCAGGACGCCGGTGACCAGCCAGGGTTGGCGCCCGATTTCGGTGACCAGCCATCCGGCCAGCGTCGCCGCCCAGCCGGAAAAGGTGAAACCGGCGAAGCTCCACAGCAACCACGCGGGCGGCGTTGCGCCCTTGCGCAATACCCACGTCCCAATCCACGCAAGCGCGAGCATGGATACTCCCACCGCAAGCATCAGTCGAAAGGCGAAGAACACGGGTGCCACGGGCGGCGCCAACTGGTCCGCACCCGGTGCGGAGGGCGCAAACGCGTCTATGCCTTTCACTTCACCATCCAGGTCGTGCGTCAGTATCAGGCTCGCCAGTTTGGGCACTTCGATGGCGAAATCGTTGCGCCGCGTTTCCGCGTTCGGCACCGCGAACAGCACCAGCGGCGCGCCGCGTCCGGTCTTCCACAGCGCCTCCATCGCGGCGATTTTCGCCGGCTGATGCTCCAGCGTATTCAGTCCGTGCAGGTCGCCCACGAAAATCTGCAGCGGCGCCAGCACGGCGGCGATCGCCACACCGGTGCGCAGTGTGTGCAATGCCGATGCATCCGCGGGCGCGCGCAGCAGCCGCCAGGCAGACAGCCCGGCGAGGACGAAGGAGGCGGTCAGCCCCGAGGCGAGCAGCATATGCACGAAGCGGTAGGGGAAGGACGGATTGAATATCACCTGCAGCCAGTCACCCGCGATCAGCGCGCCGCCGTCCATCACCTGCCCCGCGGGCGTATGCATCCAGGAACTGAGCGCGAGGATCCAGAATGACGAGACCAAGGTGCCGACCGCGACCAGAACGGTTGCCGCGATGTGGACCCAGGGGGGCACGCGGTTCATGCCGAACAGCATCACGCCGAGGAAGGTGGCTTCGAGAAAGAACGCGGTCAGCACCTCGAAGGCGAGCAGCGGCCCGGCGATGTTGCCGACGTGCTTCATGAAACCGGGCCAGTTGGTGCCGAACTGGAACGACATGGTGATGCCGGAGACCACGCCCATGGCGAAACTGAGGGCGAATATTTTCACCCACAGCTTGTAGGTCGCGAGCCAGGCCGCGTCGCCGCTTTGCGCGAAGCGGATGCGAAAGTACACCAGGATCCACGCCAACGCGATGGTGAGGCTGGGAAAAAGAATGTGGAAACCGATGTTCAGCCCGAACTGGGCGCGGGCGAGCAGGAGGAGATCGGGGTTGTCCATGGGGGTGGCTCAGTTGAACGAGCACGCGCCGATCATCTTACTCCGGCGTGTGGCGCGACGCTATTGGCAAACCGTGCGGAGTGCGTGGATTCGCAGGACTGGTCGCCCTGGATCCCGCCTCGCCGAGCCGCGGATGCGCGGGTCTTAGCCGGCAGGACGGTTCTGATTCGGGGGCGGGCGCTGCCCCGCGGCACCCGGGTTTGTGCCCTGCCCGAAAAACCGGTATTGATTGCCGCCGCCTGTCTTCGCCTGGTACATCGCCGCGTCCGCGCACTTGACCAGGCTTTCCGCATCGGCGCCGTCTTGCGGATAGATGCTGATGCCGATGCTTGCGGTGACCAGCAGCTCCTGCCCGGCAGCCGCGTGCGCCGCACCTACCGCGGCGATGAGCTTGTCCGCGCCGTGGGCCGCGTCTTCGCCCCGGCTAATCTCGGAGAGCAGTATCACGAACTCATCGCCACCCCTGCGGCTGACTGTATCCGAGTCGCGTACGCAAGCCTTCAGGCGTAGCGCCACCGATTGCAGCACTTTGTCGCCGGCGGCGTGTCCGAGGGTATCGTTGATGCGCTTGAAATCGTCCAGATCGATGAACAGCACCGCCAATTGCTTTTTGTGGCGGCGCGCCAGCGCGATCGCCTGGGTCATGCGGTCGTTGAGCAGAACGGGATTCGGCAAATCGGTGAGAAAGTCGTATTGCGCCAGATGCGACATTCTCGCCTTGACCGCGTGCGATTCGCTGGCGTCGTGGAACACGATCACCGCACCGATCACGCGCCCGTTGCGCCCGTGGATGGGCGCGGCCGAGTCCTCGATCGCGTATTCGACCCCGTCGCGCCGCACGAGCACGCTGTTTGCCGCCAGGCCCACGGACTGGTCCTGCTCGATGGCGCGCGCCATCGGATTGCGGGTGGGGGATGCGCCGGTGGTCGCGTCCACGATGCGGATCACCTCGCCAAAAGGCCGGCCGCGGGCGTCCTTGCGCAACCACCCGGACATTTTCTCCGCAACCGAATTGAGATAAGTCACTTTGCCTGCGATGTCGGTGGTCACGACCGCGTCGCCGATCGAGTCGAGCGTAACCTGGGCGCGTTCGCGTTCCAGGAACAATGCCTCTTCGGCGGCGCTGCGGTCGATCACGTTGCGCAGCGCGCGCGGCAACGAGTAGCTGTCGAGGTGCGTCTTCAGGAGATAGTCCTGTGCGCCGCGCCGCACGGCCTGCCGCGCCAGGTCTTCATCGCCCGCGCCGCAGAAGACCAGCACCGGGACCTGCGGTGCGGCCGCGAGCAACCGGTCCAGCGCTCCGATGCCCTTGACGTCGGGCAGATGGAGATCGAGCAGGACCACGGTCGTTCCGCCGTCGCCGAGCGATTCGAGGTCCTGCGGCAACTGGCTCACGCAGCGCAGGCGAAACGACACGTCGCCCCCGCGCGACAGCGCCGCTTCGACTGCGCGGACGTCGCCGGGATCGGCGGCTACCAGCAATACGTTGATGTCCATGTGAATATGACCGTGATTATGGCTGCAAGATTCCGCGAATAGCCCGGGCGCTTCCGTGCGGTAACGCACATAATAAAACGTGCGCAGCGTGAATTTTTCACGTTCGAACCGGATGTTTCCTGCGATCGTGGGCGGGTGCATTGACCCGCGGTCGGCGCAGTGCCGCTTGCATCGGATCTCCTGACGCTGGTAGTGTACCCGGGCAGCGCCCGCTGGCGCGGGACATTTGATCAAAGTCGCTATTCACGGAAATGAGAACGCTTTGCCACAACTGGGTGCTAATTGCAGCCGCGCTGTTCGCGCCATGCGCGGCGGCCGCGTTTTCGGATGCCGACCGCGCGCTGTTCGAGGAAGCAGCCACGCCGGGCGCCTCGAATGCGGTGCGGGAGCGGGCGGGCAGCCTTGGCCGTCGCCTCGGCAACGAACAGGACATGGCGGCGCTGGACTATCTGATCGGGCGCAGCCAGCTTTCCCTGATTCGCAATTTCGCCGAAGGCTCGGTCCTCAGGAACAGCACACCCGGATTCGAGGAGCGCGTACTCAAGCATTTCGGCAATCGCGAGCTTGCCGAGGTATTGATTCCGGGGCTGTACCAGTACCGCAATCCGGAGCTGTTCGAAGCGCTGTACCGCGACGCCGAGACGCTGGCGCGCTGGCGCAGGGAACGGCGACAAAAATGCCGCGCGCAAATCGCGGAGTACCGCGCGCCGATTCAGGCGCGCGGCGGCCGCGGACACGCCGCGATCCAGGCAGCGCCGGCGCAGAGTTCGATCACGCTTCCGGCGGGACGGCCGCCGCGCATAGCCTTCCTTCGCGGCGCCGGCCTGATCACCTGGAATTACGCCTGTGCTTCCGCAGGCGAAGACGATTCGGCCACCGATCTGGACGGACGCCCGTTCGGCGCCGGGGGCAGGCCCAATCGCGAATGGGCGAGCGCCGAGGCGGTCGCGCGCACGCTCGCGCCCGGTGTCGAGGCCAGACTCGGACCGCTATTTCGCGATCTGTCGCTGTTTCCCGCGGCCGATTGGAGCCGCGCCGGCGGGCGGCCCGACGGCGTCGTGTTCCAGACGGCCCGCCCGCCGTCGGCATTCCTGCAGCTTTTCAGATCCCGGCACTACAGTCCCGATGCCGGTGGCGCGATAGCCGTACTGAAAGAGATGGCTCCGAACGATCAAGGTACGCAGACCGACAGGGATACCTGGTGGAACATCCTGGCGCTGCACCATGCGCTCGTGTCCAGCGATTCGCTGGAGGCGACGCAGCAGCTCGCGACCGATATCGAACGCGCCGCCGCGATCGAGAATCCCGAAGACCGCAATGACTTCCTGACCAGGCTTACGCCGCTGCTGGGGCCGGTGCTGCCGCCGGCGCAGGTCGACCTCGCGCGCCTCAAGAGCAAGGTCCTCGATCGCCTTCCCTATGAGCGCGTGGCGCAAAGCTCCGGACTGTTCAACCAGGTCGAGGCGGAGAACCGCAGCCTGCGCGAACCGACGGCGGAATCGCTGACACGCTGGATCGAGAGTGAGCACTACCGGCGCATCGTCCCCTATCTCCTTGCCCACGGCGCCAACCCGAACGGTCCCGTTGCGCAACACGTTCAGCCGCCGCTGCTGATGGCGGCGTATTCCAATCCCGACGCGGCCATGTTGCTCCTCGATGCCCGCGCCGATGTGAATATCCGCGGCATGGACGGCAAGACGCCGCTGCACGCCGCCTGCGACAGCGGTTACGGCAAGCCCGAGCGCGTGGAGCTCGCGGCACTGCTGCTTGCGCGCGGCGCGAATGTCCATGCCGCCTCGTCCGCGGGCCAGACGCCTTTGCACCCGGCCGCGAGCGGCAGCCCCAAGTGCGTGCGCCTGCTGCTTGCGGCCGGCGCCAAGGTCGAGGCCGCCGACAGGATCGGCCGCACGCCGCTCGCCTGGGCGGCGTCCAACAACAATGTCGAAACGGCAAAGCTGCTGCTCGACGCCGGCGCCGATCCCAATCGCGAGGACAACGAGGGCGGTTCGCCCTACGCCGCGGCCTACGACAACAAGCCGGAGGTGAAAGCGCTGCTCGCGGCGCGTGGCGGCCGGCTGTCGGCGAAGCAAATGGCGAATCGCGCCCGCCTCAGATTGATGTATCCGACGTACTTCTCACGCTGAGCTCGGGCTATCGCATGCGCCGGCGGGCAGCAGCAAGAATGTGTGCATCACGCCCTTGCCCTCGATTTCGACCGCGCCGCGCGGCGTGAGCGCGAAACCTTTCCGCAGCAGCGCCGCGGTCGCCTCGCTGCAGTGAATGGCGCCGGGCACTCCGTGGGACTCCATGCGGCTGGCGGTATTCACCGTGTCGCCCCACATGTCGTAGCTGAACTTCTTCGTCCCTATCACCCCGGCCACTACTGGACCGGAATGCAGTCCGATGCGTAAAGCGAGCGCCTCTCCCGTTTCCGCTGCGATGCGAGCAACCGCCGCAAGCATCCCCTGCGCCATGCGCGCCGCCGCCGGCGCGTGATCGACGCGGCGCTCGGGCAGGCCGGCCGCGGCCATGTAGGCATCGCCGATGGTCTTGATCTTCTCCAGCCCGTGCGTTTCGGCCAGCGCGTCGAACTCGGAGAAGATGCGGTCTAGCATTTGCACCAGCGCCTGCGGCGTCTTGCGCGCCGATAGCGGCGTGAAGCCGACGATGTCGGCAAACAGCACGGTCACCTCCTCGCTGTGATCCGCGATGGCCGCCTCGGAGGTCTTCAGCCGCTCGGCAATCGAGGCGGGCAGGATGTTGAGCAGCAGCCGCTCGGAGCGTTCGCGCTCCTCGCCCAGAAGGCGCATCGCGGTGAACTCGCGGCGCGCAGACACATCCATCTGGTAACAGATGAGCATGCCCCCACAGTTCGCCAAGCACAGTATGAAAGCGCTCCGCGCGGTGGCCGCGGAACTCAGCAAGTCCGTTCCAAGCATGTATCCAACGTAAATTGCGACGCCCAGCCAGCCGGCGAGCACGGCCTGCGGAAACCTCAGGCGAAACACGCTGTAGATGAAGAATGTGTGCATCAGCATGATCGTGAAGCCGCGCGATTCGAGGACTTCGAGCGGGAGTCGCGCGCTCCACCGGGTAAGGCCAGCCGACATCACGCAGACGACAAGGAACATGATCAGTTGCTGTCGCTTCACGAATACCGGACGGTATGTGAGCGCGTAGACCACCGCGCACCAGGCGAGCGCCCCAATCGTTACGCGAAACATGTGAGGTCCGCCGATGCCGACCACCAGGCCGTGAAAGACGTGGACCGTCAGCACGTAGAAGCCGACGATCAGGGCGGACACGCAGGCAAGCGCGATGCGAACCGGGCGCACCGCCTTGCGCGCCTGTTCCTCGGCGAAAGCGGCCTCCAGGCCCGCGTCGGCGAAGCGCAGGGTGAGGCGATGCATCCGGGCGGTGTCGGAGTTCATGTTCGCGTGTGGATGGTGGCCGCGAAGAATTCCAGAGTGATGTTGGCTGCGCGCCGTAGTGCCGACAGTTCGAGGGTTAAGTCCACGGCGGCGGCAATCCGCGCTCGCGCGCGCGGCGAAACGGAAAGAACACATCCCCGATCAACCACTTTCGAAAGCGCAGCGAAGAAGCATCCGATTTCCCGGTAAACAGCTTCTCCACGCCTTTTTCGGAAAAACCCTTCAGGTTCGCCTCTGAAATCTCCCCGTACTCGTCGGCGGGCATCTTTTGCCAGTTTATATGCCGCAGTGCCTTCGGGCCCAACACCTTGAGTACATCTGTTTCGGCCACCCACGGTTCGCCTTCAACAACAACGACTCTGATCTTCTGTCCATCGAAAACGTAATAGCGCCCGTTCTCGTCGCTCCAGCGCAGCGCATGCACCGCGTCGGTGAGCAATCCCATCAGCGCAAACACCGGGCGCACGAAGGCAAATACCCAGACGACGCCGCTGGTGAGTGCGGTCATGGCCCAGATGACTCTCGTTTGAGAGGCCTGGCCCGTTACACCGAGTATGGCCGTGAACATGAAATAGCAGGCGGCTGAAACCAGCAGGCAAAGCACGGCCCGAACGAGAATGGTCAGTATCAGCTTGGTCGGGGACATTGCGGGATGCTATGGACAAAATGACAGGAAACCTACTCCAGATCCTTTGGTACCACTGGTCGATGGCGACAGTCTGGCGCTGATTCGGCGCTGCCGGGCATTGCGCCGGAAACCATACTGCACGTTCGCCCGGCCGATTGTAATCGAATGACGCGATTCCTGAGAGGCACAGGTCCATTGCATGGCGCGAAGTCGGTCACAGAGCGAATGCGCAAAGGAACGCTGCAGAGAACCATTCCTGTTTGATCGAATCTGAATGGGAATCAAGATCGAGAGTTGCGCCAGGTTGAATATCGGCCTAGTCTCGGCACGGCGACGGTCTGATAAAAAGATACGGCCGGTACAAAGGGACGAGGACACGATGAACGAGCGCGCATCGGCCACGGACGACGAGTGAGATCGCTCGTCCTTTCACTGGATGAAGTAGGCGCCGGCGACGCGGGTCTGGTCGGAGGCAAAGGCGCCAACCTCAGCGAACTGCTGCGCAACGGCTTTCCGGTTCCGCCTGGATTCGTCGTATGTGCGGACGTCTACGCCCGCGTCTTGGAGGTCCTCGATCTGGGCGCCGCATTGAGCCAGCTCGATTCCGTGCCGCCGGAGGAGATCGTACAGCGCTGCGCCGCCATTCGCGATCGACTCGAAAACGAGGACTTGCCGGCGGAACTGGCGGATCTGATCCTCGCGGCCCATGGCAGATTGATAGCAAACCGCGGCCGGCCGATCGTCTGTGCCGTGCGCAGTTCCGCCACCGCGGAAGATCTGGGCGCAGCGAGCTTCGCCGGGCAACACGGAACCTATTACTACGTCGACGCGGCGCAATTGCTGAAGAAGGTCAGGCAGTGCTGGGGCTCGCTGTGGAGCCCGGAAGCGGTGTCTTATCGCGCCACGCACGGCATCGATCATGCGTCGGTGTCGATGGCGGTGGTGGTGCAGGAAATGATCGCCTCGGACGTGGCCGGTGTGAGCTTCACCGCGAATCCGGTCAGCGGCTCGCGCGACGAATTGACCATCGAGTCGAGTTGGGGAATGGGCGCGGCTATCGTCGATGGCCGTGTCACGCCGGACAGCTACGTGCTGGAACGCGCCGATCTCCGCGTTCGCACGCAGCGCGTGGCCGACAAGCGGCTGATGGTCTCGGCGCACCTCGAAGCGGGGCAGTCGGCGCGACTCGAAGAAGTCCCGAACGCGATGCGCCGGCGCGAATCGCTCACGCCCGATCTTCTGCGGACGGTCGCGCAGTGGTCGCTCAAATGCGAGTCGCATTTCGGCAAACCGCAGGATGTGGAGTGGGCGATCTGCGAGGGTCGCTTCTACCTGCTGCAGTCGCGCCCGATTACGGTCATGGGACGCGAGGACATCGGCCGCGATATCGTGGGTAAGTACGTGTTGTTCAAGCCACTGGTGGAGAATTTCACCGATCCGTTTACGCCACTGTCAGAAGATCTGATGATATGGCCGCCCGGAATCCGCTCCATCCAAGGCTGGGTCTATGTCGACGTCGAAGCGCTGCAGCGCTTGCTGCCGTTCGAAGTTTCGGTTGAGGCGCTGACCGAGCATGTTTACTCGATCGACAAGGATGCGCCCGCGTGGAAGCTCTCGATCGCCAAACTGCCCGCCTTGTTCGTCAAGGGTTTGCTGTTCCTGCTGGCGAACGCGGTTCTGTTTTTGCGCACGCGAGCTCTTCCTGACGGCGCCCTGGACAGCTATCGGGCGCTGTGCGCCAAGGTCGACGCCGATACCTCGATGAGCCCTGCCGATGCCATGATCAGGCTGTTGCTGCTGCCGCAGCTGGGCGATGCCGTTGGGCATATGCCCTTGATGGTCAATCTCTCGTCCCTCCGCTTCATGTCGCGGATGCGTATCCTGGGGCGACTGGTGCGGCGTTGGGCCCCCGATTTACGCGCCGACGCCGAGACCCTGCTCGGCTCCGGCTCCGAAGGCGTGCTGTCGGCGGAAATGGGCCGCGGCATTTGGGCGCTTGCGCTCGAGGCGAATCGCAATGCCCGCGCGCGCGGCATACTCCTGGCGCAGGCGCCGGAGCGGGCGCTCGCCGAGCTCAGACAGGCAACCGAGGCGCAAGAGTTCTTGCGTGATCTCGACGCTTTCCTGGCCACCAACGGCCACCGCGCAATCAAGGAATTCGAACTGCGCACCCCGCGCTGGGAGGAGAACCCCGCTGTGGTGCTCGGCATGGTACGCAATTACCTGCTGATCGAAATCGGGTCCTCGCTCCACGAAGAGAAGACCGCCGAGGTGCGTGCCGGGTTGATCGCCGAGTTGCACGCCAGGCTGCAACCGCTGCCGCTGGAGCGTGCCTTCGGCCTGCGCTTGCGGCTCATCCTTTTTTTCGCCGAACAGGTGCGCTACTTTCTGAAGCTGCGCGAGAACTCGCGCTTCTATTACATCATGGGCTTCGGCGTGGTACGCAAGAAAGTTCTGCGCATCGAGAGCGAACTCCTGCGGCAGGGCAAGCTCAAATGCAAGGACGACATTTTCTTCCTGCGGGCGAAGGAACTCACCGGCTTGCAGGCCGGCCGTCTGCAATGGCTGGACGTGGAGGACCGGATACGCGAACGACGCATCGAGCATATACGCTTATCCAAGATGGGTCCGCCGAAGACGATAGGCGTCGATATGCAGGAGAAATACGCGCGGGCCACACAGCATGAGGGCGCCACGCTGTTGCAAGGGCAGCCGGCTTCGCCTGGCACCTATGAAGGCAGTGCGCGCGTGATCCTGGACCCGTCGATCGACGTGGAACTGACGCCGGGCGAGGTGCTGATCGCACCTTACACCGACCCTGCGTGGACGCCGTTGTTCCTCACGGCGGGCGCGGCCGTGGTCGAGGTCGGGAGCTATCTCTCGCACGCCGGAACCGTGGCGCGCGAGTTCGGCATGCCCTGCGTGGTGGACGTCGCCGAAGCGACGCGAAAGATACGCAGCGGCGATCGCATTTCGATCGACGGCAACCTGGGCAGCGTGCGCATACTTGCGCCACAGGCGGGCGCATGACTGCGCTGCTGCAGCTCGCCGCCTTTGCGCTCGGAGTTTATCTGGCGATCCGCATGATCGCGGCGCTTTACGGCGCCGTCGATGTCTGGCACATGATAGCGAAGGCCTGGCCGCGCGTGGTCGCCGATGTCGTCGTCTGGTGCGTGACCACTGGCGTCATGGCCTGGCTGATGCACGGGGCCTATCGAAGCGCGCTGGTATGGGGGCTGTCGTTCTACCTCGCTTTCTACCTCAGCATATGGCCGCTTGCACGCCTGTACTTCGCCAGGCGGCGCACCGATCGGGATGTCGATTGAGTGCCGCGCGAAAACCGTAGAACACAAGGCCTTGTTGAAACCTAGATCCAAGTTTGTCCTGATCACGGGCGCTTCCACGGGCATCGGCTATGGAGCCGCGAAAGAATTGATCCGGAGAGGCTACACGGTCTTCGGCAGCGTGCGCAAAAAGGACGATGCGGACCGGGTGAAGTCCGAGCTGGGGGCCGGTTTCCTGCCGCTTCTCTTCGACGTCACCGATGCGGCGGCAGTGGGCCGCGCGGTGACCGAAGTCAAAGACCAATGTAAAGGGCAGGGACTGGGTGGGCTCATCAACAACTCCGGCATTTCGGTCCCCGGACCCATCGAGTTGCTGTCCGTGGAGGAGATTGCCCACAATTTCGACGTGAACGTGTTTGGCGTGCTGCGGGTGACAAAGGCCTTTCTGCCATTGCTGGGCGCCCAAGAAGATCATCCGTCATCGCCGGGGAGGATCTTGAATATGAGTTCGGCGGGCGGGAAGTTGGCGGGCCCTTATATGGCTTCCTACAGCGGTACGAAGCATGCGCTGGAAGCGATTTCGCATGCCATGCGCCTGGAATTCATGCGTTACGGCATCGGAGTGATCATTGTCGGGCCCGGTGCGATCCAGACGCCCATCTGGGACAAGACCTCGCCGCAGCGGTTCGAAGGGACTGCGTATTACGATTCGCTTGCGAAATTCTATGGCATAGCTCTGGCCGCAGGGAAAGGAGGAATGCCCCTGGAGGAGTGCTCGCGGCAAATCGGAGATATCTTCGAAACGGAAAGACCAGAAATCCGCTATGCCGTTGTCCAGAACAAATTCTTGAAATGGACACTGCCGATGCTGGTGCCGCAGAGCCTCCGGGACAAGGTTCTCAGGAAACTGATGTAAGTCTGGTTGAAGGCCAGGGCACCTCGAACTCATCGCGCGCCAGTTACGAAGTACATATCGATCTCCCCCTTGCCTTTGGCGCTCACCTTACCGCGGTATTCGCAGGCGAACTCGTCCCGAACCAGATCGAAGGTGTAGGCCGAAACGTTGACCCGGCCGACCTCGCCGGCGCTCTCCATGCGCGAGGCGACATTGACGGTATCGCCCCAGATGTCGAACGCATATTTGCGCTTGCCGACCACGCCCGCGACCACCGGGCCCGCATGAACGCCGACGCGGAGCGACCATTTGAACGCAGACATCTGGTTGCGATGCTCGAGATAGTCGAGCATGCGCAGACCCGCGCGCACGCAACGGTGTGCATGGTCCGCACAGGGTTTGGGCAGCCCGGCTGCGGCCATGTAGGCGTCGCCGATGGTCTTGATCTTCTCGACGCCGCAGGCATCGGTGATGTCGTCGAACGCCGCGAAGATCTCATTCAGCTCGGCAACCATGCGGTCGGCCGGCATGGTCGACGCCGCTTGGGTGAACCCGCTGAAGTCGGTGAACAAAATGGTGACGGATTCGTGCCGGGCGGGACGCGCGCTGCCGGTCGCCGACAACTCCTGCGCCAGTTCCGCCGGCAGGATGTTGCGCAGCAGTTGCTCGGAGCGTTCGTGCTCGGCGGCGACGTCGCGCATGGCCAGGAATGCGCGCCGGATGGCCAGGTCCATCTGGTAGCAAATGAGCATGCCCCAAAGGTTCGCTGTCAGGAGCGCTGTCGCATGCCGGAAAATGGAGCTATCGGTCAGCAATCCGAGCGCGCTGAGCAAGACTAGGTACATGGCCATGCTGATCCATCCGCCGGCTACAGCGGCGGGAAAACGCAGGCGAAAAACGCCATAGATGCTGAACAAATGGATGACCAAAATGAAAAAGCCGGACGCTTCCCGCATCTGCGCAGAATATTGCGTGACGATCGAAATTATTCCCGTCGACATCAGGCACGCCAGGGTGAGCATCATCCATTGATGTCGGCGCAGAAAAACCGGCCTGTGCGTCAAGGCATAGCAGAGGCCAAGCATGGCCAGGATCGCTGCAACGATTTTCGGCATGTGCTCGCGAATGTAAGGCGCCGATTGGATGACCGCAGGCCACAAAACAACAAACAGTGCGCCGGCGCAGACGAGCACGATTCGAATCGGACGCAGGGACTTCTTCGCCTGCTCCTCGGCAAAAGCCTGCTCCAGTCCCGCGTCCGCGAAGCGCAGCGTGAGGCGGTTCATCCGCGCGGTATCTGCGTTCATGTTCGCCCGTGCATGGGGTCGGCGAGGAACTTCGGGCAGGACCGAGATTTCTTATTCGGGTAGATGTTCAATTGGTTTACCCCGCGCACATGACTAGCGCTCGTGGACTATCATACGCCACCATGCCCGGCGACGACTACGCGACACTTCCCAAAGCGCAACTCTTTGCGCGTCTTGCCGAAGGTTTAGCCGGCGGCGTCACGGTAATCACGCCCAACCAGCGCCTGGCGCAGGCGCTCGCGCGCGAATTCGACGCGGTGCAGGCCGCGCAGGGCCGCAACGCCTGGGAATCGGCCGATATCCTGCCGTACGCAGCGTTCGTCCAGCGCTGTTACGAAGACGCGCTGTACTCGGAGCTCGCATCCGGCCTGCCAATCCTGCTCACGCCGGCGCAGGAGCGGGCCTTATGGGAAGACATCATCCGGCGTTCGGATGCGGGCGGCGCGCTGCTCGCGCTTCCCGAGACCGCGGCGCTAGCCGCGGATGCGTGGAAGACCGCACATGCCTGGAGGCTGCTCGACAGCATGCGTTCGGGCCAGTTGAACGAGGATGCGAGCGCCTTTCGCGACTGGTGCGCGGCGTATTCGCACCGTTGCGAACGCGATGGGTATACCGACACGGCATCGTTGTCCGATCTGGTCGCGGCGCGCGTGCGCGGCAGCGAGATGCGCAAGCCGAAATTGCTGGCGGTCTACGGCTTCGACATCAGGACGCAGCAGCAGCAGGCATTGTTCGATGCCTTGCAGGCGGCGGGAACCGAGGTGCTTGTCTCTGCGCAGGAGCGGCGCGAGGCGAGCGTGCTGCGCCTTGCCTGCGTCGATGCGCGCGACGAAATCGGCCGGGCCGCCACTTGGGCGCGCGCGCGGCTCGAGGCCGGTCCAACAGCGAGAATAGGCATTGTCGTGCCCGACCTCGCTGAACGGCGCAAGACGCTGATGCGCACGTTCCGGACGATGATGGCGCCGGCTACGATGCTTCCGGGGACGAAGCAAGAACCGCTGCCGTTCAACATTTCGCTGGGTGAAGCGCTAAGCAGTTATCCGCTGGTGCAGGCGGCATGCCTCATCCTCGAACTGGCCGGGCGTGAAATCGAATTCGGGCGGGCCAGCCTGCTGATTCGCTCGCCTTTCATCGCTGCAGGCGAGGGCGAGGTCGCGGGCCGTGCGCGGCTCGATCTCGAATTGCGCCGCCGCGCCGAGCCGACGATCACGCTCGAGCGGTTGCTCAATACTCTCGCCGCTGCCGGCGCAGGGGCGCTCGCGCCGGAGCTGGTGCAAGGTCTGCGCAAACTGGCCGAATTCCGCAAGTCCGATCTTTTCGTCGCGCGCGCGCCGTCGCAATGGGCGCGAGCCATCACCGCGGCGCTGCAACTCATGGGTTTTCCCGACAAGGGCCGCAGCCTCGATTCGGCCGAGTACCAGATCTTGAAGAAATGGCATGAGGTTGTCGCCGGCTTCGCTCTGCTCGACCGGGTGAGCGCGAAAATGGGTTATGCCGAGGCCGTCGGGCGCCTGCGCCGGCTGGCGGCGGCGACCTTGTTCCAGCCTGAGGCGCCGGATGCGCCGGTGCAGGTCCTGGGTGTGCTGGAATCAGCCGGCATCGAGTTCGACCATCTGTGGGTCATGGGTCTCAGCGACGAAGCCTGGCCGATCCATCCGCGTCCCAATCCGTTCCTGCCGCTCGCGGCGCAGAGAAAGGCGAGAGTACCGGAAGCGTCGATCGAAGCCACGCTCGCGCTCGATGCGGCGATTACGCGCGGCTGGCTTGCGGCGGCGGGCGAGGTGGTGCTGTCGCATCCGCAGGCCGACGGCGAGCGCAAGCTCCTGCCGAGCCCGCTGCTGCGTGATTTGCCGCAAGCCGCCCTTGAGTTACCTGTGTATCCGCGCCATCGCGACCTCATCCATGCCGCTGCGAGGATCGAATCGATCGAGGACGCCGTCGCGCCGCCGCTTTCGGCCGGCGCCGCGCCAAGCGGCGGCACGGCAGTCATCACCGACCAGTCCGCGTGCCCATTCCGCGCGTTCGCGCGGCACCGTCTCGAGGCGAAGTCGCCCGAAGCGCCGCACGCCGGGCTCGACGCGATGGAGCGCGGCGTTCTGGTGCATCGCGTTCTCGCCGGCGCATGGGGCGAGCTCAAAACCAAGACCCGGCTCGACGCGATTGGCGAGCGCGAACTGGAAGCGCTGCTCGCGCGCTCGGCGGACGAGGCCGTGATGCGGGTGAAGCACGACCGCCCGGCGACGCTCGCCGGGCGCTTTGCCGAAGTCGAGAAAAGGCGCCTCGCGCGCCTCGCGCGCGCGTGGCTGGAAATGGAACGCGAAGCGCGCGGCGACGATTTCACCGTCGCCTCGGTCGAGGACAAGCGCAGCCTAGTGATCGGCCCGCTCACGCTGCGCGGCCAACTCGATCGCGTGGACGAACTCGAAGACGGCCGGCGCATGGTCATCGACTACAAGTCCACCGCCGCGCCTGCGAGTGCGTGGCTGGGCGAGCGGCCGGACGAGCCGCAGTTGCCGCTGTACCTCGTCACGACCGAACCCGACGCGGTCGCGATCGCGTTCGCGCAGGTGAAGGCCGGCGAGATGAAGTTCACCGCGCTGGCCGCGGACGAAACGCTGCTGCCGGTGAAGAAATCGCTGCCCGATCTGGGCTGGGACGCGCAGCTCGGCGAATGGCGCCGGGTGCTCGCCCGGCTCGCGATGCGGTTCGCCGCCGGCGAGGCTGCGGTGCAGCCGAAGAATCCGCCGACGACCTGCCGCAGTTGCGATTTGCAGCCCTTATGCCGAATTCACGAACGGCTGGGCGCGCTCGATCCGGATCAGAAGGGTGACGATGAAAGCTGAAATGCATCGCCAGAACTTGCGCGGCCGGCGTCCCGGCCGCGCGGATCACCGATTGCGCGCGGACGATAAACCCGTCCGCGCGCAATCGGCGATCTTGATTAAAATCCCCAAAGCGTCCTTGGGTTTATCCATAACCGTGTTTTTGGTGCGGATACGCTTTTCATCCGCGCCAAAAACAGGGTTGGCGCGCGGAGCGCGCAATGGTCGTTCGGCAGTCCTGTATGAAAGCGACCCCAAGCCGAGTCTGACTGCCGGTTTACCCAAGTATGGCTGACACCCTGACCATCCCCGACCTGCGCGCGCGCGAGCAGGCGCTCTCACCGACGCGTTCGTTCATCGTTCAGGCGCCGGCCGGCTCGGGCAAGACCGAACTCTTGATCCAGCGCTACCTCGGCCTGCTCGCGACCGTGAACGAGCCCGAGGAAATCGTCGCTATCACCTTCACCAGGAAGGCGGCGGCCGAAATGCGCGAGCGCGTGCTCGATGCGTTGGCGCAGGCGGCCGCAGGCGGGGCGCCCGGGTCCGAGCCCGGCTCCGCGCACCGGCGCCGCACGCAGGAACTCGCGCGCGCGGCGTTGGCGCGCGACGGCGCGCGCGGCTGGCGCATCGGCGACAGCCCGGCGCGGCTGCGCATCCAGACCATCGATTCGCTGTGCGCGGCGCTGACGCGGCAGATGCCGCTGCTGTCGAAATTCGGCTCGCAGCCGGAGAGCATCGAGGACGCCGGCGCGCTCTATGCGGAGGCGGCGCGCGCGACCGTCGATTTGATCGAATCGAAAGACCCCGCCGCGGACTATGTCGAGCGGCTGCTCGCGCACCTCGACAACAACGTGGCGCGCGTCGAGGAACTGCTCGTGGAAATGCTGCGCCGGCGCGACCACTGGCTGCGCCACGTGATGGACAACGAGCGCGCCGGGCTCGAGCGCGCGCTGGTGGCGGAGCGGCGCGCGGTCCTCGGTCGCGCGCAATCGCTGCTGCCCTTGTCTGCGCGCGGCGAGCTGCTCGCCGTCGCCGACTATTCGCTGGGCAATCGCGGCGAGGCGGCGCTCGGGGCATTCCCCGGCAGCGATGACGCGCAATCCTGGGCAACGCTCGCCGACTTGCTGCTGACCAAGGGAGGCGAATGGCGCTCGAAAGTGGACAAGCGCCATGGCTTTCCCACGGGCGCCGCGGGCAAGGCATGGAAGGAGCGCCTCGCGGCGCTTATCGCCACGCTCGCCGAGGACCGGCTCGGCGCCGCACTGGCCGGCCTTCGCAGGCTTCCGTCTCCCGTCTACACCGAGGCGCAGTGGCAGGTGCTCGAAGCGATCACCAAATTGCTCAAGTGCGCGGTGGGCCAATTGAAGCTCGTGTTCCAGTCGCGCGGCCAGGTCGATTTCACCGAAGTGTCGCAGCGCGCCTTGCTCGCGCTCGAGGACGCCGAGGGCCCGACCGATCTCGCGTTGAGGCTCGATTACCAAGTCCGGCACCTCTTGATCGATGAATTCCAGGACACCTCGATCAGCCAGTTCGAGCTGGTAGCGCGGCTCACCGCAGGCTGGACGCCCGATGACGGCCGCACGCTGTTCGTGGTCGGCGATCCGATGCAGTCGATCTACCGCTTTCGCGAAGCCGAGGTCGGGCTGTTCCTGCGGGCGCGCGCCCGGGGCATCGGCAGCGTCGTGCTCGAACCGCTGGAACTGTCGGCCAATTTCCGCTCGCAGGCCGGCATTGTCGATTGGGTGAACCAGGCATTCGCGCAGGTGATGCCCAAGCTCGAGGACATAAGCTCGGGCGCGGTGGCCTACACCGAATCGAAGGCGGTACATCCGCGCCTTGCGGGCGACGCAGTCGAAATCCATCCCTTGTTTGCCGGCGCCGAAGCCGGCGAAGCTGCGGCGGTGGCTGACATCGTGGCCGGCGTCGCCGCCGCGAGCGCGGGGCTTGAAAAACGTCAGAGCGTTGCCATCCTCGTTCGCGCGCGCAACCACCTGCGTGAAATTGTGCCGCGACTGAAACAAGCGGGCCTCGCGTTTCGCGCGATCGAAATCGATCGCTTGGACGACCGGCCGGTGGTGCAGGACCTCGTCGCACTCACGCGCGCGCTCGCGCATCGCGGCGACCGCCTTGCCTGGCTCGCGATCCTGCGCGCGCCCTGGTGCGGCCTCACGCTCGCCGACCTGCACGCGCTTGCCGGCGCCGACGGCCCCGCTCGCGGCTCGCGCGGAGGGCGGCAACATGCCGAGCAACAGGCCGGTGATGCGCTAGCAGAGCCGATCTCCAGCCAATCGACCGTGTGGGAACTGATGCAAGACCCGGCGCGCTTTGCCGCCCTCACGCCGGACGGGCGCAGGCGCCTCGACCGCGTCCGACCCGTGCTCGCCGCCGCGCTCGCCGCTCGCCAGCGCTCGTCCCTGAGGGATGCGGTCGAAGGCGCCTGGCTCGCGATCGGCGGCCCTGCCTGCGCCGCATCCGCGACCGATCTCGAGGACGCCGAAACCTACCTCGATCATCTCGAATCCAAAGAGGAAGCCGGCGCCATCGCCGACTTCGAGGCGTTTGAGCAGAGCCTGGATAAGCTCTACGCGCTGCCGGACATGGCCGTCGGCGACGGCGCGGTGCAGATCATGACCATGCACAAGGCGAAGGGCCTGGAGTTCGATCATGTGATCGTGCCCGGTCTGGGCAAGGCGCCGCCTGCCGCAGGAAAGAAGCTCTTGCTGTGGATGGAACGCCCGGCGCAGCCGGATGCGTCAAATCCGCGCAGACCGGAAGCGAACACGAATCTGCTCCTCGCCCCGATCGAAGAAACCGGCGCCGAGCGCGATCCCATCTATGCGTGGATCAAACAGCTTGCCGCCGAGCAAGCAGCCTTTGAGGACGGCCGCCTGCTCTACGTCGCGGCCACGCGCGCGAAGCAGCGCCTGCATTTATTCGGCGAAACGCGGCTGCTGGTCGAGGACAAGGTGCAAACGGCGCGCACTCCCGAATCGCGCAGCCTGCTGGCCAAGCTCTGGCCGGTGGTGGCGAGCGAGTTCCAACGCGCTGCCGCGACAGCGCCGGCGCCGTTGGCGACCGAGGGCGCGGACGGGGACGCAGTCCTCGACCAGTCGCTGCGCCGCCTGGCGTCTGGCTGGTCCCCGCCGGTTGCGCCGCCCGCGCTCGCGTGGAACGCCGCCAGCGAAACCGCACGTTCGCAGGACGACGTCGAATACTCCTGGGTGGGCGAAACCGCGCGCCACGTCGGCAGCGTGGTGCATCGCTGGCTGCAGAGAATCGCCGAAGGTGAATTGCACGGCTGGAGCGCGGCGCGTGTTGAGACCATGCGCGATGTCTTCCACCACGAACTCGCCGCGCGTGGCGTGGAAGAAGCGCAGCTTGCCGCCGCCAGCGCACGCGTCGCCAAAGCGCTCGCAAGCGCGCTCGCCGACGAACGCGGGCGTTGGCTGCTCGGGCCGCAGCAGGACGCGCGCAATGAATACCGCCTCACGGCCATGCTCGACGGCGAGCGCCGCAACTTGGTCATCGACCGCAGTTTCACCGACCGCGACGGGAAGCGCTGGATCGTGGACTACAAGGCGAGCGGGCACGAAGGCACGAACGTGGACGGCTTCCTCGATCGGGAAAAGGAGCGATACCAAGTTCAACTCGAACGCTACGCCCGGGCACTCGCGCAAGGCGACGGAGCGATGCTGGGGCTTTATTTTCCGCTGCTGGCGGGGTGGCGGGAGTGGGGTGCTTAGGCCAACCCCGAGCCAGGGTGGCGCGTTCCGTCAACAGCAGTGCGATGACCTCGGCGTCGCTCGCGCCGGTCATTTTGGGCTTATTCAACGCACTCACCCCTTCGTTTTCAACCGCCCCTCGTTCGCCGCAATGAACGTGCGGATGTCATCGGACCGCTCCAGGAGCTTGAGCCACTGCTCCTTGTACAAGGTCACCGGGAAACGCCCCATGCCGTAGATCGAGAGCGCGCCCTTCTCGCTGACTTTCATGG
>Ga0082335_1003765_pt1 | contig 24318 bp, 16 predicted proteins | sample Subgrocontami58m_FD_72375 | JGI IMG/M metagenome (GOLD analysis project Ga0082335, IMG submission 72375) | Subsurface groundwater microbial communities from S. Glens Falls, New York, USA - GMW37 contaminated, 5.8 m (SPADES assembly) (version 2) ...
AAACAGGATATTAACGGCCTTATCCGGTTCCGGGTTAGAGAAGAGGGAGTCCGGGGAGCCTGGGGCCAGCACCTCCTGGGTAGTAGTGGCTGGGGTCTGGGGCCTGGGCTGGGCTGCAGCCGGCGCGGTAGGTGTAGGAGGGGTCTGGGTGGGAGTAGGGGATGGCGCCTGGCCTCCTGCGCAGGAGACTACCAGCAGGGCCAGCAGGGCCGTCATCGCGAATGTCCCCAGATTATGAATGGACGTCCTCCTGTCAAGCCGGTCTGACGGTTGTATCTGTAGTGTATAGTACAAACTCTCTACCATGTCAAGGCCGTTTCGGTTGACAAGGAAGGAGCGTGTATGGTATAGTCCCCGCAACGGCACATTGCGGTTTGTTACAAATGTAACAAGTTTTGTTATGAATTTGTAGCGGCAGTGTCCCGGCACCTTCACGTGTCAAGAGGGGTGGAAGGGAGAGGAGAAGAGGAAATGGCACGTTTTCGCTTGTACAGGGCGTATCTTCGAGACTTCATGGGGCGGTTCCGCGTTTTCAATGTGTTCCTCGGTGTGGCTGTCCTGGGCGCGGCTGTGTTCACTGTGGCGCCGGGCCTTCAGCGTCCATTAGCCCAGTTGGCGCCCCCGACCAGTCCGGGCGCGGTCCAGCAGGCAGAGGTCGTTCCATCCGCGGGTGGGAGCGTATCCCAATCCAGACCTGCTGCTCAGGTCGCCCTGTCCGGTGTCGTGGGCTCATCACCGCCTCAGGCCTCCCAGTTCGGCCCTCAGGTGAGCAGTTATCTCCGGTCCGCCGGCAACAAGCTGATCAACGGATCAAATAGTGAGGTGCGTCTCACAGGCGTAAACTGGTTTGGGCTGGAGACGGATACCTTCGCTCCCCACGGGCTCTGGGCTCGAAACTGGGGGGAGATGATGGACCAGATGGTGCAGGCCGGCTTCAATAGCATCCGGCTTCCCTATAGCAACCAACTGTTCGATCCCTCCAGCAGGCCGAAAGGGATAGATTTTATCAAGAACGCGGACCTGGAGGGGCTTTCGGGTCTGCAGATCATGGACAAGATTATAGAGGGTGCCGGGCAACGCGGGATGAAGATCATTCTGGACCGACACCGCCCGACCGCCGATGCGCAATCAGAGCTGTGGTACACGGACCGTATGTCCGAGCAGCGCTGGACCAGTGACTGGGTCATGCTGGCCAAGCGCTATAAGGGAAACCCCACGGTCATCGGGGCGGACCTGCACAATGAGCCCCGGGGCAAGGCTACCTGGGGTGATGACAACCTCAGCACCGACTGGCGTCTGGCCGCCGAACGGGCGGGCAACGCCATCCTGGGGGCCAACCCGGACTGGCTCATCATTGTGGAAGGGGTCGAGCAGCACCAGCAGCACTATTATTGGTGGGGCGGTAACCTGATGTGGGCCAAAGAATTCCCGGTGCGCCTTTCCCATCCCGATAAGCTGGTATATTCAGCGCACGAGTACGGGCCGGGCGTATTCCAGCAAGACTGGTTCAGGGCGCCGGACTTCCCCAACAATCTACCCAAGCTGTGGAACGACCGCTGGGCCTACGTGCAGAAGGAAGGCATCGCTCCGCTGCTAATGGGGGAGTTTGGGGGGCGCTCCGTGGGCCAGGATACCGAAGGGGTCTGGCAGCGCACTCTCATGCAGTTCCTCAAAGAAAGTAATATCAGCTACACCTACTGGTCTTGGAACCCTAATTCCGGAGACACGGGCGGCGTTCTGAAGGATGATTGGATTACGCTGGACCGGGCGAAGGTTGACATGCTTGCTGGTTACGAGTGGCCGATGCTGGACAAGGCTCAGCCGAAGGGGTAACCGCTACTACCGACGAATCCAGGGGACGGCGGGGCTGGAAAGCCCCGCCTATCCGTCATATCCGATGCCAGATGTCCGATGCCAGATCAGGGATTGCAGATGATCTCCACCAGGTGCGAGTCCAGGGTTGGCGTTGTAATCCGGCCGTCAACCAGGGCCAGCCGGGTGATGCCGTGGAACCACTTCTGGATAACCTGGTCCCGGTTGAATATTCCGAGGCTGACGATGTAGGGCTTGCCATCCTCCATCTCTGTAAAGTGGGCGGTTAGCTTGCCAGGCTGGATCTTGGATGGGGCCATATACACCGCCTGCTTTGGCCGGGAGCTTCCCACTTCATAAAGGTAGGCGCGCGCCACGTATGGCTCCTTAGAGACCGCACTTATGCTTAAGCGGACTGCAACGGTCTTCTCCTCCAGTTGCACATCCAGGTTATCGTAGGTATAGGGATAGCGGATCTCGGCCACCGGCTTATCTATGGAAGGGGGCACCAGACTGCCTAGACTTACATCCTCTGAACGGGCCGCTACCCAATCCGTGAAGCTCCGGGCGGCCGCCTGCCAGTCCCCGAAGTCATCGCCGCTCCAAAAGCTCCAGGCAAAGGCGCCGGCGTAGCCCAGGGTGTAGGCCAGGTCCAGGGTCTGGGGCAGCCCGTAATAACCATTTTCGATTGGAAACTCTCCCAGGACCACGGGCCGGTCCAGGCCCAGGGCACGAGCCGGGGTGGCCAGTGGCTCATAGGTTTCCAGCCAGTCGTACCAGCTAAAGCTGTAGTAGTCCAGCCCGAGACCCCGCCAGTACCGCATGTTGCTGGCGCGATTTGATTCCACGGTGGCCAGGGCCCGAGTGTCACGGTGGATGGCCTGGGTCACCTGCTTAACGAAATCCCGTATAACCGCCAGGGGAACTTTGATGCGGCCATCCTCTTCCCGGTGCAACTCGTTTGCGCCCCATTCAGGCTCGGCGATAATCTCAAAGGCCAGCACCCGGTCGCTGCCGCGAAGATGGCGCAGCATTGGCTCCACTCCCTGCTGCACCAGGGCGAAGCGCTTGTCGGAATCCAGCAGAGTTGCAGCCCGCCCTCCCATCTGGACCCCGCCGCTGAAGCAGTCGGTAGTCCAGAGGCCGCTGGCGAAGAGGGTGAACACCAGGTAGATATTGTGCTTGGCGGCGATCTCCAGCGCTGCGTCCAGGTCTGCCAGAAACTTATCGTCGAGCCCGGTCACGTACCCATCTTCACGGAAGGTCAGACCGTAGCGGGCATCGCTGAAGACCCGCCATTTGACGACCCGGACGCCTTGCGAAGCCAGCCTGGCGAAATCGGCGTCTATCTCCTGGTAGGTGGTGGGGTTGCTAACGCCCATATGGCCCCAGGCCCCGGTGCCGAAGTCCTGCCCGGTCTTCCATGGGTAATTCACGCCGGCCCAGAAGTAGCCCTGTCCGGCCACGGGGAGGCGGTTCATGGCCGGTGGCTCTGGCCATAGTGGAGGCAACAGCCAGTTTATGAGAAGAAGAAGAACGAGACCACCGGCTGCGATGCCTATCCATCTACGCAGGCGGAAGAAAAAGTAGACATTCTCAACCCCGTTTAGTATCCTGTACGGCGCTTTTCCCATTCTTTCCACCTCAATTGCCTCTGTCTGTGCTGAAAACCGCTCCATGTCGGCCACTATCTGGGAGCGCCGGCATCTTGCCGGCCCCGCCCCGCTGCCGTCGAGACGCCGGCGCTCCCAGGCAAGGCAACTGGTCCGCCTTCACAGTTTATGGACCTAATACGGTAAGGGTTTCGGCCATGCCCATTGCGGCATGATTGCCGATGGGACAGAATAGCCTATAGGTCCCTGGGGCTAGATCGACCTCGATCTGGCGAGAGCGGCCTGGTCCCAGGTCCTCCGTGCGGACATCAAGGACGTTACCCGTCATCTCCAGGGCATGTACGCTGGTCCCCAGGTTCTCGACCACGAAGCGGACCTTGCCCGCTGGGATGACCGTTCGTGATGGTTGCACCTTCCATTCCGTCAGATTGACATTTACGTCACGGTCCTCGGCGCGAGCGCCTGGCGGTAAGGCCGGCGCTGGCGTCTCGTCTGGGGACTCCGTGCTGGTTACTGCAGGGAGCGCCGGGGCGTTGACATTGCGGATGCGGTAGATAGCGTTGACGTTGGAGAAATAAAGGGCGCCGTCCGGACCCATCGCTATCCCCAGCGAGCATCCCGTGGTAACTACCTCTTCCAATACGATGCGGTCCGTGGATATAGGAGCCAGATGAGCCCTTCGAAGCTGCCCGTGGTGGAAACTACAGAAGAAGAGATCGTTCTGCCACTCTGGGATCTTGTCGCCGGAGTAGAAAGTTACCCCGACGGGAGCAATAGGCGGGTTTATTACGGCGATAGGGTCGACCAGCTTCGAGTTATCCTGGAATCCTGACGGCGGCCAGCCGTAGTTGCCACCCTTTTCAACAAGATTCAGCTCGTCGTTATCTCCCGGGCCGTTCTCGCCCGTGATGATGGCGTGCGTCATGGGGTGGAAGTCCAGATCGAAGGGATTGCGAAATCCGTAGGCCCAAATCGCGCCATAGGCGTCCGGCTGTCCTGCAAAGGGGTTGTCTTCAGGGATAGTGCCATCGGGGTTGACGCGCAGGATCTTGCCGGCCGGCGAGCGCAGGTCCTGGGAATTCGCCATCAAGCCGGTCTCTCCAAGTGTGATATAGAGCTTGCCGTCCGGACCGAAGCGAAGGTTGCCACCATCATGGAACGGGCCGGAGGGTAAGTCAGGTAATATGGGGGTAAGGTCAACGCCCTTATTGACAACATCGGTGAGCCGCACGACCTGGTTCGGACCGTTGGTTGACCCGTCGTGCGGTTCGGGCCCACCCGCTTCCGTATAGAACACATAAACGTAACGGTTCTCGTGGAAATTCGGGTCTATGGCCAGGCCGAGCAGTCCTGTCTCGGCCTCACCGGCCACCGTGAAGTCGTAGAAGGGATCGGGGAGTAGTCTCCCATTTTCCACGATGCGGACCTTGCCCGTGCGGAGCTCGCCGTAGAACAACCGCCCATCGGGCGCGAAGGCCATGGCCTCGGGAAGGTTGGCCTCCGGCACAAAAACTTCTTTTGTGGTGTTCGGCGGGATTCTCCCGGCTGACTGGCCCGACGCTGGAGCGGCCGGTGTCAGGGCTTGTGGCGATGCAGGTGTCTGCGCTGCGCCGTCCGCCAGGGACTCCTCCGGTCCTGTTAGTGGGGCCGCAAAGGCTACCGCCACAGGACCTTGTCCCACCTCGATGGTGGCTATCATCCGCCGGGTGGCAAGATCTATGACGGAGAGCGTACTGTCGCCGCTATTGGCCACATAAGCCCGGCCACCGTCAGGGCTCAAGGCGATCCCCTTGGGGCTCAGCCCGACAGGTATCTGACCGATGACCGCTCTCGTTGCCGCGTCGATAACCATGACCTGGCCCTCATCCGCTACCACGTAGAGCGTGTCGTCGGGGCCGATGGCTGCCCCCGTTGGCGTTCCGGCGAGGTCGATGCGGGAGGTTATCTTCTGAGTGTCAGTGTCAATGGCGATGACCTGATTGAGTGTCTCTACCAGGGCATAAACACGGCCGTCAGCGTGACCAGGAAGGAGAAGCATGGGGCCTCCGCCGGTCTCGATCTCGTCAAGCACGCGGCCGGATGCTGCTTCCACCGCCCAAACGGCGCCGCTGCCCGTTCCAGCGACATAAAGCATGTCGCCCCCCGGCCTGGGGACAAACGCTATGTCTCTGGGCCTCCGGCGGAGAGTCATATCCTCAGTCTGACGGCCCAGAGATACCCTTCCATATTCGTTGCGGCTGGTGGTTTCCATAAATGAGACACTGGAGCTTTCCCGGAGCACGACAAAGGCCCTCTTCCCGTCCGGTGAAAAGGCGACGGCATAAGGCTGCCCGGCAAGCCTTTTGGCGGACTGTATTTCCGGGTTTGCCAGGGCTACGAACCGTATGTCAGTTTCGCTGGGCTGGTTGCTGAAGATCCAGGCCGTACGTCCGTCGGGGTCAACGGCGACCCTACCTCCGGGGATATTCAGTTTGACCGTCCCGGTGACCAGGTTGGTTGCCGCATCGATAACGGCCAGGCTCTGGTCCGCCTCACTAAAGGCAACGATAACGCCTTCGGGGGAAAGGGACCACGGCCCCGCCAAGTTTCGTTCAAGCTCTGGTTGTGGGGCAGCGGCTAGTTCAGTCTGCGCCGGCAAGGGAGGCGGCTTGCCGGCGCTACAGGCGTGCAGCGCGAAAGCCAGTACGGCCAGGCTGAGGCACCACCCTCGCTTGCTGCGGAGCCCCCACACGAGCTTGAGCAGCCTGGAAGCAGAGGCTTCCCAGCCACTCCTGTCCCATGCCTTAGCATGCTCTCGAAGAGCTGCCTTTGCGCTGGCCTTGCCGGTCTTACTCCGAACCATCATGGCGATTTTTGAAGGACCTCTGCCAGCAGCTTGGCAGTTGCCTCGATCTTGGCATCGTCACCAGCGGCAGCCTCGCCGGCGGCGGTTAGCGCGGCACGCAACAGGTCCGCGCGGGGACCGGTTAATCCGCGAAGGGCCTCTTCCGCCTTCTTGACCTCTGCCTTGAGGGCCTCTCTCTGCTTGGCGATATCTTCCGGCGGCCTGTTCCGATCGCGGACCGTATCCCGCAGGCCATTCAATTTATTGTTCAGTTCGTTGGCCACAGGCTGCACGTCGGACTTGGCGGGCTCAGGAGTGGCCTGGACGGCAGCGGTCCCGTTGTTTGGCTGCTTGGCGCTGCTGCTGCTACCGCTGACGGCCCGCAGGTGTATGAGCGCCGCCTCCAGCTTTCTCAGGTCGCCATCGAAGGCAGTGCGGATGGAGCCAATGGCGGCGCGTGTCTCTTCGGCCGGAGCCGACTTGACGTCTTTCAGAGCGGCGTCGCCCCGGTCTGTCTGGTCCATCAGCGCGTGCTGCAATGCGAGCATCTTGCTGGTGTCATTATTCTGGATCGCCTCCTGAAAGCCAGCTACTTTGCTCGCGAGATCGTCTGCAAACCGGGGCAGGTCGGCGATGGGCTCTTTGTTCGCGCCCTGGCTCTGAGCCGGCTCCCCGGCGAGCTTGCCAAGCTCTGCCCGAGCGCCATCGAGCTTGGCCAGGTCCCCGGACACCACAGACAGGACCGTTCCCAGGACATCCCGCAGCGCTTTGGCCTGCACCGATTGGTCGGAGCGTAGCGCCGCGGCGTCCTGTTCTGCCTCAGCCAGGATCTCCCGCTGGAGACGTAGAATGTCGCTTCGGCTGTTGGCGGCCACGGCTGTCTGAAAGTTGTCCAGCTTGGAGGCCAGGGTCGTGGCCGTCTGGGAGATGTTTGTGTCTACCTGGCTCGGTGCGCTCGGCATGCCTCCCAACCAACCAAGCTCCTTGGCCGCCGCGTCCAATTGCTCCTGGTCGCCATCCAGTCCCTTGCGCAGGGAACCGAGCGCGGCTTTCAGGGTGTTGCCCTGCTCGGACTGGTCCTGCTTGGCCGCTTGCTCTGCTAGGGCCAGGTTATCCAGGAGCTGGCCCTGAAGCCGGAGGGCATTCTCCGCATTGCGATCGCGCCAGGCCTGGCGGAAGCTATTCAGGTCCTCGTTGAGTGAGCTGAGCAGCCGGGTGGTGTCAAGCACGGGAGTGGTTGCTTGCACACTAAAGGCGGAGCCCAGGCCCTGGCCGCCGAGGAGCTGGCGCAGGCTGGAGTCCGCGTGGTCCAAGGCGTTGTTGTCGCCGCTCGCGCCCTTTCGTATATCGGCGATCGCCTGGCGAACAATGCCGGCCTGAAATGATTTGTCGTCTGTCAGGGCACTGGAAGCCTCGTCAGCAGCCGCCAGGAGTGTGCGCTGCAGCCGCAGCATGTTCGCCATATCGCGTTCTTTAACCGCTGACCGGAAGGAGGCCAGCTTGCCGGCCAGGTTGCCAGCCGCCGGCTGGAGAGAGGGGCTGGGGGGGACCGGCGTGGGCGTGGCGGTGGGTGTTGGGAGAGGCCGTGGCGTTGTCGGTACCGTTGGTGTGACCTCTCCGGTAACGGGCGGGGCGGCGGTTAGGGGCGCCGTCTCCGTCAAGGGGGATATGGGAACGATTCGAGACCCGGCCGGCGGTGCTTCTGCTCCGTTGTTGGGGGCGGCTCTGGGTTCCGCCGGCGTCTCCGGGACCCCTGTGCCAGGAGCATCCGGCGGCTGGGTCGAGCTTGCCACAGGCTGGCACGCGACCATAGCGAAGGCCAGGCCGAGGATGGCGCCTATCAGCATCAGGCGTTTCCAGGGAAAGTCAGACATGATCTTCCTCCTTTCTTAGTGATGAACATCATCGGTAGGCGATACGGAAGTGTGTGGTTGCTTCTTCGCCAGAGTCCGCTCCCACCAAGACGAAGGGGACCACTTCGCCCACATTACCTGTCACCGAGTAGGAGCCGGCATGATCGATGGTGCCGTCGTCGTCGGCCGTGGCCTGGGCTACGATGGTGCCGCTGTGGTCATGCAGGTGCACACTCACAATCTCGCCACCAGCGAACCCGTGCCCGTTAAAAGAGACCGCCGTCCCGGCCTGACCTTCGTACGCAGTCAGCTCTGCCGACGGCTCCAGTTTCAGCACGTCGAAATACACGTTCACTTCGACCTTGCTTACGTCGCCCACTACTGTCAGGGGTACGGCCCCAGGACCAGACCGTACTGGGATGCGGAAGTCCCCAACGTTGCGGAACGTCCCTGCCGGGTCGGACTGGAAGGTGGCAACCTGCTGACGCTGTCCGCCTTCGCCCAAAAAAGCTTGCAGGGGCTCGCTCCTGGCCCAGCCGCTACCAATGAACGCTATGGGGGTGCCAGGCCGGCCGGCGTAGGCGCTCAATTCCAGGGACGGCCCAAAAGGCACCTCCGCGAACTTGGCCGAAGCTACTTTGCCCGTCCGTTGGCCCATAAAGATGAGGACGTTGTCCCCTTGGAGTACCGGCAGCTCGAAAGCCTGCTTCACGGTAATCTTTCCGTTGTCACCAGCCTTCACTCCAGCTACGGGCCGCGTGTCCTGGCGGTTCAGGTAGACCAGCACCTCCTCGCCTGGGGCGAAGTCCTCTGCCGCGAATCCCATGCGGTAGTAAGGCGGAGGCGAGTAGTTGTCCAGGACTACCCAGGGGGCGAAGCCCTGGACATTGAAGCCCACCGACATGGGCAACTGGCTCCGCTTCCCTACGAAGAAGAGAGGGAAATCCCCGGCTTCCATAAGGGGAATCGTGACGCTCCCATTAGCAATGCCTTTGTTGTCGGCGGCGACGGTGGTCAGAAGCCTGCCCTGGAGACTGCCCAGGCGTACCTCCACCTCTTCGCCCGGGATGAAGCCTGTTCCGGTGAAGCCAAATGCCTGATCGGGCTTGAGGCTGTACTTGTCCAGGTCTACCTTGGGAGGTATCCGGTGCAGCCTGAAAGTGGCCGCTGCGGACCGGCCGCTGAAAGCTCCCCGTACCTGGAGTGTGTGGTCTCCGGGCGCCAGGTCTTCCGGCAGCGCCAGCGAATATTCGTTTATGCGCCCCTCCTTATCTGCGACGGCAGGCGCGGTCCCCGGCTCAGGCCTCCATTCCTGGCTGTCTAAGCTCAGCGCGATATCTTCCTGGGGCTGGAATCCAGAACCCATGAAATTGAGTTGCGCGTCGGGGGAGAGGTCGTTGGCGCGAAGCAGGATGAAGGTCGCTCCGGGCTTACTTAGCCCTTGCGGCAGCGGAATGGTAGCGGCCGCAGCTCCTTCCGGCGCGGCCTCACCTTCTTGTGGCTTGGGAATCAACTGGAGGGCCTCGGGGGGGACGGGTGTCTGAGTAGCTGGCTGAGCCGCCGCTCCCCGGTCTGGCCCTGCATCCCTCTCTCTGGTCCCCTGCCCAGGGGGTGCGCAGGCCACGAGCAGGAGTGCGGTGGCGATGCCTGCAAACAACCCGATTGACTTGAGTCCGATCATCTTGTCCATGGATGCACCTCCCTGAGATGTGGCTGGCTGAGACGAAGCTCCCATGGGACCAGAATCGCCTCAGCTACTATGCTCATACACATTTTGGATTGGCCGACGCGGCGTTCCTCGAAGGTTATTGGTATTTCCACTATGCGGAAACCCAGGCGGTGGAACCGGTAGGTCACTTCGATCTGGAAGGAGTAGCCATTCGAGCGGATCCCGTCCAGGTCCAGGGCCTCCAGAGCCCTCCGGCGGAAACCCTTGAATCCACCCGTCAAATCGTGAAAGGGGACGCCAAGGACCGTGGCGGCGTAGAAGGAACCCACCCGGCTTAGGGCCCGGCGAAAAACGGACCAGTTGCGAGTCGCTCCCCCGGGTACATAGCGGGAGCCCAGGACCACGTCCGCCTGGTTGAGGGCCTGCCATAAGGAGGGCAGGGAGGCTGGATCATGGGAAAAGTCAGCGTCCATCTGGAAGACCCGGTCGTACCCTGTTTCCAGGGCGTAGCGAAACCCCTGGACATAGGCGGTCCCCAGACCCAGCTTCCCGGGCCTATGCAGCACAGCCACACGACCCTTCGAACGCCTCGTCAGTTTGTCGGCCACTTCGCCGGTCCCGTCCGGTGAGTTATCGTCTACTACCAGGACGTCGAAGGAGCCGTGGGTGAAAATCATGGAGACCAGGAGTCCCAGGTTCTCGGCCTCGTTGTACGTTGGTATGATGACAAGGCTCTGCCCGCGAGGGCCCTCCACGGCCCTGGGCAATTCGGGCATGGTCCTGGCCCCGGTCTTGGAAAGGCTGGGATGAGCTCTTGTAGGCATATCACGCTCCTCCTAAGCTATTACTCGTTCAATCAACCTGGCCCCTTGGGGGGCGCTTTGAGCTGGCTTGGGGGCTGGAGGAATTATCAACTCCTGACCGGCATGGATAAGGTTAGGATTCGCTATCTTGTTGGCGTCTGCGATGGACTGGACGCTGGTGCCATGCCGTTGGGAGATATCCCAAAGAGTATCCCCGGGCGCCACTGTGTACTTGACAGGTGCAGACGGTGCGGCGGCGGGGCCAGGTATGGTGGTAGGTGTGGGTGGCGGGGCCTGCTCCGTCTTGGCCGGCTGGGCCTGGGGAGTCGGTTGGGTCTGCTGGGCCTGCGGAGTCGGCTGAGCAGGCTGGGTTTGTTGAACTGGCTGGGTCTGTTGGGGTTGCGGACTCGGCTGGGGCTGCTGGGCCGGCTGAGCTGCTGGGGTCTGTTGAGGCGGCTGAGCTGGTTGAGCCTGTTGAGACGGTGGGGTTTGTTGAGCTGGCTGCGTCTGTTGAGGCGGCTGAGCTGGCTGGGCCTGCTGAGGTGGCTGAGAGGGTTGCGTCGGCGCGGTCTTGGCCGGCGGAGCCTGTGGTGCGGGCTGCCCCTGCTGGTCCGGCTTAGGCGGAGCCGGAGTTGTCTGCTGGGGCGGCCCTATTTGCTGGGACGGTTGCCCTGGCTCAGTGTTGTCCAAGGGGCAGGTGAAGCCTTGTTGTTCCGGCACCTGCACGGGCACTTCGGACGCCATCACTTCGACCGCCGCGGTAGTAGATGCCTGGCTCTTGGTGCCTACCAGCGTGAACTGCAACTGCCCCGCGGGGGCGCTTCCAGGGATGAGATACTGGCCTCCGGCCCCGGCATTGCCCTGGTTATCGGTAGCAAAACAGCTCACCAACCTGCCGGCGCTGTCTTTGGTGCGGTTTACATAAACGTATACCACCTCGGTACGAGCAAAGCCGAAGCCGTAAAATGTCACCGTCGTGCCGGGGCGCCCACCGTATGTGCTGGGTTGGACGTTCGGAGTGTAAGGCAGGATATCGAAGCTGGCGGTGGTCGGCGCCTTGCTCTGCTCACCAATGAAGATAAGCGTTTGCTGGCCTCGCAGGGCGAAGGGGATAATGAAGCCGCTGCTGCCCGGAAAGGTACCGTCCGGGCCGGCCTGCGCAGACAGGATGGGCTGGCCGTTCGGGTTATTGAGGTAGACCAGCACCCGCTCACCAGGGCCAAAGTCTTTCCCAGCGAAGGTTAGCGGGTTGTCAGCTTTTATGGCATAACTGGACAGCTCAACGGTGGGAAAGAGGCTCAGCATAAGGAAGTTTACGGTAACCGGGGACTGGCTCTTATCACCCACGAAGATGAAGGAGTTGTTGCCCACGGCGCCGAAGGGCACCCGGATTGATGCCCGGTCTATATTTCCCCTGGCGTCTGATTGGAGGGTCTCGACGGACAGGTCTCCCAGGCTATTCCAGTACGCCTGTACTTTCTCGTCGGGGGCGAAACCCTTAGCGGAAAGCTCCACCACAGTGCCCGGTTGGCCCACCTGGGTGCCCAGTTTCACCTGGGCCGCGGCCCCTGCGACAGTGCCCGATACGCTAGCAACTTTGGAGAATCCCTGGCCGTCACCTTTGCGCTCGCGAGCCTCTACGAGGAATGGCCCGGTGGACAGCCCGTCAGGAACCGTGAAGTTGACGCCTCCGAAGGTGCCCCCTTTGTCTACTTGAAAGAAGGTGACGACATCGCCTCCATCGGTCTCCTGCCGTTTCAGGACCAGGTCAATGGTGGCCCCGGCGTCGAACCCACTGCCGGTGACGCCGACGGTGGAACCCTGGCGCACCGTGCTGGGATTCAAGAGGATGATTGGCCCTCGTTCCACGCTTATGTCACGGCCGTCCACCTGGACCACTGCCGGTGGAGGGGTGGGTTCAGCGGGTCCGGGCTTTGCATCGGTCTGTGTCTTGGCGCCCGGGGTCGAGGGAGTCTTGGGCTTCGAAGCAGATGCAGAGCCGGCCGGCGGCGTCGCCTGGCCTGCGGTTTCGCCGGTCGTATCCACGGCCACCTCGTTGGGCCCCGCAGAGCGGGTGATAACGCTGCCTACTATGATCAGGGTGAAAACGACTCCTGCTGCTATGATCAGAGTTAGCCTTCGATTCTTCATTAGTGCCCATCCTTTCCCAACAGCCGCCTATTTTTAGACCTGGTAGATTTCCAGCCTGACGCCGCTACCTCCAGGGCCTCCAGGCCGCTCTCCTGACCAGATCAGCTTGGCGCTGTTAAGTGCTTCCAGGATCCAGTCATAGCGGCCATCGCCGTTGTTCTGCTGCATGGTGATAAGCATTCTGTTGGACATCACAAAGTAGTCGATATTTCTCCAGTTCTTGGCGAACAGCTTGTCCCGCACGTCTGGGTCCGCGGAGACTTTCCAGTGGGAGTGGGCGAACCTGTAGTAGGGCCGCACGTCGTGCAGGGCCACCCAGAGGTCATCGTCCATGACGATCTTGGCATTGGGTGGGATATTCTCCCGGATGAACTCCACTTGCTGCGCCTGCAAATACGTCAGGTCCAGCTTGTAGAGGTCGTGAGTTACCACCTTTCCGAACTCGTCGATCTGCAAGGTATAACCCCAGATCGGGTGAAATAGCAGTACTCCAAAGAGCGCTGTGAGGACGAAACCCCTGCCCAAGGCCGGCAAGTAGTCCAGGAGACGGGCCGCCAGCATTCCGATGTTCATGGCCAGGAAGGGGATCAGAGGCACTACGTAGAACTCCAAAATGAGGCTGCCGCGTATCAAATAGAAGGTGTAGCCCAGGGCCAGTGCAGCCGCCACCAGGTAACCCCGGTATCGCCTCCGGTCCAACAGGCCGATGACCAGGTTTGCCAGCATGGCGACAGCCCCGGCGGCAAGGACCAGCACGTCCTTGGGTATCCACCGGTTCAGAGAAAACTCCCAGAAGAGGCTCGAAGGATCAAGGACGCTTCCCTGGCTGCGATGCAACTGCCACCACAACGTGTAGAGCAGGGATACGTGGTCGGCCGGCGGGTTGTTGGGGTCAAAGTCCAGGCCGGTGGGAAAGAGCTCATCTTTCAGCGTCGCGTAAAGGAAGTAGAGAGAGACGCTGGCTATGAAGGAGAAGGCCCAGAACCCCAGTGCGAAGCGATAATTAGGTTTCCTGTGGACCTTCGTGTAGAGGAGGAAGCCAATAATTGGCGTGAAGAACACGGCATTTTCCTTGGTAAGGGCAGCTACGCCCAGGGCCATGCCGCTGAGCATGGGAATCATGACCCCCTTATTGCTGCCGGTCGCTAGATAAAGGCTAAAGAGGACCCATAGGACCATGATGTTGTCCAGCAATACCTGGCGCTGGTAGAAAATAGCCAGGGGCGAGACGTTGAAGAAGAAGGCGGCCGCGAAGGCCGCGGTCAGGCTCCCGGAAAGGCGGTGGGTGATGCGGAATAGCAGGAAGACGCTGGCCAGGTGGACCAGCACCATCAGGACCCGGCCCGTGTTTATGGCGTTGCCGAAAGTCTCAAGCTGGAATGGAAGCAGTCTCACCCAGGCGGCTATGAACAGCCAGCCTCCGGGCGCATGGTCGTAGAAATAGGTATAAGGCGAGAGCTTGGCCTGGCGCAGCACCGACCAGGCCTGTTGCATGTAAACACCTTCGTCCGTGATGTAAAGGGGGTAACTGAATATGTTCAGCCCGTGGGAAACGGCTCCTATGGCCAGGGAGACGATCAGCAGGGCACTTCCGGAAAAGATCCAGCGGCGCCAGGTCCCGGATTGTGAACGTGATGGTCCGGGGCTCTGTGGCTCACGCCCGTCTGGGCCCTGGTCTCCATCCCACCGGCCGCGGCCGTCGTGAACCGGACCGTCCGGATAGTGGACCGGAGCCAGCTCTTTCTCCAGGGTTTTCTCCAGGACTCGCATGCCGACCTCTTAAGCAGGCTTTGGCGCCAATGCCGAAGAACTCTCTTGACCCTGCACTAGGGGGCGCCGCTACCTACCATCTCTTGCTTCTCCTTCTGTTCCTGGCGGTGAGCGCCAATATGTTTGGTCTTCTCCCAGTTATTGATGCCACGTAACTCCCTGACGACGGCCCGGACGGCCGCATACGAGAGCACCCACTGATACGGCAAGTAACTCAGGGCCATTACCACAGGGGTCTTCCAGGAGGGCTTTAAGCCGTGGGCGCTGGTGAATTCATAGAGACCGATCAGCGCCAGAACGAAATGGGCTGCCAGCAGGTACATGGGAATACTCAGGATGATGGCGATAAGGACGGGTGTCTTGACCGTTACTGCCATGATCACGGATACGGCCAGGTAGAGACCAAGCAGAGCCTGGGCGTTCGGGAACCCCAGGGTGTATGCCCCCAGGAGCTTCTGCTCAAAGGTGGGAAGCTGCTTCCATTCCCCCTTCATCATGGTCTGCAGGAACCCCTGGCTCCAGCGGGTGCGCTGACGGATGAAATGGCCCAGAGTAGGCGGTGTTTCCTCGCGTGTCACGTACCGGTCGTCGTATATGACTCGCACCTGCTCGCCGAGGCAACTGATACGTATGCCAATGTCGGCATCCTCCGTCAGGTTCCGGTCATCCCAGCCGCCAACCCGCTGTAGCAGGTCCCGGGTGAAGAAGACCGTGTTGCCCCCCAGCGGGATCGTCCTCAGCCGAGCGTGATAGTGGAGGCGGCTCTTGAACCAGAAGAAGTATTCCAGTACGTTCAGCGTGGAGTACCAGTTGGAGTCGTAGTTCATGAGCTGGACGCCACACTGGACCACGTTCACCTCTTCTTCCAGCAGCACCGTGTTGACTATGTTGAAGATATCCGGGTGTATGTCGTCCTCGGCATCGAAGATGGTGACGACTTCGTTATGAGTGCCTGCCAGGCCGGCGTTCAGCCCGTGGGGCTTGTTGATGGGCGTATCGCTAAAGACGATCACCCGCACGTTGTGCACTCCATCACGGCGTAAGTGGTCGATTTCCTCCTGGGCTTTAGCTATGGTCTCGGTATCGTCTGCGGAGCAGATGACCGCCACTTCCAGTAGGGAGAGGGGATAGTTAGAGCGCACTATCCTCCGGATGGTGTCCGGTATGACAACCTCTTCGTGCCTTGCTGGAAGCAGTACTGTGAAGGACTTCTGGGGTGGCAGAAAGCGTGATGGCGCCTTAGCCTTCTCATAGACTTCCGGCTGGTCCCAAGTGTAGAGCATGATATAGAGGGTATAGGCGGATTGGACGGTCAGCGTCATAGAGAACATGAGCGCTCCCAGGACCAAAAGGTCCACCAAGGGGTTGCCGGTAAACGTGGGTATAATGCCATACACCATCACTCCCATCCCCAGGTCCAGAAGAGGTTTACCGTGAAGTTCCAGGTGGTGGCGAGGCCGATGCCGAAGATGTTTGCTACCAGGTAGTGCAGGCCCAAATGCGTGGCCAGTGCCCATAGAGTGGCCGTGGTGATGCCCAGACCCACCAGGGAAACCAGGTTGAACTTGGCCAACCGGATGAGGAGAAGGTCCTTCGCCCTAAAGGTCCAGATGTTGTTCAAAAGGAAGTTGTTGATGATAGCTATCTCTACCGCCAGGGCAGAAGCTGCTACCAGGGGCAGGCCGGCTCTTTCGTAAACGAAAAAGAGGACGAGGCTGTTTACCAGCACGCCGGTCCCGCCCACCATCAAGAACCTGGTGAGCTTGGACAAGAAGTCACATTGTCTGGGATTCAGCCTCCCCGCCGCGCAAGGCGCCGCTAGAAGGCGGCGCACCAAGCCCATGGTGCTCCTGCCGCTTCTCACTGCGGCTGTTGGTATCTTGACGACCTGGCCTCTGTTTATCATTCAGGCTCCCCTCTTGTATAAGGCCTTCCGAACTAATCATGGCACCCTCGACTTCCGGCGGGAACCTTCCTTTGGTCAGTTCGGGCTATTCAAAAAGGAGAGACTCTAACCTAGCCTTTTGGCCAGGTTGCGGGGAGCGCGAGCGCGACGGCTCGGAGCCGAAGGCGGCCAGTTCGTTCGGAACGAGACCGCCGTCTTCATCTCCGCGACGTCTGTCAGGAGCTGCCGGCTCTCGCCGTGTTCTTTGGACACGTAGAGATACGGGCGGGCCGCTCCGGCTGGGGCCTCCTTGAGAACCGCATGTCCCGGTGCTATGCTGGACTTAAGGAGCATTCCACATAAGTACAGACAATAATTTGGGTGTCGAAGAAGGGAGGGGCTCATGTCTGTCCAAGAGAATGTCCGGCTGGACGAGCAATTCATCGCGACTTGGAGTTCCCACGATGCTGATCGCGCGGTTGCGCTGCTGTCCGACGACGCCGTGTGGGAGGATGTAGTCAGCCCGGAGCGGATGCGCAACAAGGCCGCGATTCGCCAGTATATCCAGAGCTGGTTCACAGCGTTCCCCGACATGACTGCAGCGGTGAAGAACCGCGTCGTCACGGACGACCAGGTTGCCTGCGAGGTCGAGTTCACGGGGACGAACACCGGCCCGTTGCAGATGGGGGCCGGCACACCGTCGATTCCCGCCACCGGCAAGAGAGTCACGGGCCGGGGAACATACTTTCTCCGAATCCGAAACGGCAAAATAGCGGAGGCGCACAGCTACCCGGATGTGCTCGGGCTGATGATGCAACTTGGGCTGGTCCCTCCGCCAAAAGGTTAACCGCCATGGGCTGCGAGGCAGGAGGTAGCTCCGCTGGTTGCACCACCTCCCCGCGAGAGTAACGTAGCCGCGTGAAGGCTCGCCTCTTCAGGCGAGCCTTCACGCGGCTATTGTCGTCTAATGGGCGGCCGTGGATGTCGCGCGAGCGATAACGGGAGGTATCTCCAATGACACAGAAGTGGTGTTCTCGATTGGCTCGGCCCTATCGGGGGTTCAGCGACTTCGTCAAATTGTCAAGGCAGGCAGTCCATGGCTTTCAGGAAGTTCGCGTACACCTGCTGCATCTCCCGGAGGATTCCTCCAGCTCCGAGCTTTTGCCACCATTCACCTGGAGTGAAATAGGCCGAGACCTCGGCCTCTGAACCCGATCTGCCGTCCCACTGAATAGTGTGCAGGTTATCCGATTGAGCCAGCCAGAGCGCCAGGTCAATGAGGGTTTTGTTTCCTGTAAGCAAGGCTTTGTTATAGGCGGAGAGCATCAGACGGAAGCCAGCCTGCTGGGACGCGTTGCCCAGGAAGAACTCCAGACCGCCCTCTCCAGCCCAGGTACATCCCCATGGGGGGAGGGGCAAATGGTAGGCACGGTCTGCGTAAAGGTCCAACGCCTGGGAGGGGGTCAGGAAATCCACCCCTCGCTTGGACAACTCACCTGGTAGGTGGGCCAGGAACTCAAAGATGCCGGTCTCCCGCGCATGGTGTTCTCCGAAGGTCTCGTAGTCCCAGGCTAGAAGGACCACGTCCCCTGCCGTTTCCTTGATCCAGTGGGCATAGGCGTCCGCCATCAGCGGCCAGCCGCTCCATCCCCGGTTGGAAAATCGGTAGCCCACGTCGTCACTGAGGCGGGTATGCCGGGTCAGGAGCTTGAGATTACCACAGCCATGGTAAATATGGCTGGGCTCTCTCCACTCCATGACCCATGGGCGTCCGTCCATGAGCGCACCCCGGAAGCCGGCTTTTTCCAGAGCCACGTAGATGGCATCCGACATCATCATCTCGGTAGTATCAGTGACCTGCGGCCTCTGTCCGAAAATCTTGTGAAGGTTGTCCCTGGCCCACTGCATCCTCTTTACGAAATGGGGAAGATCGATGAGAGGGATAAAGCTGTGATAAGGCTCGACACCAACCAGCTCCACATTGGGATGGGCTACCAGGTCCTGGAACCGGGCCATTAATTCCTGGTCCCAGGCTTGGGCCTGACGGAGAATAGAAAATGAGAAGCCAATGGAGAGGCAGAGGCCTTCGTCTGCTAAGCGGCGGAAGAGAGCAGTTGCCGGATGATAGCAATTTGAGGCGGCCTTCTGAAAATAATGGCGGTTCAGTTCCTCGTCGAAAAGGCAACGCGCGATGTCCCGTGGACGGGCCCCAGGAGGAATGGGCTGGGCCGGTAGCTTGAGCCGGCGGGGCTGATGGACTACAACATAGAGAACGACGTGCCGGGCCAACTAGGCGGCTCTTCCAGCAGCCACGAGCACTCTGGTTTCCAAGGCTTTCGGCTCCGCTCGTGCGATGCCGGTTAAGGACCCCTGGTTCCTGGCGTGCTGCTCCACCTTGCTCACCAGGTTCTCAACGACCTTCTCCCATGTGAATAACCTGGCGCTGTGGCGGGCGGCCCTTCTCATTCGCTCCGCTTCTTCGGGATGGTCCTGGAGATAGAGAAGGTTGGATACTATCTCCCAGCTTCCTCCCGTTTCGTGGACTACACAGTTTCGCTTGTGAATGGCGTAGTCCTCGCCCGTGGCGCCGGTGAAGGCTACGCCTCCGGAGGCCATAGCCTCCAGACCTACCAGCCCGAAGGGCTCGCGCCCGCTGTTGGCCAGCACGGCGTGAGATGCCCGGTACAGGACCCGCAGGGAATCCAGATCCAGGTGGGAACGTATGTTCACCACGTCAGAGTCGGCTGCCCTGGCGATGGCAGAGAGGCAGGCTTCCCGGCCCTCCGCCCCAGCCCAGGCGTCGCTCACGCGCAGGCCCAGGCGGCTGGCGTTGTGGAGTACCTCCTGCCCATGGGGCTCTATGCCGCCGCGGGCCAGCAGGACCACCTTAAGGCCGGCGCGCTTTAGCGCTGCGGTAGCCTCTAACGCCGCGTTCCACCCCTTATCGGGGTCCCACCGGGCCACCTTGCAAAGTATGAGGTCTTTTTTGAGGCAGTTCCGAACACGCGCTACGTCGCCTTCATCGACCTTCTGGAGAACGGCGCTGGGAATGCCATTGGGTATAACGTGGGCATTCACTCCCAGGTCCCACATAAGGTGCTTCATGTACTTGCTAACGGTGGTGATGGTATTGGTAAAAGCCAATCGTCCCCAGTTGATGCGGTGGAAAGACATCGTGTTATTGGCATTCCAGAATAGGACGGCACGGTTCCGAAGGCCCTCGTCGTGAAGGAGATCGCTGAGGCGGCACATCAACTCTGCGGTGTGCCACTCCTCTCCCAAAACCACCAGAAGCTTGCCCGCGGAGAAAGCCGGCCTGGCGATCTGCTCCAAAATGAAATGGGGAAGAGACTCGTTGAAGTCATAAAGCTTGGCCTCTTCGCCTTCGTATACGCCCGTGGGGTAATACTGGCTTACCCACTGGCACCAGCGGTGCAGAAGCAGGCGCCCTCCCATCCTGTAATCCCGAGCCGGCATATGGGGATCACCGACAAAAAGGAGATGGGTCGGGAAGCCCTTCTTGGCCAGTGCATGAGAGAGTTGTGTTACCCTCATTCCCAGGCCGCCGGCCATGGAATACTTATCCGGACCCTCAAAAGAGAGGACGAGGAATACCGAATTGTCCGGGGTCAAATGGTTAGCCTCTCTCATGATGCTCCTTTAGTGTTTGTTCTGGAGAGCTAGGCCGGCTGAGCCAAGCTCCTGGCCCGCGCCGATGCCGCGAGTATGGCCCCTGCGAAAACCTCGCTCGCCTCTGCCATGTCTTCCAGGGAAATGAGGCCCACCAGCCGGCCCCGGTCCAAGACTGGAAGCAGACGGACATGGTTCTCAGCCATGATCATGGCGGCTTGAATAAGGTCCGAATCCGGGGAGATGGAAACCTCCAAGCGTCGGAGCACAGACCGACAGCGAGTACGGCTGGCGCTGGATCCTCCGGCTACCACGCAGCAGACTATGTCGTGGTCCCAGACCAATCCGAGGAAGCGATCTTCATCACAAACGGCCACAGCCTCTATCCCAAGGTCTCTCATCTTCTTGGCCACCTCAGCGATCGGCGTGGACGGAAGCACCCTAGCTGCTTGTCTTCTCATGATTTCTTTGACCTTCATTCTGCACCCCCAGTCGATGGCTAGACCCCCACAACCAAGACTTCAATTCATTCTAGCATCAGCTTCCATTACTAAAACATAACTAAGCAGACTCTAAGGTTACAAGAACCTATCACTCGCTGTGAAGGGTGAGAATCTGACACGTGACCGAAAGCTCGTGAAGAGCGACAGCCTGATGGCCCGCACGCAGTGATATGAATTTGCAATGCGTGTCAACTTATAGTTATGCCCTGGCAATGAGGTCTGGGGCACAATGACCTGATAGCGTAGTAGAGATGCAGGCATTACCACCAATAGCATCGTTCTTGTCCGTGGGGTGGGGAGGGGGTTGGATGGCGGTACTGGATAACGGAGCAGGTATTCCCCTTGGATTCGGCGGTCTCGCCGTGTCAATTGGAGACCATATTGCCCACTTTTATCAGAGCAAGGAGGAGATGTTCGCCGTCCTCACTCCGTATATCGGTGAGGGGATCCGGAGGGGCGACACATGTGTCGTGATCACAGGCCCCCAGGGCGCCGGCGAGATGGGTCGCTGGCTAGGACCGGACCGGCTTGGCGGTCATCGGGCCGGCGAGGTGGGCCAGTTGATCGTTGAAACAGACGTAGCCACTTTGCAGGAAATGCGGGCCAAGCTGGAGCGCATTGCGGTCGATGCCCTGGCCCCGGCCAACGTTGTCCGGCTGGCGTGGGACGGAAATTGGTTCCCCAACCGTCTGGCATCTCCGGTGGACTTGGTGCGTTTCGAAGTCCTCTATGAGGAGCTATCGGGACGCTGGGGCGGGCGAAGGCTTGCTCTGTGCCAGCTTGACCTGACCAGGTTTGGAGGTGACATGGTAATGGAGGCCTTCCGTGCCCACCACTTGTGCATAATGGGCCGGATACTGCTAAGATCACCTCTTCACCTGTCTCCAAAGTCCTTGCTTAAGACGTTGGAGGAGCGGGAGTAGATGCCCCGTCTGGCTCGCCAAGCCATCTCCTATTACCATGAGCGGGCCGCGCCTGAAGTTCAGCGCCTGCCTCGAATACGGTCAGATGATGCCCACGCCCTTCTCGGCCTAAGCGCTGCTCTCGCGCAGCTTGAGACTGAACAAGACGTCGCTCGCCTGATGGGTGGGGCAGTGGCTTCGGGTCTCCATATACCTTTCGGCGCCGTGTTGTTGCAAGGCCAAATCGGGCAGGAAGCGGGCCTGTTTGGCCATTTCACTGACACCGTCCTCGATGAAACGCTGGCCCGAGAAATCGAAGCGTTTTTCTCTTCATCTTCAATCTGGGGCGACGCGCCTTCTACGGAATGGGTCTACGAAATTGATCTGGCGGAGAATGTCCTTCCCACCGCGGCCCTTGCCGGCCTCCGACGCCTTTTGATCGTCCGGCTGGGTACTATCCATGCTGAATTTGGTGTTCTGATCGCCGGCCGAAAGTCTGGAGAGCCGTGCTCAAAGGGCGAGCGCATGGTACTGGAGGCCCTAGCCGGGCAGGCATCGATAGCCTTGCAGCGAGTAGAACTGACTCAACGTCTGCTGCGCCAGGCCAGGGAACTCACTCTGCTTAACGCGAAGTTAATGGACCGGCTTCGCGTGCTCAATGAGTTGATGCGGATCGCCGTCTCCAGCGTGGAGACGGACGAGGCCCTGGACCTCGTCGGGGGGCAAATCAAGCTGCTGGTCGATTTTGACCTGATGGTCGTTTCCTTGAGGCCTCCCGGGGCAGATTATCTGGAGGTCTTCGCGGTAGTCGGCGAGGGGCAGGAGGAGATCCTTGGCAAGGGAGCGCGGTTGCCCTTGCCGGGATCCCCGATGGGAGAGGTGCTCTTGACCGGCCACCCGGTGGTGCGGACGAACCTCAATGAGGAAGGAGCGCACCCCATAGAGTTACTCATGGCCAGGGAGGGTGGTTATCGGTCGGTGGTATTCGTTCGGCTCGAGTCTAAAGGCCGTAGCGTAGGTACCCTGGGGCTGTTTAGCCGCCAGCCAGGCAGGTACGGAGAGCAAGACCTCCGCGTGGTCCAGGAAGTGGCGGACCAGTTGGCTGTACTGGTGGAGGACTCTTTGCTCCACGAGGAGATCAAGCAACTGGCCGCCATCCACGAGCGGACCCGGCTCGCCCGCGAGACCCAGGACGCGGTGACCAGGGTGTTGACCGAGGTCATCGTCCAGTTGGACCTGGCCGAGGGAATGATGAATGCCGACGTGCGCTCCGCAAGGGAGGACGTGGGCCGCGCCCGGCAGGCGGCGCACGTAGGGCTGGAAAGGGTCCACCAGGCCTTCTTGGCTCTTCGTTCCTCTGCGCCTGATCGTTCGCCGGCTGGCGAAGCTGTTGCTCGTGAGATCGAGTCACTCACCAGTGATGGCATCACCGTCAACATCTCAGTGGCGGGCACGCTCATTCCGGTAGGACCTGAGGTGGAGACCTCCCTTTTCAACGTCACCCAGGCGGTTGTTTCGAATATTCGGAGGCGGGGCAATGCGGCGCGCGTGAACGCGAATTTGGAGTATGGCGCGGGGTGGCTGACGCTAACCATAGACGACGATGGCGTTGCTCAAGAGAGCACACTTACGGCGCCGGCTGTTGAGATTGGCGGGTTGGGGTTCGCCAGGGAAGCTGAGCGGCTACGGGCTCTTGGAGGCGAACTCCGTGTGGGTGAACTGCTTGGGCGCGGCACTCGAACAACAGTGCGGGTGCCATATATCGGGGCGACGGTGTCCCCTGTACAGCCAGGGCTAGGGCCCGCGCCGCAGCCAGAGGCCCGGCCATCCATCCGCGTCCTGATAGCTGACGACCACGTCGTCTTCCGCCACGGAATACGCAGGCTACTAGAAGAGGCGCCAGATATCGAAGTGGTGGCGGAGGCGGCTGACGGCAGGGAAGCGCTGGCCAAGGCTCGGATTAGCCAACCGGATGTGATGGTAACCGATGTGAGAATCCCGGGGCTTGGGGCTATAGAGCTAGCCTACGCTATCAAAGCTGAGGGTTTGGTCACTCGCTTGATAATTCTGTCGCCTTATTCTCAGGGAGAGATCGTGGCGGCGGCCATGAGAGCCGGGGCCCACGGCTACCTTCTCAAAGACCTGTCCGGGCCGGAGCTGGTCAACGCCATCCGGGCCGTACACACTGGGGAGACCGTGCTAAAGCCGGGCGCAGCCAGCGACCTGGTCCGCAGCATAGACGAGCAGGAAACAGCGAAGAAGTTGACTCCGAGGGAAAAAGAGGTCCTGCATCTTCTCGCCAGAGGATTGCGGAACAAGGAGATTGCCAGAGAAATAGGGCTGTCCGAGGCCACGGTCAAGTTCCACGTGGCCCACCTCTTCGAGAAGCTAGAAGTTAACGGCCGGACTGAGGCCTTGAGCAAGGCGCTCCAGCTTGGAATAGTCACCCCACCTTAGATTTCGGCATCCATTTTCCTCTGATTCAGACCACCGCCGCTTTTCCGCCTGGACTTGACGGCCGGGGTACTGCGCCGCCGGCCTGGCAGCGCCGTGGGGCAGCACCACACTTAACCGTGATGGGTTCCGGCGGGGCTAGAAAGCCCCGCCTATCCAGATCGGCTTGCTACGTACACCGTTTCATAAATGCGGTCACGTATTTTTTTCCTGGGCGGGCTGATCATCCCCCAATGGTAGCCGCAGGCTTTATGCCTGCGCTTACCCACGCAATGCGGTTCTCGCCTCCGCAGGCGTGAAGCCTGCGGCTACCATTGGATACCCTCACGCAACGCGGTTCTCTCCTCCGCAGGCGTGAAGCCTGCGGCTACCATTGGATACCCTCAAGCAATGCGGTTCTCGCCTCCGCAGGCGTGAAGCCCGCGGCTACCATTTGAGACCCTCAAGCA
>Ga0082335_1003766_pt1 | contig 24314 bp, 31 predicted proteins | sample Subgrocontami58m_FD_72375 | JGI IMG/M metagenome (GOLD analysis project Ga0082335, IMG submission 72375) | Subsurface groundwater microbial communities from S. Glens Falls, New York, USA - GMW37 contaminated, 5.8 m (SPADES assembly) (version 2) ...
CTCAGTCGTATGAAAAAGTCAGGGCTGAATCTCCTATTCTTACGCAGACGATCAGGATTAACTTTTTTCCCAACAGTGCAAACTTACACGAGCCTGCGCGAGATGAATTTGGCAATGTCGTCAAAGATAAACTGTACGATTCGGGTGTCGATGCAACGCTCGAGCGCGTCGCCCGTCTCGCGGGACAGTTTGAAAAGTGCGTGATTATTGTCGAGGGGCATACTGATAATTCGATGAAAGGCAGAGCGCCGTATCAGGCAGTCAAACAACTGAGCACGGACAGAGCGGCTGCTGTTCGAAAGGCGCTCATCGAGAAGTACAAGTTCGATCCCAACAAATTCGTCATTGAAGGAAAAGCATGGGACGAGCCTGCAAACCCCGACGACCCGCAGAATCAAGCGCTCAACCGTCGAGTTGAGATCAAGGTCGTGCCGCCTGAGGCGAGCTAATCCACCCAAGGCGGGCGAACGGAATGGGAAACGGGTGTGCTGACCACTATCAGCTTATTGGAGAACTAAAGTGAGCCATCATTGCGAAATCATTCATCACGCCACAAAAACAGGCGTGGATGTTTGAGACGATGGCACGAGCATCGAGTCAGTCTGAGCGGAGTCCCGCCAATGAGTTGAATCCAGAAAACGGGCCTTCGGCATCCTTCGACTTCGCTCAGGATGCGGCTGCAAATGAGGCACACGGAAAACCGCTGAAGCGGTTCGGCTTTGGCTTTTGTCCTCTCATTAACACCCGACTTAAGTCGGGTGTTAATGAGAAAAAGACAAGAAACAGAAACCGTTTCAACGGTTTCCCATTGATTGCGAATTAACGTGGCGCTTACACTCCTATCGACACATGCGTTAGGCGTCGTCAACAATCTCGCAATGACGGTAAAAAGACTCTTTCAGCAACCTACGACTCCGACGGCACACTGAAATAGCTGAAACCACTCCATGAAAAAATTCTTTGAGATTCGCGGCAACACGTCACCGGGATGGTCAATCATTCTGGGAACACTTCCCGTTGTGGTTCTGATCGGGATTTGGTGGTACCTAACGTCCGGCGACGTTGCCGAAGAGCGCATTGTTTCTCCCGTTACACTTCCAAGTCCGCTTGAAGTTCTTCAGTCGTTTCCTTCTCTCATCACGAAGGGAAAACTTTTAGAAGGAATCGCAGCGAGCTTCCAACGCGTGTTCATCGGCTTTCTTATTGCTACTGCCGTTGCACTCCCGCTCGGCATAGCGATGGGGAGTTTCGGGAAAGTAAAACAGATGTTTCAGCCTCTTGCGGTCATGAGCGGCTACTTACCTATTGCAGCTCTCGTGCCGTTGACGTTGAGCTGGTTTGGAACGGGGGAAGAACAGAAGGAAATGTTTTTGGCAATAGCGTTCTTCGTCTATCTTCTTCCGATGGTCGTCAAGGCAATGGACAAAGTTGATGACGTGTACATCCAGACAGCATACACGCTCGGGGCTTCGCGTTGGCAGATCGTCGCAAAGGTGCTTTGTCCAATTGCATTCTATGATATTTGGAATGCCGCGCGTCTCGCATTCGGCGTCGGCTGGACGTACATCATTCTTGCCGAGATTATTTTCTCCGAAGCCGGACTCGGGCAGATCATCATTATTGCGCAGCGGCGGGGACCGCGGGAATACATGTACCTCGTCATCATCATCATTGCGCTGCTTGCGTGGTTGACTGATCTCATGTTTGGTTTGATCGGGCGATTTCTTTTCCCATACAAGAGGAAGAGCTAACCATGTCAGGAACTCCAATCGTCGCGTTCAACAATGTCACGGTCAGGTTCGGAACCTTCACAGCGCTGCGGGAGGTGAACTTCTTTATTGACGATGCTCCGAAGAAGGGAGAGTTCATTGCCATGATTGGTCCTTCCGGCTGCGGCAAGTCTACCATCCTGAATCTGATTGCAGGCTTCCTGAAACCCACAGAAGGAAATGTCCTTGTCAGCGGCAAGGATGTGGATGGACCTGGAAGTGATCGGGGGATGATCTTTCAGAAGTACAGCTCATTCCCGCACCTCACTGCGCTGCAGAATGTTCTGTTCGGCATGAAGCTCAACAACGCCGGACTCTCTGCCGGCGAACGGACTGATCGTGCAATGAAGATGATCGAACGAGTGGGATTGAAGGGACACGACCGGAAATATCCACACCAGCTCTCCGGCGGTCAGCAGCAACGCGTCGCCATTGCACGGACACTTGTGTTGAAGCCCCGCATCATCCTGATGGATGAGCCGTTCTCCGCGCTCGACGAGCCGACAAGAATCGAAATGCAAAAGCTCATTGTCGAGCTGTGGCACGAAACGCAAGCAACGGTGTTTGCAGTAACTCACAGCATCAGTGAAGCCGTGTACTTAGGCGACCGCGTATGGATCATGACGAAAGCGCCGGGACAGATCGCTTTCGATATTCGGGACTGCATCCCGCCAAGTGTTGGAGAAGACCCGCTTGCAATTCAGGATTCGCCCGAGTTCAAGAAAGCAGTGGAGGTTGTCGGGGATTCTTTCCGCCGGGTTATGAATGGAAAGTAGGTCCATCTGATCTGAAAAGAGCGGCTGAGCGATCGGGTTCGTGCAGGTGATTGCATTCCTCGCTGGAGAATTGTTCAACCGCCCAAACAAACTTCCTGAACGGAACGATGATTGCTGGGAAGCGCTCATACGAGTGCTTGAACGTAAGGAAGTTCTTTCACGCGAGGATGTTCCGAAAGAACCGGAAGCGGGAGAGTTCTTATCTTCAGGAAAAAGATGTGAATGTTGGAGATTCCCGAAAACAAAAAACAAAGAATAGCCACAAAGACACGAAGTCACTAAGGATTCACGAAGAAAATGCTCTTTGAAAGTCATGGACACTATTGTGGAATAGGATGCCCAAGAATCTGATCCTAAAAAAACTTTGTGAACCCTTTGTGCCTTGTCCCGAAGGGACTCACTCGGAGGTGTCTTTGTGGCAAGCTTTTTCCGTTTTTTGATTTGGGGAATGTCCACGTGAGAGGCGTTTGACATTCGTCGCGGATTTTAGTACAATTCACTGTAAAATAATCACTTACAGCTATTCATTTTTCCTTCCGAATGTCGAAGTCTACGAAATGGTTTTTGGGAATTTTCGCGCTGTTAGCGGTCTTCGGCGTAGGCTTTGCGCTCTTGTTCTTCTCGCTCATCAAATCTGTTGGTGAAAGCTCGAAAGAAGTTGTTACCATCGGCCGCGGCGATAAGCTTGCTGTCGTCGAACTTTCCGGCGTTATCACTTCGTCAGAAGATGTTGTTCGACAAATTAAGAAGTATCGCGACGATAAATCTATCAAAGGAATTTTGTTGCGCGTCGAATCGCCCGGAGGCGCTGTTGTGCCGAGTCAGGAAATGTACGAAGAGGTGAAGAAGACGCGTGAGACGAAGCCGGTTGTTGTCTCGATGGGCTCGCTCGCGGCAAGCGGCGGCTACTATGTTTCGTGCGGTGCAACAAGGCTCGTGGCGAACCGCGGCACGCTGACGGGAAGCATCGGCGTGATTGGCGAGTTTCTGCAGTTGCACGAAGCGATGAACAAGCTCGGCATTGGTGTGAAGACGATTAAGAGCGGCAAGCTGAAGGATGCAGGCTCGAGCACAAAGAAGATGAGTGAGGAAGCAGAGAAATATTTTCAGTCGTTGATGGATGATGTTCACGAGCAGTTCATTACGGTTGTTGAGCGCGAGAGAAGACTGAAGCACAGCGAAGCCGTTGAGATTGCTGATGGCCGCGTGTTTACAGGCGAGCAAGCGGTGAAGATGGGTTTGGTTGATACGCTCGGTACTTTTGAGGAAGCTGTGAAGATTGCGGCTGAGCTTTCAGGGATTGACGGCGAGCCTTCGATTGTGAAGGAGCGTGAGAAGCGTAGCTTCTTTGAGAGAATGTTCGGTGATGTTGGCGAGAGCGTGAAAGATTTGAAGCAGACAATTCTCGAGAAGCCTATATTGTCTTACCGATTTACCGGTCCGTTTTGAATGTACATTACAAATGCAACCACAGAGATAACAGAGCTTGCAGAGAACCGTAAGAAGTTTTTTCTCTCTAGTGGTTACAAAGGGTTTCTCATTTTCAATCTCAACACAACACAGGAGGGTTAGAGTTGACCAAAGCAGATATCGTTGACCGCATTGCGACAGGTACAGGTCTGACCAAAGTCGATACTGAAGCAGTGGTGGATGGCTTCATCCTCACAGTTATTGATGCGATGAAGGAAGGAAAGAATATCGAAATTCGCGGCTTCGGAAGTTTTAAGGTGAAGAAGCGCAAAGGACGAGTTGCCCGTAACCCGCGCACAGGCGAGCAGGTGATGGTGGATGAGCATTGGGTGCCGCTCTTCAAAGTGTCGAAGGACGTGAAGCAGGCGGTGAACGAGAACCTTTCGAAAACGGCGCAAGCACCCGGAGGTTGAGCAAGATGGCGAGAGCCGTTATAGTGTGCAGTGATTGTGGGAAGGAACTCTCACCGACGGATACGTTCTGCTCGCAGTGCGGGGCGAAAGTTGAGCAAGAGGTCGGCTCGAACAAGCCACCGGTACGACCAAACGTTGCAGTGTTGACCTGCAAAGTCTGCGGTCATAAAAATGCGCACAGCGGCGCGTACTGTGAAGCGTGCGGTGCGAAGCTTCCGGGAAGAGTCGTAACCGGGCAAGCGGTTTCTTCGGTACGTGAGAAGAAACAAACCCCACCGAAAAAAGCCAGACCCGAGAAGAACCAATCATCGTCGTTCAAGCTTGAGACTTGGCATTACGTTGTAGGCGCGTTCATACTCGGACTCGTTGGCGTATTTATTTATGTCGAATTGCAAAGAGATTATCCGACGAACGTTGCACCGCAGCAGCCATCAGCGCCGATGCGGTTCCCGGCATCGCAAACTCCGCCGACAAAAGAGATTCTTGATGCCATTGTGCGATTAGAGAAGACCGTAAAAGACAATCCGAATGACGCAGGGGCAAAACTCTTGCTTGCAAATGCTTTGCATGACGGCGCTATGCACGACGGCAGCATGTTCCCTCGAGCAATTGAAGCGTACAAAAAATACCTACAAGTGAAGCCCGGCGATCCGAATGCTCGTATTGATTTAGGCATTTGCTACTTCGAGCTTGGCAAAATTGACTCGACGCAATCGGCAAATCTTTTTTCAATGGCGATCAGCGAGATGGAATCGGCAGTGAAGAGTAATCCGTCGCATCAGCCAGGGGCGTTCAATCTTGGGATTGTCTATTTGTGGACTGGCAACATGCAGGAGTCGAACAGGTGGCTCAAGAAGGCTGTCGAGCTGAACGCCGAATCAGATTTGGGAAAACGAGCGAAAGCAATTTTAGAGCCGCATAATCAAGCAGGATAATTCACGTATCGTAAACGAAAGGAGGTCGCATGCCCAGCGGCAAAAAGCGTAAGCGCCACAAGATGGCAACGCATAAGCGCAAGAAACGCCTGCGTAAGCAGCGCCATAAGAAGAAGAATCGGTAGTCGTAGAAAAATCCCGCTGGAGCATAGGCGGGATTATTTTTCTTTGGTTAAGTCCAGAAAATCTCTTGATTGGCTTCTATTCCTATCAGATAATGGTTTGGCGAGTTTCATCGAAGAGCTTCTTCTTAAGCCAAAGAAAGAGTATGAGCCGGTCAGAGATGCTTTCAAGGCGAGCTACACTGGGGGCAGGAGAAAGAACCAATTTACCAAAGTACAATTGGTTTAACATTTTAGAATAAGCGCCGGTAGAAAAATAAATACTTTCAGCCAGAATTGGGGAACCCCTCACAAGTATGTCAAAGCCGTTCGAAAAGTATTCGGTGGTATAATTAGTCTCGACCCTTGTTCTAATAAGTATTCAGTTGTACGTGCAAAGGTTGAGTTCATGCTTCCTGAGAAAGATGGACTGAAACACGAATGGAACTACCCGACAATTTATGTCAATCCTCCATACGGAATTGACAAAGAGCGAGGTACTACAATCAAAAACTGGCTTGCTCGGTGCGCCTATGCCTATGAGAACTTTGGTTCGGAAGTTTTAGCGCTCGTTCCCGTTGCACCGAATACAACTCATTGGAAGAACTATGTCTTCACCAAAGCGAGAGGTGTCTGTTTCCTCTATGATACTCGCCTTCGCTTTCTAGAAAATGGAACAGATGGTGGTAAAGGGGCACCAATGGCTTGTGCAATGGTTTATTGGGGCGATAATTTTCAAAGGTTCTACGAAGTATTCATTCATCATGGTGCAGTAGTCGATATCTCCAACTTAATGGGCGAACAAATAGCGTTAGACAGAAAAACTTTAAGGCTGGCACTTTGAATCGATTTGGTGATTCCCGAAAACAAAAAGAAGGAAATAGCCACAAAGACACGAAGTCACTAAGGAATCACGAAGAACTCCTTGTCTTAGTGGCAAGCTTTTTCTCAGTTTCGATTTGGGGAATGTCCACAATCGATACGTTGCTTTTTTATCTCGAAGTTTATATCATGTTTCCAACAAATCTTGAATCACACTTGGTGGGAGGTTAATGATGGCTGATAACAATAACGGAACGACAAAAGGGTTCATCTTCGGATTGTTGGCGGGAAGCGCGATCGGAGCGGTGCTTGCGTTGTTGTATGCGCCGAAGAGCGGCAAGGAATTGCGTGCCGGCATCAAAGCGAAGACCGATGAATTGATGAGCAATGCAGAGCATATTCTCGATGAAACACGAGCGAAACTTCCCGAAATTTCGAGTGAGGCGAAGAAGCGCTCAGAGCAGGTGATTTCGGAAGTGAAGTCGCAGGCAAATTCGTTGCTTCAAGACGCCGATAAGGTGTTGCGCAGTGTGAAGCATCGCTCCGGCTCGATAGTTGAAGAAGGCATGCGCGTGAAGGATGCGGTGAAAGCAGGGATGGATGCGTTCAAACACGAACGCAACCGTTCATAAACAAAGGAACCAAACTTGGAAACCGCCCTCCTGATTGCTCAGCTCCTCGCCCTCCTCGGCGTGACGGCTGTCTGTATCTTCCTTATTATTGTGTTGATTCGTATGAAAGAGATGCTGACGAATATCGAGCGTGACATTAAGGCCGTGACGGAACGGACGATGCCTGTGCTTGAGAATATTGATTACATCGCCGCACGCTTGAAGAATATTGCGGACGGCATTGATGACCAAGTGATGATGGTGCGCGAATCGATGGGGTCCATCAGAGAAATCGCGGACAACATCGTTGAGCTTGAACGCAACGTGCAATCCCGAATAGAAGGCCCACTCCTCGATACTGTAGCGTTTGTAGCGGCGTTGTTCAAAGGCGTGCGAGCGTTCACCGAACGCCTGCGAGCTTAACCTCTGGTCAGACGACAGAGGTTTTTTGTTCTTTAACTGATGTTACGCATGCCAAAGAAAAAAGCTTTGTCACTCAGCCAAAGGCTCGAAGGACACAAAGCCTCACAAAATTTTGCTTTTCTTGGTGAAAACTTTGTGCCTACGGCATCGTAGATGTTCTTAGTGTCTTAGTGGCTACTTTCCTTACGCTGCGTAACGTCAGTTCTTTAAAACTTCTTCCTATTCTAAAAGGAACTCACCCCGACGCCTCTCTTATGAAGAGAGGGGCTATTCGAATCTTCGATCGTAAATCAAACATAACATCTCCTCATTGGAGGCATCGAAATCTTTATGAAAGAATTCACACCCGACCACATCCGCAACGTGGCGTTCATCGGCCACGGAGGTGCGGGGAAGACATCGTTGGCTGAGGCAATGCTCTTCTCCGCAGGTGCAACAACCCGCCTCGGCAACGTTGAAGAAGGCAATACACTCTCCGACTATCACCCCGACGAAATCGAACGACAAATCTCCATCAATACTTCACTCCTCGTCTGCGAATGGAAAGGCAACAAAATTAACATTCTCGACACGCCCGGCTATACCGACTTTACCGGCGACGTGAAAAGCGCGTTGCGTGTGACCGACACGGCGCTGGTTTTGGTGAAGGCGGTTGAAGGAATTGAAGTCGGAACGGAAATCGTTGGCAAATATACGAATGAGTTTCGTACAGGCGTTGTCTTTGTGGTGAACAAACTAGACCACGAGAACGCCGACTTCGATAAGGTCGTGCAACAGTGCCACGACTATGTGAGTCACGAAGTTGAGGTGATTCAATTTCCGCTGAACCAGGGTCTTACCTTCGATACGGTTATTGATGTCATAAACATGAAGGCGCTAAAGTATCAGCGCGGCAGCAATGGAAAATACACAGAAATGGAAATTCCTGCTGAAGCGCAAGAGAGAGCAGAGCATTATCGTCGGCAGTTGCTCGAGGCGGTGGCGGAGTTGGATGAGAACTTGATGAATAAATACTTCGAGTCGGGATCGCTCTCGGACGAAGACTTGAAGGCAGGATTGCATCGCGGCATTCACGAAAGAAATCTATTCCCAATTCTGTGCTGTTCAGCGACGCTCAATATTGGTGTAACAGATATTATGGACTTCATCGTTGATGATTGTCCCTCGCCGCCGGAGATTGGCGACACACATGCTCGCCCTGTGAACATAACGAATGGCAATGATGATGTAGTCGTGCATCCAGACCCGAAGGGTGAGCCATCGCTCTTTGTCTTCAAGACTGTTTCAGAGTCGCACGTTGGTGAGTTGTCGTTCTTCCGTGTGTATTCAGGAACAATCACACCGGGCATGGATATGATGAACGAGGCGAACGGAAAACCTGAGCGTCTCGCACAGATTTATATTATGAGTGGGAAAGAGAGGAAAGATGTCGGTAAGTTGACGGCGGGTGACATCGGCGCAGTGGTGAAGTTGAAGGATACTCACACGAATGATACACTGAGCAGCAAAACGTTTCCGGTTGTGTACGTACCGATTACGTTCCCGGACCCGGTCTATCATCTTGGCATCGTGCCGAAATCGAAAGGCGACGAAGACAAGATTGCAAACGGTCTTCACTCACTTCACCAAGAAGATCCAACATTTGTGTTCAGAGTTGATCCTGAGCTTCATCAAACAATTATCAGTGGACAAGGCGAGCTTCATTTACAAGTTGTTGTGAAGCGATTGAAGCAGAAGTTCAACGTTGATGTTGATTTGGCCGAGCCGAAAGTTCCGTACCGCGAAACGATCAAAGCGGTTGTGACAGACGCAGAATATAAGCACAGGAAGCAAAGCGGCGGTCACGGACAGTATGGCCATGTTCACTTGCGGCTTGAACCGCTCAAGCGCGGGCAAGGATTTGAGTTCCTTGATGAAATTGTCGGGGGTGTTGTGCCGGGAAAATTTGTTCCGGCTGTAGAAAAGGGAGTTGTGGAGACGATGAAGGATGGCGTGCTTGCCGGTTATCCTGTGGTTGATGTTTGCGTCGCGCTGCACTACGGTTCGTATCACGACGTTGATTCTTCGGAAATGGCGTTCAAGATTGCAGGCTCACAGGCGTTCAAGAAAGGTTTCATGGAGGCGAAACCGATTTTGCTCGAACCCATCTACAATATTGAAGTAAAAGTTCCTGAAGACGCTATGGGCGAAGTCATGGGAGATATTTCAGGGCGGCGTGGAAAGATTCTCGGAATGGATAGCGCTGGACATTATCAAATTATTCGTGCACAGGTGCCGCAAGCTGAGTTACATAAGTATGCAACTGTGCTTCGCTCGAAGACAGGCGGACGCGGCGTATTCAGCGCAAGCATGTCGCACTACGAAGAAGTTCCTCGCGAGCAAGTGGAGAAGATTATCGCGGCTTCGGATAAGCACAAGAATAAGGAGCAGGAGGCGTAGTTCCGTGCGATGCGAGTCTATCTCGATAAATGTTGCTACAACCGCCCGTTTGATGACCAGAATCAGGCGAGAATTCATTTTGAGACAGAAGCCATTGCTACCTTCTTTGACTTGTACAAGTTCCAAGGATGGACGCTGATAAGTAGCGAAGTTATCGATTTGGAGACGGACGATGACTCAAATGTGGAGCGTCAAGAAGCTGTACGTCTTTACTCTGATTCTGCACAAGAGTATATTTATGTTGACGAAAGGATTGGTGGAAGAGCGGCTGAGTTAGAAAATCTTGGCTTCAAGGCACGAGATGCACTTCATGTTGCTTGTGCGGAAGGGGCGCACGCCACTGTTCTACTGACCACAGACGACCAACTTCTAAAGAAAGCGAATAAGCATAAGGCTCTTTTGAGAGTACAAGTAGAGAACCCGATAACTTGGATAGAGAGAGGATTACAGATATGACGATAACGACAGACCCGCGCTTAATCAGAAAGAAAGGACTTGAGGCGTTGATGAAAGCACTCGGTCCGGGAGGAATGATGCGCTTTCTTCAGCAGTATGGAAACGGAGAGGGTGATTACTCCAAACAGCGCGCACGCCTTCAAAATGGTGAAACAGTGAAAAGTCTGATGAAAAAAATCCAGAAGAGGCGCAATGCAGGAGAAGGAGATTACAGTCAACGACGAGCGAAGATGCAAGAAGGAATGACGGTGAAGAAGCTCGGCAAGGAAATCAGAAAGCGACGCAAAGCGGCTTAAGTCGAGTGAAACAATTGAGAAGGGTTGGCGCTCCATTTCGAGAGCCAACCTTTTTCTTTGCCCCAAACTTTCATACCTTCTTTGTGAACCTTTGCCAAAGACATCCCTTCGGGAGGTGCAACTTCGTGCCTTCCGCCGAAGGCATCGCTTCGGGAATGGCTCAATCTTTTGATTTTCGTTCAAGGAGAGTACATGAAACGCATGTGGTCGCCGTGGCGCTCGGCGTATATTGAAACATTCAAGAACCCGCTCGACGAGTCGAGTCTTCGACCGAAGAAAAGGAAGAGGAATAAAAGCATTTTTGCCGCGGCGTTGGATGAGAACGACGACGACAAACATTTCATCATCTGGCGGGGGAAGTATTGCTTTGTCATCTTGAATCTCTATCCATATAACAGCGGGCATTTGATGATTGTGCCGTACCGGCAGACTCCCCGCTTTGATGAGCTGACGGATGCCGAGCTTGCAGAAATCATGAAGACTGCGCAGCGAGCCGTCAAAGCGCTTGATGCTGAGATGCGACCGGAAGGATTCAATTTTGGAGCAAACCTCGGACGCGCAAGCGGCGCAGGAATCAATGAGCATATCCATTTCCACATTGTGCCGCGATGGAATGGCGACACGAATTTCATGCCTGTCCTTACCGACACGAAGGTAATTTCAGAGGATATGCGCACAACATTGCTGAAATTACGCAAAGCCTTTAAGCAAGCAAGGGGCAAATCTCGCCCCGCAAAGGGGTAACCCCTGTCGGCACAGATTAAACATTCTGTAACGGCTTACTGTCTAATGAACAAACGAATTCAGCAGCGGTAAATGAACCCACTGACCGACCTCGAACTCGTTCAGCAGGTTCGAAACGGAAAACGACAAGCATATACAGAACTCATGCGACGATATCAACAGCGAGTGTATTGGGTGGCGCGGCGGATTGTTGGTAACCATGACGATGCCGACGATGTTGCGCAGGAAACGTTTGTGAAGGCGTATCTTGCGCTCGGTGATTTTCGCGGCGACTCAAGTTTCTTCACGTGGTTGTATCGTATTGCGGTAAACTTGTCGCTGAACTCGGTGCGCAAGCAACAGGTGATGAATTACTTGCGAGAAAGTCCGCTCATCTCTTCCATGTTGCCTGCGAAAGACAATCCGCACGCAGAGCTGGAGATGAAGGAGACGGAGTCGCGATTACAGAAAGCAGTTGCATTGTTGCCGGAGAAGCAAAAAGCGGTTTTCGTGATGCGCTATTATGAGGAGATGAGTTACGAAGAGATTTCGGAAGTTCTCAAGACTTCTGTCGGTGGATTGAAAGCGAACTATTTTCATGCACTGAAAAAAGTGCAGGAGTTCATGAAAGATGAAACTACGAAGAGACAAGATTGAAGTAACAGATGATGCCGAGCGTGAGGCAGTCGGGGCAGTTCGCCGCCTTGCGACTGAAGATGATTACCAAGAATCTATCGCCCGGCAGCCTTCGTACTTTGTAAACCTCACTGTGAAGACGAACGAGCGGATTGATCACGTTACCAGCGGCAAAGCGCTTTCCATCAGTTGGTTGGCGCGGGTGGCAGTGCCGGGCGTTGTAGCGATTCTTTTTTTCTTCATTGGTTTACATTACTATGTGCCGGATCTAGCGAGCGAGAAACACTCGATCGCAGAATCAGTGAAGGCTCTTCCTCCGGAAGACATTGATTTGCTCTTAGCTGCTTCATCGTCAGAAACTGCGCTGACAGCGGCGGAATTACATATTGATTTATTTAAGGTCTCAAATGACCAGCTTGCGGATTTCTATGTTGCATCAGAAAATCCGACGATTGTTCTGGAATCGCTTCCTGAGCATCAGTTGGATGAGGTTGCCGCTATTCTTGAATCACGCTCCACCAATCTCTAGGTGTTGAATGAAGGAGTTTCATATGCGAAAACTTTTACTGCTTGTTCTCATACTCACAGGCGTTGCATTTTCTCAAGCGCAGCCCCCGGGCGGAGGACGACCGCTTGAGCGCATTGAGCGTTTCAGGAAAATGCGGATGATAGAAATGCTCGACTTGAAAGAAGAACAGTCGGTCCGCTTCCTTGCTCGCTTCAACGAATTTGAAAACACTCGCCGCGAGCTCAATCGTCAGAAGGATGAAACGCTCGACAAGATTGAGCGGCTCATTCGCAACAAAGCGGATGCAAAGGAATTTGAAAAACTCTTTACCGAAGTTGAAATGATCAACAGGAAGATTGGAGAAGAAAGATTGAAATTCTTTAATGGTCTCTCCGATTTGCTGAGTGTAGACCAACGTGCGAAGTTGTTGGTGTTTGAGCGCCGGTTTGAAAACGAATTGCGTGAAGCAGTTCGTGAAGTGCAACAACGACGACGCGGTCGGTTAGAGGATCAATAAATGAGCCGTCAATTTGCAATTGCTCTTGCAGTAGTTTTTCTGATGTCTGCTTCCTTTGGGCAGACCTCGAGAAACGGAGAGGTCTCAGCTCACGTTTCCACAAAAGGTGGGGCAAAGAACAAGCGCGAGCACAACACATGGACTGCAGAGGTCGTATATAAAAACGGAACGAAGCGTTATCAACTTAACAAAGAAGTAAGCTTCGATGTTCAGTTCCCTTCAATTTATCCGGCAGATAATGGTTCATGCGTTGTTGTGAATGTGTTTGATGGACTTGTTGAATTCTATGATCATCGTGGAAGTCTTATAAAAACATTCCGCCCGTTCGGCAAGCCAACAGCAGAGCACGAGCAAGTTATCAAATGTTCAGTCGCCGGCGACCGTGTGGCAGCTCTTTTTTCAGCTCCGGAAAGCGCAAACGCAACGCTTGTGATGATGACTGTAGAGGGCGAAGAATTGTGGCGAGCATCTCCCAAAGGGAAGAAGGCTGCCGAAGTGTTTCTCTCTTCAAACAGCAAGTTCGTCGCTGCCGGCTCGTACACGATGGCGGCGCAGTTGGTGAGCGTGACGCAGACCTTCGGTGAAGACGGAAACGAATTGTCAACCTTCAGCAAGGCGTTCCGCTGCGCTGATATTTCCAATGACGGCTTGATTGTTTTCTCCGACCGTAATTCAATCACCTTAGCTTCAGTCTCGGCAACGCAGCCAATGTTTGCGTGGAACACGAAGCGGAAAGAAGATATTGTGACCGCAGTGAAACTTGTAAGCAACTTCGTTGCATCTTCGGTCGAGAATGTTTCGGCGGAAAGCGGTATTCCGATGTATCACAATCCAGCGCTTATTATTCTCAATCGAAAAGGAAATGTCGTTGCGACCCAATCGCTCAATGGCTCTTCGCAAAAGCCGAGCACACTTGTTGCTTCAGAGCGTGACATCATTCTTTCGTCATCTACATCAGCCACGAAGGTCTCTCTCAAGAGCTTGAAGGAATAGTCTGGACAACAATACGAATGCTTGACATTCCGTTTTCCTTTCTCTAAATTTTTCCAGCTCAATTTCGCGTCCGAGTAGTTCATTTAATTCTCTACAGGCTTGCTCCAACATCAATCTGGAAATCCGAAGCGGCGAATTTTTCTCGTTGCTCGGTCCTAGCGGATGCGGCAAGACAACTCTCCTCCGAATCATCGCCGGACTTATTGATGCAGACGACGGCTCACTTCATCTTGATGATCTGCGCCTTGACTTCGTTCCGGCGCACAAGAGAAACATCAACTCAATTGAGCGGCGGGCAGCAGCAACGCGTTGCCCTTGCTCGTGCCCTTGTGAATCGTCCACAAGCGTTATTGCTGGATGAACCGCTCGCTGCGCTCGAGGTGAAGCTTCGCAAACAAATGCAGTCGGAGTTGCGTCATCTTCAACATAGACTCGGCATGACGTTCATCTACGTAACGTACGACCAGGAAGAAGCGATGCGCATGTCGGATAGGATTGCGGTGATGAATAGCGGGAAGGTTGAACAGGTCGGTTCTCCCGATGAAATCTATGATCAGCCAAAGACTCGTTTTGTTGCCGGATTTATTGGTGAAAGCAATTTCTTTGAAAGCAAGAAATTCTCGCTGAATGATACCAAAGTCGAGGTCTATCTGACGGATGCTTTAACAATTTCCGGGAGGAGACCCGATGGCGGCGTGAGCAGATTGCGAAGATATGAAACATTTCTGAGGTGAAAAACATGAAGAAGCTGATTCTTTTGTTGCTGATCGTTGCTGCTGTTCCGTGCTACTCATCCGAGTCTCCGCGCGACAGGAAGCTGCTTCGATTTCTTCATTCGAATAAAGCCTTTCTCAATTGGCAGTTGAACTGGAAGAAAATGCAACCGCGCTTCAACCTCTCGCAAATGAAATTCGATAGGGAGGATTCGATAAAACCAAAAGAAATCAGCGGGTTCTCTTTTCAGATACTTCAGCGCCAGAATCGTCTCCCATTCTTGTTCTTTTGTCCCAATGGATCCAAAGCCATCTATCCGTTTGGATTTGCTGGATTGTCCGCGCATGAGGGCGGCTACGAAATAGGATTTGACGACAGCAACCCGTTTCTTCTGTATGACTTTACAAACATGAAGTGCTATGAACTCATTTTTAGTGGTCTGTATGGTCCGACCTTTGATGGCATTGCGTGGCTCCACAACAATCTAGCGATCATCGCCAGTGCCAGTTGGGTTGGCGACCAATTGGAAAATGTAAGACCTGAGTTGATCACAATAGATTTCAAAAGGAAGTTGATCAAGCGTTTTGCGGGCAGCCCCGTCGAAGAAAAAATATATTTTGAGAAACGGGAAAATCGGATGGTCGTGGAACCATATCTCATCGTGAAGTACAAACCTTGAGTCACACAGGTTGATGGAATTGAACGAGATCAACTTTGGGAATCAGCAGTTCATCGCATCGGAACTTGCCCGTTGCTGCGGCTCCCCTCGTTGGGTCGAACAAATCGTTGCACGTCGCCCATTTGCGTCGAAAGAGGAATGTGTTCACCTCGCTGATGAAATCTGGTGAAGTCTTTCTGAAGCTGATTGGCAAGAGGCTTTCACGCATCATCCAAAGATAGGCGACATCGAAAGCTTGAGAAAGAGATTTGCAAACACGGCAACTTGGGCTTCGAACGAGCAAGCAGGAACAAGCGCCGCGTCTGAACAAACGTTGAAAGGCTTAGCAAAAGGCAATCGCCTCTACGAACAAAAGTTCGGCTACCTCTTCATCGTCTGCGCAACAGGAGAGAGCGCTGATGAAATGTTGGCCATCCTTAAAAGTCGTTTGCCGAATTCTCCTGAAGATGAAATCAAAATTGTCGCAGGCGAACATAACTCGTCTCCGGCTCGAAAAACTCCTGACACCTGAAACCAACTCTACAAACTCTCAACTCCACAAACTCTAAGAACTAATATCATGCAATCACTCGAGAAACTTCTCGCCGCTGCCGCCGATTTCGTCTGGGGCTATCCGCTCCTCATCCTCCTCGTCGGCACACACATTTTCCTAACCTTCCGACTCAAGTTCATCCAGCGCTACATCGGCAAAGCGATAAAGATATCTCTTCAGCGCAGCACTGAGGGCGAAGGCGACGTCAGCCAATTTGGCGCGCTCACAACTGCGCTTGCAGCGACTATCGGAACAGGAAACATCGTTGGTGTCGCGACAGCAATTGCCGCCGGTGGTCCGGGCGCCGTGTTGTGGATGTGGTTGACCGGAGTGTTTGGCATCGCAACAAAATATTCTGAAGCCCTTCTCTCCGTGAAGTATCGAGTGAAGACACCCGACGGCATGATGGCAGGTGGACCAATGTACGTTCTCGAACGCGGCATGAATGCAAAGTGGCTCGGCGTTGTCTTTGCTGCGTTCACTGCAATCTCTGCTTTCGGTATTGGAAACATGGTGCAAGCCAATTCCATTTCTTCAATGGTTGATGAAACATTCCACATTGCCCCGTGGATGTCAGGACTCGCAATGACGGTACTGACGGCAGTTGTCATACTCGGCGGAATAAAATCCATTGCGAGAGTGTGCGAAGCGCTCGTGCCGTTCATGGCTATCTTCTATGTGCTCGGTTGTTTGATTCTACTCGCGATGAACTACTCGGAAGTTCCCGCGACAGTTTCTCTCATCTGCACATCTGCGTTCACGGGACAAGCGATGATTGGCGGCTTCCTCGGTGCAGGCATGAAAGAAGCAATTCGCTACGGCGTTGCCCGCGGCTTGTTCTCGAACGAATCAGGACTCGGCAGCGCGCCGATTGTCGCTGCGGCAGCGCAGACGAAGAATCCAATTCGCCAAGCGCTCGTCTCATCAACCGGAACGTTTTGGGACACGGTCGTTGTCTGTGCGATGACGGGACTCGTGCTCGTCAATTCGGGAGAATGGATAAACGGCTTGCGGGGTGCTGCCTTGACGAAAGCCGCGTTCTCCGATATTCCGTTTGTCGGTCCCATCATTCTCACCGTCGGACTTCTGACATTTGTGTTCTCCACGATACTGGGCTGGTCGTATTACGGTGAGAAGGCTGCCGAATATTTGCTTGGACCGAAAGCCATTACGCCGTATCGATTGTTGTGGGTCGTCGCAGTTATGGGCGGTTCGGTTCTCTCGTTGCCGATGGTCTGGTCGCTCGCCGACATCACCAACGGACTGATGGCAATTCCGAATTTGATTTCACTCATCGTATTGAATCGAGTAATCGTTGCGGAGACGAAGGAGTATTTGTGGGATGGGAATTTGGAGAAGGACGGGTGAGATTGCGGAATGCGGATTGTCAATTTCGGATTGAAGAAAAATCAAGCGTCATCGCAAATCCGCAATCAACAATCCGAAATCCGAAATGCGTTTATTGGGCGTTCCCCCCGTTGCGGAAAAACGCCGCAACGGGGGTCGGCGTGCTACAGGCTCGCGGAGTTTATCCCGCCTTCTTTTGGCGGGGCTCGGTGCCGCAGAAAAGCACTGCGGCACTGGCGCAAAAAGCGTGCGCCACCTTCCGCATGCCTAACGCGCGTGAATAAGAGTGAATGCGATGAATCGAACATTCCGCTCGCCGAAGGCGAGAGCAATAATCCCCTCTTGAGAGGGGACAGTCATTCCGCAAAGCGGAATGACAGGGGTGTGGACCTCGAAATCAACGTATGAAGCCAAAGTTTCTCCCATACAATCCCAAACTCAAAGAGCGAGCACGACACCTTCGCAACAACAGCACATTGTCCGAAGTACTGCTCTGGAGTCAACTGAAGCGCAAGCAAATGCGCGGCTACGACTTTCATCGTCAAAAACCGATTGACAATTTTGTTGTAGATTTCTTTTGTCCGAAGTTGATGCTTGCCATTGAAATTGATGGGGTGAGTCATATCTTCCGTGAACAGAAAGACGCAGCGCGTCAACAGAAAATAGAAAGCCTCGGCGTCCGCTTCCTGCGATTCGACGACCTTGACGTAAAATTCAGAATGGACGAAGTCTTGAAAACGATTGAAGAGTGGATAATCGCACACGAAGACACACCCCGTCACAACTCCCTTCGGTCGTCGTGACACCCCTCTCAAGAGGGGAATCCTCGCGCGAGCCCGCTCGCCGAAGGCGAGCATAGAATCCCCTCCGGAGAGGGGTGTCACGAGAGCGAAGCGATTCGTGACGGGGTGTGTTCTCTCGAATTTCGCAACATCAAAAATCCTAAACACAAAAGTCGAATGACTAACGTCGAACCCTGAACCTTGAACCATCAACTCTACAAACTTCATAAACTCAACGAACTCTATGAACTCACTCACCCCTGAAACAACGAGCAACATCTCTGCAAACCTTCGCGAAGCCAACCACGCGTTCACAGCAAGCTATCCAGGCGACACTGGCGCTCGCCAAGCCGTTCACACCGTGTACGGCGGGGCGCAAATCTTCAAATCCGACACCCCAAAAAAATTAGGCGAAGTCGGATTGAAATCACTTTTGGAAAACGCGCTAACATTCGTTGAGTTCGCGAGAGCAATTCAACTGCATGGTTACGAATCGCTTCCGAAATCGAAAACGCAAATCGCCCAACTCACAAGGCAACTCAAACAAAATCCCGAAGCAGTGAAAAGAAAAAACCGTGGCGCATGGCTCACCTACACAATCTACAATCGCGTCATCGAAAAACTCAAAGCCGAACCCGTCGAAGACTTCCGCATAGACTTCGAAGACGGCTACGGCAACCGCAGTGATTCGGAAGAAGACCATCACGCAGAATCCTGTGCGAAAGAAATCGCGAAAGGAATGCACGGCGGAACATTGCCTCCATTCATCGGCGTCCGCATCAAGCCGCTGACTGAAGAACTAAAGGCGCGAAGCGTCCGCACGATGGATATTTTTGTCACGATGCTTGCGCAAGTAACAGGTGGCAAGCTTCCGCCAAACTTCGTTATTACCATTCCGAAGGTGACTATTCCGCAGCAAGTGACAGCGGTAGTCGAATTGTGCAAGATTCTCGAATACAAGACGCCGCTCGTCTCCGGCTCGCTCAAGCTTGAGTTGATGATTGAAACGCCGCAATCTATTTTCAATGCACGCGGTGAGTCGAACATTCCGATGTTGGTTACGGCGGGCGAGGGACGAATAACCGGAGCGCACTTTGGCGTGTACGACTACACGGCGCTCTGCGAAATCACTGCGGCGCATCAAACCATGCGCCACCCGGCGTGCGATTTTGCGCGCCACATGATGAAAGTTGCGCTCGCACAAACGGGCATCAATATTTCCGATGGCGCAACGAACATCATGCCTGTCGGTCAGCACCGCGCAAAAGAGGGGAAGAAGCTCACCGCCAGACAGATTGCGGAGAACAAAGCGGCGGTGCACCGCGCATGGAAGCTTGCGTTCGATGACACGATGCACTCGCTCAAACATGGCTTTTATCAAGGATGGGATTTGCATCCGGCGCAGTTGTGTGTGCGCTACGCGGCGGTGTATTCGTTTTTCATCGAAGGCCTCGACCTCGCGTCGCTGCGATTGAAAACATTTGTCGAGAAAGCTGCGCAAGCAACGCTCATCGGCGATGTGTTTGACGACGCGGCAACGGGACAAGGCTTGCTGAATTACTTCCTGCGCGGCATGAACTGCAAAGCAATCACCGAAGAAGAGGTGCTCACCGCTGGACTCTCGCTTGAAGAGTTGCGCAGCCGTTCGTTTGTGAAGATATTGAATGGAAGAAGAAAACAGAATTGACTTGTCATTCTGAACCCTTCGGCTTCGCTCAGGGTAAACTCCGCGAAGCGGAGTGAAGAATCCAGAACATAGAAATCTTCGGTGAGTTCATAGAGATTATAGAGTTCATAGAGTTTGTAGAGTCGCGAGCAAAGTCACCCCGAGCGCAGTCCCAATGCTTATTGTTGGGACGGAGTCGAAGGGTGTTACGAGCATCGACCACTCGACGACGTGAGCGTTGGGTGAACATCGCGCAGATTCTACTTGCCAATCTCGTAGAATTGTCCGGGCTTAACAAAATCGAGACGGCGGAGGATTTCAGGCACGAGAGGCTCTAACTCTTCAATGCGAAGACGAGAAACTTGAAGAAGGATGACAGCAACGCGAGAGCCGGAGAGGTTTTGCTGATAACGCAAATTCTTATCGGCTGTCAGGAAGACATCGAAGTTCTCCTTCTCCATAAGCAACAGCAGTTCGCCATTCTCTTTGCCTTGCCAGCCCATCCACTGAATGGTGAACACTTCATGGTCCGGGAAGAATCGTCGGAGTTGACGCGGCAAATCCTCATCAAGCAGGATTTTCATTGTAGGTGTTGGCGGATGCGAGGAGTTTCTCTGCCAGATGAATCAACTGAATAGCTTGCTCGCGGGTCACGGAAGGGAAATCATCAAGGAAGGTGTCAATATCATCGCCCGCTTCAAGGTAATCAAACAGCGCTCTGATAGGCACACGAGTTCCCCGAAAGACAGGCGACCCGCCTTGAATGTTAGGGTTGATATTGATTGGATTGGGTTGCATCTTACTTGAAAGATACACAAAAGGATGAGATTTGCAACGGCTCGTCACCGGCTTAACGCTCGATGAATTGCGCAGTCGGTCGTTTGTGAAGATATTGAATAGGAGGAGACTTAATGCTGAACCCTTCGGCTGCGCTCAGGGTAAACTCCGCGAAGTGAAGTGAAGAATTGTGCTACCACTCTCTCTTCAATCGCAGCCCAATCATTGGAAGCAGAGGAAAACTGTTGTACACAGGCGAGGCAGCGACCCGCTCGTCACTGAATTCCGAGAACTCGTACGTGAACTGAGATACGTTCTTCGAATTCAGGAGGTTGATGATTTCAGCAAATGGAATAAACTGCCAACCATTCAATTCAAAACTCTTGCTTGCGGAGAGGTCAACCCGGGAATATGCAGGAAGGCGAGCAGAGTTCAAATCTTTCCACAAGGGAAAATAGAAATACCCCCCGAAGAGATTTCGCCCCACTTCATAATATTGTTCCGTGGTTGGGGCGCCGGAATACATCTGAAGCGCCAACGACACTTTCCATCCATCAAACTCAGCTTTGCCGATGAGTTTCAGGGCGAAAGGTAAATCGTTCGCAGCTGGATACCACCGTTTCCCGCCAATGTCGAACAGAGAACTCCGATGAGAAAAAAGGGAACCGGAGAAAGAGACGTGATTGCGTGGCATCTCGATATTGAATGAAACACCAACTCCATATTTGTGCCCGGAGAACTTTTGCCGGGGTTCATAGGAGTTCGAGTCGAGCGGAGTAAACACGGAAGGATAGCGGGCTGAAAGAATGAGGTTCTGCTCGTTCTTGTAGTAGCAATCCACTGCAACGCTCATGTTCGTGCCGGCGCCGAGGTGAAAACTTTGCCGCAGAGTAAGCGCCCCCACATCGGATTGCTCCGGCACAAGCGCCGACCTCTGCTCACTTGCCAACAGTAAGCGCGGCGGTTGCCCCGGCATCGCAAGAAACGACAAGAAGCCATGAAGAAGTTGAAAATCTGAGGGAGGCTGCAAGTATCTTCCGAGGGAAAGTGTCAATCTCGCATTCTTCCACAAAGTGGTTTCAAAGTTGAACCTTGGCTCGAAATCGAAAGTCTGGACAAATCCATAGTGACTGAATCGCAACCCAACATTGAGCCTTGCTCCCTCGGCAATGCTGAACGTTGATGAGGCATAGAGCGCCAGATCAGTGAAAGAGCTTCGTGTCGGCGAACGTTTGTTCAGCCAATCTGAGAACGATGCAAATTGCAGGCGCGAGCTATTCCATGTTGCATTTACACCAAGCGTTTTCTCGAATCCAAAAACCTTGTCGTTGTGAAGACTGATGTCCCACCACAACACATTGAATGTGCCGTCGGTTGCAAACCTCTTGTCTCCCACAATTTCAAGCGGAAATACCGTAGCAAGCAGAACATCATCGTGCGCCCACGACAAGCGGTTTTGGAGTGTGTAAGGTCCCAATTGGAACAACAGTTCGTTTCCCAGAAAAACCTTCTGCCACGTGTAATCAAACGTCCTATTGAGATTGAGAAGCGAGCCTCGCTCGTTCGAGTAAATCCCTAATTGATTCATTTGCATATTCGGCAACGGCGACATTGTGAGAAGAAACTGACCATCACGTAATACCGGGATGAACGACTCCAACCGTTCACGCGTTGCCTCTGAGACAAACGGAGAGACAGCTTGGATGTGTGAAGCTCTCAGGGCAAGCCGCAAATATGTTTTAGTTGAATCATTGAGCGGAACCCCGAGCGCAATACTCGAAACAGGAAGTGTGAATTCTCCTTGTGCGACGCTTTCGTCGGAGTAGTTCTTTTCCGTTTCGACTGCAACTACCGATGCGAAGCGCGACCCGTATTGCGCTGAGTAGCCCGAATGGCTTACGTGAATTCCCTTTGTGAAAAGGGAATTGAAGAGCGAGAATGTTCCGAGTAACCGATATGGCATTACCAACGGAAAACCATTCAGCGTCACCAGAATGCGATCAGGCTCGTCACCCGCAAGCGATGGAATTGCTTGAATGTCGGAGACCACCACAGCTTGTGGAGTGAGAATAACGTAGCGCGCCGGATCCTGAAGTGTGCCCGGCGTTGATTGTATTGATGCGTGCGAACCGAAGAGGGGCGAATTCAACTCCGAGACTCGCACTTCATTCACGAACACAGTGTCGAGGCGGAAGTGGAGCGAGTCTGCGGGCTGAGCGAGAGAAACGAAAGGCATTGCGAAGAAAAGCACAGCGGTCGCTCCTTGAACGACCGCTGCCGGTAACTTGACGATGAATTTTTCCGAAAGCACGGTTCAGAAGCTCTTTGCTGCGAGCACGAATGAATATGACCCTGCTGCCGACAATGGTTGCGTATTAATCCATAGGTACTCAGACCCCGGAAAACCTGGAACCTCGTAGTAGTCGTAGCTCAAGCGCGGTGAACTAAAGAAAATTTGCTCGTAACCGGTTCCTCCAGTATAACTGTACAGAAATACATCGTGCCCGTAGAGTCCGCGTCTGCCAGGTAATGATAAACCTGAAATGTCCCCCTTCACTGGACCAACACCATTAGCAATCCATAGATTTCCCGTCATCTGTAGACTGTATCCATTGTACATGGGATACGTGGCGGAACCAATCAAGCTGTCAATGGTTTCTGTTATTGTTATTTGCACGGAGTATTTCTCACTGGTGATTGAACCACCCGCAGCAGCTACCGTCTCGTTCCCAACAAATCTGCTTGTGAGTCGGTAAGAGATCCTATCGCGAAGTTGGGTTCCGTTTCGTTTTCGTAAGGCAAAGGTACTATCCCACGAATAGAGAGTCTGTTCGGTAGATGCGGAAGAAACCTGCCAGACGGGCATCCACGGAGTTGTCGAAGGTCCGTACGCTTGTATTTCATTACCGACAATGATCGCTACAGTCATAGTGTCCGTTGGCGAACCTACTCTTGCAAGAGTAAGAAACGTTGACCCACACCTACTCCTCTAATCTCAACCGTATCAGGCGCGATGATTCTGGCGGTCGCGATTGAACTGAGAGGGGCACGAGTAATCTGACACGGCACTCCCTGATAATTAAACCAATCATACACCCAGTATTTTTGAATCTTGTTCAATGCGCTCGTAATGGCATACCCAAAACCAGGCTGCCAATAGATCATACTTGTGTATGAGGAGGTAGTTGTCGGACTATTGTATGTCCACAACTTCGTCGGTTCAGCATAGAAAACAAGATTGTCCGTATACCTGTTAGTGTTGTAAGTCGCGCGGATGATTGTCGCGTTCGGTTGTCCTCCGATGTTCTGACCCATTTGGAACACTGTCGCAGTCATCGTGTGCAGCGAGCGCGGATCCACTGATCCATTCGGCAATGTGCCCGACGCGTTGTATTGCCACATCCTCCCGAGCACGAAAGGAAAATAGTTGCTGCCGGCCGGTGGGTTGCCATTGTTTGCACCGCCCTCATCCTTCTTGCAGCCGGACCATAAGCTGATCGCAAACGCGAAAACGAGAATAATTCTTTTCATGATGTCTCCTGATATTGTGAATTGAATGAATCGGTTCTAAAAGAAAATGCTCAACGCTATATGGTGAACAAACGTCTCTTCCAAGCCATCATGTGTTGCGGCGTAGTCCAGTTGTACTGCGAATGATTCGACAGGAACTCTGACCAGACCTCCAAACGAGGCATTCTCACCATCATATCCGGCGCGCACACCAAAGAAATCAAAAATTCTGTACTCACCGCCAGCTTTGAACGCGATGTCACCCTTCCCGATCTTCACCACTTCAGTGGAGAGGACAATTGGGATGAAATCAGGTTCGAAGGCTACCCCTCCACGAGTTGTCAGAGGGAGTGTTTCCTTCAGGTTACTGTTGGTGTTCCAACTGAGTTGCGCACCAATATCTTGCAGCACAAACCCAA
>Ga0082335_1003767_pt1 | contig 24313 bp, 34 predicted proteins | sample Subgrocontami58m_FD_72375 | JGI IMG/M metagenome (GOLD analysis project Ga0082335, IMG submission 72375) | Subsurface groundwater microbial communities from S. Glens Falls, New York, USA - GMW37 contaminated, 5.8 m (SPADES assembly) (version 2) ...
CTCGAGCCGCTGGGCGGCGGGGAGAAGCTGGCCGAGGGGATCGGGGGCAGCCGCCGCTTCGATCTGGTGGTGCGCCTGCCCGACTCCGAGCGCGGCCCGCAGGCGCTCGCGCGGCTGCTGATCGAAACCCCGGGCGGCCGGGTCCCGCTCGCGCGCATCGCCGAGATCGAGGACAGCGACGGCCCGAACCAAGTCTCGCGCGACAACACGCGCCGGCGCATCGCGATCTCGGCCAACTCCGACGGCGCCGACCTCTCCGGCATCGTAGCGCGCATCCGCGCCGAAACCGCCGCGAGCCCCTTGCCCACCGGCTACTTCACCAGCCTCGAAGGCCAGTTCCAGGCGCAGGAAGAAGCCACGCGCCTGATCGCCCTGCTATCGCTGATGTCGGTGCTGCTGATCTTCATCGTGCTCTACACGCGTTACCGCTCCACCGCACTATCGCTGATGATCATGGGGAACATCCCGCTTGCGCTGGTCGGCAGCGTCATTGCACTCAAGCTTGCCGGCCAGCCGCTGTCGGTCGCGTCGATGATCGGCTTCATCACGCTCGCCGGGATCAGCACGCGCAACGGCATTCTGAAGGTGAGCCACTACATCAACCTGTGCGCCTTCGAAGGCGAAAAATTCACCAAGGAAATGGTCGTGCGCGGCTCGCTCGAACGCTTGACGCCGGTGTTCATGACGGCGCTGGTGGCGGCGTTTGCGCTGGTGCCGCTGATGCTCGCAGCCGACGAACCGGGCAAGGAAATCCTGCATCCGGTGGCGGTGGTGATCTTCGGCGGACTGGTGAGTTCCACCATCCTCGACACCATCGTCACCCCGGTGATGTTCTGGCTGTGGGGCGAAAAACCGGTCGAGCGGCTGGTCGGCGAACATGCAAAGGAAGCCTTTTGAAGCACGTTGCGCGATGTATCCATCTGAATCTCGGAAAGGAGAATGCTCATGAAACAGATCAACGCAGTCGTTCTTGCTGTCATCCTGGTTGCGTACCAGATTTCTGCCAGCGCCGACGGACCCGCGATCGGACCGAACGGTGGCCAGGTCAGAGACGCCGGGAAGTATCACCTGGAACTGATCGTCAAGGATAGCGCGCTGACGGTGTATGTCAGCGGCAGCAAGGATGTAAAAGTTGCAACCAAAGGCGCGACCGGCACCGCGACGGTGCTCGCCGGCAAAACCACGTCGAACGTCAAGCTTGCGCCGCGCGGGGAAAACGCGCTCGCAGGAAGCGGCGGTTTTCAGCCGGGGCCTGACATGAAAGTCGTGGTGTCCGTGACGCTGGCCGGTCAGCCGCCGGTCCAGGCGCGCTTCACGCCGCTGGCGGTCGCGATGGACGCAAATCCCGGCCATAAACACTGACGCGCCGAAGGGCACGTTACGCGGCGCCGCAGGAGATGGGGCGGCAAGAGATCGCAGACGCCGGCCTTACGCTCGTCCTCGAGGATCACGACTTTCATCGCTCGTCCTTGCGGCCGCGGTCACGCACGCCAATTTGGCGCGCACCTATCCTCGCTTTCCGAAGATTACAAATTTGTAATGGTGCTGTCAGCTACTCGTCGGGTACCTGAAAGCAAGATGCTACTAGTCTGTAGCCGATTCAAACCAAGACTATTATGATTTTGAAAGGAGTTTAGCCATGAAACTGAAGCACGCCCTGATTCCGATGGTATTGACTATCGCGTTTAGCGGGGTTTTTGCCGCCAACGCCGCCGATGAAAAACCGGTGATGGGCGCAGGGGCTGAGAAAGCCCAGCCAGCAAAGAAGGACAAACGACCCGATCAGGCGCAGCAGAAAACGCAAGGAACCGCAGGAAAGGCCGAAGAGACGTGCTGTCGCCACCCGTCGCAAGCGGGTCGAACGCCGTCTCACGATCATCACTACAAAAACCAGTAAACTGTGCGCTGACCTATGCGGCGCAAGCCGGCTATTTCCGGACATCCATCGACGATGAGCACCAGCGAGCCCACGGAGCAGGATCATTCACTAGAGAGCGCCTGGACCCTGGTCTTCCTCGCATGGCTCATCGCCAGCGCGTCCACCCTGGGCGCGCTGTTCCTCAGCCAGGTAATGGGCGTCGTGCCGTGCGTGCTGTGCTGGTACCAGCGCATATTCATGTTTCCGCTGGTCTTGATCCTGGCTGCTGGGCTGTTTCCGTTCGATGCGCGGATCGTGCGCTACGCCCTTCCGCTAACGGTGGTCGGCTGGATGATCACGTTTTTCCACGTCCTCGTCGCGGCGGGCGTGGTTCCCGAAGCGGTCACGCCATGTGCGCAAGGCATTCCGTGCAAGGAGCAGGCAATCGAGTGGTTTGGTTTTCTGACGATACCCTGGCTTTCGCTGATCGCCTTCTCCCTCATTGGCCTGCTGCTCATATTGACTCACTTCAAGGTATCCAGATGAAAAAAGATGTTCAGGTAAAAAAGGGTGCACAGGGTAAGAAGCCCGTCCAAAACAAGAAAGCCGTGTTCCTTGGTTCAGCGGTCGTGCTGCTCGCCGTCTTTGTGTTCGGCGCGTTCCTATACACGAGCGAAAAGCTCGATAAATCGGCGAAAGCGGCCGAGCGGAATCTCGCGTTACTGCTGCGCGAGCATGCGCCCAAACTGGGTCCAGCGGACGCCAAGGTGCAGCTGGTCGAGTTCTTCGATCCGGCCTGCGGCACTTGCCGCGAGTTCTCCCCCTTCGTCAAGGATCTGATGAAGTCAAATAGCGGCAAGATGCGCCTGTCGCTGCGCTACGCGCCTTTTCACCGCGGTTCGGACAACGTGGTGAAGATTCTCGAAGCCGCGAGAAAACAGGACAAGTTCTGGGAAACCCTGGATGCCGTGTTCGCCTCTCAGCCGCGCTGGGCACCGAATCACAAGGCGGAGGTGGAACTCCTGTGGCCGCACCTCGGAAACCTGGGTTTGGATCTCGAACGGATCAAGCGCGACATGTACGCCCCTGAGATTGAACAGGTCATCGCCCAGGATCTGGCGGACGCCAAGGCACTCAATGTCACCATGACCCCCGAATTCTTCGTAAACGGCCGCCCGCTGCCAAGCTTCGGTTACGAACAATTGCGAAACCTCGTCAACGATGCGGTGGCGAAAGCCTATCCCTAGTAGCATCTCAACCCGCATGGCGGCGTTGCCTTTTGGCGCCAGGCTTGCGTTTCAAGCGAGAACGTGCGGGCACTGATGCGCTACACGTGCGCGCGGCACGGTTGATCCACCGGGTGCCGGTTGCGCAAGCTGACAAGAATGTAATTTAGCCGTAATGTTGGTGACGAGGGTGAGCGCGCAGGCTAGGTTTGTCGGTCAAGTGCGGACTGTGCACTGGCCGAGATGCCAGCGATTCTTGCGAGCCTTTCGAAGGAGATGAACATGGAACTGAACCCCGCCCTCGCCGCCAGCCTGTTTGCCATCGTGGCGGCATTTTCTCTCAACGCCAGCGCGGCAGCGGACACCCCGGCCGACGCCAAGGTGGAGAAAGCGGCTCCGCAGAAGAAGATGAGGCTGCACTCCCACGTGGAGGAAAAGACCGGCTTCCCGCAGAAAGCCCCCGAAGCCATGCCGAACAAACCCAATGCGGCCAAAGACCGGACCAAACACTTCCATCCCCGAGACGGAAAGTAAGCTTCCACCGGGAAAGCCGGGTGTCAGCCCGGTCTTTTCGCAGCACCGGATCAACAATGGGCACGACGAGCGTCACGCGGTGACGCTCGATCCGTATAGCCCACGAATCCCAGGAGTCACCATGGAACACAAGCATGAATCGGACGGCGGGATGAAGTCCAGGGCTAACATAGCCTGGATCGTGTTCCTGGCCGTCGCAGCATTCTTCCTGCTTGCCGAGCATAGGGCGCACCTTGCCGGGTGGTTTTCCTACTGGCCCTATTTGCTATTCCTGGCCTGTCCCCTGGCGCACCTGTTCATGCATGGCGGCCATGGCCACGGGGGTCACGGGCAGCGTGAAGCGTCGAACGAATCGACCAAGGAGAAAAAGTAATGGACCACGACGGCGCCCCGGCCTACGGCCTGTGGTCGCTAGCGATCATCAACTCCCTGGTGTTCATCATCTTCGCCTTCAGCTTTGCCAAGCCGCAGTCATCGCGCGACTGGCGCTCGTTCGGCGCGTTCTCGGGCTTTCTGGTTGCGTTGTTTACCGAGATGTACGGCTTTCCGCTGACCATCTATCTGTTGTCAGGCTGGCTGTCGACGCGCTTTCCCGGCATCGATTGGATGGCGCACGACTCTGGCCACCTGTTCGAAACGATCTTCGGCTGGAAAACGAATCCGCATTTCGGACCGTTTCACGTCATCAGCAACATCCTGATCGTGGCGGGGTTCTGGCTGCTGGCCTCGGCGTGGAAGGTGCTGTATGCGGCGCAGTGCGATCACCGGCTTGCGACTGGCGGAGCCTACGCACGCGTGCGCCATCCCCAGTACCTGGGCTTCATCCTGATCATGACCGGTTTTCTGTTCCAATGGCCGACCCTGGTCACGCTCGCGATGTTCCCGATCCTGGTGTTCATGTACGTACAGCTCGCGCGGCGTGAAGAGCGGGACGCGCGCGTGCAATTCGGCGATGCCTACGTCCGCTACGAGGCGAACACGCCCGCGTTCTTTCCAAGATTAAATGCGAAAGTCCATGTATAGGCCGGATAGTGAACGCGGCGTAGCAACACGCTAGAAAGACTTTATGCGCGGTAGCGCACGGACGCTGAAAATGATTGCGTCTATACAGATGGTCTCGCAATTGGCCATACGAACTGCGGCAGGCGGTCACGGACCCGACGCTTTGTACTCAAGGCGAACCTCGCCTGCCAGTCACCGCCGGTAACAGAAACATCAATCGATTTGACTTTGAAGGAATCACCACTATGAAGACCTCGATTCTCATTGCCGCAATCGTTGCCGGCGCTTTTGCTGCGCCTATCGCATCGGCGCAGGACAAACATGTGCACCCCAAGCCGGGGATGAGCATGGAAATGGACAAACACATGTCCCAGATGCAGGAGAAAATGAAAGCCATGCAGGAGCAGATGGAAAAACTCCAGACGACCACCGACCCGACGCAACGCCAGAAGCTGATGCAGGAGCACATGCAGACCATGCAGGAAAACATGAAGACGATGCGCGGCATGGGCGGCCCGATGATGATGGGTAGCGGCCAGCACGGCGGCATGGCAAAGAGCGGCCATAAGCACGCCGCGGGCGGCGACATGATGCAACATCACGCGATGATGGAAAAACGCATGGACATGATGCAGATGATGATGGAACAGATGATGCAGCACGATCAGGCAACGGCAGCGACGCCCGCCAAATAATCGGGAGGGCCGGACTGGTCGATACGCCTGACGCCCATGGCGCCTTCCAGGATTATGGCAAGCGCAGGCCTATGGTCTGCTCTCGCCTTTACTTTAAACCTGGCTTGGGAAGTCGCGCAGGTCAGGTTGTATACCATCTGGACTGAGGCGGATCGCCTGAGTGTCGCCTGGGCACTGCTTCATTGCTCTCTCGGCGACGTTCTGATTGCACTCTCGATCTATGCGCTCGCCGGCATGACCCTCCGGCGTGCGGACTGGCCGACATCGCAGCCTTGGGCGGGCGGCGCAATTATCGTGATCGGCGCAGTGGCTTACACCGCATGGAGCGAGTGGTACAACGTCTATCGCGCCGGCAGCTGGGCCTATACAGCGAGCATGCCGCGCATTTTCGGGATTGGTCTTGCGCCGCTGTTGCAGTGGCTGATCTTGCCGCCGGCGCTGGTGCTTGCCTATAGAGCGCTTTGGTGCGTCTTGTTCGACAAATCAACGGCAGAATCGAGGTAAGGCGATGCCAACTGATCCGGTATGTGGCATGCAGGTCGAGGAGCGAACCGCGGCAGGAAGCAGCGTGTTCGACGGTAGCAACTATTTCTTCTGTTCCACCGGTTGCAAGCAGAAGTTCGAGGCCAACCCGTCCAAATACATCGGCGCGCCACTTCCCGCCGCTGACGCGGAGCATCACGGGCACGCGCATGTTCATGCGCAGATAGCGCAGGGATCTTCGGGGAACGTCAGGGACACGCCTGTCGTCGCGGAGGCGGTGCCAGCAGGGAATAAATATACCTGCCCAATGCACCCGGAGATCGTGCGCGACGCGCCGGGCAGTTGCCCGAAATGCGGCATGGCGCTGGTGCCGATACTCGATGCGGTCGCGCACGCTGCGCCCGCCGCCGAATATACCTGCCCCATGCATCCGGAAATTCGCAGTCCGCACCCCGGCAGCTGCCCCAAATGCGGGATGGCGCTGGTGCCGGTCGCCGGCACGGGCGGAGGCGCAGCCGGCGATTCCGAATTGCGCGACCTCACGCGCCGGCTGTGGGCGGGAATCGCGCTATCGATCCCGCTCGTGCTGCTCGCGATGTCGCCGATGATCGGTTTGCATGATCTGTTCGGCCTGCAGCCTCGGCCTCGCGGCTGGATCGAGTTCGTGCTGGGCACGCCGGTCGTGCTCTGGGTCGGTTGGCCTATCCTCTCCAAGTTCTGGTTCTCGCTCGCACATCGCGCGCTCAACATGTACACGCTGATCGGGCTCGGGGTGGGACTCGCGTACCTGTTCAGCCTCGCCGCTGTGCTGGCGCCCGCCTGGTTTCCGCCAGAGTTCCGCGAGCATGACGGTGCGGTAGGCACCTATTTCGAGGCGGCAGCCGTGATCGTGACGCTGGTGATGCTGGGCGACGTGCTGCAGCTGCGCGCCATGGGCAAGACCAGTCAAGCCATACAGCAGTTGCTGCAACTCGCGCCCAACCTCGCCTGGCGATTGCGCGAGGACGGCGTCGAGGAACAGGTGCCTCTAGCTTCCGTCGCCGTCGGCGACCGTCTGCGCGTCAAGCCCGGTGAGAAAGTGCCGGTCGATGGCGAAGTGATCGAGGGCGCGAGCAGGGTGGACGAATCCATGATCACGGGCGAGCCCATGCCGGTGGCCAAGGCGGCGGGCGACAAAGTCACGGGCGCGACCGTGAATGGCAATGGCTCGATGCTTATCCGTGCCGGCCGCGTGGGCGCGGACACCTTGCTTGCGCGCATCGTTCACATGGTGAGCGAAGCGCAGCGCACGCGCGCGCCGATCCAGCGGCTCGCCGACATCATTGCGGCCTACTTTGTCCAGATCGTGGTCGCCATCGCCATCGTGACGGCGCTCGTATGGTGGTTCTTCGGCCCCGAGCCGAGATTCGCGTACGCGTTTTTGAATGCCGTTGCCGTGTTGATCATCGCCTGTCCCTGCGCGGTCGGTCTCGCCACGCCGATCTCGATGACCGTCGCCATGGGCCAGGGCGCGCGCGCCGGCATCCTGTTCCGCAACGCGGAGGCGATCGAACGCATGCGCGACATCGACACCGTGGTGGTGGACAAGACCGGCACGCTGACCCTCGGGCATCCGGCGCTGACGGATTTTGTCGCCGAAGGTATTCCAGAAAATGAAGCGCTCGCGCTCGTCGCCGGTGTGGAGCAGCTTTCCGAACACCCGATCGGACTCGCGATCGTCGAGGGCGCAAAGGCGCGCGGCCTTACACCGGGAACGGCCACGGCATTCGATGCGGTAAACGGCCTCGGCGTGCAGGCCGAACTCGGCGGCAAGTCCGTGCTCGTGGGCAGCGGCAACTTTCTCACGCAGAAAGGCATCGATACGCAACGCTGGGAAGAACGTGCGGAAGCCTGGCGCGCAGAAGCGAAGACGGTCGTATTCTTCGCGGTGAACGGTGTCGCCGCCGGAATCGCCGCGGTCGCCGACCCGATCAAGGAAAGCACAGCGGGCGCGATTGCGGCGCTCAAGCGCTCGGGCGTGCGCATCGTGATGCTGACCGGCGATTCGAAGCGCACAGCCGATGCGGTCGCGCGCAAGCTCGGCATCGACGAAGCTCTCGCAGAGGTGCTGCCCGAGGACAAGGCCGGCCATGTGAAGCGCCTGCAGGCCGAAGGTCGCAAGGTCGCGATGGCGGGTGACGGCATCAACGATGCGCCGGCGCTCGCCGCGGCCGACGTGGGCATCGCCATGGGCACCGGCACCGACGTGGCGATGGAAAGCGCCGGCGTGACGCTGGTCAAGGGGGACCTGCGCGGCATCGCGCGCGCCGCCGTGCTCTCGCGCGCCACCATGCGCAACATCCGCCAGAACCTCGCGTTCGCGTTCGGCTACAACGCGCTCGGCATTCCAGTTGCCGCAGGCGTGCTCTATCCGGTGCTCGGCCTACTGCTGTCGCCCGTCTTCGCTGGCGCCGCGATGGCGCTGAGTTCGGTGTCCGTGGTCACCAACGCGTTGCGGCTTAACCGCGTCAAGCTATGACGCCACAAATTGCCCCAACGCGCGCGCGGATCAGCCGCATCGGTCACGAACCCGTCGCGGCGAAGCGTGATTGACGCCGCGCGAGCACCGAAGGCGCACAGTATGAGACGAAATTTCCTATCCGTTCGTCCACTCGCCCGTATCCGCTGTGTACGATAGCGAACTGACGCGCCTGCAGATCGATGACAACGTGACCGAAGGTGTCGCGACACACAGCCGCCGCATCGCGGGCGTATCCGAAAAGCAGAAGACGTGGAGCCTGCCCTGATCATGAAAGCGCGCGGTGCCGCTGCTCGCAGCGATCCGGGTGGCAACTGGAGTCTGAGCAACTGAGATTGCCCTAATGCAGTTTTGCTAACCGCCGGACGTATTCAGCCGGCATCACATGGAGATCATCATGAAACACGAGAGATTCCTGGGAGATACCTGCCGTGCCGTCTGCGCGCTGAGCGCGTTTGTCTTGATCGCCGGAACGTCGGCGGCATTTGCTCAAACCGGCGCGGACAAATCGGCGCCTAAAGGTTCCTCGCCGCCTGCGGTCACCCAGCCTTCATCGATGGACAAAAAGGGTTCGATGATGCCGGGGATGCCGGGGATGCCGGGCATGGCCGCTGGCGCAGACATGCATGGGTCCATGATGGGCATGATGAAGAACATGGAATCCATGAAGATGAGTGGAGATACGGACCGGGATTTCGCAACGATGATGAAGGTGCACCACCAAGGCGCGATCGACATGGCCCAGATGGAGTTGCAGAGCGGGAAGGACGCAAAGATGCGTGCGATGGCGAAGCGGATTATCAAAGCCCAGCAGAAGGAGATCAAGGAGTTCGACCAGTGGCTCGGCAAGCGCAAGTGAGGTCGCCCCGAGCGGTGTGATTCAGTCATCGATGCCGAACAGCATGACTTATCACTATGTGTGGCTGGTCTGGTCGAGCGCATTTCTGCTTCCCTGGGTTCTGCTGTTCGCGCTATTCCCGCAGCATCGGGTCGGCATGTGGTGGGCAAGCGCGTTCATGGCCCTATTCGGGTTGACCGAGCCGATGTTCGTACCCGAATACTGGAATCCGCCGAGCCTGTTCGAGTTGGCGCAAAGAACCGGCTTCGACATCGAGAGCTTCATTTTCAGCTTCGCCATCGGGGGCATCGCTGCGGTTCTGTACAACATCATCCTGCATAAACGCATTGAGGTGCTCAGCCCTGCGGAACGCCAGCAATGGCGGCATGGCTGGCACCGATGGGCGCTTGCCGTGCCGTTCGTCCTGTTTCCTATTCTATATTTCCTGCCTTGGAACCCGATCTACGCCGGCATCGCGGCGATGGTGTCGGGAGCGATTGCCGCGGTCTTGTGCCGGCCGGATCTGAAGTCCAACACGCTGGTCGGCGGAATATTGTTCCTCGCGCTCTACACCGTTTTCCTGCTGGGACTTAAGTGGTCGGCGCCGGGTTACATCGGACAGGTCTGGAACCTCAAGGCCCTCAGCGGAATCGTGATCTATGGTTTGCCCATTGAGGAACTGCTGTTTGGATTTTCCTTCGGTCTCGTGTGGACGGGAATATACGAACACTTCACATGGAAGCGCAGTGTTGCCGAATGACCGGTGCCAGGCCGGCACCAACTCATAGGACGGTGTGCCCTTTGGGCCCTCATCATGCCACGCGGCACTCATGCAGGGCTATGTACGGTAACGTACAGACCCGCAGTGTTTTCCGTGCAAAAGTCATCATGCACATGGCGGCATGGCGGTCAGTGATCCTTGACAACGGTGTCCTTTGATAATGACGTTTCTAGCAACGCGAAGTATCACCGGGGTGTCGGGGACCAGACGGCCACCGGGTCCGCGCGGATTCGCGCGCGTGATCCTGGTGCTGGCCTGGGCGGCGTTCTGGTTCAACGCGGCGCTGTTTCCGTGCTGCGAGGCGCTTGCCGCCGCTTTCGGCGACCACCCCGGTGACCTTTCGCAAACAGCCTCCGCCGCACGGCCGGCGCACCACTCCGTCGAAACGCAGTCCGAATGCCCGCACCATAGCCCCGAGTTGACTTGCGGCCACACCCTTGATGCGGCACCGACGATTACTGAAGTCTATGGTGGACCGCCAACAGATTGCGTCAACCTGGAATGGTTCGCAATCGATGTATCTGTTGCCGCTGCTCTCACAGCAGTAACCCACTCTGCAAACCTCGCGCCGCGCGAGTACCACTCCCCCCCGCCACCGGTTCGCCTCTACCTGCACACTCAGCGCCTGCTGATTTAACCCTGCTTCACAGGGGCACTTCCGATCGGTGCGTTTGCGCCGGTTGGCGGTCGATCCATTGCTGAAGGACGACCGGCGCCACAGGTCGGCAAGAGCAATTACGTCATAGCGCCTCGACATCATCACCATTCTGGAGAAATGAAATGCGTAAAGTATGGACAGCCATCGCAGCGTTGATTGCGCTAAGCCTTGCCGGCTGCGGCTACAACACGTTACAGAGTAACGACGAACAGATTAAGTCGAGCTGGTCCGAGGTCGTGAACCAGTACCAACGCCGTGCGGACCTGATTCCGAACCTGGTGAACACGGTAAAGGGCTTCGCCGCCCAGGAAAAGGAGGTGTTGCTTGGCGTCACCAACGCCCGCGCCAAAGTCGGGAGCATCCAGGCGACGCCGGAGCTCCTCGACAGTCCCGAGGCGTTTGCCAAGTTCCAGGCCGCCCAGGGCGAGCTGTCGGGCGCCCTCTCCAGGCTGCTCGTGGTGTCCGAGAACTATCCGCAGTTGAAGTCCGACGCGAATTTTCGCGACCTGCAGGCGCAACTGGAAGGCACCGAAAACCGCATCGCGGTTGCGCGCAACCGCTACATCAAATCGGTACAGGAATACAACGTGACGGTGCGCTCCTTCCCCTCCAACCTGACGGCGATGGTGTTCGGATACCAAGCGAAGCCCAACTTCGCGGTGGAAAACGAAAAGGATATCGCCAAGCCGCCCAACGTAGAGTTCGGGCCGGCGCCGGCCAAACCCAAAGCCGAGGCACAAGGAGCCGCCAAGTGAAGGCGATCAACCCGGCAAGAGCATCATTGCTTGCATTCGCGCTTTCCTGGTCTTTCCTGGCCGGAGCACAGGTTGCGGTCCCGCCTTTGACCGGACGCGTGACCGACCAGACCGCGACGCTCGGTGCCGAGCAGAAGGCCGACCTGGAGCAGACCCTGCAAGCGTTTGAAGCGAGGAAAGGCAGTCAGCTCGCGGTTCTCATGGTGCCCACCACCGCTCCGGAAACGATCGAGCAATATGCCTTGCGCGTTGCGGAGCAATGGAAGTTAGGCCGCAAGAAAGTGGATGACGGCGCGGTCCTGGTCGTCGCCAAGACCGACCGCGCGCTGCGCATCGAGGTGGGCTACGGCCTGGAGGGGGCGCTCAATGACGCCACCAGCAAGCGCATCATCAGCGAGATCATCACGCCGCGCTTCAAGCAAGGAGATTTCTATGGCGGCATTGCTGCCGGGGTCGGCCAGATCATCCGCGTAATCGACGGCGAGCCGTTGCCGCAACCCAACCGAAGTGCCGCCGGCAGCATTGCAGATATTCAGCAGTATGCTCCGGTCATTTTTATTCTCGCGCTGGTGGTGGGCGGGATGCTGCGCGCCGCGTTGGGCAGATTTCCCGGGGCGCTGGTAACCGGCGGGGCCGTGGCCGTTGTCGCCTGGTTGGTTGCCGGCGCGGTATCCATCGCCTTGGTCGCGGGCGTACTGGCGCTCCTGTTCACCTTGCTCGGCGGCGGTATGGGCGGACTCGGCGTCGGCGGTCATCGTGGAGGATTCGGCAGAGGGGGTTTTGGCGGTGGCGGCTTCGGTGGTGGCGGCGGCGGCTTTGGCGGTGGCGGCGCGTCGGGCAGGTGGTAACGATGAACATCAAACGCATAACGACGCATCTCCTGCTGACTCACCGGCAGGTCGCCCGCGCGTTCCCGAGGGACACGCTGGTCGCAATCGACAGGGCGATCAAAGCCAGCGAGACCGCGCACGCCGGAGAAATCCGCTTCGTCGTGGAAGGCGCGCTGGACGGCACACCGCTGTTCAAGGGGCAATCCGCTAGGGAACGCGCCATCGACGTGTTTTCGCAGTTGCGCATATGGGACACCGAACGCAATAACGGCGTGCTGATTTACTTGTTGCTCGCCGACCGGGACGTAGAGATTGTTGCCGATCGCGGGATTCACTCGAAGGTGGGCTCGGAGGAATGGGAAAGCATTTGCCGCAGGATGGAAACGGCCTTCAAACAGGCGAACTACGAAGGTGGCGTGGTCGGCGGCATTCAGGCGGTGACGCGGCATCTGATCAAACATTTTCCCGCTTCCGGCGCTAATCAAAATGAATTGCCGGACAAACCGGTGGTGCTGTAGCGAAACCAACCTTGTCATGCTGTCAAATTGGATGCAACAACCCGAAGGCGTATTACCGTGTAGTTTTCATTCAACCCTGTGGAAAGGAACATCATCATGCAAACTGAAATTGTAAAAGTAACCGGAATGACCTGCGGCGGCTGTATCAGCACCGTAACGCAGGCGCTGAAAGCGGTCTCCGGGGTCGGTGACGTAAACGTGTCGCTCTCCGCCGGCGAGGCCACGGTGAAATTCGACGAGCGGCTGACCTCGGCCGAGAAACTGAAATCGGCGGTGAAGGGCGCGGGCTATGGCGTGGATGCCGGCAACGCCGCGCAAAAACCGAAAGGCAAAGGTGGCTGCTGCGGCTGACTCGCTCCGACAACGACGCGGAGCGAACATCTATCAGTGAAAGCGCCAAGCAAGCGTTTAACTAACTGAAGGAGATAAACATGGATGCCGAAAGCCTGAAAAGCCTCGGTTGGCTGTTGTTATGGGGCGGCCTGTTCTTCGTGATGATGCGTTACGGCTGCGGCGCCCACATGATGGGCGGGCACGGCCATGGTGGCCACGGCGGGCGCGGTGACGCAACGCCGGGGGGAGATGCCAAAGACCCGGTATGCGGCATGACCGTCGATCCGCAAAAGGCCGCGGCAGCGGCGGTGCGGGAAGGCAAGACCTATTACTTTTGTTCAACCTCGTGCCGCGACAAGTTCGAGCGGGCCCCGGCAAAGTATGCCGGCGCGCCTGCGCAGGGCGAACAGCATCAGGGAGGACACCATCATGGCTAGGCTCTACTGGCGCGATGTCGGACTCGCGATGGGATCCTTTCTCGCCATCACCTACATATTTTGCGTGGGCTACGACCTTGCATTTGACCAACGCATGTACGAAACGTGGCTGAAACTTCTGCCGGGCTTTACGTGGCTCACCTGGCCCAGTTTCTTCCTCGGCCTGATCGAGGCGTTCCTGTATGGCATTTACTTCGGGGTGGTGTTCGCACCGCTGTACAACTTTTTCCACGGCGAACGATCGCCGGTATCCCGAAAAGGAGCTTGACATATGGACCGCCTGAATCCTTGGATTCTTGGCGCCACGGCGGCAATTACGTTTTCGATTCTATCGGCAACATGTGCGCTCGCGGCAGCCTTGTTTCCGGACGGCACCGTAGGTTTTTTCAACGCCTGGTTTCACGGTCTCGATCTGACCTTGCTCAGGCCCCCGGGCGGGCGGACCTTGACGCTGGGACAGTTTGCTTACGGGCTATTCGGCGTCGCGCTGACGAGCTTCATCGTCGGCGCCGTGTTCGCCGCCGTGCATAACCTGCTCCGGCGGCGCCCGTAGATGCATTCCCGCATGAACGCCATCGTTACCCCTCGGGCAAACAATCCGGACAAACGGGTATGCCGTCATTGCCGCGCGCCGATCGACGGTGCGCTCCATGCCCGCGAACGCGGGGAGTTCTGTTGCGAGAGCTGCTTTTTTGCCGCACCAGCACCGCAAACGTTGCCAGTGGCGGTGAACGATCCGCCGTTTGCGCTGGCCGAAGCGCTGGTCGCCGCGCTCGATGCGCTCGACGCGATAACATCGGACAGACCCTATCGCAAAGGCCCTTCATTCGATGCGGCGCGCACCGAGATTCTGCGCTTGGGCGGCAGCCAATTTGATCGCGTTGCGGTGGACATCTTTGTCGCCGAGGAGACCACGCTGCGCAACATGGTAGATCTAAAGTGCGGCGCAGCGATATGAACCGGACCTCTCGCCCGCCCTCCAGCCCCAATAGCGCTTCGGGCGCCGCCTCCGTGGGCACAAGGTTACGCGCTCCGCCGACCTGTTTCAGGTCGATTGAGGACATCGAGCGTCGCGTCAACAGGTGACTTGATATTGGTCAACGCTCGATTTCGTTACCCACCTATATTGGCTACAAGGCCAATCAGAAACCCAATGAACTTTTGGTGGTTGCGCGGGCGAATGGCCTCGGCCTTGTGATCCGGCTTGCGCTTGTCGTGCGCCACGCGCGCCGGGAATCAACGTCCGATTGTGAGCGATCCAGACTGCCGGTTCGAACAAGCGAATGGCCACTGATCCGATTTGCGGCATGATGGTAGATGAGCAATCCGCAGCGGGCACGTTGAACGATGCCGGTACCCTCTATTACTTCTGTTCCACCGACTGCCTGAAGCAGTTCGCAGCCAAGATCGAAGCGCTTGCGCGGTTGAAACAGAGCAAGGTGCAGATCGGAACCATCTGTAAGGTCGATGGCCCGGTTGTGGACATTATCTGCGAATACCTTCCGCCCTTGCATCAGGCTTTGTATGCCAGCATCGACCACGAAGCTTATATGTTCGAAACGCATCAGCATCTGGATGAAAAGCGCGTAAGAGCCATTACACTGAACCGGACCAGCGGACTGCAGCGGGGCATGCCCGTTTACGACACGGGGGCTGCGCTGCAGGTACCTGTGTCGCCGCAGTGCCTTGGCCGGCTGATCAATATCTTCGGCCAGCCGCTGGATGGCGGTCCTGCGCTCCCCGTCCAGGAATCGCGAGGCATCCTCGCCAAACCGGCTCCTCTGCACGAAACCGTCAACGCAAAGGGAATACTCGAGACAGGCATCAAGGTGGTCGACTTGCTCGCGCCCTTTGTCAGGGGCGGGAAGACCGGCTTATTTGGTGGCGCCGGCGTAGGCAAGACTGTCCTTATCATGGAATTCATGCATGCCATCGTGGCGTTGCATCAAGGTGTATCGGTGTTCGCGGGCGTCGGCGAGCGCATCCGCGAGGGCCACGAACTGTGGCACGAAATGCAGGACGCCGGCGTCATGCCGCAGACGCTGATGGTGTTTGGACAGATGGACGAGTCGCCCGGCGTGCGCTTTCGCGTCGGCATGACCGCGCTTACCTATGCCGAATATCTGCGCGATACCCTGCATAAGGAAGTGCTGCTGCTGATGGACAACGTGTTTCGGTTCGTCCAGGCCGGAAGCGAAATCTCAGGCTTGCTCGGACGCATGCCGGCTACGGTCGGCTATCAGCCGACCTTGATGACCGAGGTCGCCGAGTTGCAGGACCGCATCGTTTCCACGACCAGCGGCGATATTACATCGGTGCAGGCGATTTACGTTCCCGCCGACGACATGACCGATCCGGCCGTGAGTGCGATCCTCAGCCATCTAGACACCACGGTGATTCTGTCGCGGATCCAGGCAGGCAACGGTATTTATCCCGCGATCGATCCGCTGCAGTCCGCGAGCAAGATGATGGATCGGCATTTTCTCGGCGACCGTCACTATGCGATTGCGCAAGGCGTGCGCGAGCATCTTTCGCGCTATCGCGAACTGGAAGACATCATCATGATGCTTGGCATGGAGGAGCTCGCGGAGAGCGACCGGACCATAGTCTTGCGTGCGCGCAAACTGCAGCGTTATCTGACCCAGCCATTCCATGTAGTCGCGCAGCACACAGGAATCAATGGCGCCTCGGTGCCGCTGGCGGATACGCTGGATGACTGCGACGCTTTCCTGAAGGGAAAATACGACGACCTGCCCGAAGACCGCTGCTATATGCGCGGGACGATGAAGGCCGCGCAATGATGAAAACCTTCGTGCTGCATTTGCAGAGCGGCACGCAATATGAGCGGATCGACGACACCGTCAGCTTCGTGGCGACCGACGCTTCCGGCAGTTTCGGCATCCTGGCCGGGCACGCGCGAACGATGACGTGTCTGGCGACGGGTCTGGCGCGCTATTGCACCGCCGATGGGGCATGGCTGTTTTTGGCGCTACCCGGCGCAGTCCTCTATTTCGTTGACAACCAGCTCTACGTCAATACGCGGCGCTATCTGCAGGATCCGGACCTAAAGCGTATCGGCATAGCGTTGCGGGAAGAATTGATGGCCGAGGAAGAAACACTGCGCGGTATCAGGGAAAGTCTGAATCGCCTGGAAGACGAGATGTTAAAGCGCATGTGGAATCTGCAACGCGATTTCCGAGGATGGGCATGAACAGCGAACCGCCGGTTGCGGACCGGGAAACGCTAGAGCACCAGGTCGAAAAGCAGGTTGAGCGCATCGAACGGGCGGAAAAAGATCGCCCCACGTTGCTGGCACAAACCGTCTCCATCGGCGTTCTCGGCCTGCTGTTTGTGCTGCCTGTGATCGGCGGCGCCTACCTTGGGAGGTGGCTCGACAGCCTGTTGCAAGGTTACTCGATGCGCTGGACCCTGAGCCTGCTGTTTCTCGGCGTCGTTGTAGGCGCAGTGAACGTGTATTTCTTCGTGCGGGATTGACTCATGGCGCAATCGTCCGTTTTTATCGCCGAGGTGATTCGTATCGGTCCGGTGTCGATCACCAATACGGTGGTCGTGACCTGGGGAATCATGCTGGCGTTGTGGATTGCGGCACGCGTTGTAAGCCGGCGCCTAAGCGCAAGTCCGGATCGGTGGCAGGTCGTGGCAGAAGGCATCGTGTCCGCCATCGAGGATGCCATCGGCGCCGTACTGCCGGATCAATTCCGGCAGGTGATGCCTTTTATCGCCACCCTGTGGATATTCATTGTCGTGGCCAATCTGGTGAGTTTGATTCCCGGTGTTCGTTCTCCTACCGGGGATCTGTCGCTAACGGCCGCGCTCGCGATCCTTGTCTTTCTCGCGGTTCACTGGTACGGACTCCGCATCCACGGTCTGAAGGACTATCTACGTCATTATCTGAAGCCGAATCCGATACTGCTGCCATTTCACTTAATCAGCGAAATTTCACGCACGGTGGCGCTGGCGGTGCGTCTGTTCGGCAATATTTTCAGCCTGCAGATGGCGGCGATGCTGGTCCTGCTCGTGGCCGGGTTCCTCGCGCCGGTGCCGGTGTTGATGCTGCACATCATCGAGGCGGTGGTGCAGGCCTACATTTTCGGCATGCTGGCGTTGATTTACGTAGCGGGCGCCATCCAGTCACAGCAACTTAAACGCAATCAGAAAAGGGAGTGATACATGAATGACATGACCTGGTTTGCACTAGCTTCTACCATTGCCGCCGCGCTCGCCGTGGCGTTCGGCGTGTTTTTTCCGGCGTTGGCGATGGGGCGCGCCATCAGCCAGGCGCTCGATGCCTTGGCGCGGCAGCCCGAGTCGGAAAAGGCGATCACGCGAACATTGTTCATCGGTCTGGCGATGATCGAATCGCTAGCGATCTACGTGCTGGTGGTGGTGCTGATCATTCTGTTCAGGAATCCGCTGCTCGAATACCTGATCAAGCCGTGATCCGCATGCCGGGACAACGCGGCGCGGTCGCAAGGCGCACTTTCTGGTAAGGACAGATCATGGAATTTGACTGGACGACTTTCGCTCTCGAGGTCATCAACTTTGTGGTGTTAGTGTGGATTCTGCAGCGGTTTCTGTATAAACCGGTGACGAACGCCATCGCCGCGCGCAAGGCGGGCATCGAAAAGACCATGGCCGATGCGAACGCAGTGCAGGCCGCCGCACAATCGCTCAAGCAGCAGTACGAGAACCGCATGGCGGACTGGCAGCGCGAGCAGGCGCGCGCGCGCGCGCGCCTGGCGGAAGAGATAGACGCAGAGCGGGCCCGGATGATGGCCGCGCTGAACGCCTCGCTGGAGCAGGAGCGCGAAGGCGTGCGCGCGCTCGAACAGCGGCACGCTTTGGAATTACGGCACAGGCTGGAGGAGGCAGCGCTTGCAGAAGGCGGACAGTTCGCCGCGCGCCTGCTGTCGCGCGTCGCCGGCCCGGAACTGGAAGAAAAGATAGTGGACATGCTGGTGGAAGATTTGCCGCGTTTGGCAGACAAGGATCTCCAAAACGTGCGTGCGGTCTGCAGGAAGGTCGACACAAAGACAAAGATCACCAGCGGCTATCCGTTGGAAGCCGATCAACGCAACCGCATTGTCCGTGCCCTGAGCGGCTTCGCGGAGCAACCGGTTGTGTGCGATTTTGGGCACGATCCTGATTTATTGGCAGGATTGCGCATCAGCATCGGCCCCTGGATGTTGCGCTCCAACCTACGGGACGAACTCAAGTTGTTTGCCGAGGTTCATCGTGCTGGTCAATGACGATCGCACGGCTACACACCCTCGCGGCTTGCCGGACCGGTTGAGCCAGTATCGATTCGGGCTGCGCGTCACGGAACAGGGCCGGGTCGTTTCAATCGGCGATGGCATTGCCTGGATCAAAGGGCTGCCCTCCGCCGCCATGGATGAAATGCTGAATCTCGAAGACGGAAGCCAAGCACTGGTATTTCATTTGGAAGAAGAGCTATTAGGCGCGATCCTGCTGCAGCAGGGGCCCGGGTTAAGCTCAGGCGCGCACGCCTACCGGACGCGTGAACGCCTCGGCATCGGCGTGGGGGATGCGTTGCTGGGACGGGTCGTGGATCCCCTCGGAGTTGCCTTGGACGGTGGCGCCCCGCCGGAATGCGACCGACGCCGGGACCTGGACGTGCTCTCGCCTCCGATCCTGGCGCGAGACTTCGTCAATAGTCCGCTCTACACGGGTAACAAGATCATCGACACGGTAATACCCATCGGCAAGGGCCAGCGCCAATTGATTATCGGCGATAACGGCGTGGGCAAGAGCTCACTGGCACTCGATGCCGTGATCAACCAGACGGGCAAGAACGTCTACTGCGTCTACGTTGCGATTGGACAGAAGCGTTCGAGCTTGACCAGTACGATCGAAGTATTGCGCGAGTCCGGCGCTATGGGACATACGACAATGATCGTCGCGGAAGCCACGGCAATGCCCGGCCTCAAGTATATGGCGCCGTTTGCCGGTTGCGCGGTCGCCGAGGGCTGGATGTGGCAAGGTAAAGATGTGCTGGTGATCTACGACGATCTGACCACCCACGCCAGCACCTATCGGGAGCTGTCACTGCTGTTACGCCGGCCACCCGGACGCGAGGCCTATCCCGGAGACATCTTCTATCTCCACTCCCGTCTACTTGAACGGTCCACGCGCTTGGCGGCCGCCCACGGCGGCGGCAGCATGACGGCATTGCCAATCGTCGAAACCGAACAGGGCGAGATCGCGGCTTACATTCCGACCAATTTGATTTCAATCACCGACGGTCAGGTGTATCTCGACCAAACGCTGTTCGCGGGCGGTTTTCTGCCGGCGATAGACATCACGAAATCGGTATCGCGCATCGGCGGCAAGGCGCAGCATCCGCGCATCAAGGAAGAGGCTGGGCGCATGAAACTGGATTATCTACAGTTTCTGGAACTGGAGGTATTCACCCGGTTCGGCTCGCAGTTGGAGGCTTCGATGGAGGTCAAAATCCGCCGCGGCCGGGTGCTGCGCGAAATATTCAAGCAGGAGCGGCTTGCGCCCCTGCCCATTGAATTTCAACTCGCGTGGATGGTGGCGTACAACGAGGGCTTGTTCGATGATATCGCGACGAGTGCGATACCCGATCGCCTGCACCACATCGCTCGGTGCGTCGCTCAGAGCGCCTTGACGCTCGGCGATAGCCGCGAACGGTGGCAGCAAGCCGTAGCGAAATGGGTGAATGAGGGCGCCGTGGAATGAGCAAACGCACGCAAATCCGGAGGCATCTTGCGGTGCTGAACGAAATCAGCGGCATCATGGGTGCAATGAAAAACATTTCGCTCATGGAAACGCATAAGCTCGCTCGCTTTCTTGTCCATCAGCACCGTGTGCTCGCGGGCATCGAGGCTGCCGCCTCGGATTTTCTTGGTCATCATCCAGAGATCGAGTACCGGGCCGAACGCATGGTACCAGGTGTCACTGTCGCGATCGGCTCCCAACGGGGATTCTGCGGCGACTTCAACGCGACACTGGTGGACGCCGTAAGCCAGTACCAGCATCAGGAGGCAAGCCAATCTCACCGCTTACTGGTAGTGGGCCGCAGGCTCGCATCGAGACTGGGCAAGGATCCGCGCGTCGCCGCTTCGTTCGACGGGCCGAGCGTCGCCGAGGAAGTCCAGCCGGTGCTGCATCGTCTTATGACCGCGCTAAGCGAGTTGCAGGCGCAGGACGGGCGGACCGAGTTACTCGGCGTGACGGTGATTGCGCATCACGAAGGCGACGACCAGCTTGGTATCCGCTCCATTCTTCCCGTCCCGAACCGCGGACACTACTCGTCACACTTTGCCTATCCGCCGTTCCTCAATCTTGCGGCACCCATGTTTTTTTCCGAATTGGCCCGCCACTACGTGTGGGCCCAGATGCACGACGTGTTTTGCAGTTCGTTGATGGCGGAAAACCGCCGCCGGTTGCAGCATATGGAGGGCGCAATACAGCGCATGGTGGAAAAAGCCGGCGAGATGCAGCGAAAGTACAACATGTTGCGCCAGGAGGAGGTCACGGAAGAGATCGAAGTCATCATGTTGAGCAACGACGCGCCGCGCACACATGCCCACAGCGTATCCGAGAGTGTACCGACGTAGCCGATGTCATCTCCAACCATAACTCCGCTCTAACGACGCGCCTCGCTGGCGGGAGCACCCGACGCGGACGCGGTCTCGGTCGGGAGCGCTGCGGACCGACTGCGGCACCCCCGAGCACGTCATTGCTCGCCGGTGCTCACTGCGCGGCGCTCTTCGCGCATCGCCAGTAGGCGCCCGCGTGCTTCGACGATTTCGCGAAGACGCCGCTCCTCGGCGGGGACGCGCACCGAGATCTGGCTGTGGTGAATCGCCAGCTTGCCAGGAAGCGTGAACAGCTCGTAGCGCAGTCGCTTCGGACGCGCGTCCCGGTAGCGCGGCGGTAGCGCCCGTCTCTTGAGCACCGTGAGTACGTTGAAGGTCAGCGAGTTGATCCGGAACCACGCCGCGTTCGCTCCGAAGCGTGCCCCTGGGAGCACGCCCGCACCGAGTTCATCCTTCATCACGCGGTGCACGTGCTCGATGGTACCGGCTTTCTGCCGGTGCCAGCGCACCAAGTCCGCCGCCTCCAGATCGTAGCGGTTGCTCACGATGGCGTGGTAACGAGGACCCTTCGCCTCGAACAGTTCGCATTGGTGCGGGGTAAACCGCAACGCCACGTAGCGCAGCGGGGCGGCGTTGCGCGGCCAGTTCCCCGGTGTGAATTCCACCTCGGCGAAATCGACCTGCTCACGCTCGCGCGTCTCCAGCGCAATCCATCGCTCGCTGCTCATCGCGATGCAGCACTTGCGCAGTTCCTTGGTCATGTCGGCGCTGATCGCGAAGCCGACCTTCTCGGCGACGAGGTACTTGAGCAACGGCGTGTAGTAGGAGGCCGAGTCGGCGCGCAAGCGACGCTCGGTGACCCACGGCGGCAGACTCGCAAGCGCCCGCTTCACCGAGCTCAGAGGATCCTCGCCGCCGGCGACGTTGCCGTCACGGAACTCGTCGGCCAGGACCAGTTGCTGTTCGGCCCACACCGCCACCAGCGGCTGGTAACCCCCGGGTCCCCTCGTAGGCGAGTGTCGCCTCGCGTTTGTGCGACTCGATGATCGTGCCATCGTGACCGATGGTGGCCAGCGTTGCGCTGCGTTCAGCGCCTCGTGCTACCAGATCGCGATTGATGGCCTCCAGTGCACGCAGGCCCTCCGACTCGCGAGGCACGTACGCCTTCTTCTCCGCGGGCCGCTCCTCCCAGCACTTCGGGTCGTGGAACTGTCCAAGGAAGTCGAGCAGTGCGTCCGGCGAGGGGAACGAGCGACCAAGGAGCATCTCGAGTCCCTTATCCTCTGCGAGTACCCGCACGTCCTCGACGCGATCACCACCGGCCGCGATCAAGGTCACCAGCGCCTCGAGCTTCTCCTGCGGGGCAAAGCCGCGCTGTCGTTTCGGCCCCGGCAGATGCGCTCGCGCTGCTTCGTCCAAGCCAAGCGCACGCACGGTCTCCAGAACGAGCGGCAAGCCGACTCGCGCCGTAACGTCTTCTCGATCAGTTAGCTCCAGCACAAACGGCAGGATACCCTGGCGTGCCTTGCGGCGGGGTCGCAGACTCAACTTGAATCTGCATCGCGTCTGCGCTGACGCGAGCGCTTGCGCTCTCGCGCCTTGCGTCGCAGATCAGACAGTTCGCACTCGGTCAGAGCGTTAATGATCTCCCACAGCTTCGCATACGCCTCGACCGCCAGGCGCACCTTCGGCTCGTCCTCCGCGCGTACGTGCAGCGCGTTGGTGCGCCCCCCCAGTTGCACGGTGAGAAACTTCCCGCCGTGACGCTTGCTCGGATCGTGCGCGCACGCACAGTTCGGCCGCCCGCAGCGGCGCAGGCGCTCGACCAACGACCCGCGCATGAGCGGTGCAAGGCTCAACGCTCGAAGCTGCTCGCGCAGCTTGAGCCGACGGCGTTGGGTGAGTTCGCGGTCCGATGCCATATCTGAATCTTAACACACTAACCAGATAATCGGTCAAGCGAAAACTCGCCCTTTCGGGAATTCATCTGCCCCCGGCCAGAACCTTCAAACCCCTATAAATCAGCCAGATGCCGCGACTCCGAATTCCTTAGAGCGGAGTTATGGTACTCCCTGACGGTCAATTCCCGACACGAGCCGCGGCGCTATGGTCGGGTGCCGAAGTGAGCGTACTCGAAGGCGGCAATGCGGCATGGTTCGCCGCGCAGTTGCCGGTCGAGACGGGCATCGAAAACTCGACCACATCGGCGGACGAGGTCCGGTACAAGCCCTACGACCACGCCCGCGCCCAGGACTACGCGAGCAGCACGCGCGCGCCTATCTCGGCTGGGAAGTCGCGCCGGTGGAACAGATCAAGCGCGATCCGACTATCCGGTTCCGGACGTATGGTTGAAGCCTGTACTGCCGTCACGTCGCGCTTAGACCCTGTTTCAAAATGAGGGGATATCCCCCGAGGGGACTTTCCCCTCAGGGGGGATCGAGACCTTCGGGGCGTCTCCCCTTCAACGGCAGCGGCCGCAGGCCAGGGCCGAGCGCATGGCGTCGAAGGTCGACCCGCACGCTCGGCAGGTGTAGGGTACCTTGCACAGGGCGCCCCCGAACTCGCCATCCGAGCGCACGTTCTCGGATGCACAATACGGGCATCGGGCCGGGCCGCCCAGCAGCACGGCGTAACCACTCTCCTTGAGCGCGGCCTTGCCCGCGGGCCTCACGTCCCGCTCCCGCCAGGGCAGGAGCTCCCAGTCGACCTCGGCCGTGAGCGACGGGTCGACGGCCTTCACCGCGGCGGCCACGTCCCGCTCCATATTGTTCCGGCCCGGGCAGCCGAGCCGGGTGGGCCGGAGCCGCACCAGGACGCGCGTGCCCTCCACGCTCACCCCCCGCAGCACACCAAGGTCGAGCAGGGTGACCGGGATCTCGGGATCCTCGACCTTGGCCAATGCCGCTTCAAGGGCGCCGGTTGCCGCGGCGGCAGCGTCGGTCATCGGTAGACCTCGTAGCGGTTCACACCGCCCGGGCCTCGCGCCCACCGCAGCTCGGTGAGGACGCGGGCGAGCGGCTCGCTGGTGTCGCCCGGCCTGCGGGGCTTGGGGACGTCGGGCAAGGTCGGTGCTGTGATGCCCGCGTCTTCGAGGACGAGCGTGGTGGCCTCGGCCCACTGGCGCTGCATGTCCGCAGGGTCGGCGGTGGCGAGGAGGGCGTCGGGGCCGGCGTCGCTCACCGGGAAGCCGAAGAGGTCGATGGCGAGCGCCGCCGCCTCGGCTACCCGATGCGGGAAGTG